>JADHED010002662.1_pt1 | contig 11939 bp, 10 predicted proteins | sample 8952041 | NCBI WGS metagenome assembly JADHED01 (sample SAMN16124423, study PRJNA663239) | bioreactor sludge metagenome | isolation source: sludge (control) | place: India:Bengaluru | collected 2018-09-08
TTCTATGCGACCATTCACGATCTGCTCGGTGCCTCCGACAAACTTCCCGACGACATCGACAGCGCCAGCCTGAAGGAGCTGCTCCTGCACGGCGGCGAAGGCACGGTCAAACGCCAGACTCCCGGCCTTGTTTTCCACGATCCCTTCAAGCCTCAACCCCGCTCGGCCTGTCGGCAGGGGGATTTCAAAGTTTTCGTCTATTGGAAACCCGGCTCATGGGATGTCGAAAAACTCGAACTCTTCGATCTTTCGTCCGACATCGGCGAAAAAAACGACCTCTCGGCAAAGATGCCGGAAAAAGCACAGGAAATGGCAAACGCCCTCGTCACTTATCTGAAGGGAATCAACGCAGAGGTGCCCGGCGTCAAAAAATGGGAGGGCTCGGAGTAAAACTGGGCACGGTCCCCGGACCATGGCGTCGCCCCGAAAAAAGCCGGTCTGTCTTTTCCGGAACGGACATGCGACAAACGGGACATGGAACATTCTCCCGCCATTCTGATCCGCAGACGGGCCTGGGGCGACACGAGCTGGATTGTCACATGGCTCACGCTCGAACATGGAAAGGTGGCCACCATGGCACGGGGTGCCCGTCGCGCAGGCAGTCCGTTTGCCGGAAAGTTGGATCTTTTCTACTCTGCGGAAATCTCGTTCCAGGCCTCCAGAAAATCCGCCCTCCACTCCCTGCGGGAGGTTCAGATTCTCGAACCCTTTGATGCCTCGGGAGTGCCCTGCTCGAACATTTACCTCTGCAGTTACTTTGTGGAGTTGGCCGACCTTGTCACAGAACCAGGTGCGCCGGTTGTCGGAGTTTACGATCTCCTGCGCCGTGCACTGACCCACCTCCGCAGCCAAACGGCCACACTCCGCGCGCTGGAACACTTCGAGCGGGAACTTGCCCGTGAACTGGGGGTCGGGGATGGTCCCGGTCTCTCTGCTCTGGAAACCTGTTGCGGCTCCCTCCCTTCTTCCCGGAACACGGTTCTGAAACTTCTGAAAAAATAAAAATCCTTCTCGTCTCAACGGCCTTTTTTCCTTATGCTGTGGGCTTCTATGCAGACCACTGCAAATCTTTGGGAAGTCCTTTGCCGGGATCTGGAAGAACAGCGCAGCCAGCCTTCGCGGGAACAGCACCATGTCGCCGCCCAGAAGTTCAAAGAGGCGGCCAACCAAGTTTTCCGAAAAAGCAGCCCCCGTCTCAGTGACGCCTTGGAGATCGCAGGCGATGTCTGCCAGGCTTCCGGATTTTTTTCCGACGCCGTGCAGGACTTCAAGGAATCCCTGGACCACAATCTGGAAAATGGGAACCTTTCCGCCGCCGCGCGTGTGGCCGCAAAACTGGCGCTCCTGCTGGATCACCAGGGCGAGGAAGCCGGGGCACGACGTTACTACAGTCAGGCACTGGAGCTTTACGAGGCCGCCCATGATCATTCCCAGCACTGCATGCTTGCCAGCAACCTGGCCGGTTTGGAAAAGCGGGCGGGGAATTTTTCCGCCTGTGAAAAACACTATCAGCAGGCACTGGACAACGCCGTCCGTCTCCACGGGGAAGTCCACCCGAGCGTGGCCCTCGTCTGCAACAACCTCGCCGTGGCCTATACCGAAGCCGGCGATTGGGTCCGTGCTGAAAATCTCCACATGCGCGCGCTGGGCATCCGGGAACAGGTCTTTGGAGCCATCCACCCGGAAGTCGCGCAATCCCTCGCCAATCTCGGCGTCGTGTACCATGCCAGTTCCAATTTTGCAAAAGCCCGCAGCTACTACGAGGCGGCGATGAAAACCTATCTCTCTTTCAAAAAACCGGATGCCCCCGAATTGCATTCCCTGAAGGCGAATCTGGAGAAATTGAACCAGCGCGCATGATTTCTCCCCGTGTTCTCTCCCCTGCGGAGGCCCGTGAGGAACGGGATCGTCTCCAGGCATCCGGGAAGACGCTTGTTTTCACCAACGGCTGCTTCGACATCCTGCACCGCGGCCATGTGACCTATCTGGCATTTGCACGGGCCCAGGGCGATGCTCTCTGTGTTGGACTCAACAGCGACGCGTCTGTGCGCAGAAGCAAGGGCCCCTCACGCCCGGTCAATCCCGAGGAAGACAGGGCTTTCGTCCTCGCCTCGTTGAAAGCGGTGGATTTTGTCGTTCTCTTCGACGAGGACGAACCGAAGGATCTTATTGCAAAAATTCTCCCGCAGGTGCTGGTCAAGGGAAAGGACTGGGCCCACTACGTGAGCGGACGCGACATCGTCGAGGCTCATGGCGGCCGGGTTGTTTTGGCGGACATGGTCGAGGGACGTTCCACGACAGGAACCATCGAACGGGTGCTCGCCAGCCAGGCGAAAGAGGCGGAGAAGTCTCCCCTCAGGCCGTGAGGGCAAAGCGATCCGAGCCCAGGAGGCCGGATTTTTCGAGGAAGTAATCGTAGCCTCCCGGATAGGAGGTCACGGTGCCAGCGTTGATATGGAGAATCCGGTTCGCCAACTTCCGGATAAAGTGAACGTCGTGGGAGATGAAAAGCAGCGTTCCCTCGTAGGCTTCAAGGGCGAGAACAAGCGATTCAACGGTCAGGATGTCCAGATGCGTCGTCGGTTCGTCCATGAGGAGCAGGTTGGGCGGATCTACGAGGAACTTGATCAGGTTGAGGCGTGTCTTTTCTCCGCCGCTGAGAACCGCAGTTTTCTTGTGGATGTCATCGCGTTTGAAGAGAAACGACCCCAGCATGCTGCGGGCATCTTCCTCGCGGAGAGTGCCGTTGCTGGCAAGAACTTCCTCGATGACGCTGTTGTTGGGATCGAGCGAAGCGGAACGATGCTGGCTGAAGTAGCCGATCTTCGAGTTGTGCCCGGCCTGGCAGGTGCCTTTTTGGATCGGGACGATCCCGGCCATGATCTTGAGCAGCGTGGATTTCCCCGCACCATTCGGGCCGACCAGCGCGGTGCGTTCTCCTCGCTCAATTAGAAGGTCGAGCCCGCGATAAACCGGACGATCTCCATAGGCCATGTGAACTCCCTGGAGAGCCATCGCCTGCTGCCCTCCCCGCGGTGGTTGGGGAATGCGGAAACGGAAAGGTTTTTTCGGGGGCTCCGGACGTTCGATTTTTTCCATCCGCTCGATTTGCTTGAGCTTGCTCTGTGCCTGGGCGGCTTTTGAGGAGACGGATCGGAAGCGGTCGGCAAATTCCTGGAGGGCGGAGATTTCCTTCTGCTGGTTCTTCCAGGCGGCCGCAAGTTGCTCGTAGTTTGCGTCGCGCTGGCGCATGGCGTCGGAGAAATTTCCCGTGTAGGAAATGATCTTGCGGTTGGATATCTCGAAGACCTTGCCGACCAGGGCATCCATGAACTCCAGATCGTGCGAAATCAGAAGCACGGCTCCAGAGTAGTTCTGGAGGTATTTCTGGAGCCAGAGAAGCGAGAGCAGATCAAGGTGGTTGGTGGGTTCGTCCAGGAGCAGAAGATCGGGCTCCATGACGAGCAGTCGCGCAAGGTGGGCGCGCATCACCCACCCTCCGCTCAATTCCCTGGCCGGGCGGTCGAAATCCTCCTCCCGGTAGCCAAGTCCCTTCAGCATCTTTCTGGCGCGGGCCTCGACATGAGGATTGCACAGAGCCTCGTGCTTGGCATGGGCTTCCAGATAATCCGCCCCCTCGACAAGGCCATCCTTCTCCAAAAGGGCCAACTGGGCTTCCAGCGCGGGAATCTCTCCGGCCCGACCGGTGGCAATATCCAGGGCCGTTTCCGCTCCGACCGCTTCCCCTTCCTGCGGCAGATAACCGAGCATTGTCCATTCGTCACGCTGGACGGTTCCCGCATCAGGCTCGTCTTTTTTCAGGATAAGCGAAAAGAGGGTGGATTTGCCCGCGCCATTCGGTCCGACCAAGGCCACCCGCTCGCCATAATTCACCTGAAGCGAGGCTTCTTCAAAAAGCAAACGCCCTCCCTGGCTCTTCCTCAAATCCCGGATTGTCAACATAGGGCGCCCCGGTCAGCGAACAATACCACGCTGGGAGTTTTCGATAAAGGAAAGCAGATGGTCCCGCACCTCGGAAGCGGCGATCTCCGCCGCAATCTGCTCGCAGGCCTGCCGGACATTGAGATTCGAGCGATACAGAAAGCGATAGGCTTCGCGAAGAGCCCGCACATCCGCCGCGGAAAATCCCCGCCGCTCCAAACCCACCTGGTTCACCCCGCGGATCTCTGCCGGATTCCCGTCGGCAATCATGTAGGGAGGAACGTCCTGCACGATTTTTGTGCAGCCGCCAATGATGGAATGGCGTCCGATCCGACAGAATTGATGCACGCCGGAAAGCCCGCCGATCACGGCATGATCCTCGACCAGCACATGCCCGGCGATGGTGCCGTTGTTGGAAAAAATCACATGGTCGCCGACCGTGCAATCGTGGGCGACATGCGAATAGGCGAGAAAATTCCCGTGGTTTCCAATCACAGTCTTGGTTCCCGGCAGGGTCCCGCGGTTGACGGTGCAGAATTCCCGGAAGGAATTGTCGGAGCCGATTTCCAAATGGGTCGGTTCCCCGGAATACTTCAAATCCTGGGAACGCTGACCGATCGAGCAATACGGATAAAATATGTTTCTCTCCCCAATTTTCGTGGGTCCGGCAATGGTCACATGTCCGATGAGACGGCACCCGGCGCCGATCTCCACATTGGCGCCGATATGACAAAAGGGTCCGATTTCCGTCCCCTCACCAAGGGACGCGGAAGGGTCCACAACCGCACTGGGGTGGATCACCGTCATTTGTCCACCAGCCCGAAAAGAAGCTGCGCTTCGGAGACGACTTCACCATTCACCAGGCAACGACAGACCGCCTTGCCAAGGCGCTTTTTCATGCTGGTCATTTCGCCTTCGATGAACAGGGTGTCCCCCGGCATCACCGGCTTGCGGAACTTCACCTCGTCGGCACTCATGAAATACCCGATCTTTCCGGCATTCTCGGTCTTGCGCATCATCACAATGCTGGCGACCTGCGCCATGGCCTCCAACTGGAGCACTCCCGGCATCACGGGATGCCCCGGAAAATGTCCCTGAAAATACGGCTCGTTGATCGAGATGGCCTTGACCCCGATCGCTTTCGTTTCTCCTTGGAACTCGATGATACGGTCGACCATGAGGAACGGATAGCGGTGCGGAAGCGTGCGCATGACCTCATTGACATCGAGTGCGCCAGCGGTTGCCGCGACAGGCCGCGGGGCGGCGGCGGCAATCTCCGCATGGCGCGAGGCCAGACGCTTGGCGGCCTCGGTGTTGATCCCATGGCCGGGCTTCACGGCAACCACATGCCCGCGGATGCGGCGTCCCGACAGGGACAGATCCCCGATGATGTCGAGGATCTTGTGCCGCACAAATTCATCCGGAAAACGAAGCGGTTCCTTGCTGAGGACGCTGTCCCCGCGTGCGACAATCGCATTTTCCAGGCTGCCTCCCTTGATGAGGCCCTTGTCCATGAGCGGCTTCACATCCTCGTAGAACACAAACGTCCGCGCCGGGGCGATTTCCTTCTCATAGAATTCCGGGGTGATCTCCGCGGAGAGAAATTGCGTGAAACGTCCCTGCGGACCGACCTGAGTGCAGGAGACACGAAACTTCGTGTCGGGCAGGATCACAAAAACCGACTCCCCCATCTCGATCGTCAGGGGCTCCAGAATATCGAGATAACTCCGGGGGGCATCCTGCTCGACGATGCCAGCCTTGAGAATCATCGCAACGTAGGCCGAAGCACTGCCGTCGCCGATCGGAGGCTCGTTGGCATTCATCTGGATGAGGGCATTGTCCACGCCCAATCCGCTCAACGAGGAAAGCACATGCTCCACCGTGTGGATTTTCACCATCCCCTGCACCAATGTCGTGGCGCGTTCGACGGTCTTGACATGCGATGCGGCCGCCTCCACCACCGGCTCATCGGGCAGATCCACCCGCTGGAACTTGAAGCCGTGTCCGGCCGGGGCGGGAAGGATGGTCAGGGTCACGTCTTCCCCGGTGTGAAGAGCGCTTCCGGTCAGTGTTGCAGGGGCGGCGAGTGTGCGTTGTTTGTCCACGTTTCTTTGTTTCAAAAATTTTTATTCCGGCACTCCGGTTCGGAGCAGAATGTCCACGTACTTTTGGTTGCTGGCCCGGAGCCGTCCGACAAGGGCCCGTCCGATGGCTCCCAGGATCTGGATGGCGGCGTTCGGCTGCAATCCGCCCAGAACCCCGATGGTCATGCGGGTGATCCGAAGAAGAACACAGGGCTCCAAAGCAGTCACGTCGGCCGAGCGCGGCCCGTCGTCCACCAGCGAAACTTCCCCGAAGAAATCTCCTGTCTCCAGCCCGGCCATCTCAATGGTCCGCCCCTCGGCGTCCACTGTCACCCGGACACGTCCCTCCAGGACAACATAGAGACAATGCCCTTCTTCCCCCGTCCGGACAATCCGGTCTCCGGCGGCACAGGTCACGACATCGGTCAATTGCAGCAATGTGGTGAGTTCCTCTGGCGCGAGTCCCGAGAAGACACAGAACTTCTGCAAACGGGGGTCATCCGGCGTGAGCGTGGTCGTTGAAGTGATTGAGGATTTTTCCATCGAGCATTTGAATCCGGACCGGAGCCAGGGCGGCAACCGATTCGCTGTGAGTCACAATAACCAGCACGGCAATTTTTTGGGAAGCAATCTTTGAGAGTGTCTCACAAACCTTGGCGGCATTTGCCGAGTCCAGATTGCCGGTGGGTTCGTCGGCCAGAAGCAGACGGGGGCTCCCGGCAAGAGCCCGCGCGATGGCTGTCCGCTGCATTTCCCCCCCGCTGAGCTGATGGGGGAAATGTCCGGCCCGGGCTCCCAACCCCACGAGATCCAGCATCTCCGCGACGCGGGGAGCGGTCTTTGTCGGAGAATCCCCGCGCAGGAGAAGCGGCAGTTCCACATTTTCCCGCACCGTCATTGCCGGAAGCAGATTGAAAAACTGGAAGACAATCCCGAGAGTATGCCGCCGGTAAGCGGTCAGGGTCTTTTCATCCGCCCCGTGAAGAGGCACGCCGTCCACCATCACTTCCCCGGATGTCGGGCGATCCAGCCCGCCCAGGAGATTCAACAGGGTGCTTTTGCCACACCCGCTCGGGCCGGTGATCGTCACGAACTCCCCCGCCGGGATGTCCAGCGACACCTCGTCCAGCGCCCGGATGATTCCCGTGCCGGAAGAATACGTTCGCGTGACATTTCGCAAATGGATCATAGTGGGCACCACCATTGCCGCGATGTGAGACCTGTTCAAGAAGACTTCGAAATCCTCGGGGAAACTCCCGACCTCCTTGTCGTGGACAAACCGGCCGGCCTCCTCGTGCATCCCACCAAGCCCGGCGGCCCGCGCACTCTTTGGGACGGATTGCGCGAACTCCTTGGCTACGAGCTCGTCAACGGCGGACAGGTATCGCTCATCAACCGGCTCGACCGCGAGACCAGCGGAGCCGTGCTGGTGGCCAAATCTTCCGCTGCCGCCCGCACAGCCGCCATGGCCATGCAGGAAGGAAAAATCCGGAAATCCTATCTCGCCATCGTCTGTGGCTGGCCGGAGGAAGAGGCTTTCGACGTCCATGCCCCCATCCTCCGGCTCGGCGAGGTGGCCGAAACAACAATCCACCTCCAACGCACCGTGCATCCAAAGGGGGCCCCCGCTCACACCCGCTTCCGAGTCCTGTCCAGAACCCTGCATCACGGAAATCCCTTTGCCCTTGTCTCCGCAGAGCCCCTCACCGGCCGCACCCACCAAATCCGGGTCCATCTCGCCCATCGGGGACATCCTGTCGTCGGCGACAAAATCTACGGCCCCTCTCCCGATTGCTACCTGGAATTCATCCGCACCGGATGGACTCCCTCTCTCTTCGAACGCCTTCTCCTTCCCCGCCACGCCCTGCACTCCGCCGGAATCGCCCTGGATTGGAACGGATCGCACCTCCATTGGACCTGCAACCTGCCTGCGGATATGGAGACTTTTCTCACGGAAGAGGCACCCCGCGCCACCGGACACGAAAACGCTCAGCCGCAATAAACATGCCGCCCGGCGGTAAAGGCCATCTTGATCAACAACGGACGGGGCGTTTGGAACATTGTCGATTGCGGAAAAACGTGGATTCCCAACGGTTCGCCGGGAAATCTTGTGCGAATCAACTCCCGGGCTCCGGCTTCCACCTGCGAAGCCGCACGGGCATCGGCAACCAAAAGCACGAGATTTTTCTCCTCATCAAGTCCGCACTCTTTTGCCACCCCTGCATCAAGCGACCAGATATCCTCGATCGGAAAAGTCGCCACCAAAAGGTCAACCTGTTCTTTCACCGACAGCTCTGCTGCATTCATAGGAGGGATTTTCCTTCAGGATACCGCCTCCCAGCCCATTTGCAAAGTTCCTCGGAAAGAAAAAGCCGTCCTCTTCACATCCCTCGACACAAAAAACCACAGGACTTTTTTTCAAAGAAATCCGCTTGTGTATTCAAATGACGGAGATCAAGAATCCAGAGTATGCGAATCCCGCTTGCGGTTTTATTGATCGTCTCGACCCTGGGGTTTGTGCGGGCGGATTCGGAGCTGGAACAAAAGCTGGAGCTGGCCCGGGAAGCAGATGACACCCATGCGGAGATCGAGTTGCTTCGACGTTGGCTGACGGCCAATCCGAATGACGCGGCGGCCGTGGAGGAATTGGTCACCCTGTGGCTGGAGGTGCCGGATTACGCCATGGCCTTGCAAACCCTGAAGTCGACCCCTTCCCCGGATGCCGGACTGGTGGCACGGACCGATGCAGAAGTGGCTTGGCGGCGGGATGAGAACCAGCAGGAAGCTCTCAAAATTCTCCGGGAACGCCTGCTTGCGGACCCGAAGGACCGCGATTCGCAACTGATGCTGGCGGACTATCTGGCAAAGGCCGGGGAACGTCGGGAACAAATCGCCGTGCTGGACGCGCTCATTGCCGAAGAGAGCGACTTCGATCTCCTTCTCGACCGTGCCGATGCGAAACTGGCAATGGATGACCCCCGGGGAGCTTTGACGGATTTCCATAACGCCGCATCCGAAGCTCCGGATGAATCCCGTGTCAAAAACGCCCAGCCCGGTTTTGAACGACTCGAAGTCGCCTTGGAAAAAAACTCCGCTCTCGACAAACAGCAAGAGAGTCCTTCCGGACATCTTCAAAAATCCTACTGGTGGTTCTACGGGGGACTCCCGCAGCGCGGACTCTCGGAGGCCGTCGCCGGGCTCCAGGCCTGGCCGAACTCGGCATTGGGGAAAATCCTGGAAACCAAGGGACTGGTTGCCAATGGCACCCTGGATTCCTCCAAAGCCCGCCAGGAACGTCACGTGGAGGTTTCCGCCAATCTGGACGATGAAAAAGGCCGCCAAAGCATCCTTCTGGCGGATGCAGACCTGGCAAAGAAACCCGGAGACCCCGCCGTGCTGGCGCGCCGTGCATCCTGGCTGGATGCCATGGGCCAATATCTCCTCGCCATGGACGATGTGGAAGCCGTCCTGAAGGTGGATCCATCGAATATCCTCGCCCTCCACATCGCCGTCGCCTCCAGCCTCCGTCTCAGCAATTTCCCGGCGGCAACGGCCTACGCACAAAGACTGGAAAATCTGAAAGCCCCGAAGGCTGTGCTCTCGGATGTCTTCTGCGGACTGGCACAAATGGCATTCGAACAGTCGAATCTTCCCCTCGCCCTCGATTTTGCAGAACGCTCTCTGGCCGCACAACCGACCGCCACGGTCTGGAAACTGAAAGCGGCCTGCCACACCCGCCTCGGCCAGACGAATGAGGCCGCTGACGCTTTGAAAAAGGCGGAGAAAGGCTCCCGATGAAAAAATGGTTTCTTCTCCTCCTCGCTCTTGGCTCCGCTTCCGCGATGCAGCCTCCGCCTCCGAAACCGGCAGGCCCGGCTCCCACAGTGACTCCCGCTCCTCTTCCCCCCCCGCCGGTTTTTGAGATTCCCGAGGATACCCGCCGCTTCACAAACGACCCCGAAGCGGGAGGCGTGGGAATCTCTCCCGTTGACGGAAAAATCGAGCCCTATTCGAGCTTCAGCCTCACCTTTCCAAGTGACATCATTACTCCGGACAAGATCGACATGGAGGGATCGGAATCCCCCGTGGTGGTCTGGCCGCCGCTGGAAGCTTCGTATTATTGGCGATCCCCGGTCGAGGGCGACTGGCTGGTCACCGGACCACGAATTCCAGGACAGACCTACCGGCTGCGGTTGCGCGAAAATCTCAAGACACTGGACGGCAGTCCCCTGCCGATCAACACATGGGGCGTCGAACTCCGGAGCGATCCGCTCAAAGTCTCCAGCTGGTATGACGAACGCGATCAACTGAACTCGCGTCCGGTCGTGCCTTTGGAATTCAATTACCCTGTCCGCCTCCACGATGTCGCGGAGGGTCTGTGGTTCCAGGACCGCGCGACACGGAAGAGATTCCCCGCCCAGGTCTCGGTCGAGTTCGGAGAGGATGAGGAAAAATCCCCGCTCCTGCCCACCCCGACCACCATCCGCGCAATCCCTCGCGAGCCACTGCCCGTGGGCGCTTTTTACGACATCGTGGTGGAAAATGTCCACGATGCCTACGCCGGGCGCACCCTTCCCTATCCGAAGGTCTTCCCGCTCGGCTCCACACGCCCTCTGGCGGTGGATTTTGTCGCCGCCCGCAACTGGGCCACGGACAAGCCCCACATCGAAATCAAATTCCGCACGGATCTCTCCGACGATCCCCTCCCCGCAAATGCCGTGAAAATCGAGCCGCCCGTGCCCGGTTTTTCCCTTCGCAAGGACAGTGCCCGCATCTATGTGGACGGACGTTTTGATACAAACACCCGCTACAAGGTCACGATTTCCAAAGCCATCACCGGCGACCGGGGATTCCCGATGGCAGCGGATTCCCTGTGGGGAGCGACGTTCCCGCACAAACCGCCAACCATTCTTTTTCCGCCGGGAGAATTCCGCCAACGGGGCGAACTGGGCCTGCGCTTTGCCCTCGTCCAGTCGAATACGGAAGCCCTGCAGTGGCGGCTTGCGAAGATTCCGGGAGATAAACTGCAGGCCGTCCTTGATGCGGTTCGCAGGGAATCCGTGGCAGGAGATCCTCTGATCATCGACCAGTTTGCACTCGAGGTCCTCGGCAACGGGGAATTCCCGACCGTGTCGGATGACAGGGAGGAACTCCGAAAAATTGAGTTCAAACCCAACAGCACACTTTCCGGACCCTGCATCATCGAGGCTGCGGCCGGAACAGCTGCCGGCACAAAAGTGGCCAACCATGCGCTCATCTGGTTCGGAGATCTCGCCCTCACCCAAAAGCTCGCTCCGGATACCCTCACGATCCGCATCGCCGGTATGGGGAACGCTCAACCGGTCCCCGGAGTCCGCATCCAGCTTCTCACCAAGGAATTGTTGGAAGTGGCCTCCGCCGTCAGTGACGCATCCGGCCTTGTCACCTTCCCTCGCACGGCCTCGACCGCGGCCATGTATTTTCAAACCACACAGGATGGTCGCACGACCCTCTGGCCAGCCTCCCCGGACGGACAGTTCGCCTCCGGCTCCTCCTACTTCTCTCCCCAGCCATCGGTTCTGGGACGCATCCTCACCGACCGACCGCTTTATCGTCCGGGACAGGATCTGAAGATCAAGGGATTCGTTCGGGAAAAGAAAGACGGTCTGCTTGTCGTGCCGGAAGGTCAGACCATTTCCTGGGAAATCACCAAAGCCTGGCAGGATGATGTCCTCGCTTCCGGCACCTCGAAAGTCAGCTCCTCCGGCGGCTGGGATGCAGCCTGGACCACTCCGGTGGACGGCGATCTGGGGGAATTCCGCGTGCGGGCAAAGCTCGGCATCGCGGATGCCGGCAATCCTGTGATCTTCCGCATCGAGGAGTTCCGCAATCCGCCTTTCTCGGTCAGTTGCCAGGCGGAGGATGCGGCCAAAC
>JADHED010002664.1_pt1 | contig 11926 bp, 8 predicted proteins | sample 8952041 | NCBI WGS metagenome assembly JADHED01 (sample SAMN16124423, study PRJNA663239) | bioreactor sludge metagenome | isolation source: sludge (control) | place: India:Bengaluru | collected 2018-09-08
GGCCCAGCGCCTGGCCGGGCGGGGTGATGTTGTCGCCGTAGGAGCAGAACACCACGATCGTCGAGCGTATGTTGCGCAGGTCCACGCGCACGCCGTCGGAGGTCAGCAGCTCGGCGGTGGCCAGCTTGTTGCCGATGAACAGGTTGTCGACGATGTACTGCATCTCCACGTCGTTGAGGAAGACGTAGCCGCCCCAGTACTTCTCGAAGCCCAGGTAGCGGTCGGCCTCGGTGTCGATGTTGGCGTACAGGTGGTACTGCTTCTTCCACAGGGTGTTGGCCGGGTCCAGGTGCTCGAAGTTCTGCACCAGCCAGGCGCCGTCGAAGCGCCCGGCGCCGATGTCGCTGGTCAGTGCGGTCAACCAGCTGCCGCCGGTCAGGCCGCCGCCGTAGCGCATCGGGTTGTCGCCGGCCCAGTACGAGACCGGCGCGCCGGCCAGGATGATCGGCCCGAACAGCTCCGGCCAGACCGCCGCGGTCATCAGCACCTGCCAGCCGGCCTGGCAGTTGCCGATCACCACGGGCTTGCCGTTGCCCGGATGCAGTTCGCCGACCTTGCGCACGAACGCGGCCTCGGCGCGCATCACGTCCTCGACCGTCTGCCCCGGCACCGGGTCGGGCAGGAAGCCGACGAAGTAGCACGGATGACCGGCCTTCATCGCCGCACCGATCTCGCTGTCGGGCTTGAAGCCACCGATGCCCGGGCCGTGGCCGGCGCGCGGGTCGACCACGACGAAGGGGCGCTTGGCCGGGTCGACCGGGGTTCCGGCGCCGGGCACGATGCGCGCCAGCCCGTAGTTGACCGGGCGCGGCAGGTCCAGGCCGGAGAGCACCAGTTCGGCCTCGAAGTCGAGCACGTTGGGCACGCGCTCGCGCAGGTGCGCCTGGTACTGGTTGCCGCGCTGGCGGCGTACGTCGGCATACAGCAGGCCGCGCTGCCAGGCGTCGATGGTGTATTCGGCCGCGGCGGCACCCAGCCGCAGCGGGTCGGTCGGCCAGTCTGCGGGGATGTTCCCGGTCGTCTTGTGGGGGGCGCGATCGTCGCTCATGTCGTCGGGGCCTGCGTCGGGATCAGCGTTCGATGGCGATGGCCACGCCCTGGCCACCGCCGATGCACAGCGTGGCCAGGCCCTTGCGGGCATCGCGGCGGATCAGTTCGTGGACCAGGGTGACCAGGATGCGCGCACCGGACGCGCCGATCGGGTGCCCCAGCGCGATCGCGCCACCGTTGACGTTGACCCTGGCCGTGTCCCAGCCCAGTTCCTGGTTCACCGCCAGCGCCTGCGCGGCGAAGGCCTCGTTGGCCTCGATCAGGTCGAGATCGCCGATGCGCCAGCCCGCCTTGTTCAGCGTCTTCTGCGTGGCCGGCACCGGGCCGATGCCCATGACCGCCGGGTCCACGCCGGCGCTGGCATAGCCGCGGATCCATGCCAGCACCGGCAGGCCCAGTGCCTCGGCCTTCTGCGCACTGGCCAGCAGCAGCACCGCGGCGCCGTCGTTGATCGTGGAAGCGTTGCCGGCGGTGACCGTGCCGTCCTTCTTGAACGCAGGGCGCAGCTTGGCCAGCGCCTCGGCGGTGGTGCCGGCGCGCGGCTGCTCGTCGGTGTCGAACAGCACCGGGTCACCCTTGCGCTGCGGGATTGATATCGGGGTGATCTCGTCCTGGAAGCGGCCGGCTGCGATGGCCTCGGCGGCCTTGCGCTGCGAGTCGGCGGCGAAGGCGTCCTGCTGCGCGCGGGTGATGCCGTAGCGCTCGGCCAGGTTCTCGGCGGTGATGCCCATGTGGTAGTCATTGAAGGCGTCCCACAGGCCGTCGCGGATCAGGCTGTCCTCCAGTTGCGCATGGCCCAGGCGCAGGCCGGTGCGCGCCTTGGGCAGCACGTAGGGCGCCAGGCTCATGCTCTCCTGGCCGCCGGCCAGGACCAGGTCGGCGTCGCCCAGGGCGATCGCCTGCGCGGCCAGGTGCACGGCCTTCAGGCCCGAGCCGCAGACCTTGTTGAGGCTCAGCGCCGGCACCGTGTGCGGCAGGCCCGCCGCGATCGCGGCCTGGCGCGCCGGGTTCTGGCCGCTGCCGGCGGTGAGGATCTGGCCCAGGACGACCTCGTCGATCTCCGCGGGCGCGATGCCGGTCTTCTCGACGATGCCGCGGATCAGCGCCGCGCCCAGGGCGTGGGCCGGCAGGCCGGACAGCGTGCCCTGGAAACTGCCGATGGCGGTGCGGGTGGCCGCCAGGATTGCAATGTCGTTGCTCATCTCATGTCCTTTTCTTTGCGGGAGGGCGCCTGACCGCCGGCGCGACCGGCGCCGCGGCGGGCGCGGCGTCAGTACATGTGCTGGCCGCCGTTGATGGACAGGTTGCTGCCGGTGAGGAAGCCGGCGGCATCGCCGGCGACGAAGCCGATCAGCGCGGCGATCTCGTCCGGTTCACCCAGGCGACCGACCGGGATGCCAGCGATGATCTGGTTGCGCACGTCCTCGGGCACGGCCATCACCATCTGCGTGGCCAGGTAGCCTGGCGAGATGGTGTTGACGGTGATGCCCTTGCGCGCCACCTCCTGGGCCAGCGCCTTGGTGAAGCCGTGAATGCCGGCCTTGGCCGCCGAGTAGTTGGTCTGGCCGAACTGGCCCTTGGAGCCGTTGATCGAGGAGATGTTGATGATGCGGCCCCAGCCGCGTTCGAGCATGCCGTCGATGAACACCTTGGTGACGTTGTACATCGAGTCCAGGTTGACCCGGAGCACCGCGTCCCAGTTCTCCTTGCTCAGCTTGCGGAAGGTCGCGTCACGGGTGATGCCGGCGTTGTTGACCAGGATGTCCACCACATGCCCGTCGGCGGCGATGCGCTCGGCCATGGCCTGGGTCGAAGCCCAGTCGGCCACATCCACGCCGTAGCACTGGAAGGTGTAACCGGCATCGGCCTCTTTGCGCAGCCACAGGTTGGCGGCTTCGTCGCTGCGGGCGTGGGTGACCAGCACCGTATGTCCGGCATCGTGCAGATGGCGGGCGACGGCCTCGCCCAGCCCTCCCATGCCGCCAGTGACCAGCGCAGTATGTGTTGTGCTGCCCATTCCGATCAGTCTCCCTTGGGCGCCTTGCGCTGGGTGGCCTCGGTCGTCTGCGACCACAAGGCATTCCACTGCTTGAAGACGTCGGCGAAGGGCGACGCGGAGTTGTCGCTGCCGAGCGCGCTGCTCACGGCCTTGTGCCAGCTCTCGATGGCCTGCTGCAGTCCCGACGTGAAGGCCGCCTGGTTCTTGATCGCGACCTGTTGGAACGTCTGCACGTGCGCAACGCGGCCCTGGAACTGACGCCAGAAGGCTTCAGGCGGCAACGACGCCAGTGCCTGCCAGTTTGCCGAACGCAGCACGCCTTCGATCTCGGCCGAGGTTTCCGCGATCCCCTGCGAACTGGCCTCCTTCACCGAGTCCAGCCATTGATGGCTGCTTTCCTGCAGCAAGCGAGTCAGGCGCAACTGCAGTTCGGCGTTGGCCTTGAGGAGGTTCAGGGGAAGCGTTTCGGTGGTCATGGGTAGTGCCTCACTGAGTGGAAGTCCCGAGTCAGGGACGGATTCAGGCCATCTGGCTGATGGTCCTGCGGAAACGGGTGAGCGCGAGCGCGAACAGGGCCGAACCGATCAGCGCCAGGGCCAGGAAGGGCTTCCAGACCACGCCGATGCCGGCGCCGCGGTAGAGGATGGCCTGGGCCAGTTCCACGAAATGCGTGGTGGGCGCGGCCAGCATGATGTCCTGCACCAACTGCGGCATGCTCTCGCGCGGGGTCATCGAGCCCGACAGCAGTTGCAGCGGGACCAGCACCAGCACCATCAACATGCCGAACTGCGGCATGTTGCGCGCCAGCGTGGCCAGGAAGATGCCCAGCGAGGTGGTCGCGAACAGGCACAGCGCCGCGCCGACCACGAACAGCGCCAGCGAACCTTCGATCGGCACGCCCAGCAGACCCCGCACCACCAGGTTGAGCGAGACGAAGGCGGTCACCAGCACCACCAGCCCCATCGACCAGACCTTGGACAGCATGATCTCGGCCGGGGTGACCGGCATCACCAGCAGGTGTTCGATGGTGCCGTGCTCGCGCTCGCGGATCAGCGCCGCGCCGGTGAGGATGATCGAGAGTATGGTGACGTTGTTGATGATCCGCATCAGCCCGCCGAACCAGGTCTTGTCCAGCGACGGATTGAAGCGCGCGCGCAGCGCCAGTTCGATCGGCATCGCGGTGCTGCCGCGCTGGCGCCGCACGAACTCGTTGACCTCCAGGTTGATGATCTGCTGCACGTAGCTGTTGCCGGTGAAGGCCTGGCTCATGCGGGTGGCATCGATGTTGAGCTGCAGCGCGGGTTGCCGGCCGGCCAGCACGTCGCGCTGGAAATTGGGCGGGATGTCGAGCACGAAGGTGTAGGCGCCCGAGTCCATGCCGGGATCGACCTCGCCCAGCGAGATCATCGCCGGCGGCGAGAACTGCGGGGGATAGAACGCCGAGGCGATGCGTTGCGACAGCGCCGAGCGGTCCTCGTCGACGATGGCGATCGGCGCGTTGTGCAGGCTCTCGGGCATGGCCGTGGCGGCGGCGTGGATCGACACGGTGAACACGTAGGCGATCAGCACCAGCAGGATCGGGTCGCGCGCCAGGCTCCACAGCTCCTTGATGCCCAGGCGATAGACGTTGGCCAGGTGGGGGAGTTTCACGTCAGCGCTCCTGTTTGCGGGTCAGGGCGATGGCCAACCCCAGCACTACCGGCACGGCCAGCAGCAGCGACCACAGCGCGCCGCCCAGGTCGCGCAGGTGCAGCGACTTGCTGAACACACCGCGGCTGATCGCGATCATGTGGCTGGCCGGATAGGTTTCGCCCACCACCCGGCCGACGCCTTCGAGCGAGGAGATCGGGTCGACCAGACCGGCGAACTGGGTCACCGGAATGACCGTGCCCACCACCACCAGGAACATCGAGGCGATCTGGCTGCGGGTGACCGTGGAGACCAGCAGCCCGAAACCGGTGGATACCGTGGTGAAGATCAGCGCCGCCAGCGTCAGCGCCAGGAAGCTGCCGGTGATCGGCACGCCGAACACGGTGACCGCCAGCAGCGCCATGGCCAGGAAGTTGAGCATCGCCAGGGCCACGTAGGGCAGTTGCTTGCCCAGCAGGAACTCGCTGCGGGTGACCGGGGTGACGTAGAGGTTGGTGATCGAGCCGCTCTCCTTCTCGCGCACCACGGCGAGCGCCGTGAGCATCGCCGGCAGGATCAGCAGCAACAGCGGCACCACCGCCGGCACCATCGCCGGCAGGCTGCGCACGTCGGGGTTGTAGCGGTAGCGCGATTCGATGGCGATCGGGCTGGCCAGCTGCATGCCGAAGCGCTCGCGCGCCTGCTCGGCCAGCCAATGCAGGTGGATGCCCTGCAGGTAACCCTGGATGGTCTCGGCGCGGGTGGGCATGGCGCCGTCGAACCAGGCACCGACCTGGACGCTGTTGCCACGCAGCACGTCGCGGGCGAAGCCCGGCGGGATCTCGATGGCCAGCGCCAGCTCACCGCTGCGCATGCGTCGGTCCAGCTCCTCGTAGTCGGCCAGCGGCGCGCGTTCGATGAAGTAGCGCGAGCCTTCCAGGCTCATCGCGTAGCTGCGGCTGAGGCTGGTTTGGTCATGGTCGAGCACCGCGTAGCGCAGATCCTCCACGTCCAGGCTGATGCCATAGCCGACCACGAACATCAGCAGCAGCGAACCGACCAGCGCCAGCGTGGCGCGCACCGGATCGCGCTGCAGTTCCAGCGCTTCGCGCCAGACGTAGCTGATCATGCGCTGCAGGCTGAAAGGCTTGCGACGGGCGTCGCGATGGCCATCGGCGCGGGGCTGCGCGGGCGCCGCGTCGTCGCCGGTCTGCCCGGGCGTGCCGCCGCCGGCCTCGACCAGATAGCCGATGAAGGCCTCTTCCAGTGTCTGCGCACCGCGCTTGGCCACCAGCGCGGCCGGGGCATCGCTGTCGAGCACCTTGCCCGCATGCATCATCGACATGCGGTCGCAGCGCTCGGCCTCGTTCATGAAGTGGGTGGAGATGAAGATCGTCACCCGGTCGCGCCGCGACAGCTCCACCAGCAGGCGCCAGAACGCATCGCGCGCGACCGGGTCCACGCCCGAGGTCGGCTCGTCGAGGATGAGCAGCTCCGGCTTGTGCACCATCGCCACCGCCAGCGACAGGCGCTGGCGCACGCCCATCGGCAGGCTGGCGGGCAGGCTGTGCACGACCGCCTCCAGGCCGAAGCGTTCGACCATCTCCTGCACCCGCGCCGGGATGTCGTCCTCGGGCACCTTGAACAGGCGCGCATGCAACACCAGGTTCTGCTGCACGGTCAGTTCGGAGTACAGCGAGAACGCCTGTGACATGTAGCCCACCCGGCGGCGGGTGTCGATGTCGTGCGGGTCGACCTCGTTGCCGAACAGCCAGGCGCGGCCCTCGCTGGCCGGCAGCAGGCCGGTCAGCATCTTCATCGTGGTCGACTTTCCGCAGCCGTTGGAGCCGAGGAAGCCGAAGATCTCGCCGCGGCGGATGCGGAAGGACACATGATCGACCGCCACGAAGTCGCCGAAGCGCATGGTCAGATCCTGGGCCTCGATGGCGATGTCGCCGTCATCGCCGCTCAATGGCGGGATCACGACCGGCTGGTGGTCGCGGGTTTTTTCTTCCGGCAACAGGGCGATGAAGGCCTCTTCCAGCGAAGCCGAGCCGGTCCGCGCCAGCAGTTCGGCCGGCGTGCCGGTGGCCAGCACCTTGCCGTCGTCCATCGCCACCAGCCAGTCGAAGCGCTGCGCCTCGTCCATGTAGGCGGTGGCCACGACCACGCTCATCTCCGGGCTCTGCCGCCGGATCCGCGCGATCAGGTCCCAGAACTGCGCCCGCGCCAGCGGGTCGACGCCGGTGGTCGGCTCGTCGAGCAGCAGCAGGTCGGGGTCGTGGATCAGCGCGCAGCACAGCCCGAGCTTCTGCTTCATGCCGCCCGAGAGCTTGCCGGCCGGGCGCGACAGGAACGGATACAGGCCCGTGGCCCGGGTCAGCTCGTCGATGCGGCGGCGGCGCTCGGCCGCGCCGTGGCCGAACAGGCGGGCGAAGAACTGCAGGTTTTCCTCGACCGACAGCGTCGGATACAGGTTGCGGCCCAGGCCCTGCGGCAGGGACGCGATGCGCGGGCAGACCGCGGTGCGGTGGCCGCGCCGGGCCATGTCACCGCCCAGCACCTCGACGCGGCCGGCCTGGATCCGGCGGGCGCCGGACACCAGCGCCAGCAGGCTGGACTTGCCGACCCCGTCCGGGCCGATCAGGCCGACCATGCGGCCGGCGGGAATGTCCAGATCGACGCCATCCAGCGCGGACACCTTGCCGTAGTCCAAGCGCACGCCCTGCAGTTGCACGACGGTGGGCGCGTTCGGCTTGGTCATGTCCGCTTACTCCACCGGCACATTGGCAACCAGATCGGCGGGCCAGGCCTGGTCGCTGTCGAGCCGGATCCAGGCCACCCCGGGCACTCCGGTCTTGACCTGCTCCAGATGCCGACGCAGAAGATCCTCGGGAATCTGCGCACGCACGCGGAACATCAGCTTCTGGCGCTCGTTGGCGGTCTCCACCGTCTTGGGCGTGAACTGGGCCTGGCTGGCGACGAAGGAGATCGTGGCCGGGATCACGTATTGCGGCGCGGCGTCGAGCACGATCCGCACCTCGCTGCCGATGGCGATGCGGCCGGCGCTGGTCTCGGGCACGAAGAAGGTCATGTAGACGTCGGACAGGTCGAGCAGGTTGAGCACGCGCCCGCCGGCGCCGAGCACTTCGCCCGGCTGCGCCACGCGCACCTGCACCCGGCCGGCGCGCGGCGACTTGAGCGCGCTGTCGTCGATGTCGGCCTGGATCCGCGCCACCGCGGCCTCGGCCGCGCGGACCGTGGACTGCGCCCCGACCAGCTGTGCCTCGGCGGCGCACACGGCCGCCTGAGCAGCGGCGGCCTGGGCCCGGGTCGCCGCGACCGCCGCTTGGCTGGCGCGTGCCCGCGCGCGGTCGTCGTCCAGTTCCTGGGCCGAGGAGGCGCCCTCCACCGAAAGCGTCTCCGAACGTGCCAGCCGGCGGCGCGCGGCATCGAGCTCGGCCTCGCGCTGGGCGACCAGCGCCTGCGCGGTGGCCACCTCGCTCTGCCGCAGCGCGATCTGCGCCTGGGCCGCGGCCACGCCGTGCTCGGCCTGTTGCCGCCCGGCCTCGGCCTGGTCGTACTGGGCGCGCAGGGTGTCGGTCTGCATCCGCGCCAGCGTCTGCCCGGCCTGCACGAAGTCGCCCTCGCGCACCAGGATCTCCTCCACCCGGCCGGGCAACTTGGTGGCCACGTCGATCTCGGTGGCCTCGATGCGCCCGTTGCCGCTGGCGAATCCCTCGCCCGGACCGTGGTCGGACCAGCGCTGCCAGCCCCACCAGGCCAGCACCGCGACGGCGACGACCAGCGTGGCGGGGACGATGCGTTTCTTGGAAAAAAGGGACGATGCTGTGCTCATGGTATGTCCGACGCCCGTTGCGAATGGGTGGAAAGGCCTGCTTCAGCGCCACCGGAGCGCTGGCCAGGCCCGCCTCCGAGCGCGCCGTACAGCGCGACCTGGCTGGACAGCAGCGCACGGCGCACCTGCACCAGTTGCTGCTCGGCGTCCAGCAGGTTGCGCTGCGCGTCGAGGACTTCGAGATAGGCGGCCGAGCCGTTGTCGTAGCGCAGTTGGGCCAGCCGGGAGCGTTCGGCCAGGGCCTGGCGCGCGACGGTCTGCACCTGCAACTGCTCGGCCAGCCAGTGGCGGGCCGCCAGCGCGTCGGCGACCTCGCGGAACGCGGTCTGGATGGATTTCTCGTACTGGGCCACCGCGATGTCGCGGCGCACTTCGCTGAGCTCCAGGTTGGCGCGGCGACGGCCCGCGTCGAAGATCGGCAGCGACAGCGTCGGCAGAAAGGTCCACGCGCGGCTGCCGGAATCGAACAGGCCATCGAGCTCGGCGCTGGCCGTGCCCCAACTGCCGGTCAGGGCGATGCGCGGGAAGAACGCCGCGCGCGCGGCGCCGATGTTGGCATGGGCGCCACGCAGCTGATGCTCGGCGGCGATGAGGTCTGGGCGACGGACCAGCAGGTCCGAAGGCAGCCCTGGCTGCAGCGCCGCCAGCACCGTGTCCTCGTCGAACGGCGCGCGGGCTGGGAGTGCGCCGGGATCGGCGCCGACCAACTGGGCCAGTGCGTGGTACTGGCTGGCGCGCGCGCGTTCGAGCTGGGCCAGCAGCGCCTGCGCCTGGGTCAACAGGGTCTGCACCTGGGTCAGGTCCAGCCGAGAGGTCGAGCCGACTTCCTGGCGGCGCTGGAAGATGCGGTAGGACTCCGCGCGTGAGTCCACGGTGCGGCGCGCGATCGCCACGCGCTCGTCCAGTTCACGCAGCCCCAGGTAGCCATCGGCGACCTGGACGATCAGCGCCAGTTCGACCGCCTGACGGCCGGCATCGGTGGCCAGCCACTGCTGCAGTGCCGCATCCTTCAGGTTGCGTATGCGGCCCCACAGATCCAGTTCCCAACTGCTCAGGCCGACTTCGGCGCGGTATTCGCCGCCGACCACGGACTGCCCGTAGTAGTTGAGATCGCCCGGCACCCGTGCGCGCGCGCCCTGCGCACCCAGGCCCAGGCCCGGGAATTGATCGGCGCGCTGGATCTGGAATGCGGCTCGGGCTTCCTCGGCCCGGAGCGCGGCGACGCGCAGGTCGCGGTTGTTGCCCAGCGCCGTCTCGATCAGGCGCTGCAGCAGCGGATCGGTGAAGTAGTCGCGCCAGGGCGGCAGATCCTCGCGCCCTGGCGTCGATGCGCCCACGGTGGACGCATAGCTCTGCGGTACCGGCGCGACGGGCTGTTCATACTCCGGCGCCAGGCTGGCGCAGCCGGCCAGCAGCGCCAGCGCGGTGCTGGCCAGGATCGGCCGGGCCCGCAGCGGCGGCGGACGGCGCTTGCCACTTGTGGCGACGGCTGGCCTATCGTTCATGTCATGTCTCCAGCACGTAGTTGCCCGGCGCCGCGTACTGCGGCTTGTAGCCCTTGGAGGGCGCCCCGATCGCGGGCGGCTTGACGGGCGTTCCCGAGCGTTCCTGCAGCCACGCGATCCAGGCCGGCCACCACGACCCTTCCTGTACCGGCGTCTGCTCCAGCCAACGGTCGGGGGGCACGTAGCTGGCGCCGGCGGCACGCGTAGCGATCCGGTAGCTGCGTCTGGGCCTGCCCGGTTCGCTGACGATACCGGCGTTGTGCCCGCCGCTGGTCAGCGCGAAGGTGATCTCGGTGGGCGTGAGGTAATGCAGCTTGTACACCGAGCGCCAGGGCGCGACGTGGTCGGTGAGCGTGCCGACGGCGAACGTCGGCAGACCGATGTCGCCCAGCGAGACCGGACGGCCGCCGACCGGGTAGCGCCCCTCGCTGAGATCGTCGTTCAGGAACAGCCGCCGCAGATACTGCGAATGCATCCTCGCCGGCATCCGGGTCAGATCGGCATTCCAGGCCATCAGGTCGTTCATCGACCTGCGGTCGCCGAGCAGGTATTCCTGCACCATCCTCGACCAGAGCAGGTCATAGGAGCGCAGCATCTGGAAGGCGCCGGCCATCTGGTCGCCGCGCAGATAACCGGCTTCAGCCATCTGCGCCTCGAGCATGGACACCTGGCTTTCGTCGATGAACAACCCGAGCTCGCCGGGTTCGCTGAAGTCGGTCTGCGCCGTGAACAGGCTCAACGAGGCCAGGCGCTCATCGCCATCGCGCGCCATCGCCGCAGCGGCAATCGTCAGTAGCGTACCGCCCAGGCAATAACCGGTGGCATGCACCTTGCGCTTGGGAACAATCGCGTTGACGGCCTGCAGCGCTGCATGGAAGCCCTGCTCCAGATACTCGTCCATGCCCAGATCGCGCTCGGCCTGGCCCGGATTCTTCCAGGAGATGCAGAACACCGTGTAGCCCTGGCCTACCAGATACTTGACCAGGGAGTTGTGCGGAGAAAGATCGAGGATGTAGTACTTCATGATCCAGGCGGGGATCACCAGCACCGGCTCCGGATGCACCGTTTCGGTCGAGGGGGCGTACTGGATCAGCTCCATTAACTGGTTGCGCAGCACCACCTTGCCCGGCGTGGCGGCCACATCGCGGCCGACCACGAACGCCTCCGCCCCCGCGGGCGGCAGCTTGGCCAGCGAGCGCTCTAGGTCGTCGAGCAGATGCGCGAGGCCGCGCTGCAGGTTCGCGCCATCCTCGGCGACGGTGCGTGCCAGCGCCTCTGGATTGGTCAGCAGGTGGTTGCCGGGAGAGAGCATGTCCAGCCACTGCCTGGCCGCGAAGGCCACCACGTTCTCGTGGTGCTTGTCCACGCCGGATACGCCATGGGTGGCCTGCGACCACCACTGCTGGTTGAGCAGAAAGACCTGATGCAACAGGTTGAACGGCCAATGACGCCACTCCGGGGCAGCGAAGCGCCGATCCTGCACCGGTGTCTCGATGCAATCGCGGGCTTCTCCTGTGCCGGCCAGAAGGCATTCGCGCAGATAGCCGGCGAGTGCGGAAGCCTGTTCGGCCGCCAGTGACATCAACTCGGACTGCTTGCCCGGCGAGGAGGCCAGATGCGAAGCCCAATCCGTCCACGCCAGCAGGAGAGACTGCGGCGAGATGGACGCACTGGCACCGGCCTGGACAGCGCGGGCCAACGCATCCATCTGTATCGAGACTTCACCTTCATCCGCCATCAAAACGCGTCCTCTTCCTATGACGATCAATGAATTGCGCAAGCAACGACCCGCGAGTCGTTTTGGACTATAGCATCAATTTCCCAAGTGCTGGCCTGACCCGATTGGGTGATCCGGGTTCAATGTTAGTGCATGGCTGGCTCTGA
>JADHED010002665.1_pt1 | contig 11917 bp, 9 predicted proteins | sample 8952041 | NCBI WGS metagenome assembly JADHED01 (sample SAMN16124423, study PRJNA663239) | bioreactor sludge metagenome | isolation source: sludge (control) | place: India:Bengaluru | collected 2018-09-08
GTCTACCTCCGCGGAAGAGAATAACCGATAAAGAACTTCTGCGACACCACACTAGCGCCTAACACCGGTGCCAGGTCAGATTCTGAGGACTTGCTGCCAGTGCTCCCGGGAACCGTGGGTGGCCAAGTCCTAAGAAACTGACCTGGCACCGGTTGAAGGGGTCAGCGGCCGGTCTCGACCTCGTCGAGGATCTGCTGGACCTTCCCGAGGTCGTCGTAGACCCGGGCCTGCTGGATCATGTCCTCGCCATCGGTCGCCTGCCCGGTGACGAGGAGGAACATCCCGAGGTAGCAGAGGTTCAGCGGCTCCCGCGTGCCGAGCTGCCGCGTGCCCATCTTCGAGAGTTCCTGCGGCGTGAAGTAGGACCACGGTTCGCGGCGCTCGAGGGACCCGTCCTTGATGCTCACGCCCTTCTCGTCGGCGCCCGTGATGACGGCGGCCGACGGGGCGCCCGGCTTGAACAGCGAGAGGCTGTACTTCTTCTGGTTCTCGTTGATGCCGCCGGCGAGCTCCTTCAGGAAGTGCTCCGCGTACTTCAGGCGCCGCAGCGACTTCTCGAGCTCCTTGTCGCCGAACTCGAACAGGAAGCCCTCCATGGCCTTCCGAGCCGCGGCGAAGTCGTAGGCGGGGAGGCTCTTCTTCAGCGCCTCGTCGAGGACCGCCCGCTTCTCCTTCTTCGTGCCGGCCTTCGCCGCCTCTTCCGCCGCCCGCTTCTCGGCGTCGATCCGCTTTTCGATGTCCCGCATCCGGTCTCGGGCCTTCATGCCCGCCCCGGTGTCGGGGTACTCGTCGAACACCTTCTTGTACTCGGCGAGGATCAGGTCCCGCTTGCCGGTGTTGTTCGCCTCGAAGGACTGCGCCCGGGAGAACGCCTGGGTGCTGGTGCGTTCCCGCTCCTCGCGGCTCTCGCTGCGGTTGACGATGGCGGGAGGTGCCACCGGGGGCGGCCGGACGGCCGGGTTCACGTTCGGCGCCACGGACTGGGCGGGGGGGCCCCCGCCCCTCGACAGGAGCACCGCGACGAGCGCGATGATGAGCCCCACGACCCCCACGATGGCGCCGACGAGCAGCGGCTGGTTCGCCGCCCGTCGGGACGCCGCCTTCACCGTGTGGGTGCGCCGGCCCCGGCGGCGCGCCTCGAGGTTGAGCCCGTCGAGGGCCGTGACGAGGTCCGCGGCGCTGTAGCGGTAACCCGGCACCGGGGCCATCATCCGCTTGACGATCGGGTCGAGCGCGGAGGGCACCTCGAGTTCGCGGTTCGCGCGGCTCACCGAGGGAAGTTTCCCGGCGAGGTGCTTCTCGACGATCTCCTCGCGCGTGCGGCCGGGGTACGGCGGCTGGCCGGTGAGGAGGTGGAACAGGGTCGCCCCGAGGCTGTAGATGTCCGACTTCTCGTCCACCTTCTTGCCCTGGATCTGCTCCGGGGACATGTAGTGGGGCGTGCCGGCCTTTCCGCCGACCAGGGCCCCCTCGGTCGCGAGGCCGAAGTCCACGAGCTTCACCTGCTCGCGGCGGCCCACCAGCATGAGGTTCTGGGGCTTCACGTCGCGGTGGACGATGCCCTGCCGGTGCGAGGCCTTCAGCGCCTCCGCGGCCTCGCGGACGATGGCCACGGCCTGCGCGGCCTCGAACGGCCCGCGCTCCCCGAGCAACCGGTACAGGTCCGCCCCGGGGAGAAGCTCCATGATGATGAGCAGGTTCCCCTCGTCCTCCACCACGTCGAACACCTTCACGATGTTCGGGTGGTCGAGGCGGGCCAGCGCGCGGGCCTCGTTCAGGAACTTCTCGTGGATCTCGGCGTTCGCCCGCATGTCCTCCTTCAGCACCTTCACCGCGACCTCCTTGCCGAGGGTCGCATGATGCGCGCGGAAGATGCTGGAGGTCTTGCCGTGGCCGAGCCGGCCGAGGATCCGGCACTTGCCGAGGGTCTTGCCGATCAGGTCCCCGCCTGCGGGCATGGTGGGCCTCCGTGGAGTTTCATCCAGATCTTAGCAGCGGCGCGCGGCCCGGGCCGGGAAATGCGGGCCCCCCGGCCGCCGCCGGCCCCATGGGGAAACTTCGTCTCCCGGCCGCGCGCGGTGGGGTAGATTTCGCTCCGGATCCGCGACGCTGCGGCGGCCGCGGAGTCCGTCCCTCGCGGCGCAATCCCTGCGCACGGCGAGGGGGGAGGTCATCCGATGTTCGACCGGTTCACGGAGCGGGCCCGGAAGGTCATGGGTCTCGCCCGCCAGGAAGCCCAACGATTCGGGCACGACTACATCGGGACCGAGCACGTCCTGCTCGGCCTCGTGCAGGAGGGCAGCGGCGTCGCGGCCTCCGTGCTGAAGAACCTCGACGTGGACATGAAGAAGATCCGCATCGAGGTCGAGAAGCTCGTCAAGAGCGGGACCAACACCGTGACGATGGGGCAGCTGCCCTTCACGCCGCGGGCGAAGAAGGTCCTCGAACTGGCCCTCGAGGAGGCGCAGAGCCTCGGGCACAACTACATCGGGACGGAGCACCTCCTCCTCGGCCTCATCCGGGAGAGCGAGGGCATCGCGGCCCAGGTCCTCCTGAACCTCGGCGTGAAGCTCGAGGAGGTCCGCGAGGAGGTTCTCGAGCTCCTCGGGGCGGACCAGCCCGGCAAGGAGCAGGAAGAGGAGGGCGGGCAGGAGGAGGCGGCCCAGGGGAAGTCGAAGACGCCGGCCCTCGACGCCTTCGGGCGCGACCTGACCGAACTGGCCCGCGAGGACAAGCTGGACCCCGTCATCGGGCGCCGCCGCGAGATCCAGCGCCTCATGCAGATCCTCTCCCGCCGGACGAAGAACAACCCCGTGCTCCTGGGCGAGGCGGGCGTCGGCAAGACCGCCATCGTCGAGGGCCTGGCCCGGGACATCGTCACCGGGAGCGTGCCGGAGGTCCTCCGCAACAAGCGGATCGTGGTGCTCGACCTCGCCATGATGGTGGCCGGCACCAAGTACCGCGGCCAGTTCGAGGAGCGGATCAAGGCCGTGATGACCGAGGTCCGCCGCGCGAAGAACATCATCCTGTTCATCGACGAGCTGCACACCCTCGTCGGGGCGGGCGGTGCCGAGGGCGCGATCGACGCCAGCAACGTCCTCAAGCCGGCGCTGTCCCGCGGCGAGGTCCAGTGCATCGGCGCCACGACCCTCGACGAGTACCGGAAGTACGTCGAGAAGGACGGGGCGCTCGAGCGCCGGTTCCAGACGATCATGGTGGACCCGCCGTCGGCGGAGGAGACGCTCGAGATCCTCCGGGGGCTGCGGGACCGGTACGAGGCCCATCACCGGGTGAAGTACGGCGACCTCGCCCTCGAGCGGTGCATCGAACTCAGCAACCGCTACATCACGGGGCGCTTCCTCCCCGACAAGGCCATCGACGTGATGGACGAGGCCGGGGCGAAGGTCCGGCTCTCCGCGATGACCCAGCCGCCGGACCTCCGCGAGCTCGACGCGGAGATCGAGCGCCTGGAGAAGGAGAAGTCGACCGCCGTCACGCAGCAGGACTTCGAGCGCGCCGCGACGCTCCGCGACCAGGCGCAGAAGAAGAAGGCGCACAAGCGGACGATCCTCGAGGAGTGGCGGACCCGCTCCGAGGCCCGGGACGAGGTCGTGGACGAGGAGATCATCGCCGAGACGGTGTCCTCGATGACCGGGATCCCGCTGACCCGCCTCGAGCGCAAGGAGGCGGAACGTCTTCTGCACATGGAGGAGGAGCTCCACCGGCGGGTGGTGTCCCAGGAGGAGGCCATCAAGGCCATCGCCAAGTCCGTGCGGCGCAGCCGTTCCGGACTGAAGGACCCGCGGCGGCCCATGGGTTCGTTCATCTTCCTCGGGCCCACCGGGGTGGGCAAGACGCTGCTCGCCAAGGCCCTCGCGAAGTTCATGTTCGGATCGGAGGACGCGCTCCTCCAGATCGACATGTCCGAGTACATGGAGAAGCACAACGTGTCGCGGCTCGTGGGCGCGCCCCCGGGCTACGTCGGCTTCGAGGAGGGAGGACAGCTCACCGAGAAGGTGCGCCGGCGCCCCTACTCCGTGGTGCTCTTCGACGAGATCGAGAAGGCGCACGGCGACGTCTTCAACATGCTCCTGCAGATCATGGAGGAGGGGCGGCTCACCGACTCCTTCGGCCGCAACATCGACTTCCGCAACACGATCGTCATCATGACGAGCAACATCGGCACGCAGGCGATCAAGAACCAGGCGGCGCTCGGGTTCACGAAGTCCGACGAGGAAGTCACCTACGAGAAGATGAAGGAGGGCGTGCTCCGCGAGGTGGAGAAGTACTTCAAGCCGGAGTTCCTGAACCGCCTCGACGACGTCATCGTCTTCCGCCCGCTGACCGTGCAGAACCTGAAGGACATCATCGACATCGAGCTGATGGACGTCCGGCAGCGGATGAAGGAGCGTGGCATCCTGCTGTACCTGACGAACGAGGCCAAGGAGCGGATCATCCAGGAGGGCACGAACCTCGAACTCGGCGCCCGCCCCCTGCGGCGCGCGCTCGAGCGGATCATCGAGGACCCGCTGGCGGAGGAGCTGCTGAAGGGCGCGTTCACCGCCCGGCCGCACGTGACGCTCCGCGTGGTGGAAGGCCGGATCCACTTCGACGCCTCGGAACAGCCCCCCACGGACATCGAGCCGCCGAAGGGCCTCCGGATCGGCGAGAGCGAGTCGGCGCCGGAGGAAGTCAAATCGGGCGGGTAGCGGGATGGCCGTGGTCCTCCTCGTAGCGGCGACGGTGACGGTGCTCGGGACCGTGCTCTACGCCGCCGCGGGACGCTTCGTGGCTCGCCGGGCGCAGGAGGCCGAGGGGCCCATCGACCGGACGCTCGCGCGGGTCTCGCGGCGCACGACTCGCCTGTTCTTCGCGCTCTGCGTGGCCGCCGGGTTCTTCGTCCAGTTCGTGCCCCCGGCGCCGCCGGCGGCCTTCCGGGTCGGGGCCGCCTACGCGGCGCCGCTGCTCGCCGGTCTCCTCGCCGTCCTCGGCGCGAGCCACGTGGAGATCCGGGGACGGGGCCTGCGCGCCTCCCTCTTCCGCTTCGGGCGGTTCAACGTCTTCACCGAGTACCTGCTGGTCGGGCAGCGGGTCCCCTGGTTCTCCGCCGCCCTCGCCGCGCCGGCGGACCTCTCGCAGGGGGGAGACCTGCTCCCGGCGATCCTGCCGCACCTCGTCGCGGCGGCGGGCTTGGCGTGGGGACTGCGGATCCTCCTCGTCCGCCTCACCGGGGTCCGGCCCCTGCCGGACGGGCGCCTGGCGGTGGCGGTGCGGGCCGCGGCGCGGGAGGCCGGCATCCGGTTGCGTGGGGTCCTCCTCGTGCCGACGGAGCCCGGCCAGTCGGTGAACGCGGTCGCGGCCACCTCCTCCCGCTACATCTTCGTGGCGCAGGGGCTCGTGGAGGGGCTCGGTCGGGACGAAGTGCGGAGCGTGCTGCTGCACGAGGCCGGACACCTCGGCCAGCGGGTCACCAACCTGTTCCGATCGCTGTCCATCCTCATGTGGCCGGCCTTCGTGTGGTGCGCGTTCGCGCTGCAGACGCTGCCCGCCGACTATGTCGTGGCCCCCGTGCCCCGGGTCCTCGAGGTGGCGCTGATCCTCGCGGCGTGGGGCTGGTGGGCCCTCGGGCGGGCGCTGGAGGCAGGGGCGGAGCGCCGGGCGGACGAGTTCGCGGCGAAGTGGGGCGACCCGGCGGCGCTCTCCGCCGCCCTGCGGAAGATCTACGCCCACGCCTTGCCCGACCGGGCCGAGCAACGGCGCGGCCACCGGAGCAGCCTCGGCGACCGCCTCCGCCGCATCAACCCCTGACGCCGCTGCCCCTCACACCGGTGCCAGGTCAGATTCTAAGGGGTTCGAGGGGCCGTGGCGGCCAGCGGTGGGCGGCGAGTCCTCAGAATCTGACCTGGCACCAGCGTGATGCCTCACACCGGTGCCAGGTCAGATTCTAAGGGGATCGAGGGGCCGGGGCGGCCAGCGGTGGGCGGCGAGTCCTCAGAATTTGACCTGGCACCAGCGTAAGGGGCGGGCGGATTCTGTACAATTCCGGCCTTTCGTGGTCCGGCCGCCCCGCGTGGCCGTTGGATCGGAGTACGGAGGTTCCGGCATGATCGCACGACGGTTCGGCCTGCTGTCCCTGCTCCTACTGACGACCTTCGCCTCCGGGTGCCCCGCGTCGCCCGGCGCCGGGGCGGGGGGCGACGAGGTCCTCGCGACCCTGAAGGAGGACCGCGCCGTCCGCGACCGCGAGTACAAGGCCCTCGCCGCCCGGCTCGCCGCGCTGGAAGAGAAGGTGTCCGATGTCCTTACGGCGATGGAGTTCCTCGCCGTGGACGTCGACGGCATCAAGCGCAACACCTGGGAGATGCTCCAGGGCCGCACGGGCCCCGGGGAGTCGCCCGAGCCCGAGGCTCCCGAGTCCTACCGGCGGATGTTCGCCCCCGAGACCCGGGCTGCCCTCGAGAAGGCCGCCGCGGACAAGGGGCTCCGACTCCTCGCGGACCGGGTCGAGGCCCCGGCGGTCATCGTCCAGGACCGGACGATGCTGGAGTTCGTGGCGGTGGCGGCGGGCGGGAAGGAGCACGAGTCCATCGTCGCCGTGACCGGCAGCACACCGCATGGCGAGGGACGCGCCGACGGCCTTCCCGGCCTGCTCAACGCCTGCATCCTCGCGCTGGGGTACGAGAAGGGGACGCCCGTCCGCGCCACCAAGGACGGGAAAGTCCTCCCGCCGGAGGGGAAGCCGATCTTCGTGTATCTCGAGTGGGAAGCGGGAGGGGAGAAGATCCGCGCCCGGGCCGAGGACCTCGTCTACAACCTCCAGACGAAGAGGACGATGGACCGCGGGAAGTGGGTGTACGTCGGATCGCGCTTCGAGCGGGACTTCTCCTCGAGCCAGGTCCTCTACATGGCGGACCTGTCCGGCGACATCGTCGCCACCTACTCGTGGCCGAACACGATCGTGGACAACACGACCTCGGAAGGCGGCGACGACGTGTACTACGCCTGCTTCACCCCGCGGATCCCCGCGGTGGGCACGAAGGTGACCCTGGTCCTGTCCCGTGAGGAGCTGCCGGCGAAGGAGTTCCCACCTCCGCCAGAGGACGAAGATGGGGACGGACCCCCTAAGTAGGGCGCTCTCGGCCGTCGCCCGGGCCCGCTCCGCCGCGTTCCGGCGGGCGCTGGCGCGCGGAGCCTGCGTCTTCGTCGCCCTCGGGGCGGGGAGCCTGGCGCTGACGTACGCGCTCTTCTCCATCCTCTCCCTGCGGGTTCCGGACGTCCTGTCCTCCGCGCTCCTCGGGCTGTCGCTCGGTGTCTCGGTGCGCGTCGGTGCCCGGGAGGCCCTGACCCCCGTGGCGGCCGCTCTCCTCCTCGACCGCGCGGCCGGCACCCGGGAGCGCTTCACGGCCGCGCTCCTCGGCCGGGACCCGGAGGTCCGCGCCCTCGCCGCGGAGCAGGCGCTCCGCCGGGAGCCCTTCGCCTCCGGCGGCTTCCCGCTGCGGCTCTCCCCGCCGCGGGAGGCGCCCGCCGCGGCGCTCTCGGCGTTGCTGCTCACCGGGGTTCTCCTCCTGGCCGGCGCACCCCGGCCAACCGCCGACGGTCCCCCGGAGGGTCCGGCCGCCCCGGCGCGAGGCGCGGCGCCGGGGGCGACGGGGGAGGCGCCCGCCATGGAACCCTCGCGGGGCGCCCCCGCCGCCCCCGCGCCCGCCGCCGCGGAGGCCCTCGTCTCGCGCCTTGCGGCGGGTGGTACGCTGACCGCGGAGGAGTGGGAGGCGCTCGAGCGCCGCGGCGGCCGCGGCCGGCCGGCGGAGGGGGGCCGGGCCGCCGCGGCCCGCGGCGACGGCGAGGAGGCCGCCGCCGCGGTCCGGAACGCCCTCCGGCGGGCGGCCCCGGCCGCGGCCCCCGGGATCGGCGCGGAGGAGCGCGCCGCGGCCTGGCAGGCGTTCGGGGCCTCCCTCGAGAACCCCTCCTGGCCGGCGCGGTTCGACGGCGCCGTGCGCGGCTACTTCGCCGGTGTGGACGGGAGCGCCCTCGCTCCCCGAAGGTGAATTCCGTGCGCCGCGGGAGCGGCGCCGCTAGCATCCCCAGAGCCTCCCGGGAGGACCACGCCAGCATGTGCGGAGTCATCGGCCAGATCGGCCCCACCGAAGCCCTGCCGGACCTCCTCGACGGCATGACGATCCTGCAGCATCGCGGCCAGGACGCCGCGGGGGTCGTCACGTGCTCTCCCGACGGCTTCCACGAGCTCAAGGACCTCGGCCTCGTCAGCGAGGTGTTCGCCCGCCGCGGGCACCTCGACATCCGCGGGCGCTACGGCCTCGGGCACCTCCGCTATACGACCGTGGGCGAGGGCCGGCGGGAGGACGCGCAGCCGTTCATCACGAACTCCCCGTATGGCATCGCCATGTGCCACAACGGGAACCTGACGAACTTCCTCGCGCTGAAGAAGGAACTCTCCGAGAAGTGGCGCCGCCACGTCAACTCCTGGTGCGACGTGGAGGCGCTGCTCAACGTCTTCGCCCACGAACTCGATCGCCGCCGCGGCCAGGGCTTCGCGGAGGCGGTGTTCGCCTCCGTGCGGGGCGTCTTCCGGCGCGTCGAGGGCTCCTACTCCGCGATCGCGCTGATCGCCGGGAAGGGGCTGCTCGCCTTCCGCGACCCCCACGGGATCCGGCCCCTGGTGTGGGGGCGGCGGAAGACGCGGGGGGGCGTCCACTACATGGTGGCCTCGGAATCCGCGGCGCTCACCGCCCTCGGCTACACCGTGGAGCGTGACGTGCGTGCCGGCGAGGCCATCCTCTTCACGCTGGACGGGAAGGTCATCGAGCGGCAGGTCGTGCGCGGCGACCCGCACCCCTGCATCTTCGAGTACATCTACTTCGCCCGGCCCGACTCGATGATCGAGGACATCTCCGTGTACAAGGCCCGCCTGCGCCTCGGCGAGGAGCTGGCGAGACTCTGGGCGGAGAAGGCGGACGGGCGCGACGTGGACGTCGTCATCCCGATCCCCGACTCCTCGCGGCCCGCCGCGCAGGAAATGGCGTATCGCATGAGGAAGAAGTGCCGCGAGGGCCTGCAGAAGAACCGCTACATCGGGCGCACGTTCATCATGCCGCGGCAGTCGGAGAGGAAGCGCTCGATCCGGTTCAAGTTGACGCCCGTGCGCCTCGAGATCGACGGCAAGAGCGTGATGCTGGTGGACGACTCCATCGTCCGCGGCAACACGAGCAAGGCGATCGTGAAGATGGTGCGGGAGACCGGAGCGAAGAAGGTGCACTTCGCCTCGACCTGCCCGCCGCTCCGGCACCCCTGCGTCTACGGAATCGATATGTCGGACCCGAAGGAGTTCGTGGCCCGGGAGCGGACGGAAGAGCAGGTGGGGCGGGCGATCGGAGCGGACTCCGTGCTGTACCAGACCCTCGACGGCATGACGCGGGCGGTGGGGGAGGGGAACCCCGAGATCCGCCACTTCTGCCGCGCCTGCATGGACGGGAAGTACCCGACGGGTGTGACGGCCGGGGACCTCGATGCGATCGCCCGGGAGCGCATCAGCTCCCGGGGCGAAGGAGAGGAGTGACGCCGTGGCCAAGCTCATCGTGAAGACGGGCGAGAAAGCGGGCCTCGAGTACGCGGTGGCGGACGGCCTGATCATGGGGCGAAGCGCGGACGCCCCGCTGCCGGTGGTCGATCCGAAGGCCTCCCGCCAGCACGCGAAGTTCACCCAGGAGGGCGGCCAGTTCGTCCTGGCGGACCTCGGTTCCACGAACGGGACGTTCGTCAACGGGAGCCGCGTCCTGTCCGCCAGGCTTTGTCACGGTGACGTGATCCGGATCGGGGGGACCGAGTTCCTCTACAGCGACCCCGCGAGCCGCCGCCCGGACCCGCCGCCCCCTCCGCCCCCGCCGCCGCCTCCGCCCCCCCCGCCGGCCGCCCCGCCGCGGCGGGCCGTGGACATCCGGTCCACCCGCGGCCGCCGCAGGTAGCGGCCCCGGCCGGGGCGCGGGGCCATCCTCCGGGGACCCCGGAAGCCTGTGTCCGCCCGGGCCCGGGGCGGCGCACCGGAACGAGGTCACACGGCGGTCGCCATCGTCTGTCCCGGGCGGGTTCGCGGCGTCGGGGCCGACCGTGCGGATGCGCCGGCCCTCGGTCTCCTCACGTCGCCTGCGGGGCCACGGCCCTCACAGGTCGATGCGGTAGGCGAAGACGCGGGCCGGGTCAATGTCCGTGAGGATGCTCTCGAGGAGCGTGGCGGGGTCGCGAGAAACCGGACCCGAGAACACCTGTTTCCCGTTCAGGGTCACCGTGACGGGGCGGGCGGCGTCGAACATCTCGTCGGCGAGGCGGATCGAGAGGCCGCGAGTCATGGTGCCGGTCACCTCCACCGCGTTGCCGTCGATCTTCGCCACGACGCGGGTGTTGCGGCTGCGGCTGGGGAATGGCGCCGCCATCCGCAGGAAGGCGAACGTCCGCTTCTCCGGGTTGCCGGGCTCCCACACGACCTTCTTCGGGTAGGGCTGCCGCCGGTGACGGGTCATCCAGTCGATGATCGTCGACGGATCGGCCCCCGGCGGGAACGCATGGCTGACCCCCTTCCCCTCCACGTAGACGTGGTCGTAGCCGTCCGGGTGCTCCGCCCGCAACTCGCCGAGCTCCTTCGCCACGGCGCGGGAGTCGCCGCAGGAGACCCGCGGGTCCTGATCGAAGTGGGAGATGAAGATCCCGGTGCCGAACAGGTTGGCCACGTAGCCGCCGGGCACCACGACCTCCTCGCCCTGGGTCTTCACCCCGTGGCAGCCGCCGGCGTTGGGGCTGACGGCGGCGAAGAGGTCCGCGTTGCGGAGCCCGATGTGGTAGGTGCCGGAGCCCCCGAGGGAGTGGCCCGCGATGTACACGCGATTCGTGTCGATCGTGTAGGTGCGCTTCAGCTCCCGGAGGATCTCGATGACGAAGGCCTCCACCTCCGGAGACTCCCAGGTCGTCTGCCGGTCCGGGAGGTTGGCGGTGGGGAACACGCAGATGAGGCCCTTGCCCGCCGCGCCGCCCCACTGGCTCTGCGCGTTGCGGCCGTCGCCGACTCCGGCCCCGCCGCCGTGGAGCCCCACGAAGATGCCCTTGCGGCCGCCGCCCCCGCCGGTCATGTAGTACAGGCCCGGGAAGCGGGCGGACTTCGAGACGCACTCGGACTTCCCGTCGCACTTTCCGCCCTCCTTCGCCACCGCGAAGAGGGCCTTCACGACGTCCTTCACCGCCTTGTCAGGGACCGCGCCGAGAGCCTTCGCGCGGGCGAGGACCTGGTCGCGGGCGTAGTTGTCGGTCTTCCCCGCGTACTCGCGGGCGAGGACGACGAGCGTCTCGGTCCTTGCCTCGTCCCAGGGCGGTCCGCCCTCCGGCGCGGCCGGGAGGGCGGGGGCGAGGAGACCGACGATGAGAATGAGCGCCGCGGCGCGCATGTGCGGCATTCTACCGGAACGCGAGATGACGCGATGGCGCAGAGCCCGGAGGCCGAAATGGAGCGGGACGTGGACGTGCGCAAGCCCACCGAGGAGGAGCTGGAGAAGCAGGGCGTGCGGGGCTGGCCGATCTGGGAGAAGGAGGTCTCCACCTTCCCGTGGTCCTACGACGAGCGGGAGACCTGCTACATCCTCGCCGGCCAGGTGAAGGTGACGACGCCGCAGGGCGCGTTCGCCTTCGGCCCCGGCGACCTCGTGACGTTCCGGGAGGGGCTCTCCTGCACGTGGGAGATCTCGGCCCCGGTCCGCAAGCACTACCGGTTCGGCTAGCCCGCCCTCTCACCGCATCGTGCGGGCTCCACCCTTCGGGCCAGGCCCGTCGTGGGCCATCAGGGCCTGACCATGCACGCCGGGTCCGACAGTGTGTTCTGGCCGAGGGATCACGGTCGAGCGCAAGGAGGGACGAGGAG
>JADHED010002667.1_pt1 | contig 11905 bp, 8 predicted proteins | sample 8952041 | NCBI WGS metagenome assembly JADHED01 (sample SAMN16124423, study PRJNA663239) | bioreactor sludge metagenome | isolation source: sludge (control) | place: India:Bengaluru | collected 2018-09-08
CCCCGGCAAATATATTATTCCCGCTTATGGCAATTGAAAAAACCCACAAATTATTAACAGCGGTTTGAGCCCAAGTTTGTCCGTTATTTGTGGAGAGATAGACAACGCTTGCATTAGAATAATTTTTATCTATTCCTGCACAGATCGTATTTCCTTCAACGGCAAGTGCATTAACTGTTCCGCCATAAATACCTTCGCATTGCTCCCACTGGCATACACCATAATTAATACTAACTGAAAATTGTATTACGACAATTAAAACGAAACATGTAATTAGTTTTTTCATAAAATATCTCTATATAATTAATACCCCCCGCGAAATGCAAAAGGGAATCATTTCGTTCAATTTCTATTTGATTAACACCATCCGCTTCGTCTCGCTGTATCCCTCCGCCTTAAGTCTATAAAAATACACCCCGCTATTCAGACCCGCACCATCAAACTTTGTTTCATACGTCCCCGCTTGTAATCTCTCATTCACCAGCGTCTGCACCTCTCTTCCCTGCACATCATACACCTTTATCGATACTTTACTATCAACTGGTAACGAAAAACTAATAACTGTACTTGCGTTAAACGGATTCGGATAATTCTGCCCCAACGAATAACCGCTCAGAGCTTCAGTCGAAACGTTCTCAACCCCCGTCAGCAGTGTGTCTCCGTATGTTATTCCGTTAATCCTGCACCCGACAAGAAATGTAGTAGAACCGGTAATTTCCCACGTATAAACACTCGTAATTCCAAAATATTTTGAAAATGTTCTTTCCACTAATATAAGCCCGTCCTCTCGGAATATCTTTTGTTTCGTTGGGATTCCCAGCACGGATAAATTTGAAGTGTCTTTGCAAATTGATTTTTGAGGTCCGTCGCATTTTCTTAGAGTATCACCTTTTCTTGAATACAGCGAATCCGCCCTTCTTTCATTTGCCAGATTATTGCAGCTGTAACCCGACTGATATCCTGTCAAAAGCCCCGTCTGACTGTCCACTCTGTACCAGTTCCCGTAGTTCCACATTCCCGGCAAGGGATTCGAAAAATAGTAGAACTTCTTCCCGTACATTATGCTGTCTTTTAATATCGTAATCTTATTTCTGTTGTAATATGGAGGATATGTAGTAGGCGTTTCATAAACGTAAATATTCCCCGCGCTCATTGGGAAAAAATCCAATGCTTCGTTTACAACTCCTCCTGTATTTGTTTTATAAATCTTTCCGTTAAACCCGCAAGCCCAGCCCGTAAGGTCATTTATGAAATACATCGAAAATAAATTATCGATGCCTTTCTTTTGTACAAACCAGTTTGTCCCGCCGTTTGTGGTTTTCATAATCATTATCGAATCAGGATAGTAATATCCCGAAACCCAGCCTGTGTTCGCATTCGCAAAGTTTAACGATAAATGCTTGTTGTAGGGAAATGCCGCCGTATCCCATGAAACCCCGCCGTTCGTGGTCTTTGCAAACTTTGTGTAAGTCCCTCTGTTGTATAAAGCAAATCCGTTGTTTGCGTCAGTAAACATCATGTTCAGGTCTCCTTGCGCAAAAACGTTCAACATTGATGTATCCCTGAATGATATGCTCCAGTTTGAACCTCCATTCGTTGTCTTGAATATATGCCTTTTCATATAGGGTATATCCGTGCTGTACGTTGTACTCACATATCCTGTCATCTCATTTATAAAACTAAGCTTGTCATGGCTTGACCCAAACGCAGGAGTTATTGAATTAAAACTTGCTCCGGCATTCGTAGAAACAAGCAATCCGCCTGCCGTACTCATTGAACCCGTGCCTCCAACACATAAATAAATCCTGTTCTCTGCAGAAAAAACATCTTTAAAATTTTCATGAGTCATTAGTCCAGATGCTTGGAACAGCAGCGTCCAGCTCTCGCCGCAGTTTGTTGTCTTAAAAAGGTACTGCCTCGATTCATACTGATTAATATACCTGCCGCCGCAGGCAAATCCTGTTAGTGAATTTAGAAATCGTATGGCTTGTATGCTTGATGTATCCGGCAAAGCCTTTTGCTGCCATGTGTTCCCGCCGTCTGTTGTTTTATAAATTACCGTTCCGCCGGATACAAATCCTGTTTGCTCGTTTAGGAAATTTAATGCATTAAGAGGAGAAGTCGTCCCTGAATTCTGTTGAAACCAGTCCGACTGTGGTATTACATTACTGCTTAACATTATTAAAAACAAAACTAAGGGGAAAATCCTTTTCATAATATTTTGTTTTATCTTTATGTCCTGTAATATAATAATAAATTTATATCAAATGAAACATCAATTTCTTGGTACAACAAGTAAAAATCCTGCAAAAAAATTCTCTTTTTGACTTGACAAATCCAAAAAAGATATTTATATTGCAACAATGAAAAATATAGTGATATATGTGGTTTATTTTACTAATTCAATTATCAATATTTTATTAGTATTATTTAAATTATTGACAAATCAAATTTATTTAATAAAATACAATAATCCTACGGTAATAATACAGTATTCTCACAGTAATATTACGTTATACTCAGTCATTTATATGGTTTCTCGATGGTTTCTCGATGGTTTCTCGATGGTTTCTCGATGGTTTCTCGATGGTTCTCGATGGTTTCTCGATGAAGGCTCGATGTAAGCTCAATCACGCCTCGATCGGGTCTCGATTACCAAACTTTGCAGTCTGAGTACCCGTTCATTCACCATCTCTCACCCATATCTCGCCCGGATTGATTATCCGAATTACCCCTTAGATTTAATCATTTTTTGAGTTCTCTTTGCGAACTTTGCTCTTCTTTGCGAACTCTGCGTTTAAAATCATTTGTTTTGATTTCTCTTTCTTTATATGTCAGCCGAGGCGGATTTGCCGCGGAGAATAGCCGAATACTGCCCCGTGCACTTGCATGTTAGCGTTAAGCTTATCTCCTTCTCAACTAAATGAATTTACCTTCCATTCCTTTTTCCTGTTTTCACCTTTAATTTATTTTTTAAAATGAACATCTTTCAAATTGTTTAAATAATGATAATATAAATATGAAATTAGCTGCCGTTATCATGGCTGCAGGAAAAGGCAAAAGGATGAGGAATCCCGAAAAATCAAAGGTTATGTTCGAACTTAAAAACAAACCTATGATTGAGTATGTGATTGACCTTTCTTTAAAAATAAATTCCAACCTGATTATCCCTATCGTCGGACATCAGAAGCAGGCTGTGATTGATTTTCTTTCCTCACGGTTCTCACAAAGCATTGAAAGAATCAAGTTCGCTCATCAGGACGAACAGCTCGGTACAGGTCATGCCCTAATGCAGACCAAAGATATTCTAAGCGATTTCGATGGAGATGTGCTTATTCTCTCAGGCGACGTACCCCTGCTTAAATATGATACCGTCGTAAAATTCCTGAACTACCACTACGACAATCACTTTCAGGCAAGTTTGCTCTCCGCTATATTTGAAAACCCTTTCGGTTACGGCAGGGTTATTCGCAGCTCCGACGGCACGTTTATTGACATTGTTGAAGAAAAAGATGCAGCGGAAGCACAGAAAAAGATTAAAGAAATTAATTCAGGAATTTATTTAGTAAACTGTAAACTTCTTTTCGAAGCTCTGCAAACCTTGAAAACTGACAACGCTCAGGGCGAATATTACCTCACCGATATTTTTAAATATTTCAGGGATAAGAAATTCAAAATCGGTGCTATTCCAGTCGAGAACAACATTGAAATCACCGGCATCAACACAGTTGAACAACTTGAAGAATTAGAAAAATTAATTAACTAAATTATGTCAGAGATTATTTTTAGTGTTTCGGGAGTAAGAGGAATTTATGGAGATTCTCTTACCCTGCCCGTAGTCGTCCATTACACTCTTGCCTTTGCAAAGTTTTGCAGGGATAATAAAAAGAGCAGGAAAATTGTTGTCGGACGAGATGGTAGGCTCATGGGCGATGAAGTCTCAGCCGTTGCTGTTTACACGCTCTCAATAGCAGGTTTCGAAGTTATCGATATCGGCGTTGCTCCCACGCCCACCGTCCAGCTCGCAGTTGAAAAACTAAAAGCTGCTGGAGGCATTGCTGTAACAGCTTCTCACAACCCTCAGCAGTGGAATGGACTGAAGTTTCTCGATTCAGACGGAACGTTCCTTAAAAGCAAGCAGATTGATGCCGTCAAAAAGAATATTAAGCTGAAAAAGTTTAACTTCGTCAATGTTGATAAACCGGCAAAGGTAAAAGGCGATAAAACCTGGCTCGACAAGCATATTGACTTAGTTCTAAAACTGAAAAACCTGAACATCAGAAAAATAAGAAGCAGAAAATTCAAAGTCGTTGTAGATGCCGTTAATGCGTCTGGCTCAGTTATCGTTCCGAAACTTCTTAAAAAACTCAGCTGCAATGTTATAGAGCTTTATTGCACTGGCTCCGGAAAATTCCCGCATACACCCGAACCACTGCCCCATAACCTGAAACTGCTTTCAAAAGCAGTCGTTAAGCATAAAGCTGATATCGGTTTTGCAATCGACCCGGACGGCGACAGACTCGTTCTGATTTGCGATGACGGTAAACCGTTCATCGAAGAAAATTCAATAGTAACCGTTGTTCGTAACATCCTGAAAACCACGACTACAAAGGGACAAAAGGTTTGTGTGAATATGTCAACAACTCGTGCAGTAGAAGATGTTGCAAAAGAGTATGGAGCTAAGGTTTACAGAACTCCCGTCGGAGAGATTAACGTAGTAAACCAGATGAAGAAAGTAAAAGCTGTCGTCGGCGGTGAGGGCAGCGGGGGAATCATCGTTCCCAAAGTTCATTACGGCCGCGATGCAAGCGTTGGTGTAGCACTTGTTCTGAACGAGCTTGCCGATTTCAAAGGCAAAGTTTCAGAATACAAAAAGACTATTCCGCAGTACCATATCGAAAAGGCAAAGATTGAAACTAAAGGAGATCCTTCAAAACTCTTAAAGAGAATTGAAAAGGAATACAGAAAGAAAAAGTGTAAGGTATCAACAATAGACGGTGTAAAGCTCGACTTCCCGGAATACTGGATTCATTTGAGAAAATCAAACACCGAACCGATTATAAGAATAATAACAGAAGCAAAGAGCAAAGCAGAAGCAGTAAAAATTCAAACAGCATTCTTAATGAGTTTAAAATATTGATTTGAAAAACATTCTCTCAATTAAAAACTTACGCACATATTTTCATACCGACGACGGAATCGCAAAAGCCGTTGACGGCGTAAGTTTTGATTTAAAAGAAGGTGAAACCCTCGGCATAGTGGGAGAATCGGGCTGCGGAAAGAGTGTTACTGCACTTTCAATACTACGGCTGCTTCCGAAGGACGTGGGCGTAATCGAAGGCGGAGAAATTTTATTCGAAGGCAAAGATATTGTGAAAATGTCGGACAAAGAAATTAGAACCATACGCGGTAATAAGATAAGCATGATTTTTCAGGAGCCAATGACATCACTAAATCCTGCATACACATGCGGCAACCAGATTGTTGAAGTTATTAAAACTCATCAGAATGTTAACGGCAGCGAAGCAAAATCTAACGCAATCGACATCCTGAAGAGTGTGGGAATCCCTTCCCCGGAGCAGAGGTTTAACGAATATCCTCATCAGCTGTCAGGCGGACTCAGGCAAAGAGTTATGATTGCCATAGCACTTGCATGCGAACCTAAAGTGCTGATTGCAGACGAGCCGACAACCGCTCTGGACGTGACAGTTCAGGCACAGATACTTGAATTGATCAAATCACTGCAGGTGAAATATAATATGAGTGTAATACTAATTACTCATGACCTCGGCGTTGTTGCCGATACTTGCAGCCGGGTGATAGTTATGTATGCATCGAAAATAGTTGAAGAGGGTCTGGTCTCTGAGGTTTTTAAAGAACCAAAACATCCCTATACTTTGGCTCTGATGGAATCAATTCCCAAATTGAATGAGAAAAGAGAAAGACTGCAAACCATTGAAGGTACCGTTCCGTCATCCTTGGAGTATAATACAGGTTGTCATTTTGCAAACAGATGCAGTCTTGCTGATAACAGGTGTCATAACGAAGAGTCGCTGCTGACAAGGCTTTCGGAGACTCACAGCGCCTCATGTTTTAAAATAAAGGAGTCAATATCATGATATTACTTAAGAACATTTCAAACCTCGTTACCTGTGCAAATCCCGAAGGCAAAGCAAAGCGCGGTAAAACACAGGGCGATATATACAACATTAAAAACGGTTTCCTGCTGTTCAACGGTACAATTAAATATTCGGGAAATGAACTCGGATTGCGTAAGTACCTGAAAGAAAACAAAATTATTAAGTATAAAGAAATTGACTGCACGGGTAAAACAGTAATGCCCGGCTTTGTTGATTCGCACACTCACCTCGTTCATGCAGGCTCAAGAGCAAATGAATACGAGATGAAGATACAGGGAAAATCTTACGAAGAAATCGCAAAAGCAGGCGGCGGTATTGCAAATACAGTTAAAGCAGTCAGAAAGTCATCTAAAAGTGAACTCAAAAAGATTTCGGAAAAGCGCCTGCACAATTTCATAAAATACGGCACCACTACACTCGAAGCAAAATCAGGCTACGGACTCGATGTTAAGAACGAAATTAAGTTGCTTGAAGTTATTAATGAACTAAGCAAAAAGAATAAGTACGGTGCAGATATTCTGCCCACTTTTCTTGGAGCACATTCAATCCCTCCGGGCATCAGCAAGAAAGATTACATCGATATCGTCTGCTATGAAATGATTCCTCTTGTCGCAAAAAAGCGCCTCGCAGTTTTTATAGATATCTTCTGCGAGAAAGGTTATTTTGATGCTCAGGATACAGAGCGCATTCTCTCACAGGGCGCAAAGTTCGGAATGATTCCTAAGGTGCACACAGACCAGTTTTACTCTATCGGAGGTATCACTGCAGCCAAGCGGGTGAATGCAATTTCAGTTGACCATCTCGAAGTATTAAACAGTAAAGGCATCAGTCAGTTAAAAGATACGAATATAATCGCAACTCTTCTTCCCGGCTGCTCATACTTTCTGAATATGGTATATCCCCCCGCAAGGAAGCTAATCGAAAACGCAGTCCCCGTAGCCCTTGCCACTGATTTCAACCCGGGAAGCTGCAACACTGAAAACATTCAGATGATTATGTCGCTCGCCTCACTAAAGATGAAAATGTCAGCTGAGGAAATTATTAATGCAGTAACGATAAACGGTGCTTTTGCATTGAATATCCAAAATAAAACAGGTAGTCTTACACCTGGAAAATTAAGCGATATACTCGTTTTTGATTTTCCTGATTATAAGGATTTGATTTATCATTTTGGTGTAAATCAACTGGTGAAAGTATTTAAAAAAGGGAAAAGCATCCTTTAAGACTAATTTAATTATCGTTAATTTATCATTTAACTTTTAATGGAACACATGGTACATAGTGAATCAGAAAAGTATAAATCTGATTTGCATGATGCACTTAAGCAGAGATTCGCGGATAAACTGAACGATGAAGACCTTGATTTTATTACAAGGTCTTACGATAAGTATATTTTCGAAATGATAAAGCTGATGAGAGAGGGCAAGAGCGCTCACGAAAAGTTCTTTTCTGATATTATTCTGAAATCTATAGACGCAATCATCGGTTTCAACAAGGAAAGACAGATTTTCCTCTGGAACGAGGGGGCGGAAAAGATTTTTCAGTACACGAAGGATGAAATTACGGATAGGGATATCGTTATGCTTATTCCCGATAGAAGAAAAGCTGAAGCAGAGCTGAACTCTCTTCAGAAAGAAATAGATGAAAAGGGTTTTGTCACAAACTACGAAACACACGGTCTCGCTAAAGACGGTAGAATAATAAATATCAGCTTATCGCAGTTCCCGATATTCGGAGAGAAAGAAGAGTTTCTTGGAAATGTATCCATCATCAGAGATATAACTGTCGTTAAAGAATTAGAAAAGGAATTAAGAGAATCAGAGAACCTGGCTCTAATTGGTCAAGTTGTATCTTCGATTGCGCACAACCTTTCTAATCCTCTTAACATTATTTCTGGTAATGCTGACTATCTGCTTCTTGAAAAGAAAGAAGGAGACCCTGATTATGATGAGCTTAAGGTTATAGTTTCCGAAGCAACACGTATTACAAAATCAATACGTTCAATACTTAACTTTGCAAAGCCTATTACTCCAATGAGAGAGGAGGTGAGGCTTAATGACCTTCTGTCTGAGACGCTGAGCAGTTTCAAGTTTTTAAAGGGTCAAAAAGAGATTGAGCTAAAAAAGAATTTTTGCAACGTAAGCCCGGCAGTAAGGATTGATAAGGAACTTTTCAAGGATGTGTTTCTTAATATTATAGGTAATTCAATTCAGGCAATTCCCGCTAATAAAAAAGGTCTCATTGAAGTTGTAACGTATACGGATGATAAATTTGCTTTTACAGAAATCTCCGATAATGGTATCGGTATTCCCGAAAGCGATATTGAAAATGTTTTTAAACCATTCTTTAGCACTAAGGGGTATGGAAAGGGTACTGGGCTCGGACTTGCGTTTACTGATAGAGTTGTAAAAGAACATGGCGGGATTATTAAGCTAAATTCTATTAAAGATAATAAAACAACATTTCTTATAGGCATTCCTCTGATGTGATTTCATTCTGCTAATGTGTGGAAAAATTCCCTGATTTTAAGTAATATTCATTTTAATTAATTCGCAAAATGCCATATAGTATAAAAGTACTTCTAGTTGACGATGAGGTGAACCAATCTGCACTGCTAAGAAAAGTTTTGCAGAAAAAAGGTCTTAACGTTTTTGAGGAGAATGACAGTGTTAAGGCAAGAGAGCTTATTGAAAAAGATTTCTTTGATTTGATTGTCTCGGATTTGCAGATGCCGGAGGTTTCCGGGATGGACTTGCTCTTGGCAAAGCCGAAGGATACGCTTTTTATTATGATTACGGGGTATGGTTCGATTACGACTGCGGTTGATTCGATGAAGAACGGTGCCTATGATTACGTTAATAAACCGTTTAATCTTGAGGAGTTCATGCTTAAGATTGATAAGGCTATTGAGAAGATTAAGATTACAAGAGAACTGAACGGTTTTAAGGCGCTTGTCACGGAGAGAGAGCCATTTCCTGGGATTATTGGCACAAGCAAAAGGATGCTTGAAGTGTATGACTTTATTGAGAAGACTTCTAAGATAAACGTGAATGTGCTTATTTGCGGGCAGAGCGGTACGGGTAAGGAGCTCGTTGCAAGAGCACTTCATTTCAGCAGTGAGAGGAAGAATAATGCTTTTGTTGCGGTAAACTGCAGCGCTATTCCGGAGAATCTGCTTGAGAGCGAGCTTTTCGGGCATACTAAGGGGGCTTTTACGGGTGCTATTGAAAATCAGAAAGGTGTTTTTGAGCAGGCTAACGGAGGTACTTTGTTTCTGGATGAGATTGCAGAGATGCCATATCAGCTTCAGGCTAAACTGCTGAGAGTTCTTGAAAACTGGGAGTTTAAACCTATCGGCAGCGATAAGTTGAAAAGGGTTGACGTGAGGCTAATTTCTGCTACTAACCAGAATCTGCAGGAAATGATTGCTGCGAAACGTTTTCGCGAAGACCTCTATTACAGAATTTCGACTATTTCGCTAAACCTGCCTACACTTAACGACAGGCTTTCAGACATCCCTGCTTTAGCATATTACATTCTTAAAAATGTGAGCAAGAAATTCGGTAAAGATATAAAGATTACTTCCGAGGCTATATCCCTGCTTTCCAAGCATAACTACAAGGGGAATATTCGTGAATTGGAAAATATTCTTGAGCAGGCTGCGGTTACTGCGGCTAACAATAGGATTGATGTGAAGAATCTTTCAATTTCAGAGGATAACAATTTTCTTGACGATTGTCTGAGCAATGCACAAGGACTTAGCCTTAAAGACCTTGAAAGAAAGTATATTTTAAAGGTGCTTGAGCTGACGAAAGGAAATAAAAAGAAAGCAGCCGAAAAGCTTGGGATTGATAGGAAAACACTTTATAATAAATTGGGGGAATTTGGCCTAACGAGAAGCTAAGAGCTCGTCCCAATTCCAAATATGGAATTTGAAGGAGCTTAGGCTAAAATTAAAAATCAAGAATATCGAATTTTGGAATTGCTCTTTCCAATCAGTATCAATTCCTGCTCTTCTTGTTTTATATATCAGATTTTAGATTTTGATCTGTTTTTCACGTCACATCTTTTGCTCGCCTCTATTCTCTACAGAGCGCTGAACGCTATCTTAAAGGGGAGTAAATATTCCACACTGTAAGTCCGTTTTTTCTACACGGTACTATTCGGCTGCCAAGAAAATAAAAGTGTGAATAATCGCCACTATTTTGGAACAATAATTCATACATTAAGTCCTTTATATCCACATTTTCTTTTTAATCTCATTTTATAACTATTTCTAATCACACAAATCATGGTACAATATTTGCTGTTAATTATTGTATATTTAACATTAGTGGAGAAAAGAGTAAAAATATATTGCATTACAGATGAGATTTGCTGCCTGATTAATAAAGTTCTTAATAAGCATAATATTGTTTCAAAGTGCGAAAATTATAAAGAATTATCGGTCACCAAATCTATTGACGATATTGTTTCTGAATGCAGAAACTCTGCTGATGTCGTAGTACTGGACCAGGAACTCGATAAGGAATTTAAACAACGTATAGTTACGGCTCTTAAAGATTTGACTTTTATATGTTTGCCGTCTTTGAATGATAACGACATTCCTGATGTACCAGAAAATGTGTATCAGATTTCAGAACCATTTAAACTCAGCGAGTTCGAAGAAGTTCTTTTGAAAATATTGAATAAAAAACTTTTTAAAGATGTATAATAGAAAATTAACAATTTTCACGCTTTCAGCTTTTCTTGTTTTAAGTGTTTTTATAGCAGCATTTAATTACACTGTTATTAAAGCAAAAAATTCTGATGAGTGTTTTGCCTGTCATGAAGATAAAGACCTGACAATGGATGTTAACGGTAAGAAAAAATCATTGTACGTTGACGCATCATTGTACAAGAAATCTTCTCATGGAGGTTCTGATTGCAAGGATTGTCATGAAGGTTATAATCCCGAAGAAATACCGCACAGCAGTAAAAAAGTTGATATAAAATGCCAGAATTGCCATGATAAATTTCCGCCGATTGAAAAAAGTGTACATGCAAAGAATGACTGCAATTCATGCCACTCTCCGCATTACCAGAAACCCGTAAAGGAAATGAAAGCAAACCAGACGGATGATTGCATGAAATGTCATAACAATAAAAACGTAAAAGACTATAACACAAGCATTCACTCCAAAAGAAATGTTGGCTGCAACGGATGTCATAACGGCGGACATGAAGTGAAGAAGATTTCAAAAAGTGAAATAAATTCCTCATGCGGTAAATGCCACGGAAAACACCAGTCGGATTTTAATAATAGTATTCATCAGACCGTTATGCGTGAGGGGAACAAGAATACACCGACATGCGTTGACTGTCACGGTGCACACAAGATTGTATCAAGCAAACTTTCAATTGAATCGCAGGCGTGCCTTAAATGCCATCTGGACGAAAAGCTTTTCCCGGGTGAAGAAAAAGGTTCTGCTAAGTTTGTCGCTAGGTATAAAACAAGTATTCACTCATCTATTCAGAAAGACGGTAAGCAGGCAGCGGGATGCGTTGACTGCCACGGCGACCACATGATAGAATCTACATCAGACCCGACGAAGTCCACCGTAAAAGCAAAGATGATGGAAACCTGCGGAAAGTGTCATACAAATGAAGTAGAACACTACAATAAATCATCGCACGGCGTTTCGTTTAAAAACGGTGACCCGAATGCACCAACATGTTCTACCTGTCACGGGGAACATAGCATTAATGCGGTTCTGCAGTCAGAT
>JADHED010002668.1_pt1 | contig 11901 bp, 9 predicted proteins | sample 8952041 | NCBI WGS metagenome assembly JADHED01 (sample SAMN16124423, study PRJNA663239) | bioreactor sludge metagenome | isolation source: sludge (control) | place: India:Bengaluru | collected 2018-09-08
CGGCCAGCCCGATCACCAGGGCCGGGCCTTCCTCCGACGGCAGCGTGCCGAGCACGTCCAGCCGGGCGCCGGTGGGCACCAGCTCGCGCCGGCCCGTGTCGCCGACCGGGCCGCCGGACTCGGCGTATCACGGCGTGCTGTCCAGCCGCCGGTGCGCGTGGTCCTGGCCGGCGGCGTCGCGCCCGGCCGGGCGCACCGCCACGGGCCGTCCTTCGCCGGAGACCGCCTCGTAGCCGGTGAACACCGCGCGGAACCCGCCCAGCTCGCGGCCCTCCAGCGGGCGCCAGGCCCCGAGCCCCTCGCGATACACGGCCTCGCTGCCGCTCTTGGCGCGCTGCTCCTCCATGCAGGCCTCGAACCCGGCCTGGTCCACCACGAAGCCGTCCTCGGCCGCGACGACGGCCGTCAGGTCCACCGGGAAGCCGAAGGTGTCGTGGAGCTTGAATGCCTCGGCGCCGCTGAGGGTCGCGCGTCCGTCCGCGCGCATCGCCTCGCGGATGTCGCCGTACACCTGCAGGCCCGAGCGCAGCGTGCGGATGAAGCGCTCCTCCTCCTTGCGGATCACGTCGAGCACGCGCGCGCGCCGCTCGCGGAGCTCCGGGTAGGCGTCGCCCATCTCGTCGATGACCACGTCGGCCACCTTCCAGAGGAACGGCTCCTCGACACCCAGCAGGTGGCCGTGGCGCGCGGCGCGGCGCAGGATGCGGCGCACGACATAGCCGCGGTCCTGGTTCGAGGGGATGGCGCCGTCGGCCACGGTGAAGGCGCAGGCCCGCGCGTGGTCGGCCACGACCTGCATCGAGATGCGCGCCTCGCCTTCGGCCTTCCGGCCCGAGATCTCCTCCATCTTGCGGATCATCGGCGTGAAGATGTCGGTCTCGTAGTTGCTCTGCCTGCCCTGAAGCACCGCCACCAGCCGTTCGAAGCCGAGGCCGGTGTCGACGCTCTTCATCGGCAGGGGGTTCAGCGTGCCGTCCGGCTGCCGGTCGAACTCCATGAAGACGTGGTTCCACAGCTCGAGCCAGCGGTCGCAGCTGCAGACGCCGACGAAGCACCCGTCGGGGTGGTCGCACTTCATCGACTCGCCCTGGTCGTAGTGGATCTCGGTGCACGGCCCGCAGGGACCGGTGTCGGCCATCGACCAGAAGTTCTCCTCGTCGCCCTTGCTCAGGTCGCCCAGGCGGATGATCCGCTCGGGCGGCAGGCCGACCTCGTCGCGCCAGATCGCGAAGCTCTCGTCGTCGTCCTTGTACACGGAGACCCACAGGCGGGACTTGTCCAGGCCCATGACCGCGGTCAGGAACTCCCAACCCCAGACGATGGAGTCGCGCTTGTAGTAGTCGCCGAAGGACCAGTTGCCGAGCATCTCGAAGAAGGTGTGGTGACGGGCGTCCTTGCCCACCTCCTCCAGGTCGTTATGTTTGCCGGAGACCCGCATGCATTTCTGGCAGGATGCCGCCCGGACATAGTCGCGCTTCTCCAGGCCCAGGAACACGGCCTTGAACTGGTTCATGCCGGCGTTGGTGAACTTCAGCGTCGGGTCGTCGTGCGGCACCAGCGACGACGAGGCCACCACCGTGTGACCGCGCTCGGCGAAAAAAGAGAGAAAACGCGCGCGAATATCCCTGGCTTTCAAGGCGGCCCCCGCGGGATTCTGGTGTGGTTTTCGGTTCAATCGGCCGGCCTGCGGCCGAAGAACAATGATGACAGAGGGTTGGCCCGCAAGGACCGCCCGACCGGCAGGACAGTGTAAGCCGCGCGCCGATCCGGGTCAACCGGGGCCGGCCGCGCGTCCGCGGGCCTACCCGCGCGGAAGGCAGTCGACATGCGCCAGGCGTGGCACTGGGTCGCCTCGATCCTGATGTGGATCATCTTCGGCTGGTACTGGTACCTGGTGATGCAGCGCCAGGTCAGCCCCGAGTCGCTGCGCGCGGTGGCCCTGCTGGCGGTCATGTCGGCCTGCGGCCTGGCGCTGACGCTCTGGTGGGTCGCGCACAACAAGCGCCTGGCCGCGCGCAACCGGCGCCTGGGCGCGCCCGAGGCGGCCCCGGAGACCGCCACGACCGACCACCTGGGTCGTCCGCTGGCCGGGACGGCACCGGCCGCGCTGCGTGAAGCGCGGGTCGTGACCGTGCGAGTGGACGACCAGGGTCGGAAGGTCCTCGCCGCAGCCGCGGGGGTGAGGGACTGATGGCCGTCTACGACCTGATCGTCGCGTTCCAGGACACGACCTTCTACTGGGCGCTGCTCGTCTACTTCGCCTGGTACCCGCTGACCACGAGCGCGATGTGGATCTTCACCTCGGCGGTGTTCCATCGTCGCCGCGAGGCCGGGGATGCCGATCGCCAAGAGGCCTTCTACGAATGGGACCGGACGCCGCCGGTGTCCTTCGTCATCCCGGCCTTCAACGAGGAGCGCAACATCGCGCGCACGCTGACGGGCGTGCTGGCCGTGGACTACCCCGACTTCGAGGTGGTCGTGGTCGACGACTGCTCGACCGATGACACGCTGGGGCAGATCGAGCCGTTCCTGTCCGACCCGCGCCTGCGCCTGGTCCGCAAGCTGGTCAACGAGGGCAAGGCGATGGCCCTCAACGACGCCATCCCGCTGACGCGGGGCGAGCTGCTGCTGGTGCAGGACGCCGACGCGGTGCCGGCTCCCGACATCCTGCGCCGGCTGGTCCCCCACTTCCGCTTCCCGCGCTGCGCGGCGGTGACGGGCAATCCGCGCGTCGTCAACCGCGAGAGCTTCCTCGCCAAGCTGCAGTCGATCGAGTTCGCCTCCATCATCTCGATGATGCGGCGCGCCCAGCGCGTCTGGGGCCGGATCATGACCATGAGCGGCGTCGTCGGCATCTTCCGCCGGCAGGCGCTGTTCGACGTCGGTCTCTACAGCCCGGAGATGGCGACCGAGGACATCGACCTGACCTGGCGACTCCAGCTGCGCCACTGGGACGTGCGCTACGAGTCGCGCGCCGTGATGTGGATGCGCGTGCCGCAATCCCTGTCCGGCCTGATCCGCCAGCGCCGCCGCTGGGCGCTGGGCCTCAGCCAGGTCATCGCGCGGCACGGACGCGACCTGCTGCACTGGCGGCACCGCCGCTTCTGGCCGGTCCTGATCGAGTCGAGCCTGTCGGTCGTCTGGGCCTACACCTACGTACTCCTGACGCTGATCTGGCTGGCGAGCTACCTGATCGGCTATCCGCCGGTCGGCGTCTCGCCGATCCCGAACTTCTGGGGCATGCTGGTGGCCACGGTCTGCCTGCTGCAGCTGGCGACGGGCGTCATCCTGGACAACCCCTACGACCGCCAGTTGAAGAGGTACTTCCACGTCGCGGTGTTCTATCCGCTGGTGTACTGGATCCTGATGGCCGTGATCACCGTGGTCACGGCGCCACAGGGCCTGAACGTCAACCGCCAGAAGCGCCGCGTGACGCTCTGGAAGCCCGTGCGGGAGTGACCATGCGCCAGTTCCATCCCGACCTCCGCCTGCAACATCTGCGACGCGCGGTCGCGCGCCTGGCCCTGGCCGCGGCCGCGGTCCTGCCGCTGGCCGCGGCGGCGCCCGCGGGAGCCGTCGACGACGCGACCGCCGCGCTGCGCGAGCGAGCCTTCGCCACGCTGTGGCGCGAGGACGCCGGCGCTGCCATCGATCTGTTCCTCGAGTACCTGCAGGCGCCCGGCGCGGACGCCGATGCCGAAGCCCGGCGCGGGCTGGCCCTGGCCTACGCCTGGGACGGCCGCCAGAACGACGCGATCGCCGCCTACCGCCGCCTCCTGGACGCCGATCCCGGCGATGGCGAGTCGCGCGTGGGCCTGGGCCGGTCGCTCCTGTGGCAGGGCCGGCTCGGCGAGGGTCGCGCCGTCCTGCGCGAGGCCGAGGGCGGCGACGACGCGACCGCGCGCGCGGCCGGCGACGTGATGCTGGTGGCGCTGGACGAGTACACCCCGCCGTTCAACGCCACGCTGGGCGCGACCTGGGACTCGGACGACCTCGATATCGCCCGGCTGTCGGTCACCGGCACCTTCAGCGTGGACGGCGGCCGGCTTCTGCAGGCGATGCCGGCCCGCACCTGGTACCGGCAGCCGGGACAGCCCGACGCCACGGGCCAGCGGCTCGGCGCCGGCCTGGCCACTGGGCTCGGCCGCCGCTGGGCGCTCCATGCCTACGGCTGGCTGGACCGCCTGCGCAGCGACGACGACCTGCCGGCCACCGGCGAGCGCCTGGACTGGGATGTCGCCGGCGGCGATGCCTGGCTGACCTGGCTGCCGGCCGCCCGCTGGCGGCTGGACCTGGGCGCGGGCTCGCAGGCGGTCGAGACGTACGCCGCCTTCGCGCAGCGGCTGGAACGCCGGCAGGCCAGCCTCTCCCTGGAGCGCCGCCTGGACGGCACGTGGTCGGCGGGCCTGTCGGGCATCGCCGGCGACTACACCGACGGCAACCGCAGCGACCGCGTGACGGCGCGCCTGGCCTGGCGTCGCGATGGCGCCGTCCTCTGGCAGGCCGGCCCCGTGCTGACCTACCTGGACTTCCGCACGCCGTACCCCGGCGGCTACTGGGCGCCGGCGCGCATGCGCAGCGCGGCCCTGGAAGCCTCGGTCCGCGGCCGCGGCCGCGCCGTCGCCTGGCGCCTGTCCGGGTCGCTGGGCCGCGAGCAGGAAGCGGGCGCCGACGCCATCACCGTGGGCGGAGTGAGCGCCCGCGTAGGCTGGCGCCTGGCGCCCGACTGGCTGCTGGGCCTGGAGGCCGGCCACGCGGCCAGTTCGCTGAGCTCGGCCAGCGGCTACCGCCGCACGAGCGCCAGCGTGGACCTCCGGGCGTTCTTCTGATGCCTGGCGGCGCTGCCGAAGCGGCCCGGCGCCGCGGGACCGGGCACCTGAGGGCGCTGCCGGCGCTCGCCGGCGTGCTTGTCGTCGCGGCCGCGCTGGCCGCCGCCGGAGGTTGCGGACGCAGCGACGGCGACGGCACGAGACGCCCCGTGGCCACCGGCGCGCACAGCGACGCCATGGCGCCGGGCAACGCGCTGGACCCGCCGCAGCTCGCTGACCTGCCGGTGGTGTCCGACGTCGCCGGCGTGCCCGTGCTCTGCTACCACTACTTCCGCGGATCCTTCGCGCCCGGATACGCGCTGCGCGTGCTCGGCTCGGTGCTGTTCGGGATGCCTGCGCTCGGGCCGCGCGAGTTCTGGACGACGCCCGCGCACGAATTCGAGCGGCACCTGCGCCACTTCCGGGATGAGGGTATCCGCGTCGTCACGCTGGACGAGGTGGCGGACCTGGTGGCCGCAGGGGCGCCGCTCCCGGCGCGGGCGGTCGTCCTGACCATCGACGACGCCGACCGCAGCGTCCACAGGCACGCTTTCCCGCTGCTGCGCAAGTACGGCGCGCGGGCGCACCTGTTCGTACCCACCGCGCAGGTCGGGCGCGCCTGGAGCGGGCTGAAGGTCTGCGACGCGGCGGAGCTGGCGGAGATGGCGGCATCCGGCCTTGTGCTGCTGGACGCCCACACGCACGACATGCACTACAAGATCCCGGTGGACGGGGCGATGACGCCCGTCTTCCTCGCCCCCCGGCACATGCCGCCGGCGCGGCGCCTCGTCGACGGCGGCGAGCCGATCGCGGCGGTCGCGGCGGACCTGTCGCGCAGCCTGGTCGAGACGCGACGCCTGGGCGACGGTCGCGGACCCTGGCTGGCCTGGCCCTACGGGTTCGCGACGCCGGCGCTGGACAGCCTGGCGATCGGGCTGGGCTTCAGGGGCACGGTCAGCCTGGCGCCCCGGCGCTTCGGCCCGGGCGATCGCGATCTGCACGTCGGGCGCTTCACCCTGACGGCGCACACGACGCTGGCGCAGGTTCGCGGCCTCACGAAGCCGTGACGGCGGCGCCCTGAACCGGGCGCGCCGCACAGCCCCGCGATGCGTCTCAGAAGTCGAAGTACATCGTGTACTCGTAGGGATGCGGGCGCTTGTTCATCGCCGCGATCTCGTCGCGCTTGATGGTCAGCCAGCGCGCGATGAGCGCCTCGTCGAACACGCCGCCCCGCAGCAGGAACGAGTGGTCCTTCTCCAGCGCGTCGAGGGCGTCGGCCAGCGAGCGCGGCAGGAAGTCGGCCGCGCCGCGGTCGCCCCCCATCGCCTCGGGCGCGAAGCCCAGCGCCACCGGGTCGACGCCCTTCTCGATGCCGTCGAGCCCGGCCATCAGGATCGCCGCACAGCACAGGTAGGGGTTGGCCGTCAGGTCGGGCGGCCGGTACTCCACGCGCCGCAGCGAGGCGTCCTTCACGTAGCTGGGGATGCGGATCGCCGCCCCGCGGTTGCTCTTGCCGAACGTGCGCACGGTCGGCGCCTCGAACCCGGGCACCAGCCGCTTGTAGCTGTTCGTGCTGGGATTCGTCAGGGCGCACAGCGCGTCGGCGTGCATGAGGATGCCACCCACGTAGCTGAGCGCCTGCTTCGACAGCTGCGCGTAGCCGTCCGGGTCGTGGAAGATGTTCTTCCCGCCCTTGGTCAGGAACTGGTGCAGGTGCCAGCCGCTGCCGGCGTTGTCGAACAGCGGCTTCGGCATGAAGGTGACCTTCAGCCCGTGGCGCTCGGCCTGGTTGAACAGGATGTACTTCGAGAGCACCGCATGGTCGCCCGTCGTGGCCAGGTCTGCGAACCAGCCCTCGATCTCCTGCTGGCCCTGCGCGCCGACCTCGTGGTGGTGGTAGCGCACCGGGATGCCGAAGTCGGCCATGCAGGCGCAGACCTCGTCGCGGAAGTCGTCGTAGCGGTCGTGCGGGTTGCAGGCGTGGTAGGCGTTCTGGTAGAAGGCCTCGCCGCTGTGCAGCCGGAAGGCAGCGTCGTTCGTTCCCGAGGCGTGCGCCGCCTCCGCGAAGATGTGGAACTCGTATTCCGGGCCCCAGTGCGAGCGGTCGGCCACGCCCGAGTCCCTGAGCGCCTGTTCGGCGCGGCGCGCCAGGTGGCGGCCGTCCTGGCTGAACGGCGTGCGCGCGTCGTCGGTCAGGTGCGCCTGGGCGAACATCGTCATCGTCGGCCGCTTGCGGAACGGGTCCACGCAGGCGGTGTCCAGGTCGGGGATCATGACCATGTCGCTGGCCTCGACCTTGAGGAAGCCGTAGCTGGAGCCGTCGAAGCCGATGCCCTCGCTGCAGACGTCCTCGGTGAAGCGCGACAGCGGGAACGACAGGTGATGGAGCCGACCGGCCAGGTCCAGCATCTTCAGGTCGATGAACTCGATGCCGCGGGCCTCGGCATCGCTGCGCACGTCGAGGAACGTCCTCGGAGTCATTTCCGGCCTTTCGGGACAGGTGCCAGCCGCATCGAGCCATGGCGACTTCGGGGCGGCGCCAGGCGCAGCCGATTGCCGCGCCGGCCATCGAATATAGGAGCCGGGCGCCACAAAGCCAATCCGGCCGGTACCCGCCTTCAGCCCCTCAGGAGGTCGGCGAGCGCCGGTTCGAGCTCGGCGTGCTGGAACCGGAAACCGGCCGCCCGCAGGGCGTTCGGCACCGCGCGCTGGCTGGACAGCACGATCTCGGCCTTGCGGCCGAGCAGCATGCGCACGGCGAAGGCCGGCGCCGGCAGGCGGGCCGTCTTACCCAGCACGCGCGCCAGGGCGGCCACGAACTGGGCCTGCGTGGGGGGGTCTGGCACCACGGCGTTGACGGGGCCGGCCACGGCGGGCTGGTCCAGGACGAAGAGGATGGCGCGGGCCAGGTCGTCGGCGTGGATCCACGGCAGGTACTGGCGGCCGGTGCCGAGGCGACCGCCGAAGCCGGCGCCGACCACGCCGGCCAGCTTCGGGAGCATGCCGCCGTCCGGGTCCAGCACCGCGCCGATCCGCAGCAGCACGACGCGCACGCGCTCGCATTCGGCCTCGCGCGCGGCGTTCTCCCACTCCACGGCCAGCCGCGCCAGGAAGCCCTCGCCCGGCCCGGCGTTCTCGCCGAGCGCGCGGTCGCCCTGGTCGCCGTAGTAGCCCGCGGCCGAGGCGCTGACCAGGGTGACCGGATGTTCGGCGCCGGCAATGGCCGCCACCAGGTTGCGGGTCCCGGCCAGCCGCGAGCGGCGGATGCGGCGGACCTTGCCGCGCGTCCACAGGCCTTCGCCGACGGATTCGCCGGCCAGGTTGACCACGGCCTGAGCTTCGCGGGCGCGCTCCTGCCAAGGGCCGCCGAGCGCCGGGTCGCCCTCGCACGCGGTCACGCCGGCCGGCAGCCGGGCGGCCGCCGCCGCACTGCGCGTCAGGCACGTCACCTCGTCGCCCCGCGCCGCCAGCAGCCGCACCAGCCGCCGGCCCACCAGCCCGGTCCCCCCCGTCACGAAGATGCGCATGCCCGCCCACCTCCCAGGGGCGTCGGCCGCCCGCGGCGACCGGCCCCGCACGATACGGCAACCTTTCGGGGGTGTCCACCCGGCGGTTGCCGGGGTCGCCGGTGGCGGCGATAATGGCCGCAGGCGACAACCTGCGGGAGAGGAAGATGCAGTACGACAACTTCGATTGCGAAGTGGCCGACGGTTGCGCGACCGTCCGCCTGACCGGCCCCGGCGCGCCAGACCTGGGCGCCCTCTGCGACGAGTTCGTGGACCTCATCCTGCGCCTGCAGGAGGACCGCGCCGCGCGGGTGATCCTGCTGACGGACGGCGACCACGCCTTCGACCTGCACCGGGACCTCGACGGCCTGGCCAGCGCCCGGCGCCGCGGCAGCGGTTTCGAGCACCTGGCGGCGGACGACGAGATCGCCCGCAAGATCGTCACGCTGGCCTCCGAATGCCCCAAGCCCGTGGTCGCGGCCACGCGGGGGGATATCCGCAACGTCGGCCTCGGCCTGTACCTGGCGGCGGACATCCGCCTGGCCGGCGAGTCGGCGACCTTCACGGCCCCGGACATGAGCGGCGGACTGGTCGGCGGCTGGGGCCTGCACCTGACGCTGCCGCGCCTGCTCGGGCCGGGCCGTGCGCTCGAGTTCCTGTGGTCCCATCGCACGCTGACCGCCGCCGAGGCCGAGCGCATCGGCCTGGTGGACCGCGTCCTGCCGGAGGACCTGTGGGAACAGGAGTTGTTCGCCCTCACGCGCCGCCTGAGCCGCATCCCGCAGCCGGCGGTGCAGCTGACGAAGCTCGCCGTGCAGCAGGCCCCAGCACTGGACCTGACCTCGATGCTGGCGATGGAATGGGAATCGCAGCAGCAGTGCTGGGAGTCGGACGAGACCGGCGAGGGCCTCAGCGCCCTGGCCGAGGGACGCGAGCCGTGCCTGGAGGCGCCCACGGCCCCGGACGAGGACTAGCAGCGCGGGTTGCAGTGCCGGCGCGGGCCGCCGCATGGAGCCACGCGCCCGATGGCCACATTAAGATGACGGCCACATGAACCGGGGCCCGGGCACAGGGCCCGGGCCCCTGTTCATCGAATCGCGTCGGCCGGTTCCGGACTAGCGGAAGAGGCTCTTGACGCTGCCGAACGAGTCGACCTCGGTGTCGACCGCGCAGCCGTTGTTGATCGAGATGATCGGCGCACCGGGCTCGGTGATCGGGTGCAGCTCGCGGATCTCCGTGGCGCTGCCCTGGAAGGCGGGCACCTTGAGCGGCAGCGAGTGGAAGAACACGCCGTTCGAGCGGATGCCGGCCGGGTTCGCGTTCTGGACCATCAGCGTCATGTCCGCGACCACGCACACGCCGCCGGGGGCCGGCAGCGGGGCAGGCAGGCCGACGATGTGCTCGCCCGGGTTGATGCCCACGTCGATCGCGTTGCCGCGGGGCATGAAGCTCAGCGACAGCACGTTCTGGTAGGTCAGGGCGATCTCCCATGCCAGCACGTCGGGGCTGGTCAGCTGCGTCACGACCAGGTAGGCCGGGAACGGCGTCAACGGGGCGGCGGTGCCGCAGTTCAGGGTGGCAGCCTCGTCGAAGTAGATGCCGACATTGTCGGAGAACCAGTCGGAGGCGGAGGCGGTGCCCGCGAAGGCAACCAGGGTCAGCGCAAGGGCGAGAGCCAGCTTCTTCATTGTGTCACTCCTTGGAAGTACTTCGGTGAACAGGGGCTTCACGCTGCAAGGGAGGTTCAGGTACGGGCACGCCCGCCGAACGTTTCACCTTTGCCTAGATTATATCACGAGCGGATATCCAATGCACAAGAAATATGTTGCGGCCTATGATCGCGGAGGCAAGCTATCGGATATAGTTGATAATTAAACACCAGATTCACCATTTGCCTCACGAAACGACGATATGGGCGTCAGGACCCGATCCGCAACCGGCCCGTGCCCGCCGGGCCCCGCGGTGGTATGCTCACCCCGGTTCCCTGACCATGAGCCATTGCCCCGGAGGAATCCTGACGATGAACCGACGCGCATGCCTGGCTGCCCTGGCCGGCCTGGCCCTGGCCGCGTGTGCGGCCGCGGCGCCCGCCGCCCCCACCCGCAACCACGACCTGACCCCCGAGGACACGTTCAGCCTGACCATCCTGGAGAACCTGGCGGTCTCCCCCGACGGCACGCAGGCCGCCTACACCGAGAACCGCTGGGGCGACGACGACAAGGGCCGCACCAGCGACCTGTGGGTGGTCGCGACGGCCGGCGGTCCCGCCCGCCGGCTGACCTTCGACGGCTTCGGCGGCGGCTCGGTGACCTGGTCGCCGGACGGGCGCTGGCTGTACTTCATGGGCCGCGACCGGGCGGGGCGTGAGGCCCCTCCCCGCGACGGCAGCACGCAGGTGTGGCGCCTGGCGCCGGACGGCGGCACGCCGGTGCCCGTCACGCGCGCGAAGAAGGGCGTCGATGCGTTCGAGCTGTCGCCGGACGGTCGGACGCTCTGGTACCTGGTCGGGCGCGAGCGCACGGACGACGACTGGGGCGAGCTGCTCGGGCGCTACGACGACCTGCACTACGGCCACGGCGTCACCACGCTCAGCGAACTGCGCCGGCTGGACCTGGAGACCTGGCGCGACGATGTCGCCGCCCCCGCGACGCGGGTCGTCTCGGAGATGGCGCTGTCGCCCGACGGCACGCGCCTGGCGATGATCACCGCGCCCGACAACGAGCTGATCTTCAAGGAGGGCTGGTCGCGCGTCGACGTGCTGGACCTGGCGTCCGGCGCGGTGACCGAGCTGACCGGCCAGGCCTGGCGCGATGCGCACAAGTCCCCGTACGGCTGGATCGACGACCTGGCCTGGTCGGCCGACGGGCGCGCGCTGGCCTTCGCGATCGCCTATGACGGCTACGCCACCGACATCTGGGTCGCCGAGGAACGCGACGGCAGCTGGCCGCTGCAGCGGATCTCGCGCCCCGACCCCTGGCACTACGACGGCGGCCTGGCCTGGCGCGGCGGTGGGCGCACGCTGTGCTGGCGCGGCGAGGCACTGGCCCGGGTCCAGGTGCTGGCGACCGAGGGCGTGACCGGCGGCGCGCAGGGCCGCACCGTCGAGCTGACCACCGGCGACCTGGTGGTCACGGCCTTCGCCTTCGACCGCAAGGGCGCCTCGCTCGTCGCCGCCTGGGAGACCCCGCTGGATGCCAACGACCTCTACGCGGTCGCCGGACCGGCGAAGCACCGCCGCCTGACGCGGGTCAACCCCCAGGTCGACACCTGGAAGCTGCCGCAGATCAGCCACGTGAGCTGGACGGGGGCCGACGGCAAGACCTGCTGGGGCATCCTCGAGCTGCCGCCCGACTGGAAGCCCGGCGACGGCCCCCTGCCCGCGATCGTCGAGATCCACGGCGGTCCGACCTCCTCCACGCGCATCGGCCTGCGCCACTGGATGTACGGCCGCGGCCTGATGCCGGCGCGCGGCTACGCCCTGCTGAGCCCCAACTACCGCGGCTCGACAGGGTACGGCGACACGTTCCTGGAGGAGCTGATCGGGCGCGAGAACGACATCGAGGTGCGCGACATCACCGCCGGCGTCC
>JADHED010002647.1_pt1 | contig 11898 bp, 15 predicted proteins | sample 8952041 | NCBI WGS metagenome assembly JADHED01 (sample SAMN16124423, study PRJNA663239) | bioreactor sludge metagenome | isolation source: sludge (control) | place: India:Bengaluru | collected 2018-09-08
TTCGGGATATACTCGTCGACGAAAAAACGCTCGTATTCTTCTTTGACTTCGGGCCTCAGGTCATAGTACTGGTTGAATTTCCAGACGCTTCTCTGGACCCCGTATTTCCCGGTCTTGACCGTGCCCTGGGGCTCCAGGACGAGATTGTTGAGGTTCGCCACGAATTTCTTGAGCCTCAGCGTAAGGCCCCTGAAATCTCCGCCCGTGATAATGCGGGAGATCTCGTCGAGGCTCTCCGAAGAAAAGACAACGATGGTGCGGGGCCCGAAACCGATCTCGACATAATACCCGCCTACCGGGACAAAGCCAAGGGCCGCTATTGCCGGAAGATACGTGTCGTTGAAATATCCGGCGTACTCGTCCTCTTTTTCCTCGATGACATCCCAGTACTGGGCAAACAAAAGAGACATAGCACAACCTAACGCTTACGGATAAGGTTATCCCGGTATTGAAGATAGATCTCGCGCATTGCCACATACGGGTCGGCAGAGGCGTTCTGGAGGGCCTCGTACTCGCCCAGATGGAAAGATGTATAGTTGATCTTTTCGTGGATATAGAGCCCTACGTTATACTCGTTGAAGAATTCGTCGCCCAGATATGACGTCGGTCTCAGCGGCCAGTCAAACAAAAGGCCTATCCCGTCACGGACATCTGACGGGCCCAAAAACGGCAGGACGACGTAAAAACCGTACCCGAACCCCCATTTTCCGAGTGTCTGTCCGAAATCCGCGTAATCGCGCTGGATGCCGAAGCAATCCTGTGCGCAATTCTTTAAACCTCCAACCCCTAACGTCAAATTGATGAGGAGACTGGCGAACTCGGTCCCCGCATGTTCCATATCGCCCTGCAGGAGGTTGTTTATGATCCGCATGGGTGCCTTGAGGTTCTCGTAAAAGTTTAGGATGATGCCCCTGACCTCATGAGGCACGACATACTTGTAGCCTGTCGAAACAGGTTTCCACGCCCAGTAATAGACCTTATCATTAAAATGGTACATGGCCGTGTTAAAAGGCCTGATCGGATCGTACGTTTCTTTTGCTTCAAGGCCCTCACCGGTATCCGACACGACATCCCCGTATTCATCCGATGTCTTCCCGGCCTTCGGCCCAATCCCCAGTTCCTCCGGGGTAACATCCCCGTATTCATCATCGGAAGCCCCACCGGGAGCGGCCTTGACGTCCGGTTTTTCCGGTACCGCGCCGGTGTTCTCAGCGACGGGCTTTCCTGCGGCATACCGGGCGGGAACGTCCTTTTCGGTAAAGCCGGCCATCACGAAGGGCGATTGATCCTCGGCCGCCTTGAGGGTACGTACCGATACGGCCCCAACCTCCTGCCCCAGGAGCGGACCGCACCAACCGAGAAAAAGTATGAAAAACAGCACCGTTGCAGGCCTGATCACGAACAAGTCCGCCGGGGCCTTTGCACCGTTGAAAAGATTCCTCATTTACTGCCCGCTTTTTTCTTCCGCAATGTATCGATCAGCGTTTGCGGCGGATTATTCCCCAGGATGTCCCTGAACTGCGTCCGATAATTACTGACAAGGCTGACCCCTTCGATCACGACATCGTAGACCTTCCACTCATTGCCTTTCTTCATTGCCCTGTAATTGATCGGAGTCCGTGCCGAGCTTGAAATAACGACGGTCTGGACTTCGACAGAGTTTTCCGTAAGGGGGAGCTCTTTGGTAAAATTCACCTGCTCGTTGCTGTACGCCGTGATCCTGTCAATATAGGTGTCCCTCAGCATGCCCTTGAAAAGCTCGACGAATTCCTTGCGCTGATCAACGGTAAACTTGTTCCAGTTAAGGCCCAGGGTCCTTTTTGAGAGCTCGACATAATCAAACATCCTGTCAGCGATCACCTCGATCTTCTGTTCCTTGGCCTTCTTTCCCGCAGGGCCTTTCAGCTTGGGGTCTTTCAGGACATCAATGACCGCGGTGACATTCGCCTTCACGGAATCGGTGGCAGGGCCCGCAACGAGATACATCGGGGCAAGCACTACAATGAGTACCATAAGACCGGCGCATAATCTTTTCAACACAACCTCCTCCTGACGGATCATTTCGTATCTTTCCCTGGATCTTTCTTGACATCCCCAAAAGCATACCTGCCGATGAGGTCTTCGATGTCTGCAGGGACGGATGTCTGGGCTATGAACGAACCGGCTTTGAGTACCTCCCCCGATCCGCCCGGATCTACTTTAACATATTTATCGCCGATAAGCCCGGCCGTTTTGATCGTCGCGCTCGCATCGTCGTAGATGATCGTGTTCTTGTTGATCTTCATTCCAACGACGCCCATCTGCTTGTCGTGGTCGATGCCGAGGCTCGTGACGGTCCCCACCTGGATCCCGTAAACCTCCACCGAACTGCCCACCCGCAAACCCGAGACCGAGGTGAACCTCGCGCTGAGAGGGTACGTCGTATCGCCGAACAGCGATACATTGCCGAGCTTTACGGTCATATAGCCCACGCAGATAAGGCCTATCACAATGAAGATGCCGACCGCTGTCTCCATTGAATATTTTTTCATTATTCGTTACCTCCGAAATCACAGCGGTATTTTGAAATGATCTCCTGGTGTAAACGTCCCTTTTCGATGATCTCTTCTATGGAATCATCCGGAGAGACCTCCATTACACCGGCACGTATGTAGATATCGAAACACGTTCCCGCCTTCGATCGCGCCGAAACCATATCCCTGATGTGGTCTATGACGCCGTTTGTCAATTCGTCCGCAAAATCCTGCACCAGCTTTTGGGCCTCTTCGAGGTCCTTGCGGGGAAAGATGGTGAGGATCTCATCCCTGCTGTGACGTGCGGAGAATCCCCCGATATTGTTGAAATAGTTGTTCGTGTATGCCCCGAGGGCCTTGAGGACCTCTACGGACGCCTGGGCCCCGAGGGCTTCGTACAGGATATTAAGCCGTACGCTGAACAGCGCCGCCGACGTCTTCTCCATGGATGAACTGCCCAGCATTGCCGAATAGTGCATCTTGAAGGCTTCCCGCGACAGAAGGCCCGTCAGCTGGTCCTCGAAACCGTCAAGGCTTCTCAGGAATTCCTCGATCATGGGGACCTTCAGGCGCAATGCCTCTTCGTACGGCCCTTCAAAACCGACACTCCCTTCCCAGAGGATGATCACCCGGTCTGAAATGAAGAATACGTCCGGGATGTCGTGGCTTATCATGATCGCAGTAAACCCGTATTTCTTTCTGTAATGCATGATCATGCTCAGGATCATGTTCTTGCGAATCGGGTCCTGACCTGTGGTCGGTTCGTCAAAGAGAACTATCTCCGGATCGGTAACGAGGGCCCGCGCAAGCGCCACGCGCTTCTGCATGCCCCCTGAAAGTTCGGAAGGGAACTTGCCGACCGCCTCTTCGAGCTCCAGGTCCTCGATCCGTTTCATGACGCGCTTCTCGATCTCTTCCTTGCCCAATCTGGTTGTCTGGCGCAAGGGGAAGGCGACATTGTCGAAAACGGTCATCGAATCAAAAAGGGCGTTGTTCTGGAACAGGTAGGCTATGCCCCGGCGATGGCCTTCCCACTCGGACTTCTTCATCCCGGCGACCGGTTTGCCCTGAAAAAGGATCGAGCCTTAATCCGGTTTCAGAAGACCGATAATATGCTTGAGGAGAACGCTCTTTCCGGTACCGCTCTTTCCGATGATGGTCGTGACCTGGTTCTCGTAGATGCTCAGGTTGATATTGTCGAGCACCGTCCTGTCATTGAACCTCTTCGTGACATTTCTGAACTCTATCAAAGGGGTTTCCATATCCATCCTACATTAAGAACGACGTGACGACGTAATCCGAGACGAGGATCAGCACACACGAAATAACCACCGCGGACACGGTCGCCAGGCCGACGGACTTGGCTCCGAACCCGTCCTTCCTCATATGGCAGTAATAGCCCTGGAAACAGCAGATGCACGAAACGATCGCGCCGAAGACCAGGGCCTTGATGAAGCCGCCGCGGATATCGACGAAGTCGATGGCCGACTGGACGCGATAAAAATACGTGCCCGCATTCGTGCCGAGAAGGAGGACGCTCGTGATATAGCCGCCGAGTATGCCGATGAGGTCAAAAAAGGCGGTGAGCAGGGGGAAGCTGATAATGGAAGCCGCGATCCTCGGGCTGATAAGGTAACGGATCGGGTCCACCCCCATTGCGTAGAGGGCATCGATCTGCTCGGAGTTGCGCAGGATCCCGATCTCCGCGGCCATAGCCGAACCCGCACGGGCCGCTATCATGATCGCCGTGAGGACCGGTCCCAGCTCCCGTATGAGAGACAGCGAGATAGCGGAACCCAGCGCCCCGACGGAGCCGAACTTGACGAGCGTATAAAAAAGCTGGAGGCCCAGCACCATCCCGGTAAACAGCGCAACGAGCATGACGATCAATGTCGATTTTGCCCCGATATAATACGTCTGGCTTGTTATCTCATGTATCTGCTTTGAACGGAATATGTTGATGAAACTCAGGAAGAAGAAGATCGCCAGTGCGCCGAAATTGCTGATCGCGCGCACGGAAAACACCCCGATGGCGGCGAAGAAGCCGACGATGCCGCCCGGCTTGACGGACGGCGGTGCCCCCGTCCCCTCTGGTCCGCCCTGGTCCTTCATAAGAACAACATTCTCCCCGATGGGCTTTATGACACCCGCCTGATCGCTCATACCATACTCTCACTGCCCTGGCCGCCTGCTTTAAGCGAAACACGGCCGGATTCGACAAAAGCACGGGGCAGCCAGAGACATCAGCCCCGTAAGCCATTATATGCAACCTTAAGATACGCTGTCAACACTACGAGATGAATAAAATAAGACAACCGGGATAATGCCGGCGGCCGTCAGCTTCCCGTCTTGACCAGGGTTACACCATCCACGGTCATCTTCCACTGGTTGTTGACAGGATGGGGCGGTTCCGACACGACAAATGTTGTCGTGATCATCGGCACGCCGACAACGAAATTATTTCCTTCAAAGGCCCGGATAGGTCCGGACACGGATTTTGTCACGCCGCGCTGGAGGCGGGAATATTTGACGGAACCATCCTGAGTGATAAGAAGGTACATTTCCCGCGACTGCCATTCGCCGACATAGGCCGCCTTGTCCGCAGGCACCTCGATCCCGCAGCCATACACCAGGGTTACGGCCATAACGATAAGAAATGCAAAAATGAATCTTTTGCCGGTCATACGCAACCCCTTTCCCTGCCGTTAAACAATAACTACATACTACCTTCCCGGAGGCAGGAACGCAAGCATAACAGAGGCCCGCGTTAGCGCGGGCCGTTTCAAGTTTCAGGCAAAAGTGAAACTCCCCCTACTTCGTCATCCCGGCGCTTGACGCCGGGATCCAAGGTTTTTTTGTTTCAGAGTTTGTAGAAGATTTAAAAGAAGAACCCTGGGTTCCGGCTTTCGCCGGAATGACGGACAGGGGGGGAGAAGCCTTACGCCTTCCCTATCTCCCCGCCCAGGGACTTCCAGAACATTTCCTCCATCTCCGAGCCCAGTTGGAAGATGCCCTGGTTTTCCATCGATCTGACCCGCATGTCGTAATTCTCTTCGAGTTCCGACATGACGTTCGCAATCTCCGGAGAGTCCTTCAACCGTTCCGTGACGGCCTGCCGCTGCCTGAAGGCCTTTTCGAACTCCTTTTTGTCTACGGGAATATTGTAGAGGGTATTGATGACCTCCATAAGCCTCACTTTCCCGAGGTAATCCTCTTCCATGACCACGTACTGGGGCAGCGAAACGATAAAGACAGCGGCGTCCATCCCCGCCTGAGCCGCCTTCTTCGTGATGAGGTTGGCGTATGTGGACGGCCCGTGGTATGTGATCGGCATGGCCCCTGCCCTGCGCACGTCCTGCAGGGCCTCTTCACCCATCCCGTAACCGCTGACGAGCAACGGCCGTGTGTGGGGAACGACATCGTACATGCTTCCGAGGAGTATGTACCTGCTTGCTTCGAGCGTTTTCAGGACCCTGAAGACCGAGTCGACGTACACATGGGCATTCGCATGCGGTTCGAGAAGATCGAAGAGGACGATATCGTTGAGGTCCTTCCGGCGCGCATAATGGATCGTTGTGTTGGGCACCGACATTTCGTTGATGCCGTCCTCGATGGTTATGACCGGCCTGTACCGCGTAAAGTCATAAAACCGGTCCGGCCTGCCGATCCTCCCGAGCTCGACCGCATCGTACTGCTTCCGGATCTCCCCGAGGACCATGCTCCCGACATTGTTTACATCTATCCAGGGCCTCAACGTCGCGAACACATAAGGCCGGTCCAGCTTCGGGACCGGATCGCCCAGTTCAAACGCGCCTATCCTCACGGGCACCTCCAGAAGATAGGTTAATGCCGCAGGCGATCGTCTGTCAAGACAAGAGGAACGTTCTACGTTCTACGAAAGCCTGCGGCGGATGTTTCTTTTTGTAAAGTGTATTACGTTCTACGTTCTACGAAAGCCTGCGGCGGATGTTTCTTTTTGTAAAGTGTATTGGTTCCGATCATGCAGGACAGTCAGCCCCTCTCAGGACAGTCGTCCTTCCTCAATCGGACCTGTCGGGATATTTAACGTGGAACGCAGAACGCGGAACGATTTTCTTCACCCCGTCACCAACTTGTTCCCGATGGCGGCTATTTCCCCTGCGAAGGCGCCTGCCGGATTGCGGGTTATCGCGGGGACGAGGTCTACTGCGCTGCGCTCGACATCGATGTGGCGTCCGATGCTGCCGAGAAGCCTTACGTCCCGCGCAAGCCATTTCTTTGCGACAGCCTGTATCTTGCCTGCCACCTCTTCCGGCCTTACACCCTGGGGGACCCTGTTGACGACCAGGCAGGGGTTGAATTCCCAGACAGCCTTCATGATCGCCGCCAGGTATTCGGGGCGGTCGTTCCGGACCGCAGCCACCAGTTCATTGATCGTCTTCGACCCGGTGTCGGACATCGTCGCCTGATGGATATATCTCTCGAGGGCGGCGTCCTTGAGGTCCTTCCCCGAGCGGGCCTCCATGCCGGTCAGCCTGTTCAGCTTCCGGTAGATGGCGGCTTTCAAAAAATGGTATGCCCCGATATACGCCGCGGAATCGCGGGTCGTAACAACTATCCCGTGATCTGCCTGCAGGAAAAAATCGAGGATATTGTATGAGGTGTCGCCGCCGAGATCGAGAAGGACGCAATCGGCCTCAATGGCATTGATCCCCTTGATGAGCTTGACCTTTTTCATAAAATCGATGTTCGCGGACCCCAGTTCCGAACTGTCGCCGCCGATGAGTATCGGCCCGTGCGGCGTCTGCACCATGACATCACTGAGCGAACCGACACGTTTTTTCAGGAAATCGTTGATCGAACTGCGCAACAATGCCCGGTAACCCAGGTAAAGATGAAGGTTGGAGCCCCCGAGGTCAAGGTCGACGAGGACCGTCTTCAAGCCCAACGATGCAAGGTAGATGCCAAGATTGGCGGCGATAATGCTCTTGCCGATGCCCCCCTTCGCCCCGCCGACCGCAATGATCTTTCCCCTCGACAGGGCCACACCGGTTGCGGGCCTCAGCTCCTCCAGGTAGGTGACGAGAACCTCGTACGACCTTTGTATCGCGAGGAAACGATCGGATGTCACATCTTTGACGACCGTGCTCACGTTCATGTCAGGATGATGGACCCGCGCGTTCCTCCGGTACGCCCTTTTCACCATGTCGACGTCCAGGGAGTCGAGAAAACTCTCATTTTCCGCCGCCGCCTCCGAAAAGAGGCACGCGCAAGCCGCCTTTAATTCCCGCACCTTATCCGTTTCCAACCTGTTCACGATCATGTATTCGGAGTCCTCGACGTTATTAATTATTGTCGTCAAAGTTTGCAAATACTATACCAAGAATGCTTCTCGCAAGAACCGGTCTTAAAAAGACACCCTCACGCCCGTTCGCCTTCGGCTCTCTAGAGAGGAGCGAAGCGACGAACGGGCGAGAGGGTGCCTTTTTACTTGAACCACCTGGGTTCGTCGAAGCGTTCGGTGCTCCGCATGATGCGGGTGTGTGGTTGTCGGCGAACTCGGTGCGCAGCTTCTGGGTAATGCGGCGGTAATCCTCGTTCATGAGAAGGCGCCCGATGTCCATGGCGTCCTTAAAGGTGAACTCGGCAATTATCTCGCTAAAACCCCCGATAGAAACGTTCCAGCCGCCCGTCACCTCGACATAGCTGATCTTCTGCATCGTCGGAATGTGCTCGTTCATGACGAAATCGGCATACTCCTTTTTCACGCCAGGTCTTAAGTCGTAATACTGGTTAAGCTTCCAGACACCTTTCTGGATGGTGTATTTCCCTCGCTTCAGGTTCCCGGTCGGCTCGAGGACTGCGCCCCGGTAATTCACGATGATTGTCTTTAACTCCTGGAGAAGGTCCTTGAATTTCCGGCCGGTGATTATCTTCAACACCTCTTCCGTCTCGTTCACGCTGTAAACGCTTATTATGCGCGGCCCAAAACCGACCTCTACATAGTAGCCGCCCACCGGCACAAGGCCCATGTCGGCCATGTCGGGCAGATACGTCTCTATAATAAACCGGGAATACTCATACTCCTTCCCCCGGCTTATATCCCAGCTCTGTGTGTAAAGGACCGACATCTTCGCCTCCTCTTTCGATCTTTCGTATCCTCTTAGGACGTCCTCCGTCCCTTTTATTCTACACCAAAACAGCAAACAGTGAACGGTAAACAGTGATGAGTGATGAGTTTTTTACTGCTTACCGTTCACTGTTTGCTGTTTACTGTCTCATTCGTCTGGTCTACAATGACGATGTATGAAAAACCAAATAGAAATATCCTTCAACGGCATGACAGAAAAGGTACCGTCCGGGACGACCGTCGCGGACCTGATCGCACGGTCGGGGGAGAATGACAGGAACCTGATCGTGGAACAGAACAACCGTTTCATTCATCCCCGCGCGTACCCGTCAACGGTTGTCGGCGAAGGTGACAGGGTCGAACTGATAAACCCTGATTTTGGAGGGTAGTGCCACGATCTTACTCGTTGCCGGAATCGTCTTCTGCGCCCTTTCGTGCCTCATAGCGATAGCCAACATCATCGTCGGCGTTGCGGGCATGGTCCGAAAGCGCAAAAACCTGCCGGGCCGCCGCCCATCGATGATCCATATCCTGTCGATCGCATTTTCGATCATAGCCTACATCTGTGCCGGGAACACGCTCGGCCTCTGGGTATTCATACCGGCCATCGTCGATCCCGCCACATTCTTCATCCTCTTCGCCCCCATCCTGCTTTTGCGGGCCCGCAAACAGGAGCAGAGCGAGCGGAAAGGGCCATGATCCCTCTTATCGGCGGCGCGGTGGTCCTCGGATTATCATCGGGCTTCGCCCCGGGGCCGTTGCTCGCCCTGGTGATCGCCCAGACACTGCGGTATGGCCCACGCGAGGGAATCAAGGTATCGATCGCCCCTCTCATCACGGATGCGCCGATCATCGCGCTGTCGGTCTTTCTCGTCTCCCGTTTTGCCGGGATGCAGCCGGTCCTGGGCATCATATCGCTTGCCGGAGGTTTGTTCGTCCTTTACCTCGCATGGGAGACCTTCCGCGCGCAGAACCCGTCAGCCGATGCCGTGAGCGATAGGGCCGGATCAATCGGCAAGGGCATCACGGTGAACGCCCTGAGCCCCCATCCCTACATATTCTGGATCACCGTCGGGTCTCCCATCATCATCCGGTCCTACCGGGAAAGCCCGGCATCAGCCATCTTCTTTATCCTGTCATTTCTCACGTGCCTCATTGGCGCCAAGGTGATCATCGCGCTGCTCGTGGGCAGATCAAAGAAGATCCTCACCGGAAAAACCTACCGTGCCATCATGGGTTTCCTCGGCATCGCCCTTTTTGTTTTCTCTATCATCCTGATCAGGGACGGCCTCGCGCTTTCGGGGATAATGACCAAATTTCCTTGAAACCGCGTATCCGACCCGATAGAATTATCCAGACGAGGAAATACCGCTAAAGGAGTGATCCGCCATGCCCGATTACAGCAAGATCGACACACCGGACGTCCTCTCATACGTGTTTTACCCCCGGAACGAATCCGGCCCGTGCCCGAAATACGCGTTCGACCACTTTGTTCCCGTGGACGATGCCGTCGCAGTCCACTGCCGTTTCTACAGGCAGGACGATTCCTGGCCCTGGATACTCTTCTTCCATGGCAATGGAGAAGTCATCAGTGATTACGATGAGCTCTCCCTTTTTTATTTCAAGTACAGGCTCAATATTGCCGTAGCGGATTACCGCGGATACGGAAAGAGCAACGGCACCCCGACCGTCGCCGCCATGGCCCGCGACGCCCACAAGGTCTTCGAGGCAGCCCGGGCGGCCCTTAAGGAAAAGGACCTCAATGAGAATATCTGGGTCATGGGAAGATCGCTCGGCAGTGTGTCCGCCTTCGAAATAGCCCACGGGCACGGCCCCGGGATAAGGGGCCTCATCATCGAAAGCGGTTTCCCGAGCATATCGAGCCTCATTATCCGCCACGGCATAGCATCCCCGGATATGTCCCTCGATTCAATCACGAAGGAATGCCTCGATATGTTGAAGTCGATTACCGTTCCGCTCCTTGTGATCCATGGCGAATACGACACCCTCGTTCCTCCCGACGAGGCGGAAACCATCATGGAAAACACGGGCTCCCCGAGCAAGGAGCTTCTTATGATACCGGGGGCCACCCATAACGACATAATGTTCGTGGGCCTCCGGCAATATATGGAGGCGATCAGGCGCCTCGTCGATGCGACGGGTGCCTGACCTTTACCGCGGGGCGGGGCCCGTCAGGGCGGTTATTCCTTAACGAGTGCTTTCACCTTCCCGATCAGGGCCTTCAATTTACCTTCCCTGTCTTTCAGGGCCTCGCGGAATTCCCGCCTGTCGGTGCGTTTTACTTCGACCTCGAGATGGGAGTGATACCTTTCAAGGACGTTCAGCAGCAGTTTGGATTCTTCCTCGTTCATCTCCAGGGTTATCATATCCTCCTCCTTCACAGACCCCCCGGCCCTCTATCTCCGGGATCTTCCCGGTCTGTACGTGCAATGGTAGCCATTCCATGGCCGCGGTGCAACCTGCCCCGATGTACCAATGAACAGGCTTTCCGAGAAAGTCCTTACTATTTATTTAGCACAAGTCTGGAATAATTCAACAAGACCCGGAGAGTTATTTGATCGTGGGTGACGCATATGCGCGCGCCCGGGCGTCACCCGGACAAAACTGTATTGAATTCAAAGGCCAAACCCGCTATAATACACACCGTGCGCCCGTAGCTCAATTGGATAGAGTGTTGGACTACGAATCCAAAGGTTAGAGGTTCGATCCCTCTCGGGCGCGCTTTTAATATCAATAACTTACACGATATATCACATATTCACAAGCTCTTGGTGCTACCCTATAGCTACCCTTTGGACAGATTTAACCCTTCAAAACCATAAAGACAATGCCACAGATGACGTGAGTGACATACTGTTGTCACCGGCTGGTGATAAATAGTGATAAGATCTTGACATTTTTGAGGGAAATCGCCGAGTCCAGGGGATAGGTATGCCAGACAATGAGCGAAGCAAACAACAGTTGGTCGATGCAAAACTCCTTTTTCTTGCCTTACGGTTCTCCAAGGAGGCTCCCGCTGGCTCTGAGATGAGCATCAGGGCAATAACCGAACTCCGCTCCTACAGTAAACAGCATAAGGTCGTCAGGGACCGGCTCAGGGACCTTCTAAAACATGATGACATATTCGTCCGCATTCTTGCGGCCGAGGCGCTTTCAGTAGCCGGAGCATACCCGAAGGAAGCGGTCCCCGTTCTTAGGGCTTTTCTCGATTATGCTAGGAAAAAGAACCTGGTTGATGACTATCAGGTATGGCTT
>JADHED010002669.1_pt1 | contig 11898 bp, 9 predicted proteins | sample 8952041 | NCBI WGS metagenome assembly JADHED01 (sample SAMN16124423, study PRJNA663239) | bioreactor sludge metagenome | isolation source: sludge (control) | place: India:Bengaluru | collected 2018-09-08
CGCCGCCGGGCAGGCCGTCGCCCGTGGGCTCGCCGTCGGGGCTGCCGTAGCGCACGGAGCCGCCGCCGGTGCCGCCGCCCGCGAACAGGGCCGTGCCGCCGGGCGTTCCGGACGGCGAGCCGCGGCGCGTGCCGCGCCCGCCCTCGCCCGCCGCGGGGAGCGTGCGGTCGAAGAACTCCGGCGGCGGGCCGCCGGCGTACGCGACGATCCTCGAGTTCCCGTCTCCCGCCAGCAGCTCCGCCTTCTCGCCGCGCGGCCGCCCGGGCTCGACGGCCGCGATCTCCGGCTCGTCGGGGAGCGCGATCGCCGGCGCCAGCTTCGGCACCGCGAGCGGCGGCGGGGACCCGCCCGACGCGCGCCCCGTCATCGCGACGGGCTCCAGTTCCGGCTCCGGCGCCTCGTCGACGTGCAGCACCGGCCGCGGCGCCTCGACGGCGCGCGCGACCCGCGTGGGCTCCGGCGCGGGGGCGGGCGCGGGCGCCGGCTCGGCCTCGGCGACCTCCGTCTCCGGCGGCGGCTCGGGACGCGCCTCGGGGCGCGGCGGCGGCGGCCGGGGCGCGGCGAGCCGCGGCTCGGGGACGTCGAACGTGAGCGTGAAGTCGGCGGGCTCGTCCGGCTCGCGCGGCATCTCGAGCGCGATGAACGACCCCGCGAGCAGCGCCGCCAGGAGCAGCGCGTGCGCGGTCGCCGTCGCGCCCAGCGAGCGCACCCGCTCCGGGCCCGGCGCCGCGGCGTCCGGCAGCATCACCTTGTCGAACATCGGCGGCTCCGGCGTCAGCGCGGCGCGCCGGCGCGCGCCGTCGCGTCCGTGGGCGCGGGGGCGGGCGCCGCGGCGCGCACGAGCGTGATGCGGTGGGCGTCGGAGACGCGCCCCGCCTGGTCGATCGCCGTGATCTCGACGTCGTGCGCCCCGGGGCGCGGCAGCACGACCTCGCGGATCTCGAAGTACGTGCGGATCGGCGCGTCGATCGCGTCCTCCGGGACGCGCAGGAGGCGCTCGAGCTCGCGCAGCTCCGCGGGCCGCAGCGCGGCCTGGCGATCCGCCGCCGAGACCCGCTCGAGCGGCGCGCGCGAGAAGACGACCCCGCTGACCGTGGCCGTCGCTCCCGCCTGCTGGGCCTTCATCTCGTTGAGGACGACGATCGGGCGGTACGACGAGAGGTCGATGGGCGGCGCCTTCGGCACCTGCTGCTCGGCGGCGGCGCGGCGCGCGCGCCGCGAGCGAGGCTGCCGGTCCGCGGCGAGCGCCTGCGCGGCGACGGCCGCGAGGAGGACGAGCGCGACGAGAGGAGCGGTCCTGTTGGGCATGCGATCGGCTCCTGGCCTGTCCCGCGTGCGATCGGGGCCGTCGCCAAGGACGATCGGATTATGCGAGGGGGGGCGGAGAGCCGCCGAGTTCTTAACGGATGTGTTGTACCGACTCGCGACACGGCCCGGAACGGAATCGAAAGGGGCGACCTTCCGCGCGGCGCGCGAAGGGTCGCCCCCGCGGGACGGCCGGCGTGTCGCTCAGTCCACCTTGAACGCCACGTCCACGGTCACTTGCCACTCGGTGGGCTTGCCGTTCGCGATGGCGCCGCGCAGCTCGGTCATCTCGAACCACGCGAGCCCGTGCAGGTTGCTGCCGGCCTTCGAGACCGCGTGCTCGATGGCCTTCTCGATGCTCTCGGACGAGCAGCCGACGACGGTGATCTTCTTGTAGACCTTGTCAGACACGGGAGCCTCCTTTCTGGCGCGGGAACGGCCGCGGCTCGGCCGCGACCGGGACGGGGGCGACGAGCGGCCCGAGGGGCGGCTCGCCGGGGTAGACGACACGCTCGAGGAACAGGCCCGACGGCGGCGCGGTGGACTCCGCGACCGTGCCGAGCGCGGGATCGATCGTCCCGCCGGCGAGCAGCGCGGCGACGTGCTCCGCGCGCCACTCCCCGGCGCCGACGCGGACCAGCGCGCCCACCATCCGGCGGACCATCTTCCAGAGGAAGTGCGACGCCGCGACGCGCACGAGCACGAGCCCGCCGTCGGGCACGACGTCGCAGCTCTCGACGACGACGATCGTGCTCTCCTGCTCGCCCGGCCGCTCGCAGAATGCGGCGTAGTCGTGGCGGCCGACGAACAGCGCGCCGGCCTCCGCCATGCGCGCCGCGTCGAGCGGCCGCTTCACCCAGTGCACGGCGCGCCGCGCGAAGGTCACGCGGCGCCGCGCGAGCTGGTACACGTAGCTGCGCAGCCGCGCGTCGTGCCGGGCGTGGAAGCGGTCCCCCGCGGGCGCGGCCGCCGCGACGTGGATGTCCGCCGGCAGCAGGTCGTTCACCGCGCGCCGGAACCGCTCCGGGTCGACCGCGGCGGCGAGCCGCAGGTGCGCCACCTGGCCGATCGCGTGCACCCCGGCGTCGGTGCGGCCGGCCCCGCCGAGGTCGAGCACCTTGCCGCCGACGCGCGAGGCCGCGGCGCGCAGTTCCCCCGCCACGGTCCTGGCGTTGCGCTGCTCCTGCCAGCCGCTGTACTTGGTGCCCTGGTATTCGACGGTGAGGCGGTAGGTCGGCATGACGCGGGATTATGCGGGTGTCCGGCGCGAGGGTGTCGCCGGAACCATTAAGCGGCGGCGCTGAACCGGTTACGCCGGTTCAATCGGCTAGTATTACGTGTTCGTTCGCCTCCCCGAGGACCTCCCCCATGGCCATGCGCATCCGTGACGAAGACGTGCTCGAGTACCACGAGTTTCCGCGGCCCGGCAAGGTCTCGGTCGTCCCGACCAAGCCCTGCCTGACCCAGCGCGACCTGTCCCTGGCCTACACCCCGGGCGTCGCGGTCCCGTGCAAGAGCATCGAGGCCGACCCCTCGGCGGCGTACCGCTACACGAACCGCGGGAACCTCGTCGCCGTGATCACCAACGGCACCGCGGTGCTGGGGCTGGGCGACATCGGCGCGCTCGCCGGCAAGCCGGTCATGGAGGGCAAGGGGGTCCTGTTCAACCGCTTCGCCGGCATCGACGTCTTCGACATCGAGGTCGAGACGCACGACGTCGAGGCGTTCATCCAGGCGGTGCAGCTGATCGCCCCGACGTTCGGCGGCATCAACCTCGAGGACATCAAGGCCCCCGAGTGCTTCGAGATCGAGGAGCGGCTGATCGAGGCCCTCGACATCCCGGTCTTCCACGACGACCAGCACGGCACCGCGATCATCGCGACCGCCGGCCTGCTCAACGCGCTCGAGCTGCAGGGCAAGGACCCGTCGAAGGTGTCGGTGGTGATCCTGGGCGCGGGCGCGGCGGGGGTCGCGACGCGCAACATGTTCGTCGCCGCCGGCTTCGACCCGGCGAAGATCCTGTTCGCGGACCGCGAGGGCGTCGTCTACGTCGGCCGCGAGAAGGGCATGAACCCGATCAAGGAGAAGGTCGCGCAGAAGACCGCCGCGCGCACGCTGGCCGACGCGCTGGAGGGCGCGGACGTCTTCATCGGCGTCTCCGGGCCCAACCTGGTCAAGGACGCGATGATCTCGTCGATGGCGCGCAAGCCGGTCATCTTCGCGCTCGCGAACCCCGTGCCCGAGATCGGCTACGACCGCTGCCGCGAGCTGCGCCCCGACGCGATCATCGCGACCGGGCGCTCGGACTTCCCCAACCAGGTCAACAACGTGCTCGGCTTCCCGTTCATCTTCCGCGGCGCCCTCGACGTGCGCGCCCGGAAGATCGACATGAACATGAAGCTGGCCGCCGCGAAGGCGCTCGCGCACATGGCGCGGACGGACGTCCCGGACGACGTCCTGTCGGCCTACGGCGTCAGCGAGATCCGCTTCGGCCCCGACTACATCCTGCCCAAGCCGCTCGACCCCCGGGTGCTGCTGTACGTCGCCCCCGCGGTGGCGGAGGCCGCGGTGGTCGGCGGGTTCGCCCGCGCGCAGGACTGGCCCGGGCGCGACGCGTACGCGGCCAAGCTCGAGGCGTTCCTCGGGCCGTCGCGCCGCGTGATGCGCATGATGATGGAGAAGGCGCGCCGCGCGCCCGCGCGGATCGTGCTCGCCGAGGGGGACGAACTCAACGTCCTGCGCGCCGCGCAGCGGATGGTCGACGAGAAGATCGGCCAGCCCGTGCTGATCGGCCGCGAGGAGACCGTCCGCGCCCTCGCCGACGCGCACGGCATCGACCTCGCCGGCGCCGAGATCCTCGACCCGCTGACCTACCCCGAGCGGCAGCGCATGGCGCAGCGGCTGTACGAGCTGCGGATGCGGCGCGGCATCACGCCCCCCGCGGCCGAACGGCAGATGCGCAGCCGGGGCACGTTCGGCCTGACGCTCGTCGAGATGGGGCTGGCCGACGGGATGGTCGCGGGAATCGGCAAGTCGTACCCGGAGACCGTCCGCCCGGCGCTCGAGATCGTCGGCCTCGCGCCGGGGGTCCGCCGCGCGTCGGCGGTCATGGCCTGCATCCAGCCGGAGCAGGTCTACCTGCTCACGGACACGGCGATCAACATCGACCCGGACGCCGAGGCCCTGGCCGAGATCGCGCTGCTCGCCGCGGACCTGGCCGAGAACATCTTCGACTTCGAGCCGCGCGTGGCCCTGCTGTCGTTCTCGAACTTCGGCTCCGTCAAGCACCCGTCCGCGCGCAAGGTGGCGGACGCGCTCGGCCTCGTGCAGCGCGCGCGCCCCGACCTCGTCGTCGACGGCGAGATGCAGGCCGACACCGCGCTCTCGAAGGTCGTGGCGTCGGTGTTCCCGCACAGCCGGATCCAGGGCGACGCCAACGTCCTGGTCTTCCCCAACCTCGAGGCCGGCAACATCGGCTACAAGATGGTCGCCAACATCTCCCACGCGGCGACGATCGGGCCGATCCTCTGCGGCCTCGCGCGGCCGGTCGCCGTGCTGAACCACGTCGCGACGGTGGACGAGATCGTCCGCGCCGCCGCGATCACCGCGCTCCAGGCGCGCCGCTCGTCCCGCAAGGCCGCCTCGTTTCGTTCGCCCGCGCTGAACGGCGCGGCCCGCTGACCGGGGGCAGGCACGACATTCGTGGGGGCGGGGCTCTGCCCCGCCCCGCGGGGCCCTGCCCCGCCCGGCGGCGCTGGGTTGCCGCCGAGGATGGCGGTAGTACCTTGAGGCGCCGGCGCCCCCCGGCATGAGCGAGGATCGTCCGTCCGTGAATGCGCGCCCGTGGCGGGCGGTCGTCCGCCCCTGCCTCTTGCTCCTCTGCGCCCTCGCGTCCGGACGCCTGCCGGCCGCCGCGGCTCCCGATACCCTGGAGGTGCCCGGCGGGACGGCCGCGGTCGTCCGGATGATCGGTTCGGTGGACCCGCGCCCGGACGCGTTCGCGGACAGCCTCGTCCGCGTCCTGCTGACGACGATCCCGCCGGACCACGACGTCTCGGGCGTCCCCCTGCGCGCGGACATGCTCGCCTACATGAGCGTCGCCGGCGCGGAGCGCCGCCTGCACGGCGGCGACGTCCGGATCGTCGCCGGGGCGCCGAACTCCGACAGGATGATGCGCGGCCTCGCCGCCGTCTGCGGCTTCCGGCCCGGGAGCGGCCCGGGGTCGCTGGAGCCGCTTCCCGAGCCGGGCAGCGACCGGCGGCGCCGCGCCGCGCAGGCGCTGGGCTGGAACCTGCCGCGGGTCGCGCGCCAGCTCGCGCGGGGAAAGGACGTCCTGCTGCCGCTCGGCGAGGACCGGGTGGCCGCGCCGCTGCCGCTGGCGGAGTGGTCGGCCATCGTCGGGCGCCCGGTCAGCGCCACCTCGGCCCTGGACGAACTCGTCGCGGACCAGCGTCTCGGCCTGCTGATCGAGGGTCTGCGCCTCGTGCCCGCGGCCACGCGCCGGGCGTTCGACCTCGACGACCGGCGGTTCATCTACCGGAACGCGGCGGCCGCGTTCTACCGCTACGGCGGCGTGTTCGACCTCGACGGCGCCGCGGCCGTCCTGCCGGGCGGGGCCGCGGCCGCGCCCGCCTGGGCCGAACTCGCCGGTGGCGTGCCGCCCGCCGACGGGCGCGCCTTCTTCCGCGCGCTCCTCGCGCGGAACGGCGCGCGCGGCGCGTACCTGTTCTCCGCGCTGCGCGGCGCGCCGGCGCGCGCGGTGGCGGCGCTGCTGCGGGAACCGGACGCCCTGCGCCTGCTGGACGCGGCCCTCGCGCGCACCGGGATCGCGTTCGCGAACGCGCGCAGCGTGGACGCGGGCCTCGGGCTGCTGCTGCGTTCGCTGCCGCTGGCGGACGAGGCGACGCCCCGCTTCGACCTCCCGTACGGCCCCGGCGCGTGGCTCGCCGCGGCCCGCGGCGACGCCGCCCCGAGCGGGGCGGAGATGTCCGCCGCCGCGTTCGTCGCCGGGCTGCTCGACGCCCGGATGGAGATCTTCGGGATCGAGCGCCCGGCGTTGCCCGTCGTCGCGCGCGCGGCCGCCCTGCTGCCCGCGCGGGCGGTCGACGCGCCGGAACTCGTGCGCTCGATCGTGGATGGCGTCGCCCGCTTCGGCCCGGCGCTCGACGTCCTCGCCGCGGTCGAGCCGCCCGACGGCGCGGTCGTGGACGCCTACCTCGCGGCGCTGCGGCGGCTCGACCAGCTCGACGACGACCGCCCGGACCAGCTCGCGCGGATCGCGCGCTTCGAGGGAGGCGCCGAACTGCTGCGGCAGCTCGTGCAGGCCGGCGCGCTCGCGCCGGACGACGCGGCGGGGCGGCTCGAGGCGTGGTCCCGCGCGCAGCTGACGAAGCGGCGCGCGGTCCCGGACCCGGCACCGTTCGTCGCGTCGGTCCTCGCCGCGCTGCCGGACCCGCCGGACGGCGGCGCCGGTCGCGGACAGGCCGAGCGGCGCCTCTTCGCCGCGCTCGCGGGGACGCGGCAGCCCGCCTGCTTCCACTGGGCGGAGCTCGACTACTGCCCCGGCCCGGCCCGGGACTTCGCGGCGCGCCTCTCGGCCGCGGCCGAGGCCGAGGGGCTCGCCCCGCTCGACGCGGTCCTCGTGCCGGGGATCGTCGAGAAGGCGACGGGCGCCCTGATGCTCCCGGCCTTCATGGAGGTGCTCACGTCGCCCGACCTGCCGCCGCGGACCGCGGACCTGGTGCGGATCGGGCGGCACGGACTCGTGCGGCGGCCCGGCCAGCGCAAGTTCCGGATCGACCTCTCCGACACGCCCTGGCAGGCGACGCGCTGGTCGAGCGGGGCCGACGACGAGGCGGGGCCACGCACCACGGGGCACCTCGGGGGGATCCCGCGCGCGGTCGCGGAGATCCGGTTCCGTCCGCTGGCCGGCGCCGGGCCGCACATGGCCGCGACGACCGAGCAGGCCCGCGCCTGGTACGCGCCGGCCCTGAGCGCGCCGTGGCACCGCGTCGGCGCGGACCTGGCCGGGGCCGTCGTGGACCTCGAGCGCGCGGGCGCCAGCCTTGTCTCGGCGGCGTTGGCGGACGCGCCGGACGGGGCGACGCTCGCGTTCGTCGCGGCACGGATCCCGCGCGCCCGGCTGGACCACGCGCGGGCCGGCGACGGCCGTGTCGCCACGAGCATCAGCGAGCGCGTCGGGCTCGCGGTCGCCGCCCTCGAGGGGGATGCCGCGGGCGGACCGCGGCCCGAGGTCCTCGGGGCGGAGCGCGCCGTCGTCGAGGCGGCGCGGAGCGCCGCGGGGAAGCCGCTGCGCCTCGCCCTCGCGGACGCGGGCGCCGCGATGCCGGAGGTGGACGGTTCCCGGCGCGCGCGCTTGCAGCCGTGGCCCGCGTACGAGACGCTGGCCGCGGAAGGAGACACCGCGGCGCTGCGGGAGCGCACGTGGCTCGATTTCCGCCTGGCGGTGATCCGCTACGTCGGCCGCGCGCACCTGCCGGGGGCGGTCGGCGCCGACCTGGCCCAGCAGGCGCTCGCCGACCTGGCCGAGAGGCTGGTGCTCGAGGGCGAACGGGACTGGGAGGGCGTGGTGCGCTACGTCGAGGCGCTCGACGAGGCCTACTTCGACGAGAGGATGAGACGGTGTCTGAAGGCGCAGGTCTTCGTCGTGCGGACGTCGTGAGGCGAGCCCGGCGGGTCCGCGCGGCGGTCCTCGCGGCGCTGCTGCTGGCGGCCGCGGGCGGCGCCGCGCGCGCGGACGTCGCGCTCGCGTTCCTCTCCCCCGCGCCGCTGAAGCCGCTCGTGGGCGAGGCGACCTTCAAGTTCAGCGTCGGCCCGCACGACCCGCCCGTCGAGCGGGTGGACGTGTACGTGGGCGGCGCGCTCGCCGGGACGGCGCGCGGGCCCGAGTGGACGCTGACGGTGGCGGTACCCGCCGGCGCGTCGGGCAAGCCGGTCATCGCGGCGGCGTTCGCCGGCGGCAGGCTGGTCGGCCGGGCCAAGCTGTACACGGCCCAGTTCGTCGTGTCCGACAACGTCGAGGTGCTGCGCGTGCAGCTCTACCCGGTCGTCACCGACCGCAGCGGCCGCGCGGTCGAGGGGCTGCGGCGCGACGACTTCACCGTGCTCGAGGACGGCAAGCCGGTCAAGATCGAGGACTTCGAGTCGAACCCGTCCACCCTGCGCCTGGCGCTGCTGATGGACGTCAGCGGCAGCATGGGCGACCGCATCACCCTCGTCCAGGAGGCCGCGCAGGGGCTGCTCGACAGCCTGCGGCCGGAGGACGAGGTGGCGCTCTACGCCTTCAACGACTCGACGCGCCTGCTGCAGGAGGCCACCCGGGACCGCGCGGCGGTCGGCGCGGCGCTCGACAGCCTGCAGGCGAGCGGCGCGACCGGCCTCTACGACGCCGTCGTGCGGGTGGTGGACGACCTCAAGGGGGTCAGCGGCCGCAAGTCGATCCTCGTCTTCTCCGACGGCCGGGACCGCGGCAGCACGACGACGCTCGAGAAGGCCGTCGAGACCGCGCGGCGCTCCGACGTGCTGATCTACTCGATCGGCGCCGTCCACGAGGACGACGAGCGGAAGGGCCGCGAGGACCTGGTCGCGCTCGCCGAGACCTCCGGCGGCAAGGCGCTCTTTTTCGACGAGACGGAAGACATGTCGGACGGGTTCGGGGCGGTCGTGCAGGACCTCCGGGCCCAGTACTTCCTCAGCTTCGCCCCTCCCCCCGGCCCGCCCGGCGTCCGCCGGCTGCAGGTCAGGGTGAGGAACGGCAACGACTACGTCGTGCGCGCCCGGACGACGTACGTGCGCGGCGGAAGCCGCTGACACCGCGGAGCGGTCCTCGCTGCGCGGGAGGACCTCACATGACCCCTCGACGCCCCCGGGGCGTGGTCGCCGCGCTGCTGCTGTTCGCGGCGGGCGCCGCGCTCGCGCAGGACAACCCGAAGGTCTACCGCCAGGCCGCCCAGGCGGTGCAGAAGGGTTCGGCCGCGCTGCAGGCGAGCGACCTCGACGCCGCGCGCGCGCAGTTCGAGGCGGCCCTGCGCCTCGTGCCGTGGCTCGCCGAGGCGCACCTCGGCCTGGGGCACGTCGCCATGCGCGCGCAGCGCTGGGACGCCGCCCTCGCCGAGTACCAGGCGGCCGAGAAGGGCTACCGGGAGGCCGCGGACCGGCGCAGCCGCGCGGAGTTCCACCAGTACTTCGACGCGCGCACGCAGGAGAACATGCTGCGCGACGAGCTGAACCAGTCCCAGAACACGAACGTGAAGGTGAGCGAGGGGCGGCGCAACCAGCTGGCCGCGACCGGCGAGAGCCGGGTCGACGACGCGCGGCGCGCCGCCCCGCCGGGCGCCCCCGCGGCCGCGGTCGTGCCCGCCGAGGTCTACTTCCTGGTCGGCAACGCGCAGTTCCGCCTCGAGCGCATGGACGAAGCGCAGGCCTCGTGGGAGGAGTGCGTCAAGGTCGATCCCGCGTTCCCGCCGGTCTACAACAACCTCGCGCTCGCCTACTTCAAGGCCGGCCGCATGGCGGACGCGAAGTTCGCGCTCGACCGGGCCGAGCAGCTCGGGATCAAGGTCAACCCGAAGTTCCGCGCCGCGGTGGACGAGGCCGCGGCGAAGGCGCCGCGGAGTCCGGGAACCTGAATCCGGGGCCCCGTCCGGTCACGGTGGTCATCGATTCCGATTCTCGGAATCGACGATGGGTCCCGATGGAGACGCCGCGGGCGGCCCCACCTGTGGTCAACTAGGAGCAAGGAGGACAGGTCCATGCGTACGAGCCGTTGCCGCGTGCCCGTCGTCGTCGTCGTCCTCGTGCTCCTCGCCGCCACGGCGGCCTGGGCCCAGGAGCCGCCCAAGAACGCCTTCCGCCTCGGGGTCGCCTACCACCAGCCGCAGGGAGAGACCACCGTCGAGGAGACCGAGTTCGGGGACCTCGACCTCGACTGGGACAGCGCCACCGGGTGGTTCGTCGCCTACGAGCGCCGGTTCAGCGGCCTGCTCGGCCTCGAGCTGATGTACACCCGCTCCGAGCCGGACTGGAACGTCACGGCCCCGAGCGGCGATTCGATGTCGGACGCGCTCACGTTCTCCGCCGCGACCGCGGGCCTCAACATCCACTTCTTCGGCCGCGGCGCGATCGATCTCTACGCGGCGCCGCTCGTCGGCTACGCGTTCTTCGGCTCCTCCCAGGACGTCGACTTCGGCGACGCGTTCATGTACGGCGCCGCGGTCGGGATCGACATCGGGCTGGGCAAGGGCGGCTTCGCGCTGACCGGCTCGGTGCGGTACCTCAAGACGGAGTCCGAGGTCGAGGACGAGAACCTCGACATCGCGTTCGACCCGCTGATCATCAACGCCGGCGTCGCGTTCCGCTTCTGACCTGACGGCGCGCGCGGGGACCGGCCTGACGGCCCCCCCCGCGCGCGGTAAGCCCCCCCCGGGCCGGGGACCGGCGTATCCTTCCAGGGAAGGGGGATGCGTCGATGAACTGTCCGCATTCGCATGTCAGCGTCCCGCGCCTCGTCGCCGTCTTCGTGTTCGTGATCGGGCTGGCCGCGGCCCCTGCCGGCGCGCTCGACGCGGACCGGCCGAATCCGCCCCCAGCCGCCGCGCGGTCGGGCGCGATCCTGGGCGAGAAGGCGTCGGCCTACGCGACGGCCGTCGACGCCGTCAGGACCGGGTTCGACCGGTTGCGTCGCGGCGAACTCGACGCCGCGCAGCAGCGCTTCGAGAAGGCGCTCGCGCTCGAGCCGCGCATGGCCCCGGCGCACGTCGGGCTCGGGCACGTCGCGACGAGCCGCGAGCAGTGGGACGCGGCGCTCGGCGCGTACGAGGCCGCGCGGTCCGCCTTCGAGAACGGCTTCGCGCGCTGGGACTACGAGCAGCGGCACGCGGACGCCACGCCGGACGAGGGCGTGAACCTGTTCCCGAGCCTCCGCTCGCCCTGGCCCACGACCACCACGGCAGGCCAGGAGCGGCTCCTGTGGGTCCTCCAGAACAGCACCGGCCCGTACGACGTGCTGACGGTGGAGGGCGTGCCGGCCGAGATCTGGTTCTTCCTCGGCAACGCGCAGTTCCGCCTCGGCCGCGTCGCGGACGCGCTCGCGTCGTGGGAGCGCTGCGTGGCGCTGGACGCCGCGTTCGCGCCGGCCTACAGCAACCTCGCCCTCGGCTACCTGAAGGCGGGTCGCGCGGCGGAGTCGAGGGCGGCGCTGGACCACGCGGCGCGGCTCGGGCTCGCGGTCGATCCCGGGCTCCGCGCCGCGGTGGAAGGGACGTCCCCCGCGTCGATGTGACCGTACAGATGTTCGCCCGCGCCGGACAGGTGTCCGGCGCGGGCGCCACTCGGGGCCGCGGCGCGGCCATTCGCACGCTCCTGCGGCAGGAATTCGTGGCACCGCGGTTGCATTGAAGACCGCCGATGATCCGCGACTCCTCGACCATGGACCGTCCCGTCGCCGCCGCGCGACGCCCGCGGGCGCGCGGCCTCGTCCTGCTCGGCGGCGCGGCCCTGCTGCTGCTGCTGATCGCCGCGCTGCTCGTCCCCGCCGCGCGGCGCTGGGCGCGCGCCGACCGCAGCGTCGACGCC
>JADHED010002670.1_pt1 | contig 11884 bp, 10 predicted proteins | sample 8952041 | NCBI WGS metagenome assembly JADHED01 (sample SAMN16124423, study PRJNA663239) | bioreactor sludge metagenome | isolation source: sludge (control) | place: India:Bengaluru | collected 2018-09-08
CAGTTAAAGTTACTGCTACTTCTTTATCTCCAGCTGGTCTAGTTACTTTTCCATCGTCTGATATAACTGCTTTATTATCTGAACTCCAAGAAATTTCTGTATCTTCAAAGCCTTTAACAGGAAGCTTTAAATCGCTGATTATTCTTGTTGTATTTCCTAAGTCTAATTGACTCTTTGTCTTGTCAACAAGATCTGCATCATTAACTGATAAAGCTCTTATTTCTTTTATTTCATCTAATGAAAGAGCTCTGTTGTATATACGAAAATCATCAAGTTTTCCTTTAAGTAATGGATCTGCAGAAAATTTTGATTTTCCTATGAAGTTTTGAGTTGAAGCTTCCAAATCGCTTAATTTATTGCTAGCAGGTGTGCTGCTTACTTCTACACCATCTTCATAAAGCTTTATTGTACTTCCATCATAAGTTACTGTAATGTATACCCATTGGTCATCTGGATATATTCCATTAGCAGCAGGTCCTTCAACCTTTCCGTTAACATCTAAGTATAAGCATCTGTTTTTGCTTAAAAAGAAGTAGTTTGTATCAGTTTTACCAAGGTCAAAAATTCTTTGCCACCAAGGGTTTGTATTGGCTGTAAACTTTGCCCATGTACCAATTGTAATTTGGTTCATGCCCTTAAATAAATTATCTGGTAATTTAACATAGCCGTTTCCATCTAAATCTAATGCACCGCCAGATTTTCCGTCTTTAGCTATAGCAGCACTTCCACCCCAAGTTCCATCATTGTGATTTACTGAAGAATCTACTACTTTAGCTCCCTTTGTTTCATCAAATTGATAGCTTAAAACAAGTCCTTCTTTTAATTTAGGATCTTCTGGAACTGCAATATCTTTGATTTCCTTTGCAGATAATGCTGTATTGTATACACGGAAATCATCAACTTTAGCGTTTAATAGAGGGTCAGGATATTTTGATTTACCAATATAGCTCTCTAAAGCTGGTTCTAATCCGCTTATGTCATTTGTACAATCATCTTTTCTTGCTGTTTCTTTACCATTTTCATAGTAAACTAAAGATTTTCCATTATAAGTAACTGCGACATTAATCCATCTGTCGTTAGGGTATACGCTGAAATTATCAACGTTTATGTCTTCTGGGTGTTTATTTACATTTAGACTTATATATCTGTCTCTTGCAAGGAACATTGAAAAATCTCCGCTTTGTCCAAAGTCAAAGATTCTTTCCCATGAAGGATTAGTATCTGCATTGAATTTTACCCATGCCATAACTGTTGCTTGCTTTGTGTCTTTAAATAGATTGCTAGGTAATTTTACATAACCTTTTCCGTCTAGATTTAAAGCTCCACCTGATTTGCCATCTGATGCTAGAGAGGCTGTTCCGCCCCAAGTTCCATCATTGTTTTGCCCTGATGAGTCTATTACCTTGTCACCTTTTGCAGCTTCATCAAATTGGTAGCTTAGTATAAGTCCTTTAGGTGCAGTTGCAGTTTCATCAGCCTTAACTAAATTGAATCCTGGATTTGCAGCTAAGCCCAAGCCCATAACAGCTGCCATTGCACTTGAAATAAACTTACTTTTCATCAACATTTCCCCCTTTTCATTTGTCAGTATTTTTATGATATTTATAATTATTAAATAGTACTATCTAAGATAGTTTAACTACTTAACATTTTGCTTTTTGCCCCATATACTTACACCTTTTTGATTAATACCTGTAAATATAAGAGTTTTACACCACTTTTCCCAATCCCAAGAAGGCATAACCTTTGAGGTATAAATCCAATATCCACCCTTTGGAGCATTGTTAGTTGCATACATATATATTTTTAATGTATTTGTACCTGTAAACTGCCAATGATCTTTACTATTGCCTCCACTTATTTTTCCGTTAGCTAACAATGTAATTTTCTTAGAAGATAACTGGCTGTTATCGTATTTATCAAGTACTATAGAATCCCAACTGCCAACTACAAATGATTTATCTATTTTTTGTTCTTTTTCACCTGCGTATCTTTCAGGTGAAACCATAGGCCATCCATCTGGAGACCAAAGTATTTTTCTTACGTTAAGGTAAGGCCAATTTTTATCTGTATCTGGTCTTGCATGATGTACAATATAATAATTTTTACCATCTCTTAATACTGAATTATGTCCTGGAGCAAGCCAGCCTTGTGAACTGCCAAACTTATATCCTCCAAGAACTTTATTGCCAATCTCCATTGTAAATTCATCTGTATTTGTCATATCATTTCCATTGTAATCTTTATATGGTCCATCTATTTTATCAGAACGTCCAACTCTTACATTGTAATCTGAGAATAGAGAATCATATGAAACAAACAAATAATACTTTTTTGTATCTGGATTATAAATTATATAAGGCGCTTCTACAGCACTTCCGCCTTCCGAGTTTCTTTTTGCAATTAATTTTCCTGTGCCACTCTTTAAGAATTTCCCCGTTTTTGGATTTATCTGTGTGATATATATACCCCAAAGAATGATCCATATGCCATCCAAAGGTTTCCCTTTGCATCCCTGGTTATATTAGGGTCTATTGCATTAGGTTCATCACCTGGCTGAGTTTTGTACACTTCACCTTTATCCTCCCATGGCCCCTCAATAGATTTGCTGGTTGCCACTCCGATAAATGATTTATTTGTGCCAAACTGAGAAACTGCATAATAAAGATAATATGTGTCGCCTATCTTTGTAACATCTGGTGCCCACATCGTATCCGCTTTTGTCCATATCCAAGCTTTAAGCGGTATTTGGCTAAATGCTCGTCCAACCCATTGCCAATTAATTAAATCCTTAGATTTTCTAATCTGTATACCTGGAGTTGGTGCTCCTGCAACCTTTACATCAGTTGAGAATGTATAATACCAATTGCCATCCTTATAAACTGATGGATCATGTGTATTCATAGTTCCCCACTTAGACTCGTCGTTTATTATAGATGTATTTAATAAATGTTCTTTTGGTGGTGCTTTTGGATAAACAACAGCACTGTTTGTACTAACATTTGTTGATTTGCTGCTTGAATTTACTACTTGAACTCCTTGAGAAAAACAAGTACTAACGCCTATGGCTGTAATTATAAGTAGTGATAAAAACTTCTTAATAATAACCATCTCCTTTGCTATTATTTCTCACATGAGAGTCTTATCATATTCCATGACAATTTAGGAAGTATAATTTTAATGTCTGAAGAAGCTTCTTGACTTACCTCTACATTGTGAGGTTTAACCTTTTCTGGCTCCTCAAAACTGTTTACCGCAAATAAATCTGGTCCATCCAACACCACATGTTCAATAATCTTAACATCACCAAAGGATCTCAAATTCGCATTTAATTCTGCATCTTCTTCCATATCACAATTTAATGCAAAAATGCTTATTGTATTATCTTCTTTATTGTATGTTGCAACCGATTGAACCACTGGTATATCCCCATGTGCATTTGTATTGAATGTTGGGCATTCTACAAGTGACCTTAGCACTTCTCCGCGTCCATAAGTAGATACTTGCTGGAAAGGATAAAATGTTGCTTGCTTTATAACTGGTCCGCCCTTTTTTGTAAAAATTGGCGCAATAACATTTACTAATTGAGCAAGACATGCTATTTTTACCCTATCTGCATTTTTTAATAAAGAGCACATAAGTCCACCAAAAACAAGTGCATCAAGAAGCGAATATATATCTTCAAGGATTGGCGGTGCTACTTCCCAATCAGTCAATTTTACCTTTTTTATATACCAGACATTCCATTCATCAAAAGATATGTTCATTACCTTTTTACTGCGCTTCTTTGCCTTTACATAATCTGCAGTTGATTTTATTGTGTGTATAAATCTTTCCATATCGGCAAAAGAACCTAGGAAGTCAGGTATATCACCATTGTTTTCATAATATCTATGACAAGATATATAATCAACATGGTCATAAAGATATTCTAAAACTGTTCTATCCCATTCTGGGAAAGTTGGTATTTCTGCACTTGAGCTTCCGCATGAGCTTTATATCAGGATCTACCCACTTCATAATCTTTGCGGTTTCAAGTGCCTTTTTACCATAGTCTTCAGCGGACAAATGACATGTCTGCCAAGGTCCGTCCATTTCATTTCCGAGGCACCATACTTTTATTCCATATGGCTTTTCGTGCCCATTTTTAATTCTCAAATCACTCCAGTCAGTTCCTTGAGGATGATTGCAATATTCTACTAAATCCCCTGCTTCCTGAGGTGTTCCAGTACCAAGATTAACTGCTATCATTGGTTCTATACTTGATTTATTTGCCCAATCTATAAATTCATCAATACCTATTTGATTTGTCTCTGTAGATCTCCACGCATAATCAAGTCTTCTTGGTCTGTTTTCTTTTGGACCAATTCCATCTGTCCATCTGTATCCAGATACAAAATTTCCTCCTGGATATCTTACCAATGGAACTCTCAATTCTTTTATTAACTCCATTACATCCTTCCTAAAGCCTTGTTCGTCAGCTAAAGGATGGTCTGGCTCATATATTCCCGTATAAACAGCTCTTCCTAAATGTTCAATAAATGAGCCAAAGACATTTGGATCAACTTCTCCAATTTTAAAATTTTTATCTACAAAATAATTTACTCTTTTCATATCAACACCCCTTAGTTAATTAAGAGTTATCCCTTCATCCCTGATATTGCAACAGAGTCGATAATTTGTCTTTGGAATATAATAAATACAATTATCAATGGTAACATTGCTACCAAAGAAGCTGCCATGATTAAAGGCAAGTCACTCTGAATTGCATACATTGCATTAAAATTTGCAATAGCAACTTGAAGAGTCTGATTTTCCGGAGAACTTAAATATAATGATGGTGCCAAATAATCATTCCATATTCCCATAAACCATAATATAAACTGAGCTGCTATAGCTGGTTTAATAATCGGAAAAATAATTTTTAAATATATACCAAAGAATGAACATCCGTCTATCTTAGCTGCTTCAATTAATGCATCTGGCACACTGCCTAAATACTGCCTTAAGAAAAATAGCATAACTGTGTTCCCAAACAAACCTGGAACAATAAGCGGAAATAATGTATCTATCCAGTGCAGTTTTGAAAACATAACAAACTGAGGTATCATTACAACTGGAAACGGAATCATCATTGCTGCTAAAAGCATAAGAAATATTTTTTCTTTTGCAGGAAATCTTAATTTTGCAAATGCAAACGCTGCAAGACTAGTAGTAAATGTTCCAATTATAGTAACTGATAATGTTACAATAATACTATTCTTAAATCCATATTGCAGAGTTCCTGAACTCCAAATTTCACTAAACTTTTTAAAACTCACATGGCTTGGTATCCATTTTGGCGGTACAATAAACGCTTCTGTCTGAGTTTTCAATGAAGTAGAAAACATCCATATTAACGGAAGAATCATAAGTATTCCGCCTAAAGACAATAATGTGAAAACAATCATATTTCCAATCTTTTTTTTCTTTTTATTTGAAATTTCAATCATATTCCTCACTCCAATTAATTATTAATCTACTTCATAGCTGAACTTATCGCTAAACTTAAGTTGGATAAATGTTATAATAAATATGAATATTGCTAATATCCAAGCTACTGCACTCGCATAACCCATCTGATAGTTTACAAAAGCCTTTTGCCACAAATAATAAACTACTGTAGCTGAAGAATAATCAGGGCCGCCATTTGATGTCATTAAACTTGGTTCAACATACATTTGTGATCCACCAATTATACTTGTTATTAAAACAAAGAATGTAATTGGTTTTAATAAAGGAATTGTAATTTTGCGTACCATTTGAAACGAAGTTGCCCCGTCTATTTCAGCTGCTTCATAATAAGAACGAGATATGCTCTTTATACCTGCTAAATACAACAATACAGTGTATCCTATGTTTTTCCAAACACACATTGCAATAATAGCAGGCTTAACTGTTGGAGCTTCTGCCAGCCAGCTTGGCCCCTTTATCCCGAATAATGATAAAATTTGATTTAATAGACCATAATCTCCGTTATATATCCATAGCCATAATATAGATACTGCAACAACAGATGATATAACTGGAATATAGTAAATTACTCTAAACATTTGTACACCAAACATTTTTCTGCTCATAGCTAATGCAAGTACAATTGCAAGAATCATTCCAACGGGAATTCCTATCATCATAAATACAGTATTATATAGTGATTTCCAAAAATTCGCATCTGCTAATACTTCCTTAAAATTACTTGATCCAATAAAGTTCATTCCACTTATACCATCCCAATCAGTAAAAGATGCATATAAGGAAAATGCTAATGGTCCCAATATAAAAAGGAAAAATTGAAGTACAGGTGCAAGTACAAATAAAAGCCCTGCTTTTGCTTCCTGCTTGAAAGCATTACCTTTTGCCATATTCCCCACCTCCGTGCAAAATTAAAAATGTGCAATTTATTAATATATTTAAATTTATTTTAGTAAATAACTTATTTTTTACTTACTAAATTTCTTATTTTTTTCTAATTCATAAGATAAAATTAGCAATTATTATGTTATTAACCAATTTGAATTTTATTCTTTGATATGTCGTAAAATTATTAATTAATCTATGATGTGATTTTTCTAAGATATTTATATAAAAGATATATTAATTAGATACGGTCACAATATATGTGTTTTTTGTATATCGTGACCGTAAAAACTACCTTAAAATATTTGCATACTAAGCATTTTATAAATTTATTCTATTATTTGCCTAATCTTTGCTTTTCTAATTGTATTGATTTATCAAGAATCTTTTGCATCTTTGGCTGTTCAGTCTTTCAATATTGTTTAACAGAAACCTTGCCATCAAGTACAGCTTGTATTCCTACATAGAATTCATCATACCATTCTCTAGTATAAGTATATTCATATGGCCATGATCTTCCGTAGTCTTGAGCTATTTGAATAAATTCTTTTTTGTTGTCTGGTTTGTCTTTTCTCTTTAAATAATCACTTGTAGCCATGTCAACTATATTAGGTATTTGTATATTTAAATCTGAAACTAACTTTTGACCTGTTTTTTCTGTTGAAAGATACATTGCAAATTCAACTGCTTCTTTAGCATGTTTTGTAGTTTTTGATACTGCAAATCCTAATGAACCTAACCATGTTGCAGTCTTACCAGTTTTTCCAGCTGGCCAAGGCATTAAATCATAATCAAATGGAAGCTTGTTGAATACTGGCACATCCCATGGTCCACAAGCAAAGAATGCTTCTTGACCTTTTAGCCATCTTTGGTATGTGTCCATAGTGGCTGCTGTCTTAGAATCTGGTGTTATTTTATATTTATTTGTCTGGTCTACAAAAAATTGTAGTGCTTCTTCAAAGTTTGGATCTGTAATTGTAACTTTATTTTTAGCTGCATTTAACCAGTCTGCTCCATTACTCCAAACAAAAGGTGCTAAAGACCAGTTAATATTTAATCCAGTAGCCCATTGATCAAGCTTTCCGTCTTTGTTTGTATCTTTAGTAAGCTTTTTAGAAATAGCTATCCATTGTTTCCAAGTATATGGTTTATCTTTATCTGGCAATGGAATACCTGCTTTTTTAAACATTGTCTTATTGTAAGCAAATGCAAATGGTCCAACATCTTTTGGAAGAGCATATATATCACCCTTACCTACATTCTTGCCATCAAATCTGTATTTACTGATAGCTGGTTTCCATATATTATTTATATCTGACTTTTTAACATATTTCGATAAATTTAACACTTTACCTGAGCCAACCCAAGATTTTACGTTTTCCGGATTAATGTAGAATATATCTGGCATATTTCCAGAAGCCATAGCAGCTTTAATTTTTATATTGTATTGTTCTCCAGCTGCCATTACGACATACTTAATTTTAACATTTGGATGGCTCTTCTCAAACCTTTTAATAACTTGCTCATATGCTTGTTTTTCTTGTGGCTGACCTGAACCAAGCCATGTGATTTCAACCGTTGATTTTGCTTGAGCATTATTAGGAAAAACTGAAATTCCAGTAGATAATAGAGATGCTGCCAATGCAATACCTATAACTTTTTTACTTGTCTTTAACATAACAAATTCCCCCTTATTTTTTTCTTTTAAGTATTTTACTTTTTATTTATGCATTGTTTTAAACATTGCTAAAATGTTTATCGTCCAATGCAATCGTTTGTATTATGGGTATAATTGCTCACTAGTCAATTTACACTAGTACTGTTAGCTTGGGAAAAATCCCTTGATATCAGTGTTATGGAACTGATATCATTAATTTGAAAAATATTTAATTCTTAGTAAACTTTGAACTTATCATTTGATTCATTTTACATTCTTCTAAAACGCTTTACACTTTTATTATATAACATTCTAAAGATTTGTCAATACAAAGCGAAGAATATTTTATACTTTTTTTAATCGTTTTATATAAATTTAAAATAAACATTTTATTTTAACAAAATATATAGTATAATATAAAAATAAAAAGTATTTTAGTAGTAAATCTATTTATTATACATACCATAATAATAGTTGAGGGGTGATTTATCATGGTACATGTTGAGCATTTAAAAGACGGTTTGCCCATATTTAAGGCGCTAAGTTCAGAAATACGAATTTAAATTTTAGAACTTCTTTCTGAGTACAAGCAGTTAAATATGAACGACATTGCCGAAAAGCTTAATCTGACCAATGGTGCAGTTACAATGCATGTAAAGAAATTAGAAGAATGCGGTTTAATAAAAATTAATACATTAACTGCAACGCGAGGTACACAAAAAATATGCTATCTGCATGAGGATGAAATAATTGTTGATATAGGAAAAGAAGTCCCTGAAAACTCTTATGATGTTGAGTTAGCAGTTGGTCACTATTCTTCCTACGAAATACTTCCAACATGTGGTCTTGCCACAAAAGAAAGACTTATCGGGGAAGTTGATAATCCAAGCTACTTTGCAGACCCCGAGAGAATAAATGCAGATATTGTTTGGTTTACAAAGGGATTTATTGAATACAGAATCCCTAATTACTTAAAGCCAAATCAAAAATTTTCAGAAATCCAAATTTCATTGGAGATCAGCTCAGAAGCACCTGGAAATTGTAGTATATGGCCATCTGACATTTACTTTTCTCTAAACGATACCGCTTTAGGAACCTGGACCAGTCCTGGAGATTATGCCGAATCTAAAGGTATTTTAACTCCATCTTGGTGGTTTCCAAACTGGAACCAATACGGACTGTTAAAGCTGTTGTGCATTAATAAGTTCGGAACTTTTATAGATGGTTTAAAAATATCAGACATAACCTTAGATGAACTACAATTGAATTATAAAAGCGATATAACACTAAAATTATCAATTCCTGATACAGCAAAGCATGTTGGCGGACTAACTATATTCGGTAAAAATTTTGGAAATTATGCTCAAGGCATTAACATTAGAGTAGTTTATGAAGACTCTGTTGTTGAATAACCTTGGATTCATAAATATTTAATAGAAAAGGCCCTTTTATTATTGCATAAGCAAAGCATATAATATATAGGGCTTTTTTCATTCTTTAAATGGTTATTTTGAATCTGGCACAGGTATTCCAAACACCGGCATACCATCCTTGTCCCATTCCAATTTTTGCGCCCTAGTATGTCTGTTAGGATCATAAAGAGGATCACCTGTAATTTCTTTATAATTTCTTGCATGATAAATTAAAATATCATCTTCTCCATCAGCTGAAACTGTAAATGAATTGTGTCCTGGTCCAAATTGTGATGTTTCATAATTTGTTTCAAATATAGGTTGTGCCAGCTTAACCCAAGAAGCTGGATTAAGTAAATCACTTGTGTCATCAGCCATAATCAAACCCATGCAATAATTGTAATCCGTAGCACTTGCGGAAAAGCTTATGAATATCTTCCCATTTTTCTTTAATACTGCTGCACCTTCATTAACTTTAAAACCAATTACTTCCCAAGCATATTCAGGAGTTGTAATCATAGCTTGTTTTGAAGTATCTATAGTCCACGGATTAACCATAGGCGCTATATATAAATTGCTGTTTCCTTCAATTTTTGGATCTCTTTGTGCCCAAACAAGATATCTTGTTCCATTATTCTCAAACGAAGTTGCATCTAACGAAAATGAATCCCATTTTGTTGCAACTTGGCCTTTTTCCACCCAATTACCCTCTAGTGGATTTTGACCCTCACATTCAATAACATACATTCTATGGTCAAATTCTGATTCTTGTCTAGCTGCCGCAAAATATATATACCATTTTCCATCAATAAAATGTATTTCTGGTGCCCAAATATTTCTGCTTAATATTCCATCAGCATGTCTTTTCCACACCACTGCCGGCAAAGCTGTACCAAGCTCTTGAATTGTTTTAGCACGTCTAATTTCTATTCTGTCATACTCAGGAACTGAAGCTGTGAAATAATAAAACCCATCTGAATGTTTATATATCCACGGATCAGCTCTCTGCAATATAATTGGATTAATAAAATTCTCTTTTGCCATAAAGCTCTCCCCTTCTAATTTAATCATTAGTTTAAATCACTTTTTATTTTTTTAGTTCTAGCGTTTCTTTTACTTTTAGAGCAATGTTTCCTGCTGTTAACCCATACAATTCTAGAAGTTCAGCTGGTTTCCCTGACTTTCCAAACTTATCTTCAACTCCAACTCTCTTCATTGGCACAGGATAATTTTCAACCAATACTTCAGCTACCGCACTTCCTAATCCGCCTATTATATTGTGTTCTTCGGCTGTAATAATAGCACCAGTTTCTTTAGCAGCTGTAATAATAATTTCCTTATCTATTGGTTTAATCGTATGCATATTAATTACTCTTGCTTTAATACCTTCTTCTTGAAGTATTTTAGCAGCCTCAAGGGCTGTAGGCACCATTAAACCATTTGCGATAATAGCTGCATCTTGTCCTTCTTGCAATAACACTCCCTTACCAATTTCAAAATTATACTCATTCTTATCGTATAATATGGGGACTGGTAGTCTTCCAAATCTTAAATATACTGGTCCGTTATGTTTAATAGCTGCTTCAACTGCAGCCCTGGCTTCTATTGCATCAGCAGGACTTATAACCACCATTCCCGGTATAGTTCTCATTATTCCTATATCCTCAAGGCATTGATGAGTTGCGCCATCTTCCCCTACAGATATCCCCGCATGAGTTGCACCTATTTTTACATTAAGATGAGGGTATCCAATTGAATTTCTTACTTGCTCGAATGCTCTTCCTGCTGCAAACATCGCAAAGCTGCTAGCAAATACAGTTTTGCCGCAGGCAGCAATACCTGCTGCGGTAGACATCATATTTCCTTCTGCAATGCCTAGGTTAATAAACCTTTCTGGATATTTATTCTTAAAATGAGTCGTCATTGTAGATTTCGAAAGATCCGCATCTAAAACTACCAAATCATATTGCTCTCCAAATTCTGCAAGAGCCTGGCCATAGGCTTCCCTTGTAGCTATTTTATCTGCCATATTATCTTCCCTCCATTTCAGAAATCAAAGCATCGAGTTCAGAAATTGCTTGTTCATATTGTTCCTTTTTAGGTGCTGCGCCATGCCATGCCGCTTGATTTTCCATAAAAGATACACCCTTACCCTTAATAGTTTTTGCAACTATTACAGTCGGCTTATCTTTTGTTTCTTTTGCTTCCTTAACTGCAGCGTCTATTTGTTTAAAATCATGTCCATCAATAACAATAACATGCCATCCAAACGCCTTAAACTTTTCATCTATAGGAAGTGGGGACATAACCTTTGAAATTTCTCCATCTATCTGAAGTCCATTAAAATCAACAAAAGCAGTTAAGTTATCCAATTTGTAGTGTGCAGCAAACATTGCTGCTTCCCATACTTGACCCTCTT
>JADHED010002610.1_pt1 | contig 11881 bp, 8 predicted proteins | sample 8952041 | NCBI WGS metagenome assembly JADHED01 (sample SAMN16124423, study PRJNA663239) | bioreactor sludge metagenome | isolation source: sludge (control) | place: India:Bengaluru | collected 2018-09-08
ACATGCTTGAAACGGTCCAGGTCCAGTGTGAGCACGGCCAGCGGCTGCACGGGGCTGGCACGGCTCGCAATGGCCTGCACCACGGCCTCACGAAAACGCTCCCGGTTGGGCAGGCCCGTCAGGCGGTCCCAGTAGGCCAGGCGGCGGATTTCGGTCTGCTGAGCGCTAATGTCCACGCGCATGTGGTCGAACGAGCGCGCCAGGTTGCCGATCTCGTCCGTGCGGTCGGTGTGCTCCAGCGGCACGTCGTATTCGCCACGCGACAGCCGCTGCGTGGCCGCCAGCAAGGAGCGCAGCGGCATGGCAAGCCTTTGTGCCACCAGGCCCATGCCCACGGCAAAGAGCAGCACACCCGCTACGGTGATGATGGCCAGCAGCACTTGCAACTGACGATAAGGTTCGAGCACCCGATCAACGGATCTGAAGATCAGAACACGCACCTCGCCTCCCACACTGGGCAGGCTGACAGGGCGAGTAAGCAACGTGCCGTCGCTGGTTTGCAGTTCCGTCACCGCGCCGCGCTTGCGCAGCTCCTCCACAGTCTCCGTCGGCAAGGTGGACACCGGAATGGACATGCCATTTCCGTCGCCTGTGACCGTCACCGCTACATCCACCGACAAGAGCTGCTTCATCTCATAGGCAAGATCCTGGCTCAAAGGAAAGCCCATGAGCACCCAGCCAATCAATAAAGGGGCTCGCAACGGCACCATGACAAACTGATAGGGCGTGCCCTCAATCACCACGATCTGGCTGTTCTTCGACTGTTGCGGCGACATGTTCGGGATCACCTGGGTCAGCACGGCGCCATAACTTTCGGATTCAAGCGCCAGGCTGATGGCTACCAAATGCACGTTGGTGTTGAGCAATCCCGTCACCGTGGCACCAATACGATTGCCATGGTTCTCCAATGCCGACTGGATGGTCTCCATATCGCCGGAGCTCACCGCAGAACGGAAGCCAAAGTCGGCCGCCAGCAGGCTGGCGGATTGCTGCAGCCGCTCAGACCTCTGCTCCACCAGTTGACGCCATACGTTCTCGTCCAGGTCCAGGTCTTGCGCGACCTGGCTTCGTGCGTTGCGGTCGATGGAGGCTCTCACCACAGCGAACCCTGCCGCCTGCACGATGAGCAGCAACAGCAACGACAACCCCACCAAACGCAGGATCAGGCTGCGCCGGTCCAGGCGCAGCCGCATCAAGGTTGCAACCCCGTCATGCGCACCGAGGCCGTGGCGGAACCTGTCGCAGGCACTGTCAGCGCCTGCTCCAGGGCTGGCGCCCCCACAGGCAGGCGGGTGTGCCAGGTACGCAGCGTGTAAGTGCCGGGCGGCACACTATCGATCTGCGCCTTACCCGTGGCTGCAGGGGTGCGGGCGTAGTACGGGGTGTCCACCACCAGCACCCAGCCCACCATCTGGTCGTGGATGTTGCAGCCCAGCGTGACCACGCCGGATTTGTCAAAAAGCACGGGGTTGGATGGCGTGCCGCTGTAGAGCTTGAGCTCGAACTTCTTGGCAGGCGAAAACGAGTACACGTGGTGCCGCACGGTGTCGTGGTTGGGAAACCGTACCTCAGTGCCCACCGGCACCACCAGCACACCAGGCACGAACTGCCGCTTCTCCTGCGCCATCTCCACGCCAGCGAGCGGCTTGACCTGCTTGCGGGTCTCGGCCGAATCCAGAAAGACCACGGCATCGGCCAGCGGCTTGCCCGCAGCGTCGGACACATCGACCTGCACCGTGCCCGCCTGCGCGCCGCCAGCCAGCAGTACCAGCGCAGCAAGCGCTGCCCACCGGGCCAGCCTGTCGGGCTGCAGCGTCGGCGGGCCGGCCGGCCTCATGGTTCGATCGCCAGGCCCACCAGGGGAGCGCCATCGCCCACCACACCCAGGGGGCGGGTGGCGCCAGGCGCAAGTTCTGGCCCATGTTGGACACCACCCGGATGCGGTCAGCCGCCGGGTTGAAATCAAAGCCGAACACCGTGCCCTGAAGCGCCAGCGCAGCAGGCGCGGGCCCGACAGGGCGCAGCGCACCGGTGGGGATGTCGAGCGTGTACAGGCGGCCCGCTTGCGACAGCGCATAGAGCACGCCCTTGGCCACGCGGAAGTCGATACCCACCAGCCGCTCGCCGGGCGCCAGGCCCGTCACCGGGCGCCGCTCCAGGATGCGGTCAGGCTGCGCTGCGTGGAAGGTGATGAGTTCGTGCGAGGCCGTCACGGCCACCAGCGTTTCGCGCAAGCCGGTATCGGGCCGGGGCGCAGCACAGCCAACCAATACGGCAAGGGCCGAAGCGACAACGGCTGCACGCAGTGCGGAGTGGGAAAAAAACGGATGCATAAGAGACCTCGCAAGTGTTACAGGTTTATACCCGATCGGCCGTACCCGCGGCGGGGACAAGGGCAAACCCCGATCCTCCAAATACTATGTTTTTAATAGCACCAAAGACATGACTCATTTGCGCCTATAGCGTTTTAACCAATGATTTCACCGGCATCTTCTGTTGCACTTTAGCGCCAGTGCACCAAGGCTGTGCACCGCTGCATTTGTAACAAAACGGCTATGCAGATCGGGCATGGGAGCATCCTCAACACTCATGACACATTTTGTTGTCATTGCCTACACTGCACCGACCTCGGCCCCACCCATCGGGCGCCACGGGGCCGATGGGCACCGTTATTGCTTTTGCACCAAAGCCCCCGCTTGATCACGTTTTGATCTTTTTCGATACCCAAGGACCCCCATGTCGGCTGCTTCCACCGTCAAATCCCTGTCGATCTCCAGCCGGCTGAGCCTGGGGTTTGGCTGCATGCTGGTGCTGCTGGTGGCCGTGGCAGCGGTGGGGCAGCTGTCCGTGGGCAAGGTGCACGATCAGATGACCCAGATCACCGGCGTGGGCGCCAACAAGGCCAAGCTGGTCAATGGCATGCTGGAGAGCGTGAGCGCCATCGGCATCCAAAGCCGCTCCGCCGCCATGCTCAACGACATCGACCCCAAGCAGGCGCGCGAGCAGATCGTGGCCGTGGGCAAGACGCTCAAGGAATACGCCGCGCAAGAAGCCGCTCTGTCCGAGCTGCTCACGCCCGCCAATGCCACCCCTGCAGAGCTCAAGCTGCTGGGCGAGGTGCAGGCCCTGGGCGGCAAGACCCGCCCCGAACTGGACAGCGCCATCAAGGCCGCTGACGACGGCGACACCGTGAGCGCCACGCTGGCGCTGATGACCCGTGTGGCCCCCGCAGAAACCGCCTGGCGCTCCAAGCTGCGCGAGTTGATCGAGCTGCAAAACACCCTGAACGCCGAAGCCACGGTGTCGGCAGAGCAAACCCAGAGCAGCGCCCGCGTGGTGGGCGGACTGCTGGTGCTGCTGGCCATTGGCCTGGGCGCGCTGATCGCCTGGCGCATCACGGCCAGCATCACCGCACCCATTGGCCGCGCAGTGGTGGTAGCCGAGCGCATTGCGCGCGGCGACCTCACCTCGCAGGTCGAGGTGCGCATCCACGACGAAACCGGCCGACTGCTCGAAGCCATTGCCGCCATGCAGGAGCGCCTGCGCACCCTGGTGGGTGAAATTGGCCAGACGGCAGATTCCATCCTGGTTGCCAGTTCGGAAGTGGCCTCGGGCAACCTGGACCTGAGCCAGCGCACCGAGCAGACCTCGCACAACCTGCAAAGCGCGGCCAGCTCGCTGGTAGACCTGACCGGCACGGTGTCGCAAAGCGCCGATTCGGCCCGCCAGGCCAACCAGCTCGCGTCCACCGCGTCCGATGCGGCCACACGCGGCGGCGAGGTGGTGGGCCAGGTGGTGCGCACCATGGACACCATCAGCGCCAGCTCGCGCAAGATCGCCGACATCATCAGTGTGATCGACGGCATCGCGTTCCAGACCAACATCCTGGCGCTGAACGCCGCCGTGGAGGCCGCCCGCGCCGGCGAGCAGGGCCGGGGCTTTGCGGTGGTGGCGGGCGAGGTGCGCAACCTGGCGGGCCGCTCGGCCCAGGCGGCGCGCGAGATCAAGGCCCTGATCGGCACCAGCGTGGACCAGGTGCAAGAAGGCAGCACACTCGTCAACCACGCCGGCAAGACCATTGAAGAACTGGTGCAGTCGGTGCGCCGCGTGTCCGACATCATGGGCGAGATCACGGCCGCCACGCAGGAGCAAAGCCAGCGCATCGGCCATGTGAGCCAGTCGGTGGGCGCGCTGGAAGAAATGACCCAGCAGAACGCCGCACTGGTGGAAGAAGGCGCCGCCGCTGCCGACAGCCTCAAGGACCAGGCCGGGCGCCTGACGCAGATGGTGGGCACCTTCCGCCTCTCGCGCAACGACGGCGGCGACGAAGACAGCTGGGGTACCGCCAGCCCCGCCGCAGCACCGGCGGCGGTGCCGGCGCCCGCACGCACTGCAGCCCCGCGCCATCTGGCCTCAACCCCGTCACGCACTCCTGCACTGCCGCGCAGCTGACGGGACTTTTCCACGGGCGTACGCTCCCGAAGGGAATGCGCACAGCGCCTCAGGGGGCGGTCACGCTGGACCGCAGCGCGGCCAGGTCCAACACACGCAGGCCGCCGTACTCCACACGAATGGCGCCTTGCGCCTCCAGCGCAGACAGCGCCTCGTTCACCCGCTGGCGTGACAGCCCCACCAGGTAGGCAAGCTCCTGCTGCGTGATGCGCAGCACCTCGCCCACGCCCGGGTACAGCACCGGGTTGAACAGCGATGCGAGGCTGCGGGCCACGCGCACATCGGGATTGTTCAGGCGGTCGATTTCGCGGGCTGCGATGAACTGGCCCAGGCGCTCGTTCAGCTGGTTCATCACGAAGCGGTTGAAGCCGATGGAGTGGTCCAGCAGCCAGTGAAAGCTGTCGATGGGCAGCCCCGCCACCACGCTCTTGCGCAGGGCCTGGATGTTGTAGCGGTAGGGCTCGCGTTTGATGGTCGTGCCCTCGCCAAACCAGCCGCCGGGCGGCAGGCCCGCATAGGTCATGGTCTGCCCCTGGGCGTTGTCGGTGCTCATCTTGAGCAAGCCCTCCACCACTCCAAACCAGTAGGTCACCGGGCGCCCAACGCGGCACACATAGTCGCCCGGTTTGGCATCCCCCACCAGCAGCGATGCCACCGCGCGCTCCCGCTCGGCGGGCAGCAGCAGGGGGAGCCAGGGAATGCCTTCCAGCTCCTGCGGCGTGGGCGAACGGCGGCGCTGGTGCAGCGACAAGTCCTGGTGGGTGCGTGGGTCCATGGCGCAAAGGTTCTCACGAAAAAGGGCGCTCCGCAGCCGCCTGGGCATGCGGCAATACCACAACCCCAATTGTCGTCAGACCGACAAAAAAATGCCAATCGTGACGGGATGATGTCGCCTCGCGCCCCTGCCACCTACGGAGGGCGCCCCGAGGAGACAAGCACCATGACCCAACCATCTTCCACCACCGCACGCCCCCTCCACCCCGCGCCCGCCGCGCCGCGCCCCCTGGCCCGCCGCCAGGTGCTGGCCGCCGCAGCCGCCACCGCAGCGGCCGTGGGCCTGCCCGGGCTGGGCTGGAGCGGCGCAGCCCGCGCGCAGGAAGGCGCCATCAAGATCGCGCAGTCCACCGCCCTCACCGGCCCGCTGGGCGACCTGGGCTCGGCCATGCACCAGGGCGCCAAGGCCGCGTTTGCAGGCATCAACGCGCGCGGTGGCGTGCACGGCAAGGCCATTGAACTCGTCACGCAGGACGACACCTACGACGTGCCCAAGGCGCTGGCCAATGTGGAGCAGTTTCTGGCCGACCCTGGGTACTTTGCGCTGTTCAACTGCATGGGCACGCCCATGATCGACGCCATGCTGCCCAAGGTGATCGAGAGCGGCATCCCCTTTTTTGCGCCCTTCACTGGCGCGCAGCTCAGCCGCACCAAGAACGCCCGCAACGTGTTCAACATCCGCGCCAGCTATGCCGACGAGGCCGAGAAGCTGGTGCAGCACCTGTCCACCATCGGCATCCAGCGCATCGGCATCGTCTACCAGAACAACTCGTTCGGCAAAGAGGTGTTCAACGCGGCCAAGCAGTCGATGGACCGGCTCAAGCTGCCCGAGGCCGTCACGGTGACCGTGGAGAACAATGCCTCGGACGCGGGCAGCGCCGCCGCCAAGCTGGCGGGCGGTAACCTGGAGGCCATCGTGATTGGCCTTGCAGGCAAGCCCACGCTGGAGTTTGTGAAGGCATTCCGCGCGCTCAAGCGGGGCGTGACGCTGTATGCGCTGTCGGTCATGGGCACCCCGGCCACCGTCAAGACCCTGGGCGCGGACGCCACGGGCATGGCGATCTCGCAGGTGGTGCCCCTGCCCTCCAATGTGGTGATGCCCGTGGTGCGCGAGTTCCAGGCCGCCTGGAAGGCCTCAGGCGCCACGGCCGAGCCTTCGCATCTGGCGCTGGAGGGCTACATCAACGCCCGCGTGTTTGCCGAGGCCTTGCAGCGCGCAGGCCGCAACCCCACCCGCGCAGCCTTCATCGACGCCACCTGGAACCTGAAAAAGTGGGACCTGGGCGGGTTCGAGATCAGCGCCAGCACCCCGGACCGCAACGCCTCGCGCTTTGTCGAACTCACGCTGGTGGGACGCGATGGGCGGTTCTTGCGATAGCCCGAAGGGCCCGCCGCTGGCACGCTGATGACAGGGGCGCGCTGCAGCGGGGCCGCCCATTCAATTGCTATAAATCAGATAGCTATCAGCGCATATTGCACTAGCGCTATCGGCCGATTTCGCCCAAATACTGCTATTGCGACGCCAGCCCGTACCGGTAGCCCTTGAACGACCAGATGGTGCGGCCGGGCTCGATCTTCTCCAGCAACAGGCCCGGCCCGGCCGGGTCGCCTTCGTGCAGCACCTGGCCGTTGACGATGGCCATGCGGTACACCGGGTTGCTGGAATAGGTGACCCCAGAAATCTTGAGTGACGGCAGCTGTGCCCGCACGGCTTCGGGCAGATCGGCCTGCGCAAACACGGTGCCCGTGGCGGCCGGGGCTGCGGCAGGAGCGGGATTGGCCGCTGCTAAATCTGCGGCACGCGGGGCGGGGGCTGCGGGCGTGCGCTCGCGCGGGGCGGGCGCAGCAGGGCGCGGCCGCTCGGGGTCCTGCGGGCGTGCGCTCGCGCGGGGCGGGCGCAGCAGGGCGCGGCCGCTCGGGGTCGGCGGCAGAGGAGCGCGGCGCCACGGAGGGGCTGGGCGCGGGCCGCTCCCGCTGCGGCGCCGCCGCGCGGGGCGCTGGTGCCGGAGGGGGCGTCACCGCTGGGGCCACGGCAGGGGCCAGTTCCGGGAGGGCGACGGCAGCGGGTGACGCCGTGGACGCTGCCGCCGGCATGGACGGAGCCACGGCCGCAGAAGTAGCAGGCGCTGCAGCCACCACGACGGCGCCCGCAGGCACCGGCCGTTGCAAGACCCACCAGGTGCCGCCAGCCGCTACGGCGGCCACAGCAACCACCGCCACAGCAACCACCGCCACAGCCACCAGCACCGGGCTGATCGCCGACCGCCCGGCCACCGGCACGGCACCAGGCACAGGCACCGCCGGGGTATGGATGCCGGGCACGGCGCCACGGCCCCGTTCGGCTTCTGCGCGCCGCAGCGCGTCAAGGATGTAAGACACTGGGTTCAGCCTCCGGTGCGCAAGCGCGGTTCGCTCACGCCGTTGACACGGTTGAGCAGCATGAGGGTCAAGGGCCCCGCCCGGCCGTCCGGGGTCACCCCCTGGGCCAGCTGGAAGCGCTGGATGCGTGCCTGGCGCTGGGCCGGCGTGGCCGCACGGCCCGCTGCCGGTGCGCCAGCGCGCGAGCCACCGGCCGCAGCCGTCGCCAGCTGCTGGTCCAGCCAGGCGGCGCCGGCAGCGGTCTCCGCCAGGTCGCCCTTGCCGGGCATGTCGGGCGGCGTGCGCCACAGCGTGGCTATGTCGCCACGCCACACCTGCGCCAGCTCGGCCACCGGCACACGCACCGTGCGGCCCGCGCCTTCGAGCGTGGCCGTGTCGCCGTCCAGACGGCGCAGCACGGCCGACACCGCCACATCGCCCTCTTCGGACGGGAACAGCGTAAGCAGCACCGGGCGGTCGATCTGCCGCACCAGGTTCAGGCCCGCGCGGCGGTTGCGGTAGCAACGCAGGCCGTCGCGCGGCAATGCGGCGCAGGCATCGGCACCGTCGGCCACGCTGGCGCCCCAGGCCGAGGCCAGCGTCTGCCAGGCCGCGGTGTCGCTGGCGGGCAGTGCGGCCACAAACTGCTGCAGGTCCGACATGGCCACCGGCGCCGCACCGCGCGGGGCCGAAGCCCCTGCCGCAGGCGCCGTGGGTGTTGTAACCGCTGCAGTGCTGGCAGCACTGCTGGGTTGGGCGCTGGATGATGGCGCGCTGGCAGATGTTTTGCTGGCCGTGGCGCCCGCAGGCGCGGCGGATGACACGACGCCTTGCCGGGACCATTGCGGCCAGGCCCCCAGGGCCCAGCCGCCCGCCACCAGCGCGGCACCCGCCGCCACACCCAGGCCGGCCACCGCCCAGCGGGGCCACTGGCCCCGGGCGCTGCGCGCTGCAGCGGCCGACGCGGGTGCATCAAACACCTCAGCCGCCGCACGCTGGACGATGCGGGCGCTGACCTCACGCACTCCGGCCGCGTAGGCGCCCAGCAGCGCCCGGTCGCACAGCAGGTTGATGCGCCGGGGAATGCCGCGCGACAGTGCATGCACCCGCCGCAGGGCGCTGCGGCTGAAGGGCAGCGGCCCTTGCAGGCCCGCCACGGCCAGGCGGTGGGCGATGTATTGCTGGGTTTCCTGCGCGCTCAGCGCATCGAGGTGAAAGCGCGCAATCACGCGCTGGGCCAGTTGCTCCAGCGCGGGGCTGGCCACCATGGTGCGCAGCTCAGGCTGGCCGATGAGGATGATCTGCAGCAGCTTGCGCTCGCTGGTTTCCAGATTGGTCAAGAGGCGCAGCTGCTCCAGCACATCGGCCGACAGGTTCTGCGCCTCGTCAATGATCAGCACCGTGTTGCGCCCGGCGCCATGCGCAGCCAGCAGCGAGGCATTGAGCGGGTCGATGTAATCCTTGACCGTTTCCACCCCGGCCACCGAGGGCTGGTGCGGCACGCCAAACTCGTCGCAGATGGACCGCAGCAGCTCGCCCACCGTGAGCTTGGGGTTAAAGATGTAGGCCACATCGCAGTGCGACGGGATCTGCTCCAGAAAGCAGCGGCACACCGTGGTTTTGCCCGCCCCCACCTCGCCCGTCAGCAGCACAAAACCGCCGCCCGCATCCAGGCCGTACAGCAGGTGCGCCAGCGCCTCGCGGTGCCTCTCGCTCATGAACAGGTAGCGGGGGTCGGGGGCGATGGAGAACGGCGGGTGCTGAAGGCCGAAGAACGGGGCGTACATGCCCCGGAGGATACCGCCCGCCCGTGGGCAGGGTTTTACCCACCCGGGAGTTACCCCTAAATTGTCGTCGGCAAGACAAGATGGCGTCAAAGTGGGTCCTAGCATTCCCCCATGGCGCAATCACAAGCTTGCGCGCCCGGCAGTCACCGGGCTGACACCTTCTCACTTTCAGGAACCTGCAATGTTGACCACGTTCCCGCAACTGCTGCTCAAGCACGCCGCCGAGCGCCCCGAGGCCCCGGCCCTGCGCGAAAAAGAATATGGCATCTGGCAAACCCACAGCTGGGCAGACCTGGTGCGCCTGGTGGAACAGGTGGCCGCCGGCCTGCACCTGGCGGGCCTGAAGCGCCACGAGCACATGGTGGTGGTGGGTGCCAACCGCCCTCGCCTGTACGCCACCATGCTGGCCGCCCAGTCGCTGGGCGCCATCCCCGTGCCGCTGTACCAGGATGCAGTGGCGGCCGAGTGCATCTTCCCGCTCAACAACGCCGAGGTGCGCTTTTGCCTGGTGGAAGACCAGGAGCAGGTGGACAAACTGCTCGAAATCCGCGAGCAGTGCCCGCAGATCTCCAACATCTACTTTGACGACCCGCGCGGCCTGCGCAATTACTCGGAGCCCGGCCTGGCCTCGCTGGACGCCCTGATCGAATCTGGCAAAGCCTTTGCGGCAAAGAACCCCGGCTGGTTCAAGGCCGAGGTCGCCAAGGCCCAGCCCGGCGACGTGGCCGCGATGTTCTTCACCTCCGGCACCACGGGCCAAGGCCCAGCCCGGCGACGTGGCCGCGATGTTCTTCACCTCCGGCACCACGGGCAACCCCAAGGGCGTGGTGCACACCCACAGCACGCTGCTGGACCGCGCCAGCGCGGGCGCCGAATTTGACAAGCTCACCAGCAACGAAGAAGTGCTGGCCTACCTGCCACCCGCCTGGATCGGCCAGAACATCTTCAGCTACGCGCAGTGGCTGGCCTGCGGCTACGTGGTCAACTGCCCCGAGTCGGCGAGCACCGTGACCATCGACCTCAAGGAAGTGGGCCCCACCTACTACTTTGCGCCGCCGCGCATTTTTGAAGGCCTGCTGACCAGCGTGATGATCCGCATGGAAGACGCGGGCGCCTTGAAGCGCAAGATGTTCGAGGCCTGCATGCGCGTAGCCAAGCGCGTGGGCCCAGCCCTGATGGACGGCGAGCCCGTGGGGACGCTGGACCGCATCAAGTACGCGCTGGGCAACCTGCTGGTGTACGGCCCGCTGCGCAACAACCTGGGTTTCAGCCGCGTGCGCGTGGCCTACACCGCGGGCGAGGCCATTGGCCCCGACCTGTTCACCTTCTACCGCTCCATCGGCATCAACCTCAAGCAGCTGTACGGCTCCACCGAGACCGCTGTGTTTGTGTGCCTGCAGCCCGACAACCAGGCCCGCGCCGACACGGTGGGCGTGCCGATTCGTGGCGTGCAGATCAAGGTGGCCGACAACGGCGAGATCATGGTCAAGTCCGCTGGGCTCCTCAAGGAGTACTACAAGAACCCAGCCGCCACGGCCGAGGTGCTGACGGCCGACGGCTGGTACCACACCAGCGACGCAGGCTTTCTGGATGCGCACGGCCACCTCAAGATCATCGACCGCGTGAAGGACGTGGGCCGCATCATGGGTGGTGCCAACGACGGCGCCATGTTTGCGCCCAAGTACGTGGAGAACAAACTCAAGTTCTTCCCGCACATCAAGGAAGTGGTGGCCCTGGGCGACAAGCGCGAGAAGGTGTGCGTGATGGTCAACATCGACTTCGACGCCGTGGGCAACTGGGCCGAGCGCCGCAACCTGCCCTACGCTGGCTACACCGACCTGGCGCAAAAGCCCGAGGTCTACGAACTGATCCGCGAATGCATCGAGAAGGTGAACGCCGACCTGGCGGGCGACAGCATGCTGGCTGGCAGCCAGGTGAGCCGCTTCCTGGTGCTGCACAAGGAGCTGGACGCCGACGACGGCGAGCTCACCCGCACCAACAAGGTCCGCCGGGGCTTCATCGCCGAGAAGTACGGCGTGCTCGTCGATGCGCTGTACGCCGGCCGCACCGAGCAGTACATCGAGACCCAGGTCAAGTTCGAGGACGGCCGCACCGGCAGCGTGAGCGCGACCCTGAAGCTGTCAGATACCAAGACCTTTGCCCCCGTGAAGAAAGCCGCCTGAGCATGACCTCCAAGAAGATCGGCGACGTCATCCTGGACGTCAAGAACATCAGCCTGCGATTCGGCGGCGTGAAGGCGCTCACCGACATTTCCTTCAACGTCAAAGAGCACGAGATCCGAGCCATCATCGGCCCCAATGGCGCGGGCAAAAGCTCCATGCTCAACTGCATCAACGGCGTGTACACGCCGTCCGAAGGCTCCATCACCTTCCGGGGCAAGACCTTTGACCACATGAACTCCCGTCAGGTGGCCGAGATGGGCGTGGCGCGCACGTTCCAGAACCTGGCGCTGTTCAAGGGCATGAGCGTGATCGACAACATCATGACCG
>JADHED010002671.1_pt1 | contig 11881 bp, 8 predicted proteins | sample 8952041 | NCBI WGS metagenome assembly JADHED01 (sample SAMN16124423, study PRJNA663239) | bioreactor sludge metagenome | isolation source: sludge (control) | place: India:Bengaluru | collected 2018-09-08
CAGCACTTTCCCGATTTACTGCAATAAAAAGCAGCACCGCAACGAGGACAGCGGTCCGGATCAACGAGGAGTAGTTTAGGCTTCAAGGCTCAGGCTCACAAAATCCATTTTTCCACCCAAAGGCGGATTCATTTTCCGAACTTTAATGTGTGCTTTTTCAACAGCAGGAAAATGGTGTTTTACGGCTGTCAAAATTCGTTTTCCAACATGTTCAAGCAGTTTGGAGTTGACTTCCATTTCTTTTTTAACTACCTGATAAACTTCGAGGTAATTCACTGTATCGTTCAGACTGTCAGATATTTCTGCCTTTGATGTATCCGTCGTAAGAAACAAATCAACCACAAACCATGTTCCGATGAGTTGTTCTTCAGCAAAATGGCCATGGTAAGCATAAAATTCCATTCCCTCAATCGAAATTGTTGACATAGCTCAGGAATTGATTTGTTGATTATTTATGGCTTCAATACCATTTTTAATTCTGCGAAGGCTTTCTTCTTTACCAATTACCGACATAATGTCGGCCAGATGAGGTCCTTTGGCTGCGCCCACGAGCAATAGCCTGAGAGCATTCATCACAGCGCCCATGCCAAAGCCATTCACTTCGAGCCATTGTTTAATGGCAGCATCGATGCTTTCAGGGTTGAAGTCATGAACGTCTTGAAGCATCAGCGCGAGAGACTGCATGATTGCCGGACTGTCGTCTTTCCACCTTTTTTTGATCACTTGTTCGTCATAGGTCAGCGGGGCTTCGAAAAAGAACTGTCCTTCATTCCAGATTTCGTGTACAAAATTAACCCTGTCTTTCAACAACGCAACCACCTTTGTAAGTTGTTTTAACTCAGCCTCGATGCCCTTATCGGCGAGCAAAGTCTTGAGTGACAGCGCAAGCTCCTCATCACTTTTCCGGAGGAGATATTGGTGATTAAACCATTTTGTTTTTTCCGGATCAAATTTTGAACCCGCTTTACCAACCCTTTCGAGCGAGAATGCGGTGATGAGCTCTTTCATGTTGAATAGCTCTTGTTCTGTTCCGGGATTCCAGCCCAGGAGGGCGAGCATGTTTACAAAGGCATCGGGGAAATAACCTGATTCGCGGTAGCCTGAGGATGTTTCGCCGGTTTTCGGGTCGACCCATTGAAGCGGAAACACGGGAAATCCCAAACGGTCACCATCACGTTTGCTGAGTTTACCATTACCATCGGGTTTAAGCAGCAATGGAAGGTGTGCAAACTGAGGTGCCTCCCAACCAAAGGCTTGATAAAGAAGTATATGCAGTGGAAGTGAAGGCAACCATTCCTCACCTCTGATTACATGGCTGATCTCCATCAGGTGATCATCCACGATATTGGCCAGGTGATAGGTAGGCATGCCGTCAGATTTGTAAAGCACTTTATCATCGAGAGTTTCGGTTTTTACCACCACTTTGCCGCGAATGATGTCTTCCATCACGACCTCGGTATTTTCGGGAATCAGGAACCTAACCACGAAAGGAATTCCCTCTCCTATCATTTTTTCCACCTCTTGAGGATTCATTGTTAAGCTGTTACGAAGCTTTTTTCTTGTAACAGCGTTGTATGTAAACGTTTGCTTGCTTTCTTCTGCTTCCTTACGCAGCATCTCGAGTTCTTCGGGAGTATCGAAGGCATAATAAGCATGACCAGCGTTAAGCAGCAAGTCGCTGTACTGTTTGTAAAGTGGCTTTCTGTCGCTTTGCCGGTAAGGAGCATGGGGGCCACCAACCGAAATACTTTCGTCGAAATGAATCCCACACCATGCCAGCGAACTGATGATATACTCCTCAGCACCCGGAACAAAGCGTCCCTGATCGGTGTCTTCGATGCGAAGAATCATGGTGCCACCATGTTTTCGGGCAAAAAGAAAGTTGTAAAGGGCAGTTCGGACGCCCCCGATATGAAGAGGACCTGTCGGGCTTGGTGCAAAGCGCACCCTGATTTTCGGATTCATAAGTGAATGATTATTGCGGTGCAAAGGTACGATAAGTGCATTGATGCTGCAAAAGAAGGCAAAAAGGACCTTTGGTGGAAATAATGTCTGACTTTCGTACTGAATCATTTATTTTTGCGTTGACAGATTACACATGCTCATTTGAATGAAAAAAGCCATTTTTTTTGCCTTTTTTTTGTTGATAATTCTTCCACCCGGCCAGGGCCTGATGAAAGAGGAGCATGAGCCGATGCGCTTGCCTGCTTACATAAAACCTAAAATGCCGATACCCGATCAACTAAGAGCTCAGGCCGATTTTGAGTCGATTGTGATTCCATTGAAACGGGCCGGCAAGCTGATCTTAATAGATGCCGTGATCGACAGTATACAGGGTAATTTGATACTGGATTCCGGATCGATGGGTCTGGTACTGAACAGCATGTATTTCAGGACTTCGCGTCGTGTTGGCGGTCAGGTATCGGGAGGTATTACAGGTTCGGTGGGCGCTATCACAAAATCAAGCATTAAAAAAATGCGGCTTTCCGATGTCTTTTACGAAAATTTTGAAGCTGATATGACAGATTTGGGACACCTCGAATCGGCCAGAAAGGTTAAAATTCTTGGCTTTTTCGGGCTTTCATTTTTGCGTGATTTTGAAATTGTAATGGATCTAAAAAACAATGTGTTGGAACTCCACAGACGTGACAAAAGTGGTAAAAGACTCAATCCGGCTCCACGACCAGTCTGTGATTTGTCGCTCAGCATGCGCAACACATCGAGTGTTTTGTTCATCGAAGCAAAGATCAACCGCAAGTCCCTGGTCTTTTGCCTCGATACCGGCGCAGAGTCGAATGTTCTGAGCAATCAGCTACCCGACAAAGTTCTCAATACCGTTACCATCAACCGCAGGTCGACCCTTCGAGGCGTTGGTCAGCAAAAAGTGGATGTTTTTCACGGTGTGATGAACGATTTCTCGGTGGAAGGTCATCAAATCAACGGAATGCCCGCATTGGTGACAAGTTTGAGCGCCATGGCCCACTCCTATGGAATGCCGATTGATGGGATGCTGGGTTGTGATTTCTTTGAAAAGGGGGTATTCTATTTTGATTTGAAAAATGATGAACTGGGTATCTGTTTTCACAAAAACGAGAAAGAATGAAAACATTGATCTGTATCTTTTTGCTGATAGCTGCTGCTGTTCATTGCCATGGACAGCAAGATCCCGCCGAAGCAGGCAGCCTGCTCGACGGCAAGTTTGTGTTGAAGGTAAACCTTGAGTGGAACAAGCAGCAGCAGGCAGAATTTTCTTCACTTTACGATCTTGACAGTGTGATGGTAAAGCAGCTTTTCAACAGGAATTTTGACTATTTTAATACCCACACAGCCTGGAAACTGCATCGCAACAACGATCAGTTTGTTGTTTTGTCGCAAGAACTACAAAGGGATACAACCGATGGCAAAATTAGCCGTATGTTGATTTTGAATGAAACCTATCATGACACACAATTAGCTGATATAAAACCAGATATTTTAGTTTCCGGTGGTAATAGTTTCAACAGCGATCAAGCATTCCGGTATCTGAAAGGAAGAGCCTGTTTCTTTTTGGCCGGTTTCGAAAAATCCTCCAAAGTGTTTATCGCAGGTACATTCAACAACTGGAGTACAATCTCCACGCCCATGCAGTTTACCGGTAAAGGCTGGACTCTGTGTTTGCCGTTGCCGGTTGGAAAATACACCTACAAATTTGTTGTTGATGGGCGTTGGTATACTGATCCTTTCAACAATAACAAGGAGCGTGATGGCAACAACGGCTACAATTCGGTGGTTTACTGCCCCAATTTTACTTTTAAACTTAAAGGCTATACCGAAGCAAAAATGGTGATGGTGGCCGGCAGTTTCAACAACTGGCACGACCATTCACTGAAAATGAAAAAAACTGAGTATGGCTGGGAACTACCACTTTACTTGAAGGAAGGAACCCATGCCTACAAATTTATTGTGGATGGTGTCTGGATGAATGATCCTGAAAACCGGATCATTCGACCTGATGGCAGGGGTAATCTGAATTCTTTTCTTGGCTTGGGCGACACCCTGGTTTTTCACCTTAAAGGATTCAGGCAGGCAAAGGAAGTTTACCTATCGGGAAGTTTTAATGGATGGAATACCAAGGAATTAGCCATGGAGCAAATTGCTGACGGATGGAAGATAGCTTATCATCTGGCTCCAGGGTATTATGAATACAAATATATCGTTGACGGGCAGTGGATAACCGATCCGGCAAATCCTGATAAAGTCGGAACCGGAGAATACGCCAATTCCTTTATTTCTTTTAAGCCCAATAAACTATTCAAACTGGATGGATATGCCAATGCAAAAACGATCCGTTTGAGCGGAAGTTTTAACCGATGGTCACACGAAGGCTATCCTATGACATTCAGGAATGGAAGCTGGCAATTAGCGCTGTATCTTCCTCCCGGAAGATATAGTTACAAATTTATAGTTGACGGAAAGTGGATTCCTGATGAGGCAAATCCACTTTGGGAAGAAAACGAATATGGAGAGAGCAATTCCGTTATCTGGGTTGAATATCCTTAGAATAAGCCTCGGCGAACAATTTACAACTACCTGCTGATTACGACTTTAAGTATTTCAACTTTTTGGTGGTTCCTTATTTCAATCAGGTAAATACCGGTTTTTTCAAGTGATACCGTCAGGCATGAATCGTTGGCAAGCCAGGTGCCTGCAAGTTGTGATGAGGCAGTGTAAATTCTTACTTCATCACCCGCGGATAAGTGGCAGATATTGAAATTCCCGCTGGATGGATTGGGGCTTAGGATGATTTTTTGTTGCCTTGGAGCGTTGATGGCAGTGAGGCTATTGGTTAGGGTAATGTCGTTGTTTCCGGCAAGAAGCGGGATGGTTTCCAGGTTAAGCTGATGAGCTTTCAGATTTGAAATCATAAGCTGCAGGTTCAGCATCTGGCCTGGTAACAATGGTTCACGAAGTTTAAATGTGAGTAAGCCCAGGTAGCCAAAACCTGCATTCATTACCTGGTCGGTACGCGTTATTCCAAAATCATTCCACTGGTTATTCACCCTTTGTTGAATTGCCCATGTGTTCACCGAAAGTTCGCCAATCCAATTTCCCGTAAAGTCTATGTGGAAAGATGCTGGCAGCACAAAGTTACTATCGGCTGACAGGCTGAAGCGAAGACCATAGAGGTTACTAACCGGAGCATCTGCCCTACCCAATATAACGGGAATCTGAACTGTTTGATCATCAGTAAGCGTGGCCTGAGATGCATCAAGAAATAAATCGTTTCCTGAGATTTTGGCTTGATCGGATGCTTTTAAGTTGAGGTGAGTCTGTCCATAATTGACCGAAATAGCCAGGGTATCATCGATGGTAACCAGACCATTCCCATCGGTGTCAGCATGTTTAAAGTTCACGCCAGTCACAACTGTATCAGCCCAATCGGTAACATACTGAGGTGTCCAGTCGATGCTGGCATTCCAACGCGGCGGACCGGAAGCCCCGGCAGTTAATCCCAAAATCATCAGGTCGTCCATGTCAACATTGCCATCGTAATTTACATCACCCGGCCAGGCGTAGTCGAGTACTACTCCGGCAATATTTCCCAGGGCATCAGACTTCAGAACAAACAGATCCTGTTCGTTCACAGCAAGATATTCGTTTATTTCACCAGCGGCAACAAATCCACCGTCGCTTGTTTTAACCAGATTGGTGATGGCGGTTGAAGAATCGGAAGCCATAATGGCAGTTCGGGAGATCAGATTTCCCGAGGCATCAGTTGTGAGCATGGCCGATTGAAAAAAGGGAGTTCCTACACCGTCGTATCGTTTTTCGGTAATCCAAAACTGTCCTTGCTGATTTTCAATCCCGGCTGTTGCCTGCGAATAAACAGTGTCGGGATAGGATTTGTACCACATAAAATTGCCCTGACTGTCGGTTCGGATTACACAACTGTTGTTTCCGTTGGGAGCATCGATGCCGGTGAGCAGGTAACCGCCATCAGCAAGTTGTGTAACATGTTCGGCCGACCTCATCCAGGCTTCAGAGTTGGTGTAGTGTTGCACCCAGGTAGAGTCGGCTGAAGCATCAAATTTCCATAGAAAGGCTCTGGAAGCGGTGCCACTTCCGGCAGAACCGGTGAGGATGAAACCACCGTCGGCTGTTGACTCTATGTGATTTACAAAGGTTCCGGACAGCCAGCCCGGAGGCACTACCGGCACAAGACTTCGCTGTTCAATCAGTTGGCCATCAGCAGCAACCAGAAACATATTGGGCTGTAAACCATACTGACCTTCGGCTCCGATAACAACGATGCGACCATCAGGAAGCAAAGTGCCACGTGACAATAGTGCCGAATTGAATGGAGCCTGATCAGTCCAGGTGGTGGTCCAAATCAGTTCGCCGTCCTGATTCAGTTTAACAAGCCAGGGCCTGTTTCCTGAGGTAGCACTGCCAACAACAATGAATTCATTTTCGGCGGTTATCAAAATGTTGAAAGCCTTTTCAGCGTAATTATCTTTGTTGATTAGCTGCTGCCACATCAGATCGCCAAACTGATCGATGCGCAAAACAGCATATTTCGTTGAATTGTTTTCGCCACCATAGCCTGCAATGATGAAACCATTGTCGGTTGTTTGTTTGATGTCGGTGACAAAATCAGCTCCTTCACCCCCAAAATACGCATTCCAGGGAAACTGTTGGGCATGAATCATGGGTGTAGCAAAAACCAGTATTGCCGTGAATATGTAGAAAAGAATTCTCATCGTATTGTCTTTTAATACTTTGTAAACAATACTTACGAAAAAAAGTTCAACATTTGCCTGGTGAGAATTAAGCAGTAGCCGGATTATTCCATCACCACAAATGAAACTGCCAGTTTATTGGCTGAAAAATGAAAAGAATAGACACCCGGACTTAAAGCTGAGACGGAAATTTTTTGATCCTCATTGATAAGACTCCCTGATTGAACAATTTTGCCTGCAAAATCGTGTATTTCGTAGTCTTGTGGATAACCAATGCTAATGTTCGTTTTAACCGAAAGCCAGTGAGAAGCCGGATTTGGATAGACGCTGAATTTTCTGTGAGCCTTGACAACCGGCAGAAAGGTATAGATAGCGCAATCTGATGGTGTGGGCAAAGGCTCGATACCAAATACTCCGAAGTCTTCAAAACCAAGGTAATTAACCTCACAGTCTTCGTTTACCCGAAATTTCCATTTTCGGTAATTATCACAGCCATCGAAGCAATCATTGAACTGAAACCAAAAGTTAATATACTGGATATCATCTATTTTATCATATTCTATTCTGCCTGCCGTTCCGATAATATAATCAGGTTCACCATTCAAAACGCCCGGTTCGAGCGTTAAACTATCAATGAGGGCATACACATTCCAAAGGGAGTCGGTATGGAGCAAGGCATAATCTGCAAAGCTCCAGTCGAAGAATTGAACGAGCTGTAAATGGTATCTTGTTGTTAGGGTATCTATGTATGGATTGCCGGTAATGGTGTTGAGATTTTGCCAGGCCTGCGTCCAGGGATAAGCCAGGTCAACCTGAATCAGTAAACCCTGATAAATTTGCATGGGACTGGTGTTGTCGTGCACGCAGTAGCGATTGAATACAGAATCGGCTTCAGGCAAGCCTGATTGAAGAATGGCTGCAAGGCCCCGGGCAATGGTGTCCTGCCAGGAAGAAGGAATTCGGATCAATTGGAGATCAGGGCTTTGAAGCTGATCCATCCGTCTGAGAGCCATGTTTTTAATATCACGCTCATAATAGGTGCTTAATTCAGCGGGGATTGAGCAATCAGAGGGCGTTTGAGTTTTTGCAGTAAACACGGCAAAAAGAAATACGATAACACAAAACTTTTTCATGGCAATTTGATAATCCTGTTTATCAATTTTAAGTTAAGATTTCTTCTGAAATCCAAATTATTTACAGTGGATGAAGAGGTTAGATTGATTTTTAAATTACAATTTTTCGTGAAAAATCCTGTCTGCCGTTCGTGAGCCTGAGAATGTAGGTTCCTTTTCTCAGTTGACCAAGGTTAACCTGATACATACTTCCGTATGCTTTTTCTTCAAAGATAATTTTACCACTTAAATCACTGATTTCTAGTTGATAAGGTTCATTATTTTCGTTTGTCAGATAAACAGTCAACCTATCTGAAACCGGATTTGGGCCTTAGGTGAAATGAACCGGATTGTGTTGTTGTGGCACAGAAACGATGATACTGTTTACCTTTTCAAAAGTCCAGTTATCGGGATCCACCGTAATGTTTGTCACCGTTTTATCAACAGGAATCTGAAATTGATTGAAATTGGCATCCTGAAAGAGTCGAACCACTTCGGAAGTCCCGTCATTGTATGTTAATTTATAATCAAGTGTCATTTTGAACAATGGGGTCGAAGAGGAAGGTGTTTGGGTTACGTCGAGGTGCAGTTTGTTGTCGAACATATACCATTCGATATTGTATTTTGGATACCCTTCGCCATAATACCACTGATCGAAAAACTGATTAAAATCCATTCCAGTTACTTGTTGGGCGACCATTTTAAAATCTTCTCCAGTGGCTGTGCTATCAGCGAAAACTGTTTGGAATTGATTCATCAGCTGAAAAAACAATTCATCGTTGTTAATTTCATGTCGAAGGGTGTGGATAATTGCCGCTCCTTTATCGTAAGATAGACGGCCGTTGAAAATCCTCCAAACATTTTCCTGGGTAATCTCTGAAGGTGGAATATAAACGCTGCCACCGGGTTGGGAAATTACGTTGTTTTGAGTACCAATCATAAAAGACTGTCCGCCACTCCATCCGATGATCATTTCCTGAGCCAGATAATTGCTGTAGGTTGCAAAGCCCTCGTTGATCCAGATATCGCTCCATGTAGCGCAGGTTACGTTGTCGCCAAACCACATGTGGCCCAATTCGTGTGCCACCAGATTGAAACCCAGACTACCAAGCGTTGTCATCGTTTGATGTTCCATACCTCCGCCAAGTTGTGTGATACAGTGTCCGTATTTTTCTTCGTGAAAAGGATATAAGGTATATATATCCGAAAATAGTTCAATCATGGGCACTACTGCATTGATGCTGTTTTGATATTGCGGCAGGAAATTGGGGTGGTTGTATACATAATTTTGTACGAGAACAGAATCGCCCTGAAGTGCTGCAGGTTTTGCATACACATTATACTCCTGGTAATCTGCAACCGCGAATGAGATGAGATAATAAGCAATCGGATAATTGGATTTCCATTCATAGCGGGGTTTTCCGCTTGGCAGAATGGTTGTATTGGTTAGTAAACCCTGCGATCCGGCCATCGTACCGACAGGAGTGGTTAAAAAGACCCATACAGAATCAGCCTTGTCGGGTAAATCTTGTTTGCATGGAAACCAACTTTTGGCAGCAAAGGGTTCAGAAAGCGACCAGGTTACATTTTTTTGAAAAACGCTGCTGTAGGCATTGGTTACGCCGGCAAAAAATCCACCTGTGGGTGGCGTACCTCCGTAAGTGATGGAAGCAACAAATTGGTCACCTTGTGATAGGGGAGATACTTCAACAAGGACATTATCACCCACCCTGGCTAAGTTGGTATAAGTTTGCCCGTTGAAAGTAAAAGTGGCAACATTCATTTGCGGGATTAATTCAAATGCAAAGGTATCAAGGGTTGCAGCAGTAACTTTTCCATGAATTTCAACTGTACCGGAGATATTTATGTTCATGTTATTTACTTCAATATCAAGAAAATAAAATGTAACATCATAGTCAAAAATGCGTGGACTTTGCCAGTCGCTGCGCCAGGCAAAAGAGGGAATACTTGTTTCTTGCGGATAGTGACGGCAATACCTGTCGTGTGTATGAAGCTCATTTTGCTGCGCATAAAGCCACAGGGAAGAAACTGTAAATAACGTTAAAAACAACTTTTTCATAAGGATGTATCTATGTAAATTTGAACTCACGGACTGAACTCGTAGTATATTTGCCGGCTAAAGTAATAATCCTGAACATACACTGTTTCGGAGCTGACATATTTTTAACAGATAATGACTGTTCAACACGATCTCTTAACACAAAACATTGAGCTTTTTATTCGGAAGTTCTACCGGTTTAAACTACTCAAGGGTATTTTAATGGCGGTTTTATTGCTTTGCTCCGCCCTCTTGTTTTTTAGTGCAATTGAATTCTTCGCCTACTTACCACCTTCCATCAGAATGGTAATTTTCTACCTTTTTATCGGATTGTCGCTCTACATCCTTGTTTTTTACCTTGCCATTCCTTTATACAGGCTTTTCCGTTACCGGAAACAAATGTCGGATTTGGATGCTGCTATATTGATTGGCAGGCATTTCAGCGAACAGGTGAATGACAAACTATTGAATACATTGCAACTTAAAGAAAAGATAAAATTACAGCCTGAAAACGATTTGCTTGTTGAAGCGATCAAGCAGCGAACAGCGCAATTGAGTTTGTTTCAGTTTAGTCATGCAGTGAAAAACAATGATCTGGTTAAGCTTTTCCGTTGGGTTGCGATACCCCTGATGCTGGTATTGGTCATTTGGGCAGTTTTTCCTGATTTTGTTGAAAAGCCTGCATCACGAATAGTCGACTATAAAACTGTGTATCAAAAACCACTACCATATGAAGTCACTTTACTTACAACAAAGCTCGAAGTTGTTCAGCATGATGACTTTATATTCAAACTGGAAGTTACCGGAGATGAAATTCCGACTGATTTTTACGTTGAGACCGAAGGTCTTCGCTATCAAATGGAAACAACTGACCTTATTAGAAGGACTTATCTTTTTAAGAAAGTGGCAGCTTCAATCGATTTTGTAATTGTTGGTGGTGACTATCGCAGTCAGCGTATGACACTGGAAGTCAGGCCTAAACCACTTTTGCTTTCCTATAAAACCGAACTTGATTTTCCATCCTATACTGGTCGCGTTAATGAAACAGTCAGAGATCTAACTTTTCTAAGTGTGCCAGAAGGAAGTGCCCTAAACTGGACTTTTTCTGTGAAGGATACCGACAGTTTGCTGGTCAGCCTTGATTCAACTAAGTTCATTGTTACAGCAGAAAAGGGAGAATGGTTTTTTACACACCGAATATTGAAATCAACCCGGTGCCAAACAACCACAGGGAATTGAAATAACGATCGACGCCATTCAGGACGCTTTTCCTGATATTCAGGCCAACCAAATTTCTGACAGTCTCATAAGTCGGTGGAGTTATTTTTCCGGAATCATTGGTGACGATTATGGCTTTAGTGCGCTATATGTAGATTTTGAACGATCGGATGAAACTTCCGGCGGGCAAACAACTCAATTTAGATTACCTGTTCAGATTCAAAACAACGCTTTACGTCAGCAGTTTTTTTATACCCTGCACGCCGACAGTCTGGGTTTGAAACCAGGGGAACGGGTGTCTTTTCGGTTTGAAGTACTCGACAACGATGGCATTAACGGGCCAAAAGCAAGCTTCAGCAGGTATTTTAATTTTAAGCTGACCTCCGAGGCAACACTTGATTCTATTTCAAATGCCAAAGACATGGCATTAACCGACAAACTCGAAACAGTTCTGGAAAAAGCTCGTGAGGTACGGAAGGATGCTGAACAAATGAATCGCAACCTGATGATGAAAAAAGAGGTAGACTGGAACGATAAACAGCAGTTAAAAAAGTTGATGGAGAATCAGGAAAATCTTCAGCGTGAAGTCGAAGATTTGAAACAAGAAAGACAATCACTCCTTGATTTTAACCAGAATAACAATCTTCAGAATGAAAAGGTGTTGGAAAAGCAGGCAAGAATTGACGATCTGCTTGAGAAGGTTCTTCCGGAAGATCTACGAAAGATGATGGAAGATTTGCAGAAATTGCTACAGGATATGAACAAGGATCAAA
>JADHED010002672.1_pt1 | contig 11881 bp, 10 predicted proteins | sample 8952041 | NCBI WGS metagenome assembly JADHED01 (sample SAMN16124423, study PRJNA663239) | bioreactor sludge metagenome | isolation source: sludge (control) | place: India:Bengaluru | collected 2018-09-08
TGAAGCAGGCTAACACCAAGTTTGAATGGAAAAAGCAGGTTTCCAACAGTCATTTTTCGTTGAAAACCACTGATCCATAGTCCTTTGATTCGATATCCTGCTTTGGGTACTTTTTCCATCTCCATTCGGCCGTGCGCGCCAATAAAAAGCAGATCGGCATCAGCTTCTCTGGCTTTGATGGCCTCAGCAATGGCAATGGCAGGAAAGATGTGCCCGCCTGTACCACCGCCACTAATGACGAACTTCAACGGTCTCGACTTCATCGGTTGTGGTTGTTTGAGTTTTTTTTGCAACTTCTTTGCTGACACTCAAAATAATGCCTAGTGATAAACTGGTAAACCAGATAGAGGTTCCTCCCATGCTTACGAGCGGTAGCGGTTGTCCTGTCACGGGTAGCATACCCACAGCGACGCCCATATTAATCATAGCCTGAAACACCAGGCTGAAGGATACGCCAATCGTTAGAAAGGCGCCAAAGGTTTGTGGAATTTTCGTTACAATCACCACAGCCCTGAAAAGGAGTATCAGGTAGAGCAGAACAACAAAGGAACCGCCCATTAGCCCGTATTCTTCAACGATAATTGCAAAAATAAAATCGGAGTATGGATGAGGCAGGAAGTTCCGCTGTGTGCTGTTGCCGGGGGCTTTTCCTATTAATCCACCACTGGCAATGGCAATTTTGGCTTGTTCTGTCTGGTAATTATCTCCTGTTCCATTAACAAAATTTTCCACCCTGTTTTTCCAGGTCATGAGCCTTCCTTGTTTTTCCTCAGGCAACTGGGAAAGTATAAAGATAAAGATTGTCAGAACAACAACTCCCAGTCCAATCAATGCGAAGATGTACTTCATATTTATGCGGCCGATGAACAAAAGCACCAGACTTGTTGAGAATAACATGGCTGCTGTTGAAAAATTGGCAGGCAGGATGAGAAATACCACCAGCAGAACGGGTACCATCAAGGGAACGAAGGCTGATTTGAAATCCTTAATGTTTTCCTGTTTTTTGGTCAACAACCGCGCCAGATACATTATCAGGGTGAGTTTGGCAAGGTCACTGGTTTGAAATGTGAGGTTAAAAGGGAGGGGTATTACCCTTTTTGCATCATTTAAATCTAGTCCAAACAATAGGGTGAAGAGTAGAAGTGGAACACTGATCCATAGTGCAACCTGGAAAAGGGGAGAAAAATAAACATATTTAACTTTATGGGCTAAATACATAAATACCAGTCCAATAGATAGTATAATGAAATGCTTCATCATATAGTATTCGGTATTGCCCGACTTAAATTTATAAGCCAGTGTTCCGGTCGAACTGTAAACAGCAAGCAGGGAAAAAACTGAAAGCAGCAGCACTACAGCCCAGATAACTTTGTCCCCCTTGATGTCTTTAATGATTCCCATTTTGTGGATAACTTACAATGATTTAACCGCTTGTTTGAATTGATTGCCCCGGTCTTCGAAATTTTCAAAAAGGTCGAAACTGGCGCAGGCCGGTGAGAGTAAAACAACATCTTTGTTTGTCGCCAGGAATGATGCTGCAACCACAGCCTGTTCAGCCGAATAGGTTTGTATAATTTCCTTTACGTATGGGCCGAAGGCTTCAATAATTTTTTGATTGTCTTTTCCGAGGCAAACAATTGCTTTCACTTTTTGCCTGACCAGTGGCACCAGCTTGCTGTAATCATTTCCTTTATCGACTCCTCCGGCGATCCAGACTATGGGTCTGTTAAAGGATTCCAGCGCATACCAGGTAGAGTTTACGTTCGTTGCTTTGGAATCGTTGTAATATGAAACGCCATGCACATTGGCAACATATTCGAGCCTGTGTTCGATATTTTGGTAATCTGCCAGACTTTGTTTGAGTGTTTCGTTTCTGATGCCAATTATTTTGCCACTTAGTCCTGCTGCGAGCGAGTTGTAAGTGTTGTGTCTGCCCTGTAATGCCAGTTCTTCGATTGTCATGGTGAATGGATTGGGATAAAGATTAAGATGAATGCTGTTTTGATCAATGTACCCCCCGGAAAGGGCTTTGGTTTTGTCCAGACTGAAGGGAATCAGCCTGGTCTCAGGTTGTTTCTGACGGATGAAGTTATTAAGTGTTTCATCATCAGCACAATAAATGAATGTATCAGTAACTTTTTGGTTCATCACAAGTCGCATTTTGGAGGCAGCGTAGGCCTCAAAAGAGTGCGCATACCTGTCGAGGTGATCGGGAGTGATGTTAGTGATCACTGCAATATCTGGCCGGAAATCGAGTATATCATCCAGCTGGAAGCTGCTGACTTCCAACACAAAATGCGTATAATCGCGGGATGCCAGTTCAGCTGCAAAACTATTTCCGGTATTCCCCGCCACACACACATTAAAACCTGCCTTCCGGAGCAGATGGCCGGTAAGCAATGTGGTTGTTGTTTTGCCATTGCTGCCTGTGATGGCAATGATGAAAGCATCGGTAAACCAGGAAGCAAACTCTATTTCTGAAATAACAACAGCATTTTTCGTTTGGCCTAAAACAGCTGCCTCACGAGGAATACCCGGACTTTTGATAACGAGGTCAGCATCTGCTATTACTGAGCTTGAATGGCCATTTTCTTCAAAGGCTATACCCTTGGATATCAGTAGTTCTTTATATTTTGGTTTGATACCACCCTGATCCGAAACAAATACCTTCAGGCCGTGTTTGGCAGCAAGCAATGCTGCGCCAGTGCCGCTTTCGCTGCCACCGAGCACAACAATGTTGTGGTATTTATTTCTTCTTTGGTTCATTGCCGGTTATCTGAGTTTGAGGGTTATGATGGTTAGGATGGCGAGAAAGATGCCGACAATCTGAAAGCGCAAAACAATTTTCGGTTCCGGATATCCCAGTTTTTGAAAGTGATGGTGCAGTGGCGACATTTTAAAAATCCTGCGACCGGTTCCGTATTTTTTCCGGGTATATTTAAAATAGCTAACCTGCATAATGACAGAGAGGCTTTCGGCCAGGAAAATTCCGCAGAGTATTGGCATCAGTAATTCTTTTCTGATCAGGATGGCAAACACGGCTATGATGCCGCCAATGGCGAGGCTTCCTGTATCGCCCATAAAAACCTGTGCCGGGTATGAATTATACCATAAAAAACCAACGGTAGCTCCGACAAAGGCACTGATAAAGATGGTAAGCTCGCCTGTATTTGGTAAATACATGATGTTTAAGTAGTCGGCAAAGATGATGTTGCCTGAAACCCAGGCCAGCACACCCAATGTTGCGCCGATGATTGCCGATGTACCTGTTGCCAGTCCATCCATTCCGTCGGTCAGGTTTGCGCCGTTGCTAATCGAAGTAATGATAATGATTACAATGGGAATAAACACCAAAAAAGCCCAGTTTTGATAACCTTCACCCATCCACCGAAGCAGGAAGGCATAATCAAACTCATTGTTTTTGATAAACGGAATCGTAGTTTTGGTTGACCCGATTTCGGCATTGCTGAACCTGGAAGCAGGGCCGGCTGGACTCATTTCCTGAATAACTTCCACGGATTCGGATCTTGCCTTTTCACGCATGACTACAGAGTTGTCAAAGTACATGGTGATGCTGACGATCAATCCCAGGATTACTTGTCCCACGATCTTGAGTTTGCCAGGCAGTCCTTTTTTATTTTTTTTGAAAACCTTGATGTAGTCATCTAAAAATCCAATCCCTCCCAACCACAAAGTGGTAAATATCATCAGGATGATGTAGGTATTGTCGAGTTTTGTGAAGAGAAGGGCAGGAATCACAATCGCCGCAATAATAATGAGTCCTCCCATGGTTGGAGTTCCCTGTTTTTCGAGTTGACCTTCCAACCCAAGATCGCGTACTGTTTCACCAACCTGCTTGCGGTTGAGGTAGTTTATCCATCGCTGACCGAAAATTAAAGTGATGATCAAGGAGGTGAGTACAGCTGCAGCAGCCCTGAAGGAGATGTATTGAAACACCTGTGCTCCGGGAAAATCAAAGGCTTTGTCGAGGTATGTGAAGAGGTAGTACAGCATCTTGAATTGTTATTGAATCGTCCCGAATAAGTGTAAAATCTCTTGTTTATCATCAAAAGGGTATTTAACACCCTTGATTTCCTGATACTTTTCATGACCTTTACCGGCAATCAGGATGATGTCGCCCGGCTGTGCCAATATGAAGGCAGTTCGGATTGCTTCGCGCCTGTCGGTGATAACCAAATGCTTCATGTAGTGCTCTCCCGGAACGCCTTTACGCATTTCATCAAGGATTTCCAGCGGGTCTTCATTTCTTGGATTATCCGAAGTAAGGATGAGTTTATTGCTCCAGGTAGCTGCGATCCGCCCCATTTCAGGCCGTTTCGTTTTATCCCTGTTACCGCCGGCACCGGCTACCGTAATCAGCTGTTCGTTGTGTGTCCTGATCGAATCAATGGTCTTTAACACGTTGAGCAGGGCATCGGGTGTATGAGCATAATCAATAATGGCAGTGATGCCGTTGGTTGACCTGATGCATTCAAATCTGCCTTCAGCACTTTTCAGCTTACTAATGCCAAGAAGAACCTCTTCTTTGCTCAGCCCAAGTAATCGCGACGTCCCGTAAATGGCAAGCAAATTGCTTGCGTTAAATTTTCCTGTGAGGTGTGTGTATACTTCGATGCCATCTATTTCGAGTTGCAGGCCTTCAAATCGGTCTTCAACAATCCGGGCACGGAAGTCGGCCATTTGATTCAAGCTGTAACTAAACTTTTGAGCCAATGTGTTTTGTGACATGTATCTACCGTTTTTGTCATCGGTATTCACCAACGCAAAGGCGGTTTTGGGCAAAAGGTCGAAAAAGAGTTTCTTGGCATCGCGGTAGGCCGCAAAACTTCCGTGATAATCCAGATGATCGTGCGTAAGATTGGTGAATATTCCGCCCCGGAAACTAATGCCGAAGGTGCGCATCTGCGACATGGCATGAGAGCTGACTTCCATAAAGGCGTGAGAGCAGCCTTTTTCTACCATCTCTGCCAACAATGCATTCAGACTAACAGGGTCAGGGGTTGTGTGGGAAGCAGGGATGGTTTGTTGGCTAATTTTATTGCAGATGGTTGACAGCAAACCGCTTGGATATCCGGCTTCTTCAAAGAGCTGATGCAGCAATGTGGCAATTGTCGTTTTTCCATTGGTTCCGGTAACACCTGTGAGGATGATCTTTGCCGAAGGATGGTCGTAGAAAACGTCGGCAGCCATTGCCAGGCTGTAAGCGGTGTTTTCAACACTGATATAAGTCACATCATCATTCGATTCTTCTGGAAGATATTCACAGAAGATTACCCGAACGCCTGCTTCAATAACTTGATTTATATAATTATGCCCGTTTGTATTGGTGCCTTGAATAGCAAAAAATGCCAGACCGGCTTGAGCTAACCTGGAGTCGAAGATGAGTCCGCTAACCAGTCTTTTGGTTGTGCCGCGAGCCTCTTTTACAGGGCAGGCCTGGAGTATGTGCTGTAATTCTATTTGCATCACAATATCAGGGTTAGTTCGATTTGCTGTCCTCTTTCGAGCATTTGCCCTGGAGGCAATGATTGGGTGATGACGCGTCCCTGGCCCTTCACAATAGTTTTAAGTCCAAGGTTTTCGAGCATAAAAACCGCATCACGTGCATTCATGCCTTGAACATCTGGAATGGTCCCTGCTTGCAAATCGGCAGGTTTGACCTGCATGATGTACTTCTGCGATTCGGTTTCAAGCCAGGTAGTGCCCTTCATATTTTGGTTCATACTGATGCCCAGCCGGCCATATAATGCATACACATCCTCACCGTAACATTTACCTTTGACTGCCGGAATGGATAAGGTGTCGGGCTTTTCGGCCAGAACCCCGTCGTGGATTCCAGGACGGGTAGCATAGATTTTATCTGCTATTTCCTTGAATACAGGAGCTGCCACTGCACCACCGTAGATTTTCCCGGCCGAGGGATTACTTACAACCACGATGCAGCTGTATTTTGGATTGCCAGCCGGAAAGTATCCCGCAAAGGAGGCATTGTAATTTGTTTTATTGTATCCTTTGTTTCCAACCGCAATTTGTGCTGTACCGGTTTTACCTGCGATTTTGTATGGACTGTGACTCAAAAATTTGGCTGTTCCATGCTCCACAACGCCTTCCATCAGCTTTCGGGCCTGCGCTATCGTGGCCTCCGATGCAATTGACTCCTGAAGTATCTCAGGCTCATATCGTTTGATGATGATATTTCCCTGCCTTATTTCCTTCACAAACTGAGGCTTGACCATAGTGCCACCGTTGGCTACCGCATTGTAGAAAGTCAGCATTTGCAGGGGAGTCATTGTAAGTTCATAACCGATCGACATCCAGGGAAGAGAGGTTCCATACCAGTATTGCTTGTCGGAGGGGTGTTTGATGTAGGGCTTGCGTTCGCCGGGAATATCGATTCCAAGGGGTTGATTGAGGTTCATGGAATAGAGCTTCTCTATAAACTGTTCGGGATGGTCCTTGTAGGCATTCCATACCAGTTTGGAAATAGCTACATTCGACGACTTCTCGAAAGCTTCGCTAATGCTGATTCGTCCGTTCCGGATGGGATAAACGTCTTTCATGGTGCGGGAGTAATAATTCATCTGACCATTGCCGATGTTCATGCTGTCAGTCAGGCGGATTTTATGATCCTCAAGTAAGACCATCATCGATGCCAGTTTAAAAGTTGAACCGGGTTCAACACTTTCTGCAATGGCATAGTTGTATGTTTCGTGGTATTCGCCTGTCTTCGGGTCAAGTTTCAGGTTCGAAATAGCAACGATTTGTCCTGATGCGACTTCCATTAGAATGGCGCATCCCTGTTCAGCCTCGTTGTCAAGTAAGTTCTGCCGGAGAGCGCTTTCGGCCACATCCTGAATGTTAACATCGATGGTGCTGATGATGTCGTGACCATTGACAGGTTCAACAGCGTTTTCATCAAAAAGCGGCTTCCAGTCACCATTGTTGATTCTTCGTTTAACTTGTTTTCCATCTGTACCTTTCAGTGTTTCATGAAAAGCACCTTCGATCCCGACAAAGATATTTTCCCTGCTATTTTCGTAGCCTATTGTTCTGTTGGCCAATTGTTTGAATGGCTTCTCCCGCTTGCTTCCCGGAATTAATATCAAGCCCCCGGCATACTTTCCTTTTTTGAGTATCGGTAGTTTTCTCAAGGCTTTTACTTCGGCGTAGGTAGCCCTGTTTTTAAGCAGCCAGTAACGGTTTCCTTCCCGTCGTTCCTGAAGCAATTCCTGAAGGTATTCTCTTTTGGTCTTGGTCGGGAAAATCAGGGCAAGTCCTTCAGCCAGCGAATCGACTTTGGAGTTAAAAGTTTGGTCATCAATCAGATCAGATGCGATGTCCATCCTGACTTCAAAAACAGGAACGGTTGTAGCCAGCAGGGATCCATCAGCCGAAAGGATGTTTCCCCTCATCGCTTCAATTGGAAAAACCTTGAGTTCCTGTTGTTCTGCTTTGGCGAGTAATTCGTCTTTCAGTTTGGTTTGAATATAGATTATCCTGCCGATGATGCTGACTCCAAAAATGAGCATCAACCCATAAACAAGGTAAACCCGCCACAAAACATCTGTTTTTGGATTGATCATGGCTGTTTATTTTTTGAAACGACAATTTTACCTACCGGATCAACGGATTCTTTCAGGCCTCTTTTCTCAAGTTTACGTGCAATTTCAGTTTGTTTGCTTTCCGACATCACAGCTGATTTGCCATAAATGTATTCATACTGAAGCTCTTTAATTTCGCGGTTTACACGGTCGATGGTGCGGCTTGTAGCTTCGGTATAATAGGTGTTGGCGATGTACACAAGGGCCAGCGCAGCCAGGAAAAGGATAAAGCTGATTTGCCTGACAGCCCAGTCCTGAGCCAGAAATTCGCCCCCGAGCACATCATAAAAGGCTTGTGAAAAGATTTTTTTTCCTTTTCCCGCCTTTTTCTTTGGCTTTGCAACGTCCTGATCGGTAATATGTTGATCTTTTTCTTCCATCTTATTTCCTTTCGGCAATACGCAAACGTGCACTGCGGGCTCTGTTGTTGCCTGCTATTTCTTCCCTGCTTGGCATGATGGCTTTTCGGCTCACCAGCTTAAAAGGACTCAGGTTGTTACCAAAGAAATCCTTTTCGACTTCACCGTTCAGCTTGCCGGCTTTCATGAAATTTTTTACCATGCGATCTTCCAGCGAATGGTAGGAGATCACAACCAATCTGCCTCCAGGCTTCAGAACTGCCGTTGTTTGGTTGAGGAACTCCTCCAGCGCTTGCATTTCCTGATTCACTTCGATTCTCAATGCCTGGAAAAGCTGCGCCAGAAATTTATTTTCTTTGCCGATTGGGAGGTTTTTTTTAACGGCATCCCGCAGGGCAGTGGTTGTTCGAATTTCTTCCAGGGTGCGATAGGCTACAATGCTTTGAGCCATTTTGAAGGCATTTGGTAGTTCGCCATAATCCGTCAATATTTTTGTAAGCTGCTCCAATGGCCAGGTATTAACTACTTCGGCAGCGCTCACTGGATTAAGCTGGCTCATCCGCATGTCGAGGATCCCATCAAAACGGGTGGAGAACCCTTTCGAAGCCACATCAAACTGATGAGACGACACACCGAGGTCAGCCAGAATTCCGTCCACCTTAACATGCCCGTGGAGCATCAGGAAGTTTTTGAGGTATCTGAAATTTTGGGAAATAAAAGTGAAGCGATCGTCCTGAAAGCTGTTGGCTGCAGCATCCTGATCCTGATCGAAACCAAATAAATGGCCTGATTTAAGTTTGGACAGGATTTCTCTTGAATGGCCTCCGCCACCAAATGTCACATCCACATAAACCCCATCAGGGTTGATGTTCAAACCTTCGACACTTTCGTGCAAAAGAACCGGATTGTGATACATGCAGCAGTTTTTTACAGATTAAATCCACCAAGTTTTTCTTCAAGCAATTTTTCAAGGCTTTCCTGATCAAGCTGTCCGAGTTGCGCTTTGTAAGTCTCTTTATCCCAGATTTCCATATAGCCGGGCAAAGAATTGATCACAACATCTTTGTTTAATCCTATGTCATCAATCAATTGCTTCGGAATCTGAAGCCGTTTGCTGCTGTCAAGCTTTACCATTCGGGCACCGGCGTTGTATTTGCGCATCAGGTCCACGTTGGCTTTAACAAACTGGCTTAATCCTTTGAGCTTTCGCTGCGTTTCCATCCAGTCGTTCATGGTGTACAATTCAATGCATTTGCTAAAGAGCCCTGGTCTGATCACGAATCCCTGATCGAGCAAATCACCCAGCTGTTCCTGGAAATCTGCAGAAATCATCAGACGGCCTTTCGCGTCGAGCTTGCATTGATATTCACCAATCGGATAGTTCAAAAAATTGCGTTTTAGTTTGTAAAATTACTGCATTTTTTCCCACAATTCTCCACTTTTTACCACCTTTTTGATGAAATGGTTGCATAAAGCGCAAAGTTTTTTCTATTTTGTTATCTAACATTCATAAAATGAGATGCATAGGGCTCGAAAAAAGTTATCAACATTTTTTCAGTCTCATCTGAAGATTACCGAGTCGTCGTGAATGCTTTTGTAAGTGTCATTAAATTAAGCAGATAGCTTTTATAAGCATTTCAATCCCCGCAAATCGTGATATATTGAGGAATTTAGCTATATTTGTACTGAAATTACGGGTTAACCTGAACTATGAGTGAGACAGCGGAAGTGGAAACAACAAAGTTTATTGATGTTGAGAAAGTGATTGCCGGCAAAAATCCGGCGCTGATCAGGTTTTTGCCTGGTTTTGTCATCAGCTATCTCAAACGCATTATCCACCAGGATGAGGTGAATGCTTTTCTGGAGCGCAGCAGAGATAAACAAGGCCTCGAATTTGTAGATGAAGCGGTTCAGATATTCTCACCCAACATCACCCTCAGAGGCACTGAAAACCTCCGGGCTTCACAGCGTTTTGTTGTTGCCAGCAACCACCCTCTTGGCGGGCTCGATGGCATTGTTTTGATGCATGCTATTGGGAAGATGCGAACCGACATTCAATTTCCGGTGAACGACATTTTAATGTATCTTTCTAATCTTCAACCACTTTTTGTTCCTATCAACAAGCATGGCAGCAATGCGGATAATATCCGGATTCTGGATGATACTTTTAGGGGTGATGCTGTAATCTGTTATTTTCCTTTTGGTTTGGTATCCCGCAAATCTAAAGGAGTAATCAGAGACCTTGACTGGAAGAAAACCTTTCTTACAAAAGCAAAAAAGTTTGAGCGTGACATCGTTCCAACACACATTAACGGACGCAATTCCTCTTTTTTCTACAACCTCTCAAATTTGAGAAAAGCATTGGGCATAAAAGCCAACCTTGAAATGCTTTACCTTTCGGATGAATTTTTCAAACAAAAGAATCAGGATATCAACATCACGTTTGGAAGACCAATTCCTTATAAGGTTTTTGATAAGCGTCATTCTGATCAGCAATGGGCCGAAAAACTGCGGCGTTTTGTGTATTATCTGGCTGAAAATCCTGACATCGAATTTGATCCCGCTAAGGAATATATTTTAACCACACACAAGAAAGGAAATAAAAACTCATGGAACCGGTAAGTGAAGCAGTAGATAAGAGTTTATTGAAACGTGAACTCACCCCAGAGAGATTTCTCCGGAATACCATCAATGGAAACAATGAAATTTATGTTTTTTCAGGAGATGAGGCGCCGCAACTGATGCATGAGGTAGGCCGCCTGCGGGAGATTTCGTTCAGAGAAGCAGGCGGAGGCACCGATCTGCATATCGATGTGGATGATTATGATTTTGGAAACGAAGGGTTTAAACAACTGATTGTATGGAATCCGGAAGCAGAAGAAATTGTTGGTGGCTATCGCTATGTTGATTGTAGTATTCTTAAAATTGATGAAAACGGCCAGGTTCACACTCCAACTGCCAAACTTTTTCATTACAGCCCTTTGTTCATTCGCGACTATCTTCCTTATACTATCGAATTGGGTCGTTCGTTTGTTCAACCCGCATATCAGCCTTCAAAAAATTTGCGCAAAGGAATGTACTCACTTGATAATTTGTGGGATGGACTTGGGGCTCTTGCCGTTGAATATCCCGATGCCAGGTATTTCTTTGGGAAGGTGACCATGTACGGGCATTTCGACAGTGTGGCCAGAGATTATATCCTCTACTTTTTTAACTTGTATTTCCCGGATCATGAGAAACTTGTAACTCCTCATATTCCTTTGGTTTATAAAACGGCTTTAAGTGAATTGTCAGCAGTTTTCAAGGGAGATAACTATGAATCGGATTATAAGCACCTCATTCAGCTGGTAAGAACCCAAAATGAAAATATCCCACCCTTGTTTAATGCCTACATGAATTTATCATCCACCATGCGCACCTTTGGCACTGCCCTCAATGCCTCGTTTGGTGAGGTTGAAGAAACAGGCATCATGGTTACAATCGCTGATATTTTCATGGCAAAGAAAGATCGGTATATTCATTCCTATGTCAAAGGAGAAATGCCAAAACATCAACATGATTATTAAAGAAGCCGATTTTGTTGCCAGTAACGCTAAAATGTCAAAACTGCCCACCGCGGTTTTGCCTGAGTACGCTTTTGTAGGCAGGTCAAATGTGGGTAAGTCGTCTCTTATCAATATGTTGTGCTCTAGAAAAGGGCTGGCCAAAACTTCGGCAAAACCCGGCAAAACAATAACAATCAATCATTTTATCATTAATAATACATGGTTTCTGGTTGATTTACCTGGTTATGGTTATGCCCGCCGGTCAAAATCAGCGCGTGATGAGTGGCGTGTGTTGATGAACAATTACCTTCTGAAGCGTGAAAACCTCATCAATACTTTTATTTTGGTCGACAGC
>JADHED010002673.1_pt1 | contig 11877 bp, 12 predicted proteins | sample 8952041 | NCBI WGS metagenome assembly JADHED01 (sample SAMN16124423, study PRJNA663239) | bioreactor sludge metagenome | isolation source: sludge (control) | place: India:Bengaluru | collected 2018-09-08
TATCATATTCATCATTCAAATGATTATGACCTTTACTGGCACCGATGGTACGGATGCTTTGGAGGCGGATCTTGATGTTGGTCATGGCGATTCCTCCTTTCAGTTATTCTCACTAAGAAACCTCATTAATTTTCTATTAGGTTTTAGCTGGACGGGAATATCCTTTTATGCTACCATCAGCAATAAAGCGCTGCTCATTATTTTGTCGCTTGTTGTGGGTGTGTTGTTTGTCTATTTATTTTTCCTCATCATCCGACAAGTACAAAAACTGGCTGAGAACAACTCCTTTCAGATTTCCAATACACTAAATAAAAGTGCTGAAGTATATCTCACAATTCCGGAACATAAAAAAGGTAAAGGCAAAATCATGATCAGCATCAAAGGGGCATTTCATGAACTGGATGCTATGACGGAACATGGAACTATTCCATCCGGAACTTTGGTGAAGGTTGTCAAGATAGAAAATAATGATATTTTAATAGTAGAAACCATTTAACAAAATTTTTATGACCCCGATAATTCTTATCATAGTTGCTGCAATTGTTTTATTCGTTTCCATTTCAGCATTAATTTCCAGGTACAAACGTTGTCCATCCGATAAAATATTAGTCATTTACGGACGTACAGGAGGCACCTCTGCAAAATGTGTGCATGGTGGCGGTGCCTTCATCTGGCCCGTTATTCAAGACTTTGCATTTTTAGATTTAAAACCACTATCGATTGAAGCCAATCTTACCAATGCATTAAGTCGTCAGAATATCCGCGTGGATGTTCCTTGTCGATTTACCATTGCGATTTCGACTGAAACCGATAGCATGAATACTGCAGCTGAGAGATTACTTGGTTTGTCGTCGGAGCAGATTCAGGAACTGGCTAAAGACATTTTATTTGGTCAGCTTCGTTTGGTGATTGCAACCATGACCATTGAAGAAATCAACTCTGACCGCGATAAATTTCTGGATAATATTTCCAAGAATGTCGACAGCGAGTTGAAGAAAATTGGATTGAAATTAATCAACGTTAACGTTACCGATATCAAGGATGAATCGGGCTACATTGAGGCATTAGGAAAAGAAGCTGCTGCCAAGGCTATCAACGAAGCAAAAATAAGTGTTGCTGAACAAGAGAAAATCGGGGAAACCGGAAAGGCATTAGCTGACAGAGAAAAAGACACACAGATAGCCGAAACACACAGAGATCGTGATGTAAAAATTGCCATCACACAAAAAGATAAAGAAATCAGCATCGCTACTGCGGTAAAAGATGAAACCATTGGTAAAGCAGAAGCACAACGGGATACGCGTGTAAAGACATCTGAAGCCAATGCCATAGCGATTCAGGGTGAAAACGAAGCAAAAATTGCCATTGCCAATTCAGAAGCACTTCGAAGAGAAAAAGAAGCAGAATCATTGCGAATTGCTATTGCTGCAGAAAAAGTACAACAGGCAAAAGCATTGGAAGAATCTTATGTCGCTGAACAACGAGCAGAATTAGCGCGATCCGAAAGAGAACGATCTACGCAAATAGCAAATATTGTAGTGCCTGCTGAAATTGCCAAGCAAAGAGCTATCATTGAAGCACAGGCAGCTGCTGAGACCATTCGTGAAAATGCCAAAGGAGAGGCAGATGCGATTTATGCAAAAATGGAAGCTGAAGCGAAAGGTTTGTATGAAATCCTTACCAAGCAAGCTGAAGGTTACAAGGAAGTAGTAGCGGCAGCGGGTGGTGATCCTAATAAAGCATTCCAGTTACTTTTGATTGAGAAATTACCTGAACTCGTACGTACACAGGTAGAAGCTGTGAAGAACATTAAAATTGATAAGATAACGGTATGGGACTCCGGCAACGGACAAAATGAAAATGGAAATTCATCCACTGCAAATTTTGTTTCTGGAATGATGAAGACGGTTCCTCCATTAAATGATTTATTCAATATGGCCGGATTGAATCTCCCCTCCTACTTAAAAGGATCTGATGATCAGAATGCGGTTAAGAAAGAGGAGCCTAAGAAAGATGATTCTAAAAAGGATGATTCTAAAAAGGATTAAGATTTTTCACAGTTTCTCCGGGTCATTATACCGACCGTGAATAGCTGGTAAATGATATCATTAGAAGTTACTAAATTTGATTTTCATATACCTGTGGAATCAGATTCAGCAATAATCTTTACCCTGCTTACATGAAAAGTGTATTTACAGATAAAACCAAAACACCTACTCCGGCAGATCTGAAAAATGCATTGGGTAAAACATCTGACTGCTGGATAAAAATTGAAAAGTTAACCAAAGAAATTGCACCCAAGGCCGTTGCTGCCTGGCACTTTTCAGGTGATAAATTTGGATGGAGTTACAGGATAAGCGATTCTAAAAGAGTACTTGTATATTTACTTCCCAGGGAAAATTATTTCAAGGTGGCATTAGTCTTTGGAAACAAAGCGGTATTGCAGATTCAGCACAGTGATATCTCTGAACATATTATAAAAGAGCTGTTGGCAGCTAAATCCTTTGCTGAAGGACGAGGCATCAGGATCGATGTGAGAGATAATGAGGACATTCGGGACATTCAAAAATTAATTGAAATTAAAATTGCAAATTAGATAAACTATGAAAGCCAGATCAATATTCATTTGCTTCATCCTGTTGTTATCAATAGGGTTGAAATTCAGTATTGGACAGACTATTTCAAAAATCGTACTCGATACTAAAGATACTCACAGTGGATATTATCTGGTAGCAGAGCCTGAAAAAGGGGAATTGGTTAAAGGAGTATTGGTATTGCTGGCTGGTTTCGGCCAGACTCCTGATCATGCTATTCCGGAGACAAAATTGCACCTGGAGGCGAAATCTAAAAATATACTCACCATATTTTGTGCAGGTGGTAATAAATTATACGCCGATTCGATCACACAACAAAAGATCACAAAAATTTTAGCTGATGTAACAATCAGGTATGGTGTGAAGTCAACTGATTTTGTATTGGGGGGATACTCAGCCGGAGGAATGATAGCCATGAGGTATACGGAGCTTTGCATGGAGTTTCCGGATAAATTCCCGATAAAACCGAAGGGAATATTTACAGTAGATTCACCAATAGATATTTTTACCATCTACGAACAACTTGAGGAGACTGCAAGAAATAATTATTCTGAAATTGCAGTTGAAGAAGCAGTGCGGGCAATTGCATTTATAAAGAATGACTTTGGCGTTCCTCGCGAGAATATCGAAACCTATGCGAAGCTAACACCCTTCAGTATGAACAAAACATATTCACAAAACGAAATTTTTCTCAAAGATATAGCAGTCAGAACATACCATGATGTAGACATCGCCTGGCGAATTGTAAACCGAAACCAGACTGTCCATTTATCGAATTATGAGATGTCGGCGGAACTAATAAACCGACTGGTACTTATGGGAAATAAGCGCGCGGAGTTTATGCAATCGTTTAAAACAGGATATCGGTCCAATGGACAAAGGCACCCGCACTCATGGTCGATTGTTGATGAAAAGGAATTGATTGTTTGGATGGAGGGATTGTTGAAGTGACCGACACTGAAGTCTGTTTAATTTTACAAAATAAATATCAAGAATATTCAAATGGAAAATTCAGAAAACTCCAATAAGGAAATGACAGTAGAACAGATCCGGGAAATCGCTGCTCAGCTTCGTAAGCCTACTGGAGAAAAGGGTATTTAAATGGGACAAATCATTAATGAAGCTAATGTGGTGATGATAGACCAAACTTTAGAAACACTTCAACCAGTCTCAGGTGATAGTATACTCGAAATTGGCCATGGGAATGCGAATCATTTACAGAAACTTATAAAAATGGCTCCCGGCATAAAATATACCGGACTGGATATTTCAGAAACCATGCATCTGGAAGCTAAAAAATATTGCGCTGAGAATGGCTTAGAAAGCCAAACAACTTTTGTGCATTATGAAGGTCAAACGATTCCGTTTGAATCACAAACATTCGATAAAATATTCACCATTAATACACTATACTTTTGGGAGTCACCTGAAGCTTATTTAAATGAATTGCACCGAATATTAAAACCCGGCGGTAAACTGTTGATAACCTATGCAGAAGAAGAATCAATGGATAAACTACCATTCACATCCTATGGATTCACCAAATATAGTCCGGATAAATTTGAAAAGTTAATTAAAAATTCGAAATTCATACTGGAAAGCAACCGGCAGTATGTTGAGAAAATTACTTCCAAAGTACTAACTTATGATGAGAGGAAGTTTAGGGTAGGTGTTTTGATGTGCTGATTTTTTAATGTGCTGGTGTGCTGATTTTTTGTTCCTTAGCAACACATGTGTGACAGCACTTGATTTGGTGATTTGGAAATTTGATGATTTGATGATTGGTATTTCTGAGTAGAAAAATGTGACTGTTTTTTAATGTGCTATTTTGCTAATGCTTGCCCTGAGCGTAGTCGAATGGGTGCTGATTTTTTGTTCCTTAGCAACACATGTATGACAGCACTTGATTTGGTGATTTGATAATTCTTACCTTGAGCTTGTTGAAAGGTGGTGGTTTGATGATTTTTGTTCCAGTGTAAAATGATGTGACTGCACTTTAGTGGCAAGCGCTGCCCAAAGCGAAGTCGAGTGGTGACAAGTGACAAGTGGCAAGTGGCAAGTGACAAGTGGAAGTCTTTTTTCAGAATAAAATTTCGTTTTTCATTTAGCATTTATTTTGTGGCTGCTAAAGTTCGAGGTTTTTGGTTCACCAAATGATTTTATTGAATATTGATTATCAAGAAGTGAGAATTGAACAATGACATTTGAGAAGAACAAAATAATTTTTAATTTTCAATCCTTAATCCTTAATCCTTAATTCTTAATTATCTAAAGTGGCCTGCGCCAGTTTGAAATGGAAATCGAAAAGTTCTCTAAGATATATATCCTAAGAAATAAAAATTTAATTAAATTTGCTTTTAAAGTCACTTTAATATATTAATTTAAAATTTTAAAATCATGCAAAAATTAACCTACTCCACAAGTATAAATGCCTCAGATATAAAAGTTTACAAAGCTATGTTAGGTCTCGATTCTATCAAAACTTATGAGGAATGGACAGCTCCATTTAATCCCACCTCCACCTATGAAGGAAAATGGGATAAAGGGTCGAAAATTTATTTTCTGGGATTTGGTGAAGATGGCAAAAAAGGTGGAATGGTTTCTGAGATTGCAGAAAATATACCTGCAAAACATGTCTCCATCCGACACTATGGCATTTTGAATGGCGACCAGGAAATTACCGAAGGGCCGGAAGTTGAAAAATGGGCTGGTGGCCATGAAAATTATACCTTCGAAGAAAAGAATGGAATAACAACGGTAACTGTTCATGTGGATGTAATTGATGAATATCTTGATTACTTCAACAACACCTATCCAAAGGCATTAGAAAAACTAAAAGAAATTTGTGAAAAGTAAATCCGGACTTCTATGACTAAGTTACCAAAGCCATTTATAATTGTATTGATTGTCTTGAACGCAATAGTATTATTGGGACAACTGTGGCCGGAAGGCACACCTCCTTTTGCCCGGGTAGTGAATATTATTACTTTGGTATTGGATTTAGTGCTATTGATTTCAATAGTAAGGAGGAAAAGCTAGTTTGATATAATTCTGAATATCAGATTTATAAATCTTAAACACTCATTAATGGCCTTGAAAGATCGTTTTTCTGTTCAGTCGACTGAGTATGCTACTTATCGTCCCTCCTACCCGGAATCGTTATTTGATTTTTTATTGGCAAATGTGACTGCAAAACATACGGCACTTGATGTTGCAACAGGTAATGGACAGGTTGCCTCCCGATTAGCCGATTCATTTGATACAGTGATAGCAACAGATATCAGTGACAAGCAATTGAAGCACGCCGTTGCCAAAAAAAATATCCACTACCAACAAGCACCTGCCGAAAAATTAATTACCGATCCATCCTCCATTGATCTCATAACTGTCGGGCAGGCCGCGCACTGGTTCGATTTGCCAAAATTCTTTGATGCTGTCGATACCATGCTTAAGCCAGGAGGACTGTTGGCACTATTCGGTTACTCTTTACCAACAGTTGATAAAGAAGTTGATATTGCCATGAAATATGTGTATCAGGAAATTCTTGGAACCTATTGGGACAAAGAACGAAAAATGGTTGATGATCAATATGCGAACATAGTATTTCCATACAGCAAAATAAATCACACTGATTTCATTCAGGAATATGTATGGACCTCCGAACAATATCTGGGTTATATTGGAACCTGGTCGGCAGTTCAACTATACCAACAGAAACTCCATATCGATTTAAAAGAAGAAATAAAAAATAGATTTAAGGAAGTCTGGAAAAGCGAAACTAAAAAAGTAAGATTCCCGATTTTTTTGCTAGCAGGAAGGAAATGAATTAATTTGCTAATGTGCTGATTTGCTAATGTGCTAATTGGTTATTTCGAGGTAAAAAAAAGTGACTGCACTTTAGTGGCAAGCGCTGCCCAGAACGAAGTCGAGGGGTGACTAGGGGGTGTGTGGACAAAAAGGTGTGACTGCACATTAATGTGCTGATTTGCTAATGCGCCGCCCTGAGCGTAGTCGAAGGGTGCTGGTGTGCTGATTGCTGTTCCTCATTAAAAAGATGTGACTGCACTTTAATGTGCTGATTTGCTAATGTGCTGGTGTGCTGATTTTTTGTTCCTGAGTAAAAAGATGTGACTGCTCTTGATTTGGTGGTTTGATGATTTGGTGATTTGATGATGGGTGTTTCTGAGTAAAAAAATGTGACTGCACATTAATGTGTTGATTTGCTAATGTGCTGATGTGCTGATGTGCTGATTTTATGTTCCAGCGTAAAAAAATGTGACTGCACCTTCTTAATAGTTGAAAGTTGAAAGTTATAAGTTGAAAGTGGAAGTCTTTTTTCAGAATAAAATTTCGTTTTTCATTTAGCATTTATTTTGTGGCTGCTAAAGTTGGTATTTTCTCGTTCACCAAATGATTTTATTGAAAATTGACTAAAAAGAATTTAAAATTGAATAATGATATTTTGTTGAACACTAAATTATTATCTGAGCAGAATTCGATTTATCATCAATCATAAGTCATCTATCTTTCCCCTTCGGACCGAACAGCAGCCAGCACTTGTTGAAAGTTTGCCGTCTGGCGCCGCGACTCGCGCCTTTTTTTACAAGACAGTTTTTTCTCGAAAAAAACTGTCTTAGTAAAAAGCAGCGCACGGCAAACTTTCAACAGTATAAAATCAATTAGTAATAACGTGATTCACCAAAATCAATAAGAAAAAGATGGGCAGTGCCTGATGCTGTTCTTGACTTTTTGGTTACTTTTTGGTCAAGCAAAAAGTAACAAAGCCTCAAGGCAGTTGAAAACAAAAAGAGAATGAAAATCTGCCATGGTGAAGAATAACCATGCATCGTTAATCATTAATTCAACCTAATTGCAAAAATCATTGCTTCCATGGACTTCACATATTCGCGTTTATCGAATTTAGGCGCATAGGTATAGGAATCGATGAAAACAACTTCTTGTTTCTTCTCATCTAAAAAAGCATAAGTCACGAAAGGCCCTCCCATAAAATCACCTTCGGTTCTCCACAAGCCTCGAACTGCAACTCCGTAGCAACTATCAATTTTCATAGACTCCACTGTAACAGGAAAATTATAATCGGTGACCATATAAGAACCATCTGCAGGACCGGGGATATTCGCTTTGCACAATGAATCTCTTAGATAAATAAGCGAATTTGACTGAAAAACGGTATCGGTGATATAAGGCAAACGCAACATCTGAAAACCCTGACTCGTATTTGCCGTTTCTTTCCGAAGCCACATGTAGCCATTTTTTTGTCGGGCAATATAATACTCAGCAGGAAGAGGCATAAAGAACTTCATTTCTTTTTGAACCAGTGTTCCTACTTCTGTCTCCGGCAACTGTTTAAGACCTTCTGCTGCCCTGAAACGCTCTTCATCACTAAACTGCTTCACAATAGTTCCCGTGAACGAGAGCAGCGCTGCCTGAAGGTAGGAAGCATCTTTAGCACGAAGATTCATGACCAGTTGCGGTGTTGCCCAGACATCCCTTTTAAAAGTAAGTGCATAATCTTTGTTTCCCGAAACCGGACCTATTTCGATCATCAGCACATTTCGGTGTGCCTGTAAAATATTTCGAAAATTGGCATGAGGAATAGTAACAGTAGTAAAAACCGGCTCATATTGCGGAACACCGGGAAATGCCTGTCCGAGAGAATCCCGTAAAATAATTCCGGCTTCACCTTTCAATACCAGTGAATCGGCAACAATAATTATTTCACCGGGTTTACCGGAAGAAGAAGTCTTGACATCACTAAAATCGCATGAAGAAAAAAGAGCAGTTATAAAAAAAACAGCAACAGCGAAGATGGAATTTTTAACCATTAACTTTCACTTTGAGTTTAGTGCCCGGTTTAAGGTTGGTAATATCGGTAATGCGATTAAACTCCATAATTTGCTTTACGGTAACACCCTCATACCGTTTTGCGATATTCCATAGTGTATCTCCCTTTTCAACTTTATGGTAAACATACTCTTGGTTAGAAGCAATTTTTTTTGTGTTGTCATCTGACTCCTGAGCAGCAACGGCTGATTTTGTTCCGGCCGTATCATTGGTAGAAGCCATTGGCTCTTCAGGCTCAATTTCCACTTTTACTTTTTGCTTTGAATAGTAGCTGAGTCGTTGTCCGGCTAATAAGGTCCCAGACTTCAATCTGTTCCATTGCTTCAGGTCGGCAACGGTACAATTAATTTTTCGTGCAATTAAAGAGAGGTTGTCGCCGCGCTTTACGGTATAAACTTTTTTAACTTTCTTAGTTTCATAACGGAAAGCAGTCGCATCACTGTCGTTGTCAGCTTTGATCGTTTCAGTTTCTTCAGACTTGACCGGAGTAACTGCAGCAAAAACAGGTTCTGGAGCAACAGGAGCGAATAAAGTTGGTTCAGCAGCAAGCCAGGCATTAATCTTAGATGTTGGTAATCTTAAAATATGCGACTGTTGTGATTGTGGAATGATCCCTCTTTTGTAAAGTGGGTTCAGATAAGTAAGAACATCCAGTGGCAGATCGATGGCTTCAGAAATTTTGCGAAGTGAAATCTGTTGATCAACTGCAACCGTATCAACTTCAAAATAATTGTATGCAGGTGCTACAGGAAAAATCTGATGTTCATACGGATGATTCATCACATAGGTAACTGCAATAAATGCCGGTACATAACCTCTCGTTTCAGCAGGAAGGAAACGTGCAATTTCCCAGAAATTGGTTTTCCCGCCCGAACGGCGAATTGCTTTATTCACATTACCGGGACCACAGTTATATGCAGCGATTACTAATAACCAATCGCCATAAATCTTGTACATATCTTTAAAATACTGACAAGCGGCATAAGTAGATTTTACAGGATCACGGCGTTCATCATAGTAAGATGATGTTTTTAGATCGTATAATTTTCCGGTGTTGTACATGAATTGCCATAGACCGGTAGCACCAACACGTGATACAGCTACCGGGTTCAATGCAGATTCAACAACTGCTAAATATTTAAATTCTAATGGCAACCCTTCCTGATCCAATACTTCTTCAAACAATGGGAAATAAAGATTGGATAATCCTAAAACGCGGCTTGTTAATTCGCGACGTTTGTAAGCATATAATTCGATATATTTTTTTACTTCTGCATTAAAAGTAAGCGGAATTGGTGACGACAATTTCGACATCCGCTGCGCATAAATTTCATCGCTGTAAACAGGAATATCCACTTTGGTAGTTTTTCCATCACCCAAAGTATTCTGACTGTTAAAACGGATAACATTATTTAGTGTAACTAGACTGTCGAGCATTTCAACAATCGGATCATTCTGCAGTAATGCTGTTTCAGCAGGTGGATTCGATACGGTTTGAGCAATTGCAAAAGATCCCCCCATTGAAACCAGCAGACCAAATAAACTCAGGCTTCTTAATAACTTCATTAGCTGTATTTATTTTAACTAGTTGGTTTTTCAAATATCTGACAAAATTAATAAAAAATCCTGTAAACTTCAGCGATTCTTACAATCAGTCAATCAATCAGTTAACAAGGAAAATGGGTGTTGGTTTGCCGGTCCGGATATTGTGTTTGTGGGGAAAATTTAATGTATTGTAAATCAATTGTATAAAATGAAAAATCTACCCATATGAAATGTTTCATTGTCCGGGCAACTCTAAATTTTGTTAATAAAAAATTGACTTGCAGATACACACAATTCCACAAAGGTCTGATTAGAAGGAAATTAGCCAATAAACTGTAACCGACTGATTATCAGAATAATTTCACGTCAACAGGTTTAGTTTGCTTGAAAACTGTCTTTATAAGGAAAGGGGTCAGACTAAAGGTTATGGCCATAAAGCTAAGCACAGCGAGCAGGACGAGACTGGAAATATCACGAAGTAATAAGGCTACCATGATGAATAAAATATTTACACCATACAGCGTAAGAGAAACGCCGCGATGAGAAAGTCCCAGATCGAGTAACACGTGGTGCATGTGGTTTCTGTCGGCTTTGAATGGCGACTTTTTCTGCAGGACACGCACTATGAAAATTCGAAGGGTATCGAATAAAGGAATGATAAGAATAGCGATTGCCATTGCAGGACTAGAACGGAAAGGAAATGCAAAGGGTGGAGAAGCAAAACTTAGTTCAATAAAATTGATAGCAAGAATGGCTAAGATTAGTCCGATAATCAGCGAGCCTGTGTCACCCATAAATATGTTTGCAGGTGAGAAATTGTAAACCAGGAAGGCAAGTAAGGAACTGAACAAAGTGAAAGACAGAATACAGAGTGAAATCTGGTTGTAGTTATAAAACCAGAGTCCGAATGTAAATGCAGCAATAGCGCCAATACCGGCAGCAAGTCCGTCAATACCATCAATCAGGTTAAAGGCATTAATAATGGTAAGGATGGTGAAAATGGAGAAAATCACACTGAACCAATAAGGTATTTCATAGATTCCAAAAACCCCATAGAGGCTTGTTACTCTGATGTTTGCAAACATTACAATAATCACGGCAGACACCAGTTGACCATACAGTTTCTTCTTAGCTGTGAGTTCTACAATGTCGTCTTTAATACCGATGAAGAACATCACCACAATGGCAGCAATGATGTACTGCGTTGAAAGCGTATCGAATCCGGCTGACCAAAAAGTATATGAAAATACCACACCGGCGAATATGGCTAAACCGCCTAGGGTAGGAATACTCGATTTGTGAGCTTTGCGTTCTCCCGGTTCATCAAAAAGATTTTTGATGATAGCCACTTTAATAATTGAGGGTATCGCCAGAAATGTGATAATGAAAGCGGTGATACAACCAAAAGCAATGTTAATCATACAGGGAGTTTTAATTACTGAACAAATGTAAAATGCCAGTTTCGAAGAAAGATTCTTTTTTTGTCAACTGCACTTTTCAATTGGTAAACGATATTATTTTAAGAGGCAATGTTTTGAATCATTAGGTGAACGCTGGAATATCCGCCCTGAATCGCAGCAAAGATAGGCAACTTAGGGGTTTCAGGCATTTGAATTATTGGACGAATTATTAACAAATCACTAATTTTTTGATTCTGATCAGAAGTCGGTATACCGGTTTGTCAGTGTTGTTTTAATTCCAAAATAAAAGAACATTGTTTCAGTAGTATTGAGCACATTTTCAGTGCGCCGGAGATCGACTCCCGCTTCCACGATCATGTTGCTTTTCGGATTCAACAAATACCATGCCCTGGCACCGGCATTCATGATGGTAGTTGCCATTCCCTGTAAGGTCTGATTTCCATATTCATCGG
>JADHED010002674.1_pt1 | contig 11868 bp, 8 predicted proteins | sample 8952041 | NCBI WGS metagenome assembly JADHED01 (sample SAMN16124423, study PRJNA663239) | bioreactor sludge metagenome | isolation source: sludge (control) | place: India:Bengaluru | collected 2018-09-08
CGGGAAAAACCAGGTCCGGTCCGGGGCCCACGCCGTGGACCTCTGCGTGGCCTACGCCGGCCGCGATGAAATTGCCGATATCGTCAGGATGGCGCCCCGCTTCGCCCTGGAGGTGCCGCTGCCCCTGGTCATCGACTCCACAAGCCCGGCCGTCATCGAGGCGGCCCTCAAGCGCTACGGCGGCCGCGCCATCATCAATTCCATAAACCTGGAGGAAGGGGAAGAAAGGACCCGCCGCGTCTGCGCACTGGCGCGGCGCTACGGAGCGGCCGTCATCGCCCTTACCATAGACGAGGAGGGCATGGCCAAAACCGCGGAAAAGAAGCTCGCCGTGGCCCGGAGGCTTTTTAACATAGCCACGGAAGAAGGCCTCGCGCCGTCCGACCTGATCTTCGACCCCCTGACCTTTACCCTGGGTAGCGGCGACGAAACGCTGAAAACAGCGGCCATCGAAACGCTCCGGGGGATCGGGCTCATCAAGGAAGCCCTTCCCGGCGTGTTCACACTCCTTGGCCTTTCCAATATATCCTTCGGCCTGAACCCGCGGTCGCGGCAGATACTGAACTCGGTGTTTCTCTACCGCGCCGTCCAGGCCGGCCTGGACCTGGCCATTGTCAATGTGGCCCAGATCATTCCGGTGAACCGCATCGACGAGGCCGATCTGAAAATGGCGCTGAACCTAATCGACAACGCCGGTCCGGGCAATCCCCTTCTCGAATTCATAGGGCATTTCGAAAGTCGGACCGCCGTCATCGAGGATAACGACAGAGCGTCTGAAGAATCGTTGCGCCCGGAGGACCTGTTGCGGAAGCGCCTCATCGAAGGCTCCAGGGCCGGCCTTGAAGAGCTGCTGGAGCGTCTCCTTGGCGCCATCCCTCCGGCTGAAATCATCAACGCCATCCTGGTGCCGGCCATGAAGCAGGTGGGAGAGCTCTTCGGCAGCGGCAGGATGCAGCTTCCCTTTGTGCTGCAGTCCGCCGAGGTCATGAAACGGTCCGTGGACTACCTGACCCCCCGCATGGACAAGATCGAATCAACGCGGAAAAGCAGCATCGTCCTGGCCACGGTGAAGGGCGACGTCCATGACATAGGAAAGAACCTGGTGGACATCATCCTGTCGAACAACGGGTTCCAGGTCCACAACCTGGGCATCCGGGTCGATATCGAGGAGATAATAAACAAGGCCAGGGAAACGGGCGCCGACGCCATCGGCATGAGCGGGCTCCTGGTAAAATCGACCCAGGTCATGAGGGAAAACCTTGAATTCATGAAGGCCCAGGGCCTCGATATCCCGGTGCTCCTGGGCGGTGCCGCCCTGACCCGGAGCTATGTGATGGAAACCTGCGATCCGATCCTGGAGTCGCCGGTCCTCTACTGCGAGGACGCCTTCAAGGGTTTCCGCGCCATGACCCTGCTGAAGGAGGGGAAGCTGGCTGAATACGGCGAGGCTGAAAAAATCCGTTACGCCTCAACGGTGAGGCCGCCCCGTCAGGTTGCCTCGGAGGATGCGGATACCCTGGCGCCGGCCCCATCCATACCGAAACCCCCCTTCCGGGGAGGCGTGGTGCTGGACTCGATCACGACCGAATCGATCTTTCCGTACCTGAACGAACGTGCGCTTTTCAGGGCGCGATGGAGCTTCCGCAGCCGCGGCCTTGAACCGGATGATTTTGACGCTCTTATAAGGAAAGAGGCGGTTCCGGCACTCGAGGAGATGAAGGAGCGCCTTCTCAGGGAAAAGATCCTCTCGCCCCGGGCGGCATATGGCTACTGGCCCTGCCTGTCCGACGGCGACACGGTACGGGTCCTGGACCCGGCTGACAGTGCTTCGACAATTGGGCTGTTCCATTTTCCCCGGCAGAAAAGACCGCCCTTCCGATCCATTGCGGATTACTTCCTGCCGAAAGGGAGCGGTGTCACCGACCTGGTCGCCCTGCAGGCGGTGACCATCGGCCCCGGCCTGGACGCGCTGGTCCATGGTCTTTACGAGGCCGGGGAATACCGTGATTACCTCTTCTACCACGGCCTCGGCGTGGAGCTGGCGGAGGCCATGGCCGAGATGGTGAACGCCAGGATCGGCTCAGAGCTGGGTTTACGCAGCAGCGAGCCATCCACTCCCGCGGGACGGGGACTGCGCTATTCCTTCGGCTATCCCTCCTGCCCGAGCCTTGACGACAACAGGACGCTTTTGGATATCCTCGGGGCCGACCGCATCGGCATAACCACGGTGGAAAGCGGCGGGATGGTGCCTGAGCAATCCACCAGCGCCTTCATCGTCCACCATCCCGGGGCCCGGTATTTCATCATATAGCGAAACCCTTCCGGTTTAAATATACCCGCCTTCCTTGAAGCTGTAATAGGAGGCGTTGGTGACAATGACATGGTCCAGCACCGGGATACCCACGATCTTTCCCGCGTCCACCAGGCGCTGCGTGGTGTGGATGTCCTCCCGCGACGGCGTGAGCTCCCCCGTCGGATGATTGTGGGCCACGATCACCGCTGCCCCGCCCTCGCGAATGGCGTCCCTGAACACCTCCCGCGGGTGTACGATCGCCTCCGATATGGTGCCGGCCGATATCATAGTGTTTTTCAGGAGCCTGTTCTTGTTGTTCAGGATGAGGACCCGAAACTCCTCCCGGTCGAGGCAGGCCATGTGGGGCAGGAGGACCTCCCATACCGCTCCCGGCGAATCGAGATGGCGGGACGCGCCGGGCCTGGCCACGGCGCGCCGCCCCATTTCGAAGGCCGCGTGGATCCGCACGGCCTTGGTGAAGCCGATGCCCCGGAGCCGGGCTATTTCCCTGATGCCCGCCGAGGCCAGGCCCCCGAGGCTCCCGAAGCTCTTCAGCATTTCCGTGGAAAGGTCGACCACGTCATGGCCCTTTGTCCCGGTTCCCACCATGACGGCAAGGAGCTCATGGTCCGAAAGGACCCTGATGTCCGCACCTTCCCGGCACTTCTGCACCGGCAGGAGATAGTGCTCAAAAACCGTATTGTTATTTATGTTCTGTTCCATATGTAGATAAACGAATGGATGCAAAAAAAATAAAAAATTTACGGGAAAAAGCGCATATGACCGATCCGCGATGACGGGTATCCCGTTCAATACAGGCGTATCCGTTCACGCCCTCCTCACCATAACCGCTTGAACTCCGCAAGGTATTCGGAGGCGATCTTTTTATTGTCGATAATGAGGATATTCTCGTCATTGGACCTGTTGGCGTTCCGGGAATAGTTGTACGATCCCATGATCACCCGTTCGCCGTCAATGATTATGACCTTGTGGTGCATGGCCCCGCGGTTGCGGTCCAGCCTGACGGGAATTCCTTCCAGCTTCATCTTCACGTACTGGGAATGACCGGTTTTGGCGCCGCGCCGTTCGTATATGCCCTCCACGGCGACCCCGGACCTGGATTTCTTTATCATCATTTCCCCTATGCCTGCGCTGGTGAAGGAAAAAGCCATGAAATGGATCGACGTCTTCGCCTTTTCCAGGCGCTTGAGAATGATCCGCTCAACGTTGTCTTCCGGAGCGAAATAGGCGTTTATGTCCGTGTCCTCTATTTTCACATAATAGCTCTTCCTGAGCTCCGCGAAGGGGCCCCGCTCCTTCCGGTTTCCGAATATTTCCTCGTCGAACATTTCCAGGAATTCTTTTTTATAGATATCTGCCAGGAGCGGTGAAGATATCAATAGGGCGTTATTGTTGTTTTTCACCGAATCATTTACCGTGGCGTTATAGGACCCGGTCCAGAGGTAGGCGCCGTCTATGACGGCGAATTTATTGTGCATGAGGCCGCGCCGTCGCGGGGGGTCGGCGATCACCGTTATGCCGGAATCTTCCAGCTTTTTCATGAAACGGCTCCCCCTCCCTTTTTTTCTTCCCATGGTATCGTATTCACACACGAGCTTGACGTCCACGCCGCGCCGCCGCGCCGCCACAAGGGCGTCCACGACCTTCGGCGAGGAAATCTCGTAAAAAGCGCCGTAAAAGAATTTTTCCGCCTTCCCGATGATCGATACCAGCCCCGTTTCAGGGTTCACCGTGTTAGAGAGAAAAGCCGCTTTCCCGGGCGCGGTAAAATAGAGCTGCCACCAGCCTTTCCCGTCGCCTCCGGCCGGAATCGCCGCGACCAGAAGAATGACCAGAAAAAATGTTCTTACCATCTTATTCAGCATATGTTTTCCTTATATCACTGCGTCATCGAAGCATTAATAAGAGCGCATCCCGAAACCCGGGATGCACTTTAAAAAAGCCCTTCACAGGGTATAACGAACATCCCCCCGATTAATTAAAAAAAGCCGGCATAAGACCGGCTTCCGGGGGTACCGGGGCGTTAATCCATATCCCGCTCATCTTACCTGTATCCCGGATTTGAGCTCTTCCAGCTTGTCGTAGAGGATATTCTCATACACGGTGTAGAGCTTCTGCTCCTCCGCGCCGGGATACATGGCCTTCACCTTCGACACCAGTGTCCTGAAGGGCGTCAATTTCTTGATGTCCGTGGTGGATTCTATCATCTTCGTGATGCTCTCCTCGTCCTTCTTGAGCAGGCTGTGATAGAATTTGAACGAATTGAGCAGGTCAAGGAGCATGGCCTTGTTCTTCTGCACCGTGGTATCGCTTTCCTCTCTATCAAGAAGGTCCTGGATGAAGCTGAGGATATACTCCGTATCGAGGGCCGTTATCTCGAAGTCGAGCAGGAGCTGGTTGATCTTGGCCAGGTCCATCGTCCGGAGATGGATACGCGCCAGGAACACCGGATTCGACGACATCATGTTGATGTTCATCACGCGGTCTGAATCCGGTATCTGGAGCCGTTCCGCCAGGAACACGTTGTTCGACAGCTCCACGTATACGATCTCGTTAACCTTGTACCGGTTCTTTATTATGATGACGTCGTTGGGCGTGACCGCGTCGTCCACCACCACGTAATCGGGCTGCACGGTCACGTCGATGTCCCTGACCATTTGCGCCACGTCGGAGACGTGCATCATGCGCGCCGGGACCGCGTCCATTTCCTTGTCGGTGGAAAGGAAAAAGAACTTGGTCTTCAGGTCCCGCTGATCGCGGTAGGGAACCACGATCTCCCCGTTCCGGATCTTCAGCAACATGTAGCCCCGGTCATATTCCCTCCTGATATCGAAGGTGGCGCCGACAAAAATGATGACCGGGACCTGGTGGAGCAGGCTCCTGCATTCCTTGTCCCCATAGATCGATTTGCCTTTCTTGTCAAAGGCGAGATACTGCCATTTGTCGAAGAAGATCTTCAGGAGATACCCCTTCGGCGTTTTTTCTTCGATGAAGTTCATCTATCCTGAAACCCTCGTTGTCAAGGCATAGAGCCATTCATGGAGCGGCGCCATGTCGGCGTACCGCCTCATGCAGTACGCGACAAGGCCGGATGAATGGACCTCCTTCGGCACCGGCACCTCCATTCCGGCCCAGAGGCCGTTGTAGAGGAGGTACTCCGCGTTGCCATGGTCCGCGGGGTATCCCCGGGGCACCTTCTTGTAGAAGGAGCCGCCCAGGCCATAGGGGCCCTTGTTCAATACGCGCTTCACCGCCCTGTCCAGCTCCGGTCCGTATTTCCGGTGCACCGCCGAGTCGCGGTACTCCTTCAGCATGTGCTTTGGAAACATGTATATCCCCGCCCCCAGCATGAGCGTACCCGGCTCCAGGTGGAAATAATACCCGGAGCACTCCATCCGCGGCCCGTTGCCCTCCCAGAACCAGAGGGCGAGGTGCGTCTTGAAGGGGCGCTTGTCCCGGGAAAAACGGATATCCCGGTGGATCCTGAATATCGATTTATCCGTGCGCGGGTCGGCGTGTATCCCGGGGGACCGCCGGGCAAAGGCGTCGCCCATGGCCTCGACGAACCGCCGGGCCGGGGCCAGGACATGGTCGTCATAGTCGCGCCGGTGCTCTTCGAACCACTGCTTCGTGTTGTTCCTGCCAAGGCCGCGGTAGAAGGCAAGGCACTCCCTGGGGAACCCTTCAAATTTCTCGGTCATGGGCCATGCTCTCCCTTTATATCCGGGCCGCTATCGTGCGTTTCCGATAGCGCTCCAGCTCGGCAATGAACATCTCGGCAATGCCGGTGATGTCCTTGAACTGCTTGACCATGAAAAAAGTCTTCACCAGCTGCTTGATCTTCGTGTTGTCCAGGAGGTCCGCCATCTGTTTCTGGCTCGCGGTGAAGATTTCATCCGTGTCCAGGAAGGTCTCCCGTATGATCTCTTCCACGTTCTTTGGCAGCTTGTTCAGGGGAATACCGCTCCGGTAGTGTATGTTCTTGATGATCAGGGCGATGAGGGTCAGCACCTTCCTCTTCCGGTCCGCGTCCCGGTCGCTCATCATTTTCTCAAAGGCCGTGATGATGGTCTCGTTTTTATCCTTGATGGCGTCCATCAGCTCAAAGCGGACATCCTCGGGGAGCTTGTTGAACGCCGGCGCGTGATGGGGGTAGAACGATTTCAGGTATTGCTGGGAAAGCATGATCTTTCCCGCGAGGGATTCCCCGGTCGACGGGCCCCGCACGTAACCCCTGAGATTTTCAATATCCATGTCAAAGATGCTTTTGGCGGAACCGAGAAATTCGGGGGGCTCTATCTTTTCGAGGAACTGCTCCAAGGTCCGGTTTTCATTCTTCTCGTTGATGAAAAAATAATCCGTGAGAAGCCGGTTGAATTGTCCGCCGACGCCGCCCGGATGGTTCGGATCCTCCACCATTTTCAGGTATTCGTCGATGAGATTGTTGAAGCTCTCGTCTTTTTTTGCCATTGTTGTTCGGCCCCGCCTATAATACCGCCCGGCGCGGCCATTTCCGGCCGGGCGGTTCATATTCTACCGAGAACGGCCAATTAATCAAGTAAAATTATACCCGCCCATGGACGTCAACGGCGCATGAATCGTAGCGGCCGGCGTCAAAGTATCGGAACCCGATGCCGGCGACCATGGCCGCGTTATCGGTGCAGAGACCCGGCGAGGGGATGATGATTTCCTCGCTGCCGCGCTTCTCCCCGTCGAGCATCTCCCGGAGCCTTCCGTTGGCGGCCACCCCGCCGGCGACCACGATGGAACTGATGCCCCGCGACCGGGCCGCGGCAAAGGCCCGCCGGACCAGCAGCTCCAGGACACGCTCCTGGAAGCCATGGACCAGGCCGGCCCGGTCGGCCCCGGGGTTTTGCTTCACGTAATTGATCACCGCGGTCTTGATGCCGCTGTAGGAGAACCTCGTGTCCCCCGGCTCCGGCAGTATCTTCGGGAACCTGACCGTTTTTCCCGCAGCGGTGCGCGCCAGCTTCTCGATCACCGGTCCCCCGGGGTACCCCAGGTCAAGGTATTTCGCGATCTTGTCAAAGGCTTCGCCGGCCGCGTCATCGGCCGTGCGGCCTATGATCTCCATATCCCCCACGCCGCGGACATGGTACAGGACGGTATTCCCGCCGGAGACCAGGAGCCCGATATAGGGAAACGCCTGTTCCCGCCCTTCGAGAAAGGGGGCATAGAGGTGCGCCTCGAGGTGATTTACGGCTACGAGGGGGATGCCCATCGTGCGGGAGATGACCTTGGCGGAGAGAAGCGCGATGAGGAGGGAGCCCACCAGGCCCGGCCTGTTCGTTGCCGCCACGTAGTCCAGGTCCTTGAAAGAGGCCCCTGACTCCTCCAGCGCTTTCTCGATGAGAATGTTGATGGTTTCCAGGTGGGCCCGCGACGCTATTTCCGGCACGACGCCGTAATAGTCCCGGTGAAGATCGATCTGGCTTGAAATGATGTTCGAGAGAACGACCCTGCCGTCCCGCACCACGGCGGCCGCGGTTTCATCGCAGGAGCTTTCGAGACCGAGTCCGAGGGCCATCCTATTTCCCGTTGCTGATATGCTTGATGGCCTCATTGAGCTGCTGGTCGAACTCCAGGTCATAGAGGGGCTTTTTCCTGAACCGATAGATCCAGTCTTTCAGGATAAAATTGACGGTCTTGTCCGAAAGGGTCACTCCGTTCTTGGCCAGCAGCCGGCGGAACGCTTCTTTCGTTTCCACGGTATAATCCATGTCTTTTTTCACGAACTGTTCCAGGAGCTTCCTGTCCCGGATGACTTTCAGGTTTTTCATTTCCCCTTCGGAGAGCTTTTCAAGGGGAACCTCGAAGTCGGGCTTGATTCCCTTTTTATGGATCAGCTCGCCCGACGGCGTGTAATACTTGGCCACGGTGATGGCCACGCCGATGTCATCGTCCAGGTTGAAGGACTTCTGCACCGAGCCCTTGCCGAAGGTCTTGACTCCCAGGAGCTTTCCCCTGCCGTTGTCCCTGATCGCGCCGGAAAGGATCTCCGACGCCGAGGCGGAGCCGTTGTTCACCAGCACGATGAGGGCCCCCCGGTAGATCGGCTCGCTCTGCGACTTGAAGACCTGGACGCGGCCGCTCCCCTCTTTTCCCCGGGTCGACACGATGATCTTGCCCCGGTCCAGAAGGAGCTCCGAAATTTCAATGGAGGAATTCAGGAGACCCCCGGGGTTGTTCCGCACATCCATTATGATTTTTTTTATCCCCTTGGTGTTGAAAATCTTGAGGGCCTTGGTCACGTCCCTGGTCGTTTCGGAGCCGAAATTCTTGATCTTCAGATACCCGATATTTTTTTCCTTGATGATGTCGTAATCCACGCTGGTTATCTTGACCGGCGCCCGTTCAAGCTCGAAATCGAGGGGATCATCATACCCGTCGCGCTTCACCTGCAGCTTCACCGTGCTCTTCGGCAGGCCCCGGATCAGCTTCACGATTTTTTCGAGCTTCATCCCCTTGACGGCCTTGCCGTCTATCGTGGTGATGATATCCCCCGACTGAATACCGGCCTTCATGGCGGGAGAGTCCTCGATGGGGGTCACCACCACGACCTGCCCGTCCTGGATCGTTATCTCGATGCCGACGCCCTGAAACTTGCCGGTGGTCATCTCCTTTAGCTCCTCGAAGGACTTTTCATCAAGGAACCGCGAGAAGGGATCGTTCAGGGAGTTGATCATGCCGCGGATGGCGCCGTAGAACATCTCCTTCGGCGACGCCTCGTCGACGTATTCGGTAAGAATGAGCTGGTATACCCGGTGAAAATAGTCGAGGTATTTATGGGCCGGTTCCGTGGCCGACGACAGGAAGGAAACATTGATGCCGATGAACAGCCCGGTAAGAAAGGTCAGTATCAGCAGGTGGATGCGCCGCTCTTTCATTTTTTTAAACATCATTATCTCCGGTACAATGAATGCTAGGGTAGGTGTATACAGGTACTGTGTACACTGTAAAGTAAAAAAGTTAAATAAATCAAGCGCGGAAAGGGAGAATCCGCGCTTCCGCCGTCATTTGCCTTTCATGACATAGACGCCGTCCCAGCCCCGCGACGGCGGGTTCTTGGCGTATGTATCGCAGCGCTCAACGTACACTTTTGAGGGACCGTCGTCATCGACCACCTTCAGGGCCTGCTTGAAGAGGACCCTGGCCTGCTTCCAGTCGCGGTTGAGGAAGAGCTCCCTCCCCTGGTTGTATTTGTCCAGCATTTAATAGATCCGGTCCGGCAGGGAGCCCTTTTTGCCAATGAGTTCGTATATCGGCACGGCCTCGCTTTTTCCCACCACGCGTATCACGTCCAGCTGGCGGGCGTCGACAACATCCTTCACCCCTTCATAGGTGGACCCGCTTATCATGGCGCTGGTCTCATAATACTTGTTGGCCCCCTCGAGGCGCGACGCCAGGTTGACCGCGTCTCCCATGGCGGTGTAATCCATCCTGGTCCGGGACCCCATGTTGCCCACCGTCGACTTGCCGGTGTTGATCCCCATCCTGGCGTATATCGGCTCCTTGCCCATGCTCATCCATTTTTCCTGGAGCTCCCTGAGCCGCTTCTTCATATCGATGGCGGCAAGGCACGCCTTGGCCGCGTGATCGGGCATGACCGTGGGCGCGCCGTAAAAGGCCATAATGGCGTCCCCGATATACTTGTCCACGGTGCCGTTGTAGTTCAGGATGATATCAGTCATCTCCGTGAGATACTCGTTCAGGCGCACGACCAGCTCCTTGGGGGAGAGTTTCTCCGATATGGTGGAGAATCCCCTTATATCCGAAAAATAAATGGTGATCTCCCGGTCTTCGCCCCCCAGCTCCAGGGAATCGGGGTCCTTGATGATCTCGTCAATAACGCTCGGAGACAGGTAATAAGAGAATGCTCCCTTGATGAACCGCTTCTGGCTTTCCTCCTTCATGAACTTAATGGCGATAATGGCCATGGAGGGCAGGAACATGGACAGGGTAATGCCCACCTGCTGGAGCCAGAGGTTGGTCAGAACAAAAAGAAGCATCACCGCCACATTGAGCACAATGAAGGTTACTGTCATGTATATGAGCGATTTCTTGGCGTCAAGACGCTGGATGACAAATCCCATGGCAACCGCCACCAGGAGCATGATAAGGAGGTTAATCGGCCAATTCACCCTCGTAATGAACTGTTTCTGTATAACGGTGTTGATCGTGTTATGATAGGTCCCGACCCGGGCGTACACGTTGTGGAGCGGTATGGAGCCGATATCCTGCGTCCCGGCCGCCACGAGCCCCGACAGGGCGACGGTTTCTGACATGTTTTCAACCAGCAGCGCCAGGTTCATCGCCTTCATTAAAAATTCCATCTGTTTCAGCTCGTCCCGCTTGTTCTTGGCGCCGTCTTTTACTTCTTTTTTCAGCTTTTTAATTTCTGCGGCGTAATTGCCGATATATTCAAGCTTCGTTCTGTTCGTCTCTTTTTTTAGGTCCGCGACCTCTTTCCACGTTTTCTCCCTTTCAGACGCGGTGCCGGCGGCGGCATACCCTGCGCGGGCGGCGGCCATCCGCTCCCTCAAGTCTGCCAGCAGGCCGTTCTTTTTCAAAGATCCCAGCTGCTTCTTTATTTCAGCAATGCTGGCTGCCATGTTCTTTCTCGCCGCGGCATCGCCTTCCTTATACTCCTCCGTGAAGCCTTCCAGCTGCTCGGTCAATCCCCGTATCCGTTCCGCCTTGATCTGGTCCTCCTCGTCATTGACCTTTTTCACCGTGTCGGCATGGCGTGGATATTCAAGAACGGCATAGAAGGGAACGTGCATGAAGGTGTTCTCAAAACGGCCATCCTTGTTCCGGCCGGAGCCGGCCCAGGTGACATACATCATCCCCTTGGAATCTATGGGTATCGTTATGTCCTCGGTGGCCTGGGTGACAGGATTCAGGGCCTGCTTGAGAATAACGCTGTTGCCCGGGTTTACGGCGACCCTGTTGAAGGGCACCCGGCACACGTCCATGAGCATGACCATGGCCAGGTTAAAATAGAGCCTCCCCTGGTACACCTTGACCAGCTGTACCTTCCGCACCGTGCCGTCGATATCGGTGTACCGGTTCACGAAGCCGAAGCCCTTTGCCGTGTTCATGAACTCGGGGATCGGATAGGAGATGCTTTTCGTGGTAGGGTCGTCCAGGCTCTTCAGCTTTTCAGATTCGGCTGCGGATAGCTTCACCGAGGAGCGCTCCAGAAACCGTTTCTGCGCCTTTTTGAAAGAGTCCTTTTTCTGACGCTCCAGGACATCATAGTTGGCTGCCTCGTCAGTGAAGGTGTAGGAGAGAACGGCCCGATCGCATGAGGCAATGCTGTCGGCGAATATTTTATCCTTGTTCCAGCCCGCCGCTTCAAGCTCGGCCAGGGAAACCCGGTTGCCCTTCCCGATCTTCCGCATGAGCGTATCGTAGTCCCTGTCGTCAAGGGTCCGCGGCGTGGCGTCGAGGAACATCATGTCAAAGCTCACCTGCGACACGCCGATATCTTTCAGGGTATCCAGTCCCTCCGCGTAGAGGTTCCTCGGCCA
>JADHED010002675.1_pt1 | contig 11864 bp, 14 predicted proteins | sample 8952041 | NCBI WGS metagenome assembly JADHED01 (sample SAMN16124423, study PRJNA663239) | bioreactor sludge metagenome | isolation source: sludge (control) | place: India:Bengaluru | collected 2018-09-08
TTTTTTACCCGCTATCCCTTTGCCTGTCTTTGTTTCCTCCTGCCGGACAGGCCCTACATATTAAACATAGGGACACAAAACGCAATCTGAAACGAAAGCGTAGCTAATGCCTCTCTGATTAAAGCTCATTCGCGGCCTCCATGCCAGCGACAACGGCGGTTCTCTGGTCTTTGGTAAGGGATTTTACTACCTGCTCAAAGAGGGCTGGATACTTCGTCTGCGCGTTCTTCAGGGCTGGTAAGAAAAGCTCGCTGTCCTGGCCGAAGCGCAGGTAGAGAGCGAGAAGGTTCCGCATCGTTTCCTCGTTTGGGGACTTCTCTAGCTGTGCAACACGGGTATTGAGTGCTCTCTCAACAAGCTGGTCAATGTCGAATTGTTTACCCTCGGGTGATTGATACATCTGATCATGGCCGGGCACTGGCTTGTAGGTAGGGAAGAGTTGTAAAATGTCATCGCCAGCAATGACAGGAACGGCACTAATTAGTAGCGCAACGAGAAAGTATTTCATTAGGGTATTATACATACATAAATTAGCATTATCCAACCTTTAGGGTGAATTTCCCGCCATTTCGTTGGAGTTCGGCTTGCAGATCGGAGTAGAATTGCCTTTGAGTACTAGGATCACCTACAACGCCGATGCAGCCAAGCGTTCCGTTTGAGCCTTCATCTGGGTGAATACGGAGAAGCTCACGCGTGCCACCCACGCGGCTGTCATACTTGTCCGACAGGAAGGCTTTGTAGCCGAACTGACTGGATGTTCCCCGGCCTGATACCATGCCCGCTTGGGAAGTGGTTTGAAGCCCCCAAACTTGATATTCCCCAGCTGGCAGGTAGCCTCGGCCCGATCCACCAGATTGGAATTGGTAGCTGCGACCATTAACCGTAATGACACCTTGAGCCATATCGCGGGTACCGGGTTTGTCGATGATGTTAGAGAAGGCCGCAGTCTGGTTCTGACCAGCATTTGCTCCCATGGTTTGAGGTTGGCCGGTCGCAGAGTTCATCTGATTACCGGCGTAGCTCCCCGATGATTGAAGATTTTCAAGAGCGGCCTGATAGTCTTTCAAAAAGATATGCTGCGAGCCCTTAAAATCAAAATTCCGGTTCGGCCTCTGGCTGGGTGGTGCCTGATCCTCGGGATCGAGAGAGGTATCAATCTTTGCCCCCATGGCCAAGCTCGCGGCAATAATCTGCTGGCCCTTTTTCGCGTCCTCCGCCTCATCCAGACTCTGAATCGATTTGATGGATGCCTTGATCAGGGCATTCAGCGTTGCTTGGCCGAGCATCTCGCTGGAGAGCTGATCAAGGATGTTTTTCAACGCCATCCTCTGCACGTATGTCATGTTGGTGCCCGACAGCTCCTTCACCTGCTTAATGGTCTGCGAAAACATGAAGTTTCGGATTGATTGATTATTAAGTTCTCGCATCGCATTGATAGAAGAAGGATCAATCCCCAGTGCCTTGGCTTGGACCATCGCGGCTTTGAGTGCTTGCTCCTGCGCATCGGAGCTCATAGCCAGCTGGGCAGCGAGTTGCTCTGAGTTTGTCTGTGTAGAAATAATGTCCGAAGAAGCCGAGACAGCCTCGCCGATTGTTTCGTAAATGCCAGTGAGTTGCTCTAATTCCTCCTTGTTGATGTCGAGCTTCTGCATTTGCACGTCAAGAATGCCGTATGCTTTGCCCAACAGAGTGGATGGATCCAAAACCGATCCGAGCAACATATTCGCGAGTACTTCCTTAACGATTTTGGCAATATCAATAGTGGGAATACCGCCACCAGAGCTTTGCCCGCCGCCTCCACCTACACCAGCATCCATTCCGCCTGTTGGGGCACCATCAAGGCCAGCACTGGAAGGGATTTGTATAGGGAACTGCTCTGACTTCTCAACATCCACAGGCTTTTCCTGCGCGTGAAGTGACGGGGCAGCTATAAGAAATGCGAAGACCACGCTTTTAACAAGCCGATCTATCTTCAGAATCTCTTTTGTTTGCGCAATTGCGTCCTCCTCCCTTTCCTGCCGCGATGATGTGCGGAACTTCCTTTGTATGAATGTTACTACGTAATGCAAACGAGCTCTCCAAAGCGGCTGGCCGTGAAATCTTCGGATGTGTGTTAGGTCCATCCTCCATCTTAGCAAATCTAATGATGACGGATGAAGCCCCCAAAATTGCGAAAGGCGACCGCCGGGGAAAGATAAGAAACCCAGCAATCGCCTTATTGAGCCATCCGGGGCTCAAGAGTAGTATGTCGCAAATTCCTTTTCGGAACTATTTCTACTATATCACAACTAATCGCCTAAAGTAACACCAATCTCTAACAATCTACTTTTTGGCGGCTGGACTATAGAATACTCCTCTTCCTTGGAACGAAGTCTCCATGTTTGGGGAACGATTAGCGAATCCCGCATCAATACGCTCAGACCGATGAGGAATCTATGGACAAATTGCGCATCCTCTTCGTACTCGCTGGGGATGTAGAAATACCTACCGTCAGCCTGCCATGGGAATTTTGGTCCGTCGTGAAGTAACCGAAAGTTATGGCTGATAAGCTTCTCTTCAATGTCCTCAGAGCATCTCCGCATTATCGCACGCCAGAATTCTACGATGGCTGCGCTCCCATCCCCGATACACGCCCAATTTGGGTCCAGGTTCCAGAGCGCCGCATCTCGCTCAGAGAACGGCAAGCTCACCCAAGCGGCAGTCAGAATGCGCTCTTTTAGTTGCGGCATTGACCACCCTCCAGGATTGCATAACCCATCTCCGCCAACGCAACCATTGCCCGCTCGCGCGGGTAATAATACTTGTAGTTGTCGATAATGGCTTTTGCCCTCTTTTGAAGTCGCACGAAATGCTCGCGAGGAAGGCGATCCACAATCCATAGCCCTAGAAGGTCGTCGCGAACTTCGATGGTAGGACGTCCAGCTATCCGGCGTTTCAGATCAGCAGCCTCCATCTGGCGGTATCGCTCCCCAATTATCGCCGCGTTCTGCATCTGCCACGCTCTGTGCTTGATAGGTACGAGAGGCTCGCCGTAAATTTGATAAAATTCAGCCCCAAACTCGTTAATAATCTCACCTCCCAGCGATAAAATGGCCTGATCCACCGTGGCCTCGTCTGTGAAAGCACGGAGAGATGCACTGATGATTCGGTCCGAGCTAGTGACATCCTTGAAACCTTCGTGGACCAGTTTACCCGAATCTTTATTGAGGACTATGATTAGGTCTTCGTTCATTGCGTCACCGCCTCCTGCTTCGCTTTTCTCGCCGCGATTTCTAAGCGCATACGATTAAGTTTATTCTCACTTGCTGCCTGTCGCGCCAGCAGCTCTTCCTCAGAGAATACCACGTAATAAAAGCGCGTGGCCTTGCTCTTGTTTGGCACGCGAACTCGTATCGAGAATTGGTGCCCATCAAGCGGGAATCGCTTCAGAACCTCCTCCTTCGGAGTAAATTCGGCTACTGCCTGCTCCTTCGAATGAGATTCGATTGAAGCCAACAGAGTACGGCGAGGGATAAATGAGTGGTCAGTTTGAAAAATAGAGTATTTCATGGCTATTTTTTTGTTAGGGCTAACATATCTCCTTTTGAAGGAGCATAGTCTAAATGCTTCTCATTCTTCCGAATGGCCCACGTCGTGGGGATACAGACTCCATCCGCTAAGCGCTTATTGATCGACTCCAAATAGGAGTGCGTTTGTTCAGCGAGAGCGGCGCATTCTGATCTCAAATAGATGTAATTGCCGGAACCCATCCATTTTAGTCCGGGCCCGCCAACTTCCACGGTGTAGTTCTTTGCTCTGAACAACAGAAGCAACTCAGCCACCTGCTGATGGACGGACACGCCTCCAATACCGAGCGCAATCGCATCTCTATCTGAAAGCGGTAGACTAATGAAAGCCGTTGTTATGTATTGCATATTCGAGTATATCATACATACAGGAACATTTCGAAGTCTCCGTTCTTCCAATCTTCAAAAGCGTTGATCAAATCGACATCGCCCTCCCAAAATTCCCCAGCCAACTCCAAGCATTCTTCTTCAGAAATGCACGTTCCGGCTAGGTAAACGGCTTTCTTGATCGCATCCAAAGCGCATTTGCAATGGAGAAACTCCTTTGGAACCAAGCGGCCATTCGTGAGGGCGACATACTCCCCTTCGGCCTCCAGCTCTTCGACCGCTGTGTAAAGCTCGTCCATGGAGAACTCTGAATAAAGCTGCGACATTGCCACAAACGGATCCGTATAACGACGCTCAATAAATGCGTCGTTATACTCCAATTTCATTAAATCCTTAGCTGTGTAGACAGGCTGCGGGATTACCTGCGTCGTTTGGTCTTTGTTGGGAGGTACGGGATTATCAGGTATGACTTCAGCTAGGGTTGGCACCGTAGGAGGTTCATTATCAAATGTGTCATAATCATCTTGAGCGTCAGAGAGCGTGATACGCCACACTCGCTTGCCATCGACGCGTCCGGGAAGCTTCTTCACACGCTCAGGAAAGCGCAGCTCTAGCTTTGCTAAAAGCATCCCGGCTGCCCCATTGTAGTTCAAAATGCGAATACCTACTTCGTTGCGAATTGCCGGAATTCCAAGCAAGTAACGCTCAAGTTCTGATGCGCGACCAATCCACTCCTTTTTCTCGCAAGAACGGATAATGAATTCCTCTACAAGTTGAAGGAGTCGCATCTCGGGATCGAGACACTGTAGTTTCGCAACCAAGTCCGGGTGGTGGAAATGAGTAATACCGAATCGGCGACTACGCTTCTTCTCCTGAATTTCGTATTCATGGAGAAGGAAGTGCATGAATGCAGGCATTTCCCCTTTCACAATAGCGTCCACTTTTGCTCGTCCTTCCAATGTTCCATCGGCGAAGGGAATGGTGGCCTTCCGGGCTTTAAACAGGAAAATTTTATCAAGCATGCTCGCGTCGAGCGAAGGCAGCATTAATAGCGTTTTGGGCTCGTCGTTCAGGCTTATTGAGACTCTCCAAAACGGCTTCAGACCACCAATGGCATCTTGCCCCTTACCCTCAAAGCGGTGGGTCTGGTTCACTGCAAGTTGCTTCAGCATCGCACCAAAATTCGCACGTGATGCCTCATCTATCTTCGGCGCTTTGTCTTCCATTTTCAAATGCTCCGAGCAAAACAAGTCTCTGTTGAAACTGCTCTTCGTCATGAAAACATAGGGATCAGTCGAGCGTCCTCCCAACACTTCGTCTATCAGCAGTTGGCACAGCGATTTGCCCGCGTCCGCAGCTCCGATAAAAATTGCGATTTGACCAGGCATGGTCGCCCCAGCTTGCTGCGCTCGTGCAGCTACGGATAGCCAGCCAAGGAAATAATCAACTTGCTCAGAATGACCACCGAGAAGCCCATCAATTATCTGGTGGATGAAAGGCCAATCACCTTTCACTGGAGCAGCAATTTGTGGACCGCCGGTAATAAGGGCTCTCTCGTCCCCGAGCTCGACCACCGACCCCTGTTTATAACCCGATAGAGGAGCGACCAAGCCGACAGAGTTGTTGTCCTGAATCCATTCTATGCACTCCTCAGTATCCTTTACGAATTTTTTCCTACGCAACCCGCGCTCTACACCCTCTTGATTGACTTTGATCCATTTTCCTTTGTGATCCTTCCGGTAGTAGCACCCTTTCTGATGGTGATAGTATATCTCCGCGCAAAGAGCCTGCATTCGCAATGCTGGCGAAGGTGTTGGAGCCTCTAAAATATTCTCCAGCTGTAATGGAGGAAGATCAGTGTTTAGTTCCGTCTCCATTACTGGCTCGCCTCCGTTTTGAGGCTGTTCCAGAGCGCTTGTACGTCGGTGGGATCGAAAACCATTCGACGGCCACGACCGCCGATCAGGGGCTTCAGCTTACCAGATTTGACGAATCCTCTAATTAGATTTCGATTTTTAAAAATGGCGCAGACTTCATTGAGAGTCAGCGCGGGCACAAAAGTGATAGCACCTTCGGATGGTTTATAGAGGAGCTTGTCCACTCTTTAATAATAATGTATGCGTCAATCGCAAAGTAAGCAAAAGTTTCGCAAACTGCGAAATTGTTCAAAATACCACCCGCCTACCAGGCACAACTTAAGGGGCTGGTAGGCTCTCTTACCTAGGCAAAACGAGTTTTTGACCATCCTACCACCCTTCCTCCACATCCTTTTAAGTTAGTTCTATAAATATTCTTCCTCTATCAAATATCTCTAGAGGGTGGCAGGGTGGTAATTAAGTAATAGAGGGAATTTTATCTCTCTGATTTCCAGAGAGATATTTCCTCACTTCCGTGACCACCCCCCTAAAAAACAGGGTGGTTGAGGGTGGTTACGCCAAAACTAATAAACGTCCTGGTCTTGATAATCATTGATTCGCGTACTTTTCGCAAGTAGGTCCAAACACCCAGTTTGAATCAAGCGGGGTTGCAGCCCAATACGTGGCGTCAGAAGCCAATTTTGTGAAAAATCCACGCACGCACGCAAGGTATCCCGCACCTCCCCATACTCGTCGGTTCGCAACCAATCTTCGCTCATCAAGCTTCTTTGTAGAGTTCCTCAAAAACATCCTCAGGCATCCATGTTTCATACTGCTGAGATGTGCCCAATTTTCGAACGACCAGCATACCTGGCATAATATGAATGTTGCTGCTAGGAGGCTCCTTCATGTTATTTTCTTTGGCCAGCTTCGCGAAACGCCGTTGATACGAGCGATTTGAAAGTGGATAGGCTCTAACCCTTGTTCCGTATTTTTTGGCGTCAGAGGAGTTAATAGCCGTCCAAACAGGCATCTCCTCCATGGTGACGAAGGGCAGGTTGTAGTCGGGCATGATATTCAGAAAGTCGTAAAGAACTCGGATTTATTCGCGATCTGGGACGAATTTATTCGTTATGTCCTCGACCCCATCATGTCCCGCCATTTTAGCATCCGCGTACACGGTGTAGCTATTGGTGTGCTTACGAAACACTCCGCTCCTTTTGATGACTTCCCGAGGAATCTTCAGAACTTGCATCACTTCGAATGGGGCATTGTAAATCACGGCCACCACGAAATCGAAATGCTCTCCGTCTATATCTCGGATCGCACTTAACTGTCGGGAGCCATTCTTTTTGCTCAGGCGCCTAGCCTTGATCTCATATTTCTTTTTATCGTCGTTTCCGACCGCATCGTAGCCTTGCTTCGAGGATGTTTCCCGGGTCAGATTCAAAGTCTTGCAAACTAACCATTCCGTATAATCACTTACAGGATTGTTTGCAGTTCGACAGATTCCTCGGGCAACCAGCGTATCAATAATGGTCCCAGTCAGTTGGAGGAGTTGTTTTGGTGTTTGGGTCTTTAAGAAGTCGGCCGTGTTCATTTGAGGGGAAGATTCGTAAGTAATGTTCAACCTAGAGTGATTCAAGCGTCATATCCAAACGGGCAATCTGACTTTTGACTAGTTTGATCAGAATGTCGCTGACGCTCCCAGCTGTCGGCGAATTCGACGTGTAAGCGCGGGCGTGACCTCCCAAAGGCCCAAGGCACCCGTACAGTGAATTGGTGTTTTCAGGGGGATTACGTCCTTAAGAATCCAGCCGTAGTTGATTGAGCCATCTCGCGGACGCCAGAACCATTTTGAGGTACTTCTTGTCACTATGTCGTCCACACGAGCAACACCGCAGATAGCCGAGAAGGGAAGGTCTTTCAGATCAGGCATGTCGATGCCTTTCGGGAAGACTGCGTCTCGTCGAGGAGTGCCTGAAGCGTGAAGGGCAAGCCAACCACGAAAATCCCGCTTCCAAACACGATTTTCAACGTCCTTTCCTTCCCATAAAATCGCATGGAGCCACGGTTGCTTGATGGTGAGAGCTTTCATGAAGATTCCAGTGTCAGTCTCGGGCAATGCCAGGAAAGGAAGACACCCATTTAACCTTGAAATCGCCAAAGGCTTTGACAATCTGAATCTTATAGTCAGGAAAGCTGTCTACCAACTGCCATTTTCCTGTAGAGTCGGGAAAAGCATCGACCTTCTGAACACGAAGATCTTCGAATGAATTAACGACCTCGACCTTGTAGTCTGGATTAGTGGTCACGATTTGTATCCGACCATAAATTGAACGAATCGGCGCTTCGGGCTTTGAAGCCGCCGAAACATCGTCAGCCGACCCTTTGGACAGAGACGCTATCAACAAGAGCGCAGATAAAATATAGGGAGCGATTCGCATCAATCTTGGTCTTCTGAATTCATCTCCAGACGTTATTTCACACATGGGGTTATTAAATTCCACTGGCTCCCTGGCTTCGGAATTCAAGAGTCCATGACTCAGGATTGTACGCGTAGTACTCGATCTGCCCAAACACTATGAGCTGTAGAGCATGCCTGACGGCGTCTAGTGGTACAGAAAACCATTCCGTAGACTGCTTTCTTTGCCCCTCCATATCTGTTACCTCAATATCAAGCCGCGCTTTCCCAAAGACTGCATGGATTAGCTGCTCAACTTTGTGGCTGGATACGTTTGCGATCTGGGCTGAAGCTACCAGTTCAACGGGTGCGCAAAGATAGGTGACATGGCGTTCTGCTCCAGCTATCCGCTTCGATACAGGCTCCTCAGTGAAACCAATTTTATGAAGGTTTGGAATGGCCTTCACGTGAGCATCCGAAGACTTGGAGCGAAGAACGTAGATCCACCCTGTTTGTTGATCCTCTGGCGTAATTTTTGAATCTGGGAACATCTCAGATTCGTGCTCGGTGATCATCAGTCCTCCCTTGTACAGTTCGGTGGAGAGCGAGCGCAGCAACATATCCGATTCCCGCTCGTTAATAAAAATCAAGCGAAGTCGGGTATTCGTCTTTCCTTTGTGGTTGTAAGGTTTTCCCTTTTCAGCCACGTAACAGAGCAGCCCTCCAAGCACATAAAACTTCCCCTCCTCAATATGCTGCTCATTCTTGAACGGTATTGCCTTTCGAACCCCGGACCTGAGGTCGGCCAAGCATTTATCGAAGAAAGGGCGGAACTTCTCAAAGTCGGCACAATCCTTTCTTTGGGCCACGTAGTCAGGCATTACCTGCTCCTTCTTCGGCTTATTTGCAAATCGCCCTCCAAAAAGCGCTTTTTCCTTTTGCTCGCCCCCCATGATTCGCGCAAAGGCACTACTCTTGGCAATGCCTTCCAGAGCGGAAGGGATTACAACCTTCTCATCAAGCTGGGGTGAAGGTTGAACAGGTTCGGCGGCTATCGGAGTAAATCCCGTATCTTCGCAGTACCTCGCAATGACGCCCTCTTTATCGTGCTGAGTGAGGTAGTTTCTCTTCTCCTCGTCTTCGACGATGCTTTTCAATCTAGCAGCCAGTTTGCGCTCGGAAATGGACTTTCCTATTTGAGGGAGTCGTCCATTCAGCTTTACAAAATTCTCAATTTCGCGAAAGCCAGTCATGAAGGCCGAGGCCTCGGGATTTTCTTTCTTTTCCGGGTCTGGTTCATGCTTTCCATACTTGGTAAGCATGGCTCCAACCTGTTTCAGTATGTCCGGCTTCAGCGACATGGTCTATTGGAGTTCGAGGTCGTCCTTCTGGTTAGCCGCCAAGAATATCTGGCGAGCCTTCTGCACCATAAGTCCTAAACGAGCCTCAAACTGGTCCTTGGACTTGTAGTTCGGAAGGCAGCCATGTTCAGTCTCAAATGTCTCGATTAGATGCCAATTCGCGTTGATCTCTTCGGGAGTGATATTTGCTTTCTGAGTCGCCAGAACCCCTTGAACCGATTCCAGAATGTCCTTGTCGAGAGACTTGGAAAGAACCTCGTAGGCATGCTGGAATGGGTTGATCTTGTAAATCATGTCGATGTGAAGGTCATCGATGTTGATGAACTGGCGTGCGAAATTAATGAACCGTTTGTCCCCCTCCTGGGTCTGCTTCCCATGGGAGAACAGCGTATCAGCCAAGACGTGATCGGCAACCTCACTTACCTCCTGTTGGGAGAGGTCCGAAAATGTCTCCATGATGATCTTCGGGATCAGCTGTTTATTCACCACCGCCGCGTCAGTCTGATTAACAATAGCTTGCTGGACATCTGGAGAGCTAAGAATTGCGGCCTTGAGTTCACGCAGCTTGGTATCAACAATCTTCTGAACCTTTTCGGTAGATGGGTTCTTCAGCCCTTTGATCGCTATGGTATTTCCCTGTTTACCCGGTTCGTTGGGATCAACCTTAGGCTTAAACTTGAAAACCGGTGCCATAACCTGCTCCATGAGGAGCGAACAGGTGATCGCCTTCAGCATGTCGTTAACAGCCTCTGCCACCTCATCACTCTTCGCGTTAGGTTCCGCCACGAGGTTGGTGAACTGAGCGTGGCTTTTGTTTGCAGAATCCCTCGTGCAGCGTCCGATGATCTGTACTACCTCAGTGAGTGATCCACGGTATCCAATGGTCAGGGAGTGCTCACAATACTCCCAGTCGAAGCCTTCCTTGGCCATTCCCAGCGCGATGATAATATCAACGCCATCTCTGTCTTTAAGATCGGCTAAGTATTTTTTGACAAGCGTTCTCTTCTCGTCGTCATCGGTCACGAGATCGGCTACCCGGACATCTTTTCCCTCAGCCGTGGTAAGCGTGATGATGCCTGTAGCTTGATCGACACGAGCATTGACCCCGATGAGATCCATGATGTCGCCGAGCATTGTGTACTTATCAGCATAGGCCTCGCGGGCATTAACGCTCGGGATGTGGACGATAGTCTTCTTCCCAACATCAAGAACTTCCCCCAGCGCGGAGATATACTTACCTTGATAGAAGTGGTAACCAATTCCCAGTGACTTGAGGTGCCTATAGCCGTTGAGCTGCTCGTAGTAGTTATAAACAACATCGAAGAATTTCTCTTCGTTCGCAGTCGAGAGGATAGCCACATTGTCACCACGAAAGTAGGATCCCGTCATGGCAACGACATGAGCATTGGTTTCGGTCATGATCCTATCGAGGCAGTCCCCAAGAACATTCTCACCTTCAGTGGATACATGGTGAAACTCATCGATACCGATGAGGGAATCCTGGAACGCTTTTGCTTCGAGCTTTTCTACAGCAAAGCGGAAGGTAGAATGAGTGCAGACAAGAACCTCGGCCAAAGGATCATCCATAAAAGCCTGAAACGCTTTCACTTTAGCTTGATTGCCTTCAGGAATACAGAGGTCAACATCGAGCTTCCAATCTCTCCAGAAGCCATGGGATGTAAGCGAAGTGTTCTTAAAAGATGCCCCGATGGATTGCTCTGGTACAGCAATTATAACCTTCTTGATTCCCTGATTCTGAAGTTTGTCCAAAGCCAAGAACATCATCGCTCTGCTTTTCCCGGAGGCTGGAGGAGCCTTCAGCAGGATGTACTGGTGGTCTCGCGCCTCGAAGGCCCGAGCCTGCATCTCGCGCATACCAAGAGCGTTGATGGAACTGCTCGTTCCAGTCTGCTCGTACTCAATTTCAATTAAATTTGGCATCAGCTTTGGCCGGTTATTTTTTTGTACAGAGAAATAAGATGCTTCAGACGGTCATCCACGTCAGCAAATGGTTTTTCGCGATAGCAGCGATCCACAATGGTATCTAGGCGACGATGGGCCTGAAAGAGCTTGTCAGGCATATCATCGTACATCTGGGCGTAGGTCATTTCGTGAAACTCTTCCCGTATATCAATAATATCAAAAACCGCTTCTTCCAGAGCCTCTTTGATTTTAGAAGGAATAGAGGGTATAGGGAAATTATTGTATACAAACGAGGAATAGCCAATTCGCGTCTCAAGTCGTCCCGCGACTAAGTGAGTCCACGCCATATGCATTTTTGAAGAAAGAACGCCGAATAGCCAGGGCTCTGCATCGTACGCAACGTAGCCCTTGTTCGAAATTACAGTTT
>JADHED010002676.1_pt1 | contig 11863 bp, 6 predicted proteins | sample 8952041 | NCBI WGS metagenome assembly JADHED01 (sample SAMN16124423, study PRJNA663239) | bioreactor sludge metagenome | isolation source: sludge (control) | place: India:Bengaluru | collected 2018-09-08
GGCGCGGAGCCGGCCGCGGCCGCAGGGGCCGGAGGGGGTGGCCCCGCAGGGGCGCCCGGCGGTCGGGCCCACGGGCCCGGGCGTCCGGCCCCGGGCAACTGGATGCCGGGCGCGCCGAGGAAGTGCTCGACGTGCTCCGACATGATGTCGATCTCCGTCAGGCCCAGCCCCCGCATCGTCTTGAAGATGTCGGGGAGGCCGAGCCCGCTGAACGAGAAACTGGCGGACTGCAGCGCGACGCGGACGCCGCGGACGCGCGCCACGTCGGTGCCACCCATGCCCCACGCGGGGCCGGCGGGAACGACCGGCAGCGCGACGGCGGACGCCAGGGACGCCTTCAGCCAATCACGGCGAGTCAGCATGCTCACCTCCTGCGAGTCCGCGCGCTCAGCGACGGGCCGCCGGGCCGGGCGCGTACGTGGGACTGGTGATGCGCCACATGTCGTGGAACATCGACATCTGGTGATAGGCGCCCCACTCGGGCCCGTCCACCGAGCCTTTGTAGAATGCCTTCTCCCCGCGTTCGGCGCGCGGCTGCCCAGGCACGTAGTCGGGGAACCACCCGCCGTGCTCGGGGTCGAAGTACTCGCGCTCGAGGAACTCGAGCGTCTTCCGGTGGTACCGCCACAACTCGGTGCGCCCGTGGAGGATCGCGTAGTTCGCCGTGGCCTTGACCACTTCGCACTGCGGCCACCACAGCATGCGCGCGGGGCTGCCGTCCGGGGCGACGCCGCCGAGGCCGCCCACCGATTCGTTGTAGCTCTGGAGGCCGAGGTCGAGGCTGCGGCTGCCGAGCTCGATGAACTTGGGATCGGCACCGAGCTCGACCGCGCGGCTCAGCAGCGAGGCCCACTCGAACAGGTGGCCGGGATTGCCGCGCGGGTTCCCGACGGGCTTCCAGTCCTCGTCGTAGGACTCGGGCAGGTAGCCGATCTGGTAGTCGTAGAGCCGCTCGATCGCCTTCAGTTGCTGGGCGATCTCGTACCACACCTCCTCGGACCCGGTGACGTCGTAGAGCGACAGCAGCGCCTCGAACACGTGCAGGTTGATGCCGTAGCGTCGCGCGGCCATCCCGGTCGGAGGCGCACCCGCCGGCGCGGCCGGCGCCCCGCCCGCGGCCGGGGCCGCCCCCGGCCTGGCGCCGCCGAACATGCCGCCCGGGGTGCGTCGCATGAAGTCGCGGGTGAAGCTTCCGGAGCCGATGAACGGCCCGTCGCGCATCTTGTCGCGCATCTCGCGAAAGAACACCATGGCCGCGTCGACGTAGCGCCGCTCTCCGGTGACCCGCCACGCTTCGGCCAGGGAGTACAGGGCGAAGCTGGAGAACCCGGTCTTGTTCTCCCGGATCACCTCGAGGTTCGGGCCGACCCGGTCGTAGTAGCCGCCGAACTCGGGGTCGCGCATCCGAAGCAGGAAGTCCATGCCGCGCGTCAGCGCGGCCCGGTACTCGTCGGACCGCGCCATCTCGTAGGCGACGGCCATGCTGTAGAGCTGGCGTCCCTGGCCGTTCACGCTGGCCTCGCGCTGCGTGCCCCAGGGCTTCCACTGGCGGTCGAGGTTCTCCTGGATGAAACCGTTCGGCTCGACCGAGTGCCGCACCCAGTAGTCCATCAGCCCCTTGATCGCCGCGTTGGTCACCCAGGCGCGATCGACGTGCTTGCGGATCTCGTCGTCCGGCGGGCGCTTCAGCCAGGCCGGGCGTTGGGGAGGCGGCGCAGTGGTGGCGCCGGTCGAAGCGCCCACGATCGCGGCGGCGCCCAACAGCGCGAGGACACACGTCCAGTGCCGGACACGTCTGGTCATCGTCGGCCCCTTCTCTCGTCCGTTGCGGGTGTGCCGCTCGCCGCGCCCATCGCGCGGGGCGGGACGGGCGCTGCCGGGCGCGCCCTCCGGTGACGGGAGCGCGACCGGACGGCGACCGGCGTGGTGTCGGCTTCCTCGGTCGAGCCGGGCCCGGGGGCTGAACCAGCAGCCCCGGGCCCGGCAGACGCCTCAGAAGGAGAACGTGGCCCGCGCTTGCATCGTGCGCGCCGGCTGCGTGCCGGTAACCGACCCGAACGCCGCGCCCGAGGCGATGTTGGTGTTCGGATCGTTCCAGCGGACGAAGTTGAACGGGTTGACGATGTCCATCCCCAGGAGCAGGCGGCGGTTCCCCCCGAAGGACATCGACTTCGAGATCGAGACCGACTCCGACTTCTGGGCGAAGCCCCGCACGTCGTCGAGCGGACCGCCGGTGTCGCCGAGGGCGAAGGCGCCGGGCACCGCGAAGGCCGCAGAATTCAGCCAGCGATCGGTGGTCGGGTTGAAGTCCTTCCGATCGTCCTTGTAGACATCGACGTCCGGCACGCGATTGGCGTACTTGATGCCGTAGCCGAGCGGGGCGAGGTTGTTGCCCGTCGTGATGACGAGCGGCAGGCCGGACGCGTAGCGCACGGACCCGGCGAACTGCCAGCCGGAGACGATCGCCGACACCACCGGGGAGGCGTCGGCCAGGTACCGCCGGCCGCGCCCGAAGGGCAGCTCCCACGCCCAGCTGGCGCCGAAGATCCACTCAGGGGTTCCGGGATCGGTGCGCAGCGAGAAGTCGCCCGGGTACTGCGGCGTGTAGTTCGTGTTGCTCTTGTTGCTCATCCAGGTGAGGAACGAGGTGAGCGTGAGCCCGCCGGTGAAGCGCTTGTTCCCCCGGATCTGCATCGAGTGGTAGCGCGCCTTGCCTTCGGTCAGGCGGGCGCTCGTGGACGTGATCGACGTGTACTGCGGGTACGGCTTGAGTGCCTGGGCCACGGTGTTGGCACCGAGCTGGTTGGCGAAGCCGGGGAACGGTTGCGTGTAGCCCGCCGCCTGTGCCGCCGCTGACGTGATGGGCTGCAGGAGGAGGTTCCCCAGCGCCAGGTACTCGATCGGCACGTAGTTGATCTGGGAGTTCGCCGGGGGCAGCGCCAGGTGCTCGGACCGGCTGCCGATGTAGCTGGCATCGACCGAGAAGCCCGCACCCAGCTCACGCTGGACGCCCATCGTCCAGCTGGTGACCACCGGCAGGCGGCCGCCGTCGGGCGGGTCGTAGAACACGGCCTGGCCGTTGGCGAACGACGGATCCTGGACCGGCGGGCGGCTGAAGGTCTGCGGGAACGGCGCGGTGTTCCAGTTGTAGACCGGCGTGAAGTTGTCAGCCGACACGAAGGTCGGGGTCGCGGTGTAGCCGAGCGGCACCACCTGCGTCTGCAGCGCCGTCGCGTTGTAGTAGAGGCCGTACGTCGCGCGGAACGACGTCTTGTCGTTCATCGCGTAGACGACGCCCAGGCGCGGGCCGAAACCGCCGAGCCAGTTGTCCTGGAAGTTCCGGCCGTAGCCGCCGGTGTTGGTGAAGGCCAGGGCGCCGGGGAGGTTGGCCGCCCCCGGGTTCGGCAGCGTCGGATCGAACGTGCTCAGCTGGTCGTTGGCCTCCGTGCGCACCGGCTGGTAGTCCCAGCGCAACCCGTAGGACAGCGTCAGGCGAGGCGTGATGCGCCACTCGTCCTGCGCGAACGCGGCGTAACGCTGGAAGCGGACGGAGGTGTTGACCGGGATCAGGGCACTGGCCTGGTACACCTCGCCCAGCAGGAAGCTGGCGAAGGCGTTCCCCCGCGTCGAGAACGCCGCGCCCGCGTTGGGCTGGCTCGTCGTGAAGTTGCTGAACGTGTAGGCGCCGCCGACGCCGCCGGTGGAGAACCGGTCCACCTTGTACATCCCGGCCTCGCCGCCGAACTTGAACGTGTGCTTGCCCACCGACCACGTGAGGCTGTCGCTGAGCGTCATCGTGAAGTCGTCCCAGTCCTCGTCGTAGGCGCGGCCGAAGTTGACGGGCGCCGCGGTGCCGCCGGAGAACGTGATGCCGGGAAAGACGCCGTTGTCGGCGGGCAGGCCCGTGAGCCCGAGCTTCTCGCTCCACCCCTGGCCGACGGTCTTGTTCTGGCCGCGGTTCTTGTACGCGTCCAGCGCCAGCGTCAGGTGGTTGATCATGCGCGAGCTGATCACGTGGTCGTGGTTGACGCGCATCTTCCAGCTGTTGGCGCTCTGGTCGGTGATCCAGTCGAGCGGATTGGTCTGCTCGTCGCCCCAGTTGGGCTGGTCGCCGAGCCCGGAGCCCGGGTTGCCCCACAGCACGCGCTGCCGGATCTGGAGGGTGCCCATCACCGAGAGGCGCTGCGCCGCCGTGAGGTTGTGGTTGATCTTCAGGATCGGCGTGTAGGTGTCGAAGGACGGCCAGGTGGGCGCCTTCCTGTCGCGGAAGTTGTTCGAGATGCCGGGCAGGTCCGGCGTCGGCAGGTACTGGAGGATCTGGCGCGCCGCCGGGCTGATGCGATCGGCCGGGATGATGTTGCCCGGGAACTGGTCGCGCACGTAGCCGCCGTTGCCGTCGGGCCGCGTCGTCGCCGGGTCGTAGATCGGGATCTGCTGCCCCTGCGCGTTGACGAGGCCACTGAAGTCGCCGCGCTTGAAGGCCTCGGTGGGGACCGTGATCAGCGCGCCGCCGCTGCCGGCCCGGGAGTAGAAGATCCCCATGCTGAAGAAGAAGAACGTCTTGTTCGTGCCGTCGTAGCCCGGCAGCTTCACGGGACCGCCGAGCGTGACGCCGCCCTCGTGCTGCTTGTACGAGGTCTTCGCGGCCTGGAAGTACGACTTCTCGTTGAACTTGTCGCTGCCGAAGTTGTCGAACACCGACCCGCTGAAGCGGTTCGTGCCCGACTTGATCGTGACGTTGCTGAACCAGATCCCGAACCCGCCGTACTCCGCGTTGAACCCGTTCGACACCACGCTGAACTCGCCGACCTGGTCGAGCGACGGGCCGACCTCGGCCACCGTGCCCCGCTGAATCAGCTGGCTCCCGCGGCCGCCGTCGATGAACACCTCCGTGTCGCCGACGTTGGCGCCGTTGGCGCGCGGGTTGAACGTGGTGCCGCCGGTGAAGCCCGGCAGGTTCTGCAGCAGGCTCGTGATGTCGCGGCGGGTGCCCGTGACGATCGTCGGGAGCTCGGTGATGAGCTTCTCGGAGATCGAACTCGAGGTGTTCGCCGACACGTCGAGGTTCGAGCCGCGCACGACGACCTGTTCCTCGACCCCGCTCGGCTGCAGCGTCACGTTGACCCGCAACTGCGCGCCAGCGCGAAGCTCCAGCCCCTCGGTCACCGCCGGCGCGAAGCCTTCCCTCGAGACGATGACCGTGTACGCCCCGCGGGCCAGGTTGGGAAGGATGAACAACCCCTGCCCGTTGGTGCGCACCTCGACCATGGTCCCGGTGTCGACCTGCAGGATCTCGACCTTGGCGTCGACGACCACCGCGCCGCTGCCATCGACGACGAGACCCTCAATCGTTCCCCGATCGGTCTGCGCTCCCGACGGAGTCCAACTCGCCAGGAGGAGCAGAAGTCCAGCCAGTGCGCGCCCGACCGCGCGTTGCGAACGAATGCTCATGTGTCCCCCGAAAGCCCGGCAGTGGCGGCCGGATGCTCAGTGTCTCACCGCGCGAGGGATGTATAGGTCAGAATCCGCCATACTGTCAATCGTTTTTGAATGAAACTGTACAACCAGATTCGAAACCCAGTACACACCACCAGGCGGCCAATTCCGAACGGACAAAGGCGGGCGATCAACGAGAACATGCACCACGGGTGTCTCGCGATTCAGGCCACGAAGACTTCGGGAAACGACCGCGCTGGCCGCCGCCAGGGCGTCTCGCTTCCGCTGAATGACGACACGATGATGGGTAGACGCCCAGCTGCCCGCCTGTCAAATAGCAACAAATGATATTGACAGGTGTAACCATGTAAGAGGTAAATTGCTGCGCACGCTGTGAAGCCGATGCCAAGGCTGGCGAGCTTGTCGAGCTCTCACCAAGGGGATTCCGATGAAGATGTTGATCGGCGGCGAAAGGGTCGACGCGGCCACTGGCGCGTCCTACGTCGTGCACAACCCGGCGACGGGGGAAGCCATCGACACGGTCCCCCGCGGCGGCGCGGCCGACGTCCAGCGGGCGCTGGACTGGGCCAGGCGAGGGCGGGGCGTCATGGCGGCCCTGCCCGCGCACCGCAGGAGCGAGATCCTGCACCGCACCGCGGATCTCATCGGCGCCGAACTGGAGTCGCTGACCCGGGGCCTCACGCGCGAGAACGGCAAGACCATCCGGCAGTGCCGCGCGGAGATGGTGACCACCCAGCGGCTCTTCGTCGACTTCGCCGAGGAGGCCAAGCGCATCCGCGGCAGCTACCTGCCGATGGACGGCGTCCCCGGCCTCGAGCGGATGGTCGCCTACACCGTCAGGCAGCCCGTCGGCATCGTGGTCGGCATCATCCCGTTCAACTACCCCGCCGAGCTCTTCGCCCACAAGATCCCCGGGGCGATCGCGGCCGGCGCGTCGGTGATCGTGAAGCTGCCCGAGCAGTGTCCCCTCACCGTGCTGCGGATCGGTGAGCTGCTGCTCGACGCCGGCCTGCCGCCCGAGGGCATGCAGATGATCACGGGCTTCCCGGCGGACCTCGGTGACGAGCTCGTGACCAGCCCCGACGTGCGCTTGATCAGCTTCACCGGCAGCGCCGCGGCGGCGAAGGCGATTGCGGGGAAGGCCGCGCACACCCTGAAGCGGCTGGCGTTCGAGCTGGGCGGCACCGACGCCATGATCGTGCTCGAGGATGCCGACCTCGCGGCCGCCGCCGACGCCGTGGTGCAGGGACGCCTGACGAACGGCGCCGGCCAGATCTGCTGCGCGGTGAAGCGCGTGCTGGTGCAGGACAGCGTCTACGACACCTTCCTCGAGACGCTCGTCGCGCGGTCGAAGGCGATCAAGATGGGCGACCCGATGAGCGAGGAGACCGACCTCGGCCCGCTCATCTCCGCCGCGGCCGCGGAACGCGCGCGCCAGCAGGTCGACGAGTCCCTGCGCATGGGCGCGCGGTGCGTGGTCGGCGGCCAGCAGCCCGCCGGCAACTACTTCCCGCCGACGGTGCTCGTGGACGTGACGCCGGACATGCCGGTCATGAAGGACGAGGTGTTCGCCCCCGTGGCGCCGGTCTGTCGCTTCTCGGACGTCGACGCGGCCATCGCGATGGCCAACGATTCGGTGTACGGCCTGCAGTCCAGCGTCTTCTCGTCGAGCATCAGCAATGCCTTGCGCGTCGCCCACCGGCTCGAGGTCGGCGGCGTCGTGATCAACGGCCCGGGCGCGTTCCGTCCGGGGAACGTGCCCTTCGGCGGCGCCAAGCAGAGCGGCATCGGCCGCGAGAGCATCGTCGACACGGTGCTCGAGATGACCGAAGAGAAGACCATCGTCATCAACAACGCCCTCTGACGGTCCGGCAGGCGTGGCGGACCGTCGCCGGCGGGCTCCCAGGCAGTCCCATTCGCGTCCCGGGTCGGAGGTCTCATGCTCCTCTTTGCAGCCTGTCTGGCGATCTTCGTGTACGGCATGGTCGCGTCCATGGTTGGAACGATCAATCCGGCGCTGGCGGCCACGCTTCGACTCGACAACGTGCAGACCAGTTACCTCGCCCTGGCGCAGGGCATCGGCCTCGTGGTCGCGTCGGTCTCCGTCGGGCCGTTGATGGACCGGCAGGGCAAGAAGGTCGGCCTGGTCCTGGGTCTCACGTTCGTGGCGGCCGCCATGCTGGTGCTGGCGACGGCCTCGGGCTTCGCGGTCGTCCTCGTCGCGATGGTCGTGATGGGGATGGGCGGAGGAATCGTCATCACCGGCGCCAATGCGCTCGGCAGCGACGTCAGCGAGTCACGGCGCGCCAGCGTGCTGAACTTCCTCAACGTCTTCGTCGGACTCGGCGGGTTCGCCACGCCGTTCGTCGCGGGAAACCTGCTCGCGGGAGACGCCGTCCGGGTCGCGTATGCGGCGGCCGCGCTGACGATCGTCACGCTGCTCGTCCACCTGGCCCTGCGGATCCCGCGCCCCGCGGCGGTGGGGACGGCGCGGACGTCGGGCGCGGTGTTCGGGCAGCCGATCCTCTACCTGCTGGGCAGCGCGACGTTCCTCTACACGGCGTGTGAGTTCGGGGTGTGGAACTGGCTGGTGAAGTACCTGCTGACGCGCGGCGTGGAGGCCACGACCGCGCTCAACGTCCTGTCGCTCGGCTTTGCGCTCGGCCTGCTCGTCGGCCGCGTCGCCATCGCGCCCGTCCTGATCAAGGTGCCCCCCGCGACGGTGACGGCGTCGGCGTCGGTCCTCATGGCGCTCACGACGCTGGCCATGCTGCACGTCTCCGACGTGACGCTGCTGGGTGCGGTGGTGTTCCTGGCCGGCCTGGCGATGGCGCCCGTGTTTCCAACGACGGTCGCGATCGTGGGCGATGTGTTCAAGGAAGGCAGCGCGACGGCCATCGGGTTCACGATCACGTGCGGCTTCTCGGGCCTGGTCGTCAGTTCGCCGCTGATTGGCTGGCTCGCCGGTCCGGATCCGGCCGGGCTCGGGCGCGGGCTCCTCCTGCTCCCGGCCTTCTCCGGCGCCCTCCTGGTCGTGAACCTGGTGATTCGGAAGAAGCGCGCGGCCGTGCTCGCGACGGCGGCCACGCCTGCCTGAGCCAGAACGGCACGGGCGCGATCGCCCCCACGGGCCGTCATCGCCGCTCGAGCGCGTGGGAGACGCTCTCGAGCGAGCGCCCGCGCGTCTCGACCATCAGCGTGAGGACGAAGACCAGTTGCAGCACCATCATCGCGAAGAACCCCAGGAAGATCGTGGCGGGCTGCAGCCTCGACAGCAGCACCGGCATGATCAGGGTCAGGGCCGCCGCCATCACCCAGTGCGTGGCGCTGCCCAGCGCCTGTCCGCGTGCGCGCGCCGCGTTCGGGAAGATCTCGCTGATGTAGACCCAGATGACCGTGCCCTGCCCGACGGCGTGCGCGGCGATGAACAGGAAGATGAAGGCCGGCACCGGGGCGTAGTGCTGTGTGGCGAACCCCCAGGCGACCGCGCCGAGCGACACCAGGTACCCGCACGAGCCGACCAGCATCAGCGCCCGACGGCCCATCCGATCGATGAGGGCGACACCGACGACGGTGAACACCAGGTTCGTCACGCCGATGCCGACGGTCGCCAGCAGGGCGCCCTGCGACCCGGTGCGGGCCATCTCGAAGATGCGCGGGGCGAAGTAGATGATCGCGTTGATGCCGGAGAGCTGGTTGAAGAGCGCGATCAGGAACGCCAGCGCGATGGGGCGCGCGAAACGTCCCGACAGGAACTCGCCCAGCGGAATGCGCGGCTGTTCGGCGCTCACGGCCGCCAGGATGCTGTCGGCGTTGGCGGCGTCCGACTGGCGCAGGATGGCGCGCGCCTCCTCCACTCGCCCCCGGTTGACCGCGAGCCAGCGCGGGCTCTCGGGGATGTAGCCCGCAGCGACGAGGTACAGCACCGCTGGGAGCGTCTCGACGCCCAGCATGTACCGCCAGTCGTGCTCGCCGAGGCCGCCGAGCAGCCAGTTCGAGACGAACGCCCCCAGGATGCCGGCGACGATGTTGAATTGGAACAGGGCGACCAGCCGGCCCCGCTTCTCGGCCGGAGCGATCTCGCTGATGTAGGCCGGCGTGGCGATCGACGACATGCCGATGCCCAGGCCGCCGAGGAACCGGAACACCATGAACGAGGCAGGGTCCCAGGCCAGCGCGCTGCCGATCGCCGACACGGCGTAGAGCACGCCGATGCCGATGAGCGTCGGCCGCCGGCCGTAGCGATCGGAGGGAATCGACCCTGCGACCGCCCCGATGACCGTGCCCCACAGGGCCGACGAGATGGCCAGGCCGTGCAGCGCGTCGTCCATCTGCCACAGGCGCTGGACGGCCTGTTCCGCGCCGGAGATCACCGCGGTGTCGAACCCGAACAGGAACCCGGCGAGGGCGGCGGTGATCGACCAGAGCCAAGCCACGTTGCCATGTCTCATCTGTCGCTCCTTCGCGGTCCTCGGGCACGTCCTTGCCGCCGCGGGCGAGACAATATGGTTACATCAGTCCATCATTTGTCAATAGCCGGATAATACAGGTTTGCCGAATTTGAACCATGATGTGTAAGATGTCAGCCACGCGGGTGGCCGGGGTGGGGCCGGACGGACCGGCGGCTCCGCCTCGTGCCCGGCACCAGCCGTCGCCTGGGAAGGATTCCGAATGACCACGCGCTTCCTCGCTCTGCCTACGCTGCTGGCCCTGGCCCTCGCGCCCCTCGGCGCGCAACCCGCGCCCGGCAAGGAGGAGTTGAAGTTGACGCTCCCCAAGCCGATGTTCGTCGGCACGCCCACCAACCTGCGCAGCGCGAACCTCGAGCCGGTCACCGGCAAGCCGCGCGGGCCGTTCTACGTGCCGAAGGGGACCGCCCTCGTGTCGGCCAAGGCGAAGGTCACGTCGAGCGACATGCAGCCGGTGATCGGCGAACTCGACATGGTCACCGACGGCGAGAAGTCGGCCAGCGACGGGTACTTCATCGAGCTGGGGCCGGGCCCGCAGTGGGTCCAGATCGACCTCGGCGCGCCGTACGCGCTGCACGCGATCCTCGCGTGGCACTACCACAGCCAGGCACGCGTCTACCGCGACGTCATCGTGCAGGTGTCCAACGATGCCGGGTTCAAGAGCGGCGTCGTCACGGTCTACAACAACGACCACGACAACTCGTCGAAGCTGGGTGCCGGGAAGGACAAGGAGTACATCGAGGTCGCCGAGGGGCGGCTGTTCGATCCGAAGGGCGCGACCGGCCGATACGTCCGGCTCTACTCGAACGGCAACACGACGAACGACCTGAACCACTACGTCGAGGTGGAGGTCTACGGCACGCCCGCGAGATGACTCGGGCGGGCGCCGGCGCGATCCTCGCGCTGGCCTTGACGGCCGGGACCGGGCTGCGTCTCGCGCAGCTCGATGCCCGGCCCATGCACCACGACGAAGCGAACCAGGCGGTCAAGTTCGGCGCGCTGCTCGAACACGGCGAGTATCGCTACGACGCGTTCGACCACCACGGCCCGACGCTGTACTACCTGTCGCTGCCGGCGGCGTGGATGCGCGGCGCGCACGCGCTCGCGGCGCTCGACGCGCCCACCCTCCGCGGCGTGACGGCGGTCTTCGGCCTCGCGACGATCGTCCTGCTCTGGCTGCTGGCGCCAGGGATCGGCCGCACGGGGATCGCGGCCGCCGCCCTCCTGACGGCCGTCTCCCCGGCGATGGTCTTCTACTCGCGCATGTTCATCCAGGAGTCGCTGTTCGCCTGCTTCACGCTCGCGTTCGTGATCGCGGCCGGGCGCGTCGCGACTGAGGGCGGACCGCGGTGGACGCTGCTGGCGGGCCTGGCCGCTGGCCTGGCGATCGCCACCAAGGAGACCGCGGTCATCGTCCTGCCCGCGGTCGTGGCGGCCGTCCTGATCGCCAGGCGATCCGTCGGGCCAGACGGACCAGGGTTCGCGCCGCTCGAGCCGCGCTGGCTGGTCGGTGGCGCTCTGGTGGCCGCCGCCACCGCCGCGCTCTTCTTCTCGTCGATGCTGTCCCATCCGGGCGGGGTCCTCGCGCCGCTCGCCGGGGTCGGCACGTACCTCGACCGCGGCATCGCGCCAGCCGACCACGCGCATCCGTGGCACTACTATCTCCGCCTGCTCTCCTACTCCGCGTCAGGAGGCCTCGCGTGGAGCGAGGGGGTGGTGCTCGCGCTCGCGGCCGTGGGCGGGACGCTGGCGTGGCTCCGGCCGGATCGCGCGCGGCCGGCCCGGACCTTCCACCGGCGCTACCTGGCCGGCGCGGCCGCGCTGACGCTCGCGGCCTTCTCCGCGATTCCCTACAAGACCCCCTGGAACGTGCTGCCGTTCCACGTCTGCCTGCTCGCGGTCGCGGGGGCGGGCGCCGCGGCGCTGCTGGGCGCGGC
>JADHED010002677.1_pt1 | contig 11859 bp, 3 predicted proteins | sample 8952041 | NCBI WGS metagenome assembly JADHED01 (sample SAMN16124423, study PRJNA663239) | bioreactor sludge metagenome | isolation source: sludge (control) | place: India:Bengaluru | collected 2018-09-08
CCTCCCGCATTAATCCGTAACGAATCTCGGCGACCCTCCCGAAGTTACCGTCCCGCTCGGCTTTGTCCGCTTCGGTTTTCAGGTTTTCAATCGCTTTTTTCGATTGCTGAATAGATTCTATCAAAGATTTTTCAGCTTGCCAATGCGACCTTATCCGAATCCTTTCCTCCATTAAATCAGCAAGTTCGCGCGAAATGACATTCAGCTTGTGCTGATCATTTTCGCGTTTGATGGCTTCTTTCTCAATCTCAAGTTGTCTGATTCTTCGTTCAATCTTTTCGAGTTCTTCCGGAAGTGAATTAATTTCGAGTCTTAATCTTGCAGCAGCCTCATCGATTAAATCAATGGCTTTGTCGGGCAGAAAGCGGTCGCTGATATAACGTTGCGACAAATCCACTGCAGCCACAATGGCCTCATCCAGAATCATCACCTGGTGATGGGATTCATAGCGTTCCTTTAATCCCCTGAGAATTGAAACAGCATCTGGTGCAGAAGGTTCTGCGACCAAAACGAGTTGAAACCTTCGTTCGAGGGCTTTATCATTTTCAAAATATTTCTGATATTCTTTGAGGGTGGTAGCGCCAATTGCCCTTAATTCACCTCTTGCCAGGGCGGGCTTAAGAATGTTGGCGGCATCCATTGCCCCTTCACTTTTACCTGCACCTACGAGGGTATGAATTTCATCAATAAATAGAATGATTTCACCTTCACTTTTAACAACCTCATTGACAACACTTTTCAACCTTTCTTCAAACTCACCTTTGTACATGGCACCAGCAATGAGCGCTCCCATGTCGAGTGAAAACAGTTGTTTTCCCTTCAGATTTTCAGGCACGTCGCCATTGATGATACGTTGTGCAAGGCCTTCGGCGATGGCCGTTTTGCCAACGCCGGGCTCTCCAACAAGGATAGGATTGTTTTTTGTACGGCGAGATAAAATCTGTAATACCCGTCTGATTTCGTCATCACGGCCAATCACCGGGTCGAGTTTACCATTGGCTGCAAGTTCATTCAGGTTGCGGGCAAAACGTGACAAAGATTCAAGTTTCTGCTCTGCTGATTCACTGTCAGATTTTTGTCCTTTTCGCATGCCGGAAATTACCTCATCAAGCGCTTTTGCAGTCACCCCATTGTTTTTCAACAATTGAGAGGCTGCAGACCTGCCATCAACCAATGCCAGAAAAAGAATATCCAGAGAGACGTATTCGTCACCCCGCTTTTGGCTGAGCTGGAGGGCATGACGCAATGTCTGTGTCAACTCCTGAGAAAAATACGGTTCACCTCCGTCGACTTTAGGCAAAGCTGCGAGGGCACTTAGAAGCTGTGAATTCAGCAGTTCAGGATTCACTTCGAGGCGTTTAAAAATCAGCGGCATTAAATTCTCGTCCGTTCCAAGCAGCGCTTTCAATAAATGCAAATTTTCGATTGCTTGTTGACGGCCCATTCTGGCAATGTCACCGGCTTTTTCAATTGCCTCGCGCGATTTATGTGTAAATTGATTCGTATTCATGATCTTTTTTTTACTTCTTCCAACAAAACCCTGACCAAAGGAAAGATGTAAAGTACATGTACTTGATTTTAAAATACTTAAAATCGTCATATTAAGCCATCTTGAAAAATTATGTCATTATGTCATATATTTTAATAAATATCATGTCATATTGTCTGTATATTATTGTTTTTCAAATCATCCTTTCGTAATCGGAAAATATATACTTTGCAGGGTCAAATGAAAATGAAATGACCTATCAAGACATTCAGGAAGCAGCGACTTACCTCCGACAGTTTACCGGATCGAAGCCCGAAACAGGAGTCATACTTGGCACAGGATTAGGTAATCTTGTTGATATGATGCATATTACGCATGAAATACCTTACAGAAAGATACCCCACTTTGTAAGTTCTACAGTGGAAACCCATGCAGGAAGTCTGCTTTTCGGCAGTCTGCATGGCAAATCACTCGTAGTGATGCAAGGCCGGTTTCATTTTTATGAAGGTTACAGCCTGGATCAGGTTACTTTTCCGGTAAGGGTAATGAAATTACTTGGTATACAATTACTTATTGTATCAAATGCATGTGGCGCTCTTAACCTCAGCTATAAGCCAGGCGACCTGATGTTGATTGATGATCACCTTAATTTTTTACCTTCCAATCCACTCACCGGCAAAAATATCGACGAACTGGGCCCCCGTTTTCCTGATATGAGCAGACCGTATGATCCTCTTATCAACGAAAAACTGAAGCAAATTGCTCAAGACGAAGGCATTCTTATGCATGAAGGTGTTTATGCAGCCTGGTCTGGTCCCAACCTTGAAACACGGGCTGAATATCGTTTTCTTCGTATGACCGGAGCTGATGTGGTGGGCATGTCCACTGTGCCTGAAGTAATTACAGCCAACCACATGAAACTACCTGTTGTTGCCGTTTCGGTCGTTACTGATAGCTGTGATCCCGACCACCTTTCAGCTGTTTCCATTCAATCTATTCTGCGAAATGCCAACATTGGCGGTGAAAAACTAAAAAGGATACTCGATCGTTTTTTTGCATCAATGACTTAAGAAAAACTGGGAAAAACGACCGAATCAAAGTTTGAGTACTTCATGCCACATGAACGTGAGGCTGAACAGGCACTTCAAAACTGAATATTGAACCCTTACCTTCTTCACTTTCAACGAAGATACGGCCATCATTTTTTTCGATAAAGTCTTTACACAAGATCAGTCCCAATCCAGTGGTAGGCTCGCCCTCAGTGCCTTTTCTACCTGTTTTTTGTTCGAGATTGTATAAGTTACTGATCATCGTTTCAGGCATTCCTATTCCGGTATCTTTGATTTTTATCACAGCAACACCTTCATTTTCATTGGCCATCACCATAATATTACCTCCGCGTGGAGTGAATTTAATGGCATTCGACAACAGGTTACGCAGCACCGTTTGAATCATATTCTGATCGGCGTAAATCTGAAGATTAGCAGGAATCTTGTTTATCATGAAGAGTTCCTTAGCATTGACAGATTCGTTCAGCAACTCCAGAGTTCTATCAACCAATGGTTTAAGATAAAACGTTTCTTTAAAGATAGTTACATCAGCTCGTTGCATCCGCGACCACTGCAAAAGATTCTCCAACAAACCTTGTAACGACTGCGCCGAATGATTCATATCAGTTGCGATGCTTTTCACTTCGTCAGCAGTCAGGTCATTTTCAGTGATAAACAATTCCGTAAGTTTTGAGAATGCTCCTATTGGTCCTCTCAGGTCATGTGCAATGATGCTGAACAACTTATCTTTTTCCGCATTCAACAGCCGCAGTTTTTCTTCACTCTTTCGCAAAGTTTCCTGCAAAATGTGTCGTTGGGTAATGTCGTGAATAACCAAAAGTTTCCCCACTACCTCCTGTTTATGATTTTTTATATCGGAAGCCGAGGCAAGGTAAAACAGATGTCTATCGGTATGAGTAGTACTAAACTCTTTGATTTCAGCACCTGATAGACTAATCAGCTCATTGAGTTTAGGGTATGCATCCCACAGCTTCTGCGAAAACTCACCATAAGGTGTTTTATTCCAGCCAAATACATGCATTGCCATCGGGTTGCAATCAACCAGACGGCTTTTGTTATCCAAAATAACCAAACCATCGCCCATGCTGCGAAAAACATGTTCACGGGCTATTGGCATAAGGTCGAGCATCCTGAATTTAAATATACTTACCGACATGGCCAAACCGGAGGCAGCGAAGGCAAATGGAGTCGGATCAATGTTTTTGACCGGCATCAGACCGGCAAAATAAACGGTGAAGGTCACAAGTGGAATCAGAACAGCTATGAGCATAAACAACAATTGGTTTCTGAATAAAGAGCGCTGATAATAGAGTTTTTTTGACAATACGACGACTGCGTAAAGAATCACAACATAAGAATAAATCACATGAACATAATACCACGGACCGATCGACAGCTCAAGCAGCGGAAAGCTTCCGGTATAATTCACCGTGACTTGCTTATAATAAAATGTGTGGTATTCATGTGTGATGCTTAAAAACATGGTTAAAACCGGCACAATAAGCAGGAAACCGATATGTCGACTGCTAACAAAGGTATTTAGACCCGAAAATTGCAAAATGACCAACAACATCAGGACAGAAATATAGGGTATGGCAAGATACTCAACTTTCAACCAAAAAACCATCGCATCGGGTGAGGTGCTTGCAAGTTCGAGTGCATAGGCAGCCGACCACAATCCAACTGCAAACATCAGCAGGGCAAAGAGTTTGCCACGTGGAGCGTAACGTGGTTTCCAAGCCTCAAAAGTGAGAAAGGCGGAAACAAAAATAGGAAGCAACAAAGACAAAGCCAACACATTGGGTTTGATATCCATGATTAGAGCCAGCATAGGATTCCGTTTGATAGTGGCAAAAATAATGCAAATGACAGGCCTTCTGACATTGAAGACCAATTTTCTCTCAATGAGCTCAAAGATTTCCAAAGAATAGTTTGAACATCTATCTGAAAGAAAGCAAGCTTCACCGGATTGTTATTGAAGTGGTTTTGCCGGTAAGGATATGATAAATGTTGTTCCTTTATTTTCATTGCTTTCGACCCGGATTATTCCATGATGCTTTTCGATGAACTCTTTGCAAAGCATCAATCCGAGGCCCGAACTACGTTCGCCATGTAACCCTACCCTTCCCTTATTGGTGTTCATTGAAAAAAGTACCGGAATGATTTCAGCAGGAATGCCGATACCGCTTTCATTGACCCTGATAAGCAATTCATTTTGAGCACCACAACTTGCCTCAATCCATATTTTTCCGCCTGAGTGAGTGAATTTCATAGCATTACTGATTAAGTTACGCACAACGATCTCCATCATATTTGGATCGAAAAAAGCTGTTAGGCCATTGGGGCAAAGGTTAAAAAAACGGAGAAATTTTTGCTCAAGCTGTGGGATTAAGCTCTCCACAACACCGTCGATGAATTCTTTTACAACCAATTCTTTCACTACGGGCGAAAGTTTGCCTCCCTGCAGCCTCGACCAATGCAGGAGGTTATCGACCAAATCATAAGCGCCCAAAGCCAGGTTATGCAGCTGAGCAGCATGCTTCCGCATATCTTCCATACGGGTGATGACACCCTCATCGGCCATCAATTCAGTAAGACCGATAAATGAGGTAAACGGACTACGCAGGTCATGGCTGATTATTGAAAACAACTGATCTTTGGTTTCATTGCTTTGCATCAGTTTCAACGCATTTTCTTTGAGTAGGCTATCAAGCTTTATTTTCATCAGCGTGTCTGCGAAAATATTCCTGATCAGGCTCATCATTTCCATTTCGGTATCCTTGATAGACTTTTTCTCTTGTATCGTTTCAAAACCCAGATAGCCCAACAAAGTGTTGTTTTTGACAACAGGTAATGTCAGCAGGGATTTGGTACCTCGCTTTCTCAACATTTCCTTTTCATCCGTTGAATCCTCAGAAATCATCTCGATATCTTCAATATAAAAGGATCTTTGCGCTTTAATGATTTTCAACAAAGAAGGCAAGGCTGTAAGATTCAACTTCTGAAACGAAGTTTTGATGCAGGATACACCACTACCACACCACTCATGTGTGTTTGAAATATGAAGGCCGTCTGCATCCGGCTGAAAGAGAAATGTGCGGTCAACCTGCAGAAAAACGCCACAACGATGCAAGGCTTCTTGTATGACAACATCCAGTTGATGGGAGTCGATATCGATAAAACTTTTTGAAATGTCGGCAAGCAATTGCTGAAAACCGGCTTTTCGTGCAAGTTCGGCTTCCATGCGTTTTCTTTCACCGATGTGTCGGCTCACCCCAACCACCTCGATCTCGCCTGCCTCATTAAATTGCAAATGACTTGCGACCTCAACCGGAATGATGCTTCCATCGCGGCAGGGTTGAAAAACCTCAGTAAATCGTTGACTTGCTTTCGAGTCGTGAGTTTGGATGAAATCAGCAATGATATTGGCAGTCTGGGTTTTTACGTACCAGGCGGATTCAGGCGTAAGTGCCTCATCCAATGTCTCCTGCATTGCTTCCTCAGCAGTTATACCCCTTAATTGCATAATTGAAGGGCTCACAAAAGTAAATTTGAGTGAGCGGAGGTTAAGAATCCAGATTACGTCTGAAGTATTCCCGGTGATGAGTCGGTATTTTTCCTCGCTTTGCCTGAGTGCTTCAGTGGCTTGTTTGCGAACCGTGATGTCAAAAAAAGTACCGATTACTGTTGGCAATTGATCAATCAAAGTACGCTCTGAAGCATGATCAATCCACAAAGTATTTCCGTTGGCATCAATGATTCTGAATTCAAGTCGGTTTGAAAGGAATTTCTGTGAATCGCTGAAACTGATGCCATTTACCAATTCAATGTCGTCGGGGTGAACAACATCTTCCAGCGATTTATTTATCAGGTCGCTCTCATCATAACCCGTTATCGCTGTAACAGCAGGGTTTGCCATAACAAAGCGGTTGTTTCGGTACATATAAATTCCTGCTGTAGCTGTGTGTGAAAGAATTCTGAACTTCTCTTCACTTTCCTTTAAATCCGTTTCTGCTTTTCGCGCATCAGTCACATCGTGCACGATAGAATACAGCAAGGTACGTTCGTCGAATCCAACTTTGCCGCTAAACACCTCCACATCTCTTACTTTACCATTCGACAGGCGATGCTTGAAAAGAAACCTGTTTTGTTTAAACCCACTGGCATCCTTCATCAGGTTTCGTATTTCCTCCCGGCTCAAGGTATTGATTTGGCTGATGTTCATCTTACAGATTTCCTCATAAGCATAGCCATAAAAAGCCAAAGCAGCAGGGTTGGCATCCACAATCGAACCATCATCCGGATCGATCAACATCATGGTAGCATGGTTGTTATTGAAAAGGTTTCTGAAACGCATCTCACTCATCTTCAACGCTTCAGTTGCTTTCTTTGATTCTGTGATATCTGTAATAAAACCTTCGAGATAAAGCAGTTTTCCTTCGGTATCAAAAACACCTTTTCCCCTTTCCCAAAACCAGCAGATACTGCCATCGGCTTTCCTGAAACGATATTCTCCTTCAAATTGTTTTTTTTCGCTCAGAACTTTCTGCCAGGTGTTCCACACACTTTCAGAATCCTCCTCGAGGATACGCGACCCAAAGGAAATCCTTTGATTCAAAATAAAATCGTCCGGCAGAAAACCTGTCAATGCCTTGCAGCCTTCACTCACAAACCTCATCGTCCAATTATGATCGTTCTCACATTTGTAAACAAAGCCGGGGAGGTTCGAAATGAGGTTGTTCAATCGTTGCTCACTTTCCCGTAGACTCAGTGCAATGTGTTTTTCGTCCGTGATATCCCTGACAACACCATAGATTACTTCGTCCTGTACATCCGAGATCGACTTCCAGGACAGCCATCTCAGCGCTCCGGATTTGCATCGGATTCTGTTTTCAAAATCCAGTTTACCTGAGCCTTGCGAAAGCTCGTTGAAAGCCTGCAAGCTTTTCTCAACGTCGTCGGCATAGATAAAGTAAGTGAATCCATGCGACATCAACTCTTGGGTTGACCACCCGGTAATGCGACTCCAGGAAGGATTGAGCGATTTAAACTTACCATCAAGACCGAGAATGAAAAGCATGTCGAGTGCCTGACTAAAAATTCTGTCAGAATTGCGAAGTGCCTGCCGGGTTAATTCATGATCAGACACATCCTCGATCGTTTCAATAACTGCTACAACACGTCTGGCTTTGTCCAGCATCGGACTTGCCGTGATTCGGGCCATGCATAATTTGTTGCCAAGAATCCTCTTCTTTTCTATAGTATGTACTTTCCCGTCGGCCAGAGATTTGGTGACCTGACAATCTTTGCAAGGTTTCTGAAAACCCGGCTCGCCCATTATTTCGAAACAATACGGATGGGTTGACTTCTCGATTCCCGGAAACCATTTTCGCATGATTTCATTGGCTTCAATCACGTGTAATTTAGGGTCGATCAGGGCCACCCCCATCGAAATGTGGTTAAACAAAGCATAAAACCTTTCACTACTTTCCTGCATTAAACGATTACTGTTGTCGCGCCTTTTCGCGGATGCATAGTGAAAGCTGATGAGACCCATGAAAATGAACAAATAAATCGAAACAAACAATGGATCGAAATGATTGGGATAAAAGCCGGGCGGTGAAACCACAAACAGAAACAGCAGCATCAAAAACAAAGAGCCCGCATAAACGACAGCCCTGTTGTAATTTTTGAGATGAAAAGCCAGCGACGGAAACACAAAAGCCCATAACACACCCGCTCCCTTGGTACCTCCTGTGTAAAAAAGCACCAATGTGACCATGATTGAAAAAACCAAAAAAAAGCTTGTCCAGTGTCCAAAATTTCTGATGCGGTGGTAATAAGCTATTGAAAGAAAAGCCATGACAACATAGCTGGATGAAAAGATGATTAGGAATGGTTTATCATGTATTATATTCATTATTAACATGATAATAGCAATTAACAAGATCACACCACTGATAAAGTGCACAGTTTGCTTTTCCTGTTTCTGATCCTGCTTTTCGAGAAACGGTTGAAAATGGCTCTTAATGTTCTTTGATTTCGTTTTTGTCATTTTCTTTAGCTAGTAGGTTTAGGGAAGAAAAGGACGCAGGTAACTGAGGATCGCATCTCTCGTATAGGGCTTAGTAATATAGCCATTGCAACCGGAAATCAAGGCTTTTTGTTCGTCACCAAGCAGAGCATAGGCTGTTACAGCGATAATTGGAATTTCTATCCCTCGCTTTCTCAACTGCTTAGTTGCATCCAATCCGCTGAGCAAAGGCATTTTAATATCCATCAAAACCAAGTCGATGCGTTGTGCCTGATCAAAATGACGCAACACCTCCAGGCCGTCGCGGGCAATGAGTAAATGATATTTTTCGCTCCCGATAACCGACTTCAAAAACTCTAGATTGGTATCTTCATCCTCAGCCAACAAAATCGTAAAGCGATCGTTCTTCAACTCATTGATTGGTTTAGGGGAGGTTATTGATGGTTCTTCATTATAAATCAAGGCAGGCCAGCTAATGGTAAATTCCGAACCCACACCCGGACTGGATTGAAGATCAATGCTGCCATCGAGCAATTGAACATAAGCGCTCACAATGCTTAAGCCAAGCCCATTGCCACGATAAACCGAGTTTTTATCGTTTTCGATTTTTCTGAAAGTCTGAAAAATTACATCATGATAACCAGGATCGATGCCGATACCGGTATCAGATACAGCAACTTCAAAGCGATTGTCATGCCAGGAAACCCGGAGGCGGATCTTGCCGATATTGGTAAATTTAAAAGCATTGTCAGTCAGTTTCTGAACAATGGCCAAAAGTTTTGCTTTATCAGTCAGAATGATCGTTTGTTCTGCAGGCAGGCGAAAATCAACCTCAAATTCGAGATTCTTTTCGGTTGCCTGAACTTCACAGGCCGATAAGATCGGCTGCAGGTCGTTTTTAAGGTCAACCGGTTTGAAGTTCACCCTTTCCTGACCTGTTTGGATACTGGCAACATCAACAGTATCATGCACGATTTGAAGCAATTGCTTACCACTTTTAATAATCATATCGCCATAAAATGCTGTTTCCTGGGGAGAAAATTCCCCTGACGCCATCATTTCGATCAGGCTGAACATCGAATTCATGGGCGTTCTGATCTCATGCGACAGGTTGTTGAGAAAGGAAGTTTTGAGTTTATCACTTTCTTCTGCTTTCAGCTTGGCTGCAATAAGGTTGATGAGATCTTTTTGTCGCTGAATGACAAGGCTGATCTGACCACTCACAAATTCCATCAGTTCAACACTTGAACCATCGTAAGCATTAAGATTGTCAAAACTTTGAACCACAATGGCACCAATCACCTCTTTACCACTTCTGAGGGGCACTCCGAGCCATACTTTTGAATGCAGTCCGATGCGCCTGATTGCGCCAGTGGCTTCAAGCTGACTGATTTTATCATCAGTAAGCAGCAATGCAACCTGATTTTTGATTACCATCCCTGTTAAGGAACCAGAGGCACTCCAGCTTGGAATGTTTTCAACTGCATCTTCATCGTTGAGTGTTGAAAGCATGTCAGTTTCGGGCTGGTAAAAGGCGATAAACATATTTGAAGTATCGATCAGCTCGCTAAGAGAAGTCTTAATTACTCCAAGCAATCTGCTTAAATCAGTGGTAAGGCTAACGGCATCCGTGATGTCGAACAGAACTTTTTCGACCATCAGCGCGAGACGACTCACTGTCACATCTTTGCCAATCATGACGATACCAACCACTTGCTTTTGATCATTAACACTAGGTGACAGATGAAAATCGAACCAATGTTTTTTGCCATCGACACCCGTGATACTCCTTTCGGCATAGACCGACTCACCCAGGGCAGCTTGATGAAAATTGCCGGCAAAGCTATCCATCTTGTTTCTATCGGTTACCTGAGAGAGCAACAAACCTGGCTTCAACTCGATGCCAAGAATTTCCCTGGCAAACTTTGAGGCAGTCTGGTTAAATAAGACCACACGACCCTCAAGATCGAGCGAGATAAAAAGGTTAAAACTATTTTCAAAAATAGCTTTCAGTTGTGCATTGGTTTGTTGAATCAGCGCCTGATCTTTTTTCTGTTGACTTAAATCAATGTCGATGCAGAAGAATTCCTTTTCTTTTCCGGGAATTTCAATAACAACATGGTTGGAATAAACCGGAATCAACTGGCCCGAACGGTGTTTAAGGAGTAACTCTTCAGCTTGGGACTTCTCGTTCGACGACAACATCTTTGCAACTTCAACCTTAACCTGTTGCTGCATTTCATCGGGTATTATCAGCTCATACAGACTTGTACCTATGGCTTCCTCTTTTGAAAATCCGTAAAGTCGTGTGCTGGCCTCGTTCCAATAATGAACAACACCATCTTTGTTATACCCTTGAATAGCGATATTTGTGGCTTGATCGAGCAGCATTAACAATTTTTGCTCACTGGCCTTCAGGGCCGTTTCGGCTTCTTTTTGAGCCGTGATATCACGCCCAACTCCAATGATTTCGGTAATTTTACCCGATTTATCCAGCAGAGCAGTATCCGACCATGAAAGCCATTTCCAGCCGTTGGCCGACAGGGCGCGTTGCTCATGAACGATATGATGAGGCGGAAACTGTAGCTTTTTCAACGCTTCCTTGGTGGATTCGACATCCTCTTCATGAACAAGGGGCATAAAGCTTTTTTGCATCAGATCAGCTTCCGTTTTTCCGAAAAACCGACAGTACGAAGGGCTGATGTAGGTGAAATTTCCGGCGGCATCCACCTTAACAATTAAATCGTTCTGATCTTGAATGAGTTGCCTGAACTTCTCTTCGCTCTCTCTGAGATTCATCGTCACTTTTTTAACTCGCCAACGCAGAAAAACACTGAATGCTATTAACATCACAAATAGCAGAATGGCCAGAAAAATATAGTTTTTATAGGTTTGAAACACTTGTTTTTGCTCAATGACGCGAAACCATTTATCGCGAAGGCGGTCATACTCACCTGAAACCTTTAAATGCCAAAGACCCGTATTCAAGGCAGCCAGCAATTGTTCATTGCCTTTGCTCACTGCCATGGCGTAAGGTTGCGGCAAGATAGCACCTGTGGAAAGGTTTATGTTGTCGAGTTGGTGCTTTCGTATAAGTTCAGCCCCCTGGAAATCACCGATTAGGGCCGCATCACAAACTCCCTGCTCAACAAGCCGGAGTGCGTCAAGCTGTGTTTCAGCAGTTATTATATGTGGGGTGATTTGCTTTTCAAGGAGCAAATCATGCATATAATCCTGATTTTGAACACCAACTTTCAATCCTTTCA
>JADHED010002660.1_pt1 | contig 11847 bp, 11 predicted proteins | sample 8952041 | NCBI WGS metagenome assembly JADHED01 (sample SAMN16124423, study PRJNA663239) | bioreactor sludge metagenome | isolation source: sludge (control) | place: India:Bengaluru | collected 2018-09-08
TGGGGGCGGGGCTCTGCCCCGCCCATGCCGTGGGGGCGGGGCTCTGCCCCGCCCGGGTGGGGCGGAGCCCCACCCCCACATTCCGGGCGGAACTCATCGGGGCGCGTTCACGGGAGCGGCGGCAGCGCCGAGGCCAGCGCGGCGAGCGCGTCGGCGCGCCGCGAGAGGCGCGCGGCCTTGCCCTGGAAGACGCGCCCGGCGCCGCCGCCGCGCCCCTCGACGGTCTGCGCGACGCCGCGGCCGAGCGCCGCGAGGTCCCCCGGGACGTCCGCGCCGGCGGCGAGCACGAACGGGCCCTCGTCGCCGGCGCCGGCGGTGAGCAGCGCCACCTTGCGCGGCGCGAGCGGGACGAACTCCTTCGCGACGCGCTGCAGGAAGCCGCCGTCGCGCTCCGGCCAGTGGGCCGCGGCGACCGGGCCGGGCTGCGCCGCGAGGTCGCGCGCGGCCGCCGCGGCGAGCTCCTCGTCGAGCGCGCGCACGCGGCGCAGCGCGTCCTTGAGCTGGTCGAGCTTCTGCCCGAGGACCGGCACCAGCTCGTCGTCGGGGGCGCCGAGCAGGCGCCGCAGCTCGGCGTTGCGCGCCTCGTGCGCCCCGAGCAGCCGGCGCGCGCGGCCGCCAACGACGAACGTCAGCCGCGTGCCGCCGCGCATCGGCTCGGTGCCGAGCAGCTTCACGACCTCCAGCTCCGCGGTGCTGCGGACGTGCGTCCCGCCGCAGGTGTTGAGGTCGACGCCCTCGATCGAGACCAGCCGCACGTCGCCGGTGTGCCCCTCGGGCAGGCCGCGCGTGCGGACCTCCATCCGCGCGAACTCCTCCTGCGGCACCCTTATCGCCTCGACCGGCAGGGCGGCGCGGATCGCGGCGGCGAGCTCGTCCTCGAGGGTCTCGAGCTCCGCCCGGCCGATGTCCGGCACGTCCAGCTCGACGTCCGAGACCCTCTCGCCGAGGTGGAACGCCGTCGTGGCCCAGCCGAGCCGGTCCTGCGCGATCGCCGTCAGCAGGTGCTGGCCGGTGTGCTGCTGCATGTGCTCGAAGCGGCGCGGCCAGTCGAGTTCGACCTCGACCGCGCCGGCCGCGAGCGGCGCGGGGACGTAGTGCCGGATCTCGTCGCCGGCGCGCTGCACGTCGAGGACGGGGACGCCGCCGATCGTGCCGCGGTCGGCGGGCTGTCCGCCCCCCTCGGGGTAGAGGATCGTGTCGGCGAGCACGACGTAGTGCCGCTCGCCGTCGCGGCGCGCGGCCTGCGCGTACGTCGTCAGCGACGCGAGGTAGGGGTCCAGCTCGTAGGCGTTCGGTCGGGGCATCGGCAGGATTTCCCGTGGGGGAAAGGGGTCACCAGCTGCGGTAGTCGTACTCCGGCTTCGGCCGGTTGCCGAGGATCTCGTCGATCCGCAGCCGCACCGGCGGGGTCAGCTTCGCGATCACCTCGAACGCGTCGAAGTTCTCCGTCACCTGCGCGGGCCGCGACGCGCCGGTGATGACCGTGCTGACGTTCGGGTTCGCGGCGCACCACGCCAGCGCCAGCTGGGCGAGGCTGCAGCCCAGCTCCTGCGTGACCGGCACGAGCCGCTTCACGACGTCGATCTGCTGCTGCGCCTTCTCGCCGGTGAAGCGCTTCTGCAGCCACTCGTACCCGGCGAGCGTCGCGCGCGATCCCGCGGGGATGCCGTCGTTGTACTTGCCCGTCAGGAGGCCCCCCGCGAGCGGGCTCCAGATCGTCGTGCCGAGGCCGATCTCGCCGTACAGCCGCGCGTACTCCTTCTCGACGCGGTCGCGGGCGAACATGTTGTACTCCGGCTGCTCCATCGTGGGCGGGATCAGCCGCTCGCGCCGGGCGACCGCGTAGGCCTCCATGATCTGCGCGGCGCTCCACTCGGAGGTGCCCCAGTAGAACGCGTAGCCCTTGTCGATCAGCCAGTTCATCGCCCGCACGGTCTCCTCGACCGGCGTGTGGAAGTCGGGGCGGTGGCAGAAGACGAGGTCCACGTAGTCCATCTGCAGCCGGTCGAGCGCGGCCTTCGTGCCCTCGACGACGTGCTTGCGCGAGAGGCCGTGGTCGTTCGGCCCCTGGCCGCCCCAGTAGATCTTGGTCGAGACGACGATGTCGGAGCGCTTCCAGCCGAGCCGCCGGAAGGCGTTGCCCATCACGACCTCGGACTGGCCGTCCGCGTAGACCTCCGCGTTGTCGAAGAAGTTGCAGCCGAGCCGGCGCGCCTCCGCCATGCACTCGGCGGCGAGCTCCTCGCCCATCTGGTCGCCGAAGGTCACCCACGACCCGAACGACAGCACCGACACCCGCAGCCCCGACGACCCCAACCGGCGGTATTCCACGCGAACCTCCCTTTGTATCCTCGACCGCGACCCGTCGACCAGGCCGGGAGTGTACCGGGGCACAGGGCCACCCGCACAGGGCACACCGGGACGACAGAACGGGGGGTCGTGTCGACACGAGGTGTCTCGCTGTCGTGCGGTCCCGACACGACCCTTCGAAATGTCGCGCGCACCGGGGGCCGCAGGGGGCGTGCCCCGTTGGCAAGCCGCGAACACGCGGCTTTTCGCGCGGCCACACGTCCTGGACCGACGTTCGCGGACGGACGGGCGACATTTGCGCGTGTCGTGTCGGAGAAGCGCGACATCGCGAGGGGTCGTGTCGACAGGCGGCCCCGGAATGTCGCGTCCTCAGCGGAGGTGGCGGTACCGGTGCCACGTGGGGAGCCGGCGGAGGTCGCCCTCCTCGAGCGCGGTGAACCGGCCATCGCCGAGCACCTTGGCCACGGTCTGGAGCGCAACGTCCAAGGCGGCCCCCTCGCGCTGGACCGTGCGCGGCGTCACTTCGAGGTAAGCCGCGACCTCGACGGCGCGGGCCTGCCCGAGGCGCCGGGCCGCGCGAATCAGGAGGTTCCGCGCCGCACGGTCCTGCCTCAGCGACGTCGTCGTGTGGCGCGTGAGGGCGGCCACGGCGGCGACCAGTTCGTCGAGCGTCGGGGCGCGCTCGCCGGCGAAGCCGCGGGGGAGCGGCGTGCCCGCCGGATCGACCGAGGGATCCGCGGAGACGTAGGCGTGGAACCGCTCGGGGTCGCGAACGGGCGCGCACGCGGGGGGGATAGCGAACCCGGACGCGTCGCGGTGCGTGCTGAACGGCCAGGCGAGGGGGTCGGCGGCGAGACCGGCGCGGCAAGGGTTGAGGTGGATGTAGCGCACCATCCGCCGGACCTTGTCGAGGCCCTCGACGGTCGTGGGCAGGGCGCCATGCTCGAACACCGGTCCGGTCTCGCCGCGCGCCCGGTTGCGCTGCATGGCGTAAGCGCGCAGGGCCTCGCTGAAGTCGTGCCATGCGTCGAGGTCCGGCAGCCCGGAGTGGAGGTGATCCGGCATCAGCACGAGGGAGCGGAGGCGGGCCCCGACGCGCCCGGTGACCTGGAACCAGAGGGCGCGTGCCTCGTCCGTGGTGCGGAAGAGCAGCGTGCCGTGCGCGCCGCGCACGGCGGCGTGGAGCAAGCTGGGCGTGCCGGTGACGGTGCTGGGCATGCCGTGGACGGTAGCCCCGCGGGAGGCCCAGCGGCGGTCGCGGCGGGGGGGCCGCTTCCGATGGGTTTGCGAAGATGGGAAAGCGACCCACGGCCCGCGTGGATCGACGAGGCGGGAGGTCCGCCCCGACACGCCGAAGCGGGAGAACCCCCGACAGGCCGAGGCGGGAGAGCCTTCGACGGGCGGGGGCAGGAGGTCCGCCTCGACGGGCCGGTGCGGGAGGTCCGGCCCTACAGGCCGAGGCGCTCGAGCAGGGCGGTCGCGAGCAGCGGCAGCGCGATCGTCGCGTCGGCGACGACGGACATCTCGACGGCGCCGGTGTCGTACTTGCCCCAGCTCTTCGACTCGGAGATCGTGCAGCCGGACAGGCCGCCGAACTCGGGGCGGTCGGTCGTGATCCGCACGCCGTAGTGGTAGCCGTCGGCCTCGATCGAGTCCTCGCGCAGCTTGTACTTCAGGTACGGGTAGACCTGCTGCGCCCAGTTGCGGGGCACGCCGCCGCCGATCGTGACGAGGCCCGCCCGCGGCTTCGCGCGCACCATGTCGGCGAACAGCCGCACGTCGGTCAGCGTGTCGAAGACGATCCGGCCGGAGACACCGGACGTCCCGCGCTGGTTCGCGGCGACGATGGTCATCCCCAGCTCGCTGTCCGAGATCGCGGGCACGAAGATCGTGACGCCGTGCTTCGCCGCCGCGGTCAGCACGCCGAAGCCGCCGAGCTGCTGCCCGACCTGCCGCAGGAAGCCCGCGGTCGTGATCGTGCGGACGTCCCCCTCGGACTCGTACGTGACTTTCGGCAGGATCTCGACCAGCGCGTCCTCGGCCGCCGCGAAGCCCTCCTCGGGAAGGTACGTGTCGTAGATCCGGTTGATCGCCGCCTCGCGCAGCGCCTCGTCGTCGGCCCACTCGGAGCCGACGAAGTGCGCCTGGTGCTCCTGCGCCACGAGGTTGCACAGGTCGTGCGAGAGCGCGGCGCCCGTCGGGACGAGCACGTCGATCAGCCCCGCCTCCATCAGGCGGATCACGGTCAGCCCCATGCCCGCCGGGACCATCGCGCCCGCGAGGCTCATCACGCGCAGGCAGTCCGCGTCGCGCGCCATCCGCTCCCAGACGTCGAGCGCGTGCGCGAGCGCCCGGCCCTGGAACGAGCAGTTCCCGAGCTGCGTCAGGACGTCGTTGACGGAGTGGGCCGCCTTCGGGTCGAAGGGGCGGATCTTGCGGGAGAGCAGCTCGTCGCGGTCCATGGGCCTGTCCTTCTCGGCGTTCGCGTCCTGGATCGACCGGGCGGACCATCGTGCGCTGCGCGCGCGAGGCACCGCCCCTACGAGGTCATCAGGGTTTCGGCGGGTCCGGCATGCCCTCGACGACGACCGCGTCCGACTGCTCGGTCAGGCGCGTCTTGCCGGAGAAGTCGATCACGTGGCCCGAGCGGCGGGCCTTCGTCTGCAGGTAGAAGCGGTTGTAGTCGTTGGGCGGGATGACGTGCGGGATCCGGCCGTTCACCGGGATGCCGTAGGCCTGCAACTGCGCGACCTTCGACGGGTTGTTCGTCATGAGCTGGATCGATTCGACCGTCAGGCTGCGGATCATGTGGGCGGCGATCGCGTAGTCCCGCTCGTCGTCGCGGAAGCCGAGCGCGAGGTTGGCCTCGACGGTGTCGAGGCCGCGGTCCTGCAGCGCGTAGGCGCGGATCTTGTTGATCAGGCCGATGCCGCGCCCCTCCTGGCGGAGGTAGAGGACCATCCCGCGCTCCATCTCGGCGATGCGGCGCAGCGCGACCTCGAGCTGGTCGCGGCAGTCGCAGCGCAGCGAGCCGACGACGTCGCCGGTCAGGCACTCGGAGTGCACGCGCGTCGGCACGTCGGCCCGGCCGAGCACGTCGCCGTGGATGATCGCGACGTGCTCCTTGGCGTCGCGGTTGTTCCAGAAGGCGACGATCTTGAAGGTGCCGAAGCGCGAGGGCAGGTCCGCCACGCCGGCGACGCGCACGCACAGCCGGTCCTTGCCGTAGCCGTCGCACTCGTGGTCGCGGTCGCGCTCGACGAGGTCGTCGAGGATCCGAGCATGCGGCCCGCGCGCCACGCCGCCTCGGCGCCGCCGCCGGGGGCGAACACCTCGCCGGCGAGGCCGATGCGGGCGCCGCCGGGGAGGGTGAGCAGCATCGGGCGCGCCAGCTCGGTGCCGCGGTCCACGCGCGCGTGGCGCCAGCGCTGCGCGTGGGTCCACGCCGGCCGCGCCGCCCAGGCGCCGAGGAGCCGGCCGGCCTCGGCGAGCACCTCGTCGCGCCACGCGTCGCCGGGGGCGTCGAGGCGCGCGCGGGACCAGCGCGGGTGCGCCTGGTAGACCATCACGGTCGAGACCGGCGGCCGCCGCTTGGACGAGTCGTTCGCCAGCACCTGCAGGATCGTCGAGTCGCCCGGGTAGCAGACGTCGAACCGCGGCGGCGGGACGTCCTGCCCGTAGCCCGCCACGACGGTGAGCGAGGGGAGGGTGGAGACCATGCCGAGCAGGCCGAGCGCGGCGCGGACCTCCTCCGACGCGGGCGCCAGCGGGGCGAGCAGCGCGCGGGTGCGCTCGAGCGGGAGCGCGAGCACGACCGTCGGCGCGGTCTCGGCGCGGCCGTCCGGCAGGCGCGCGCGCAGGCGCGAGGCGCCGGCCTCGAGGGCCGCGACCTCGGTCCGGGGCCGGACGTCGACGCCGCGCGCGAGCCAGGCCGGGAAGGCGTTCACGCCCTCGACGAACGCGAGGCGCCGCTCGCCGGCGGCGAAGGCGTCCGGCTGGCACGGGGGGCCGTCCCCCTTCACGCGCGACGGCCAGCCCTCGATCGGGGTCGCGTCCACGCGCGCCAGCTCGTCCCAGAACGCGGGCTGGGCGCCGTGCAGGAAGGTCGGCCCGTAGTCCACCGGCCGCCCCTCGAACGTCCGCGTCGCGCAGCGCCCGCCGGCGTGGCCGCCCCGGTCGAGCACGACCGCGCGCAGCCCCGCCTCGCCGGCCGCCCGCGCGCACGCGAGCCCGGCGATGCCGCCGCCGATGACGACGAGGTCGAGGGGCATGACCGGACATGATACCCGCCGCGCTGTCGCCCTGCCCCCGGCCTCAGAACGGCGCGGCCGGGATTCCCTCGCCGTCGATCGCGACGACCTTCCAGCGCCGCCCCTCGCGCCGCAGTGTCAGCGCGAGCTCGAAGCGGCGCGCGTCGGTGGGGATCAGGTCCGCGAGTTCCTCGACGGTCGAGTTGGTCTGCAGCGCGAAGGCCACGAGGCGCAGCTCCGCCTCCGCGCCGCGAACCTCCACCTGCGGCTCCCGCAGCCAGATCCGGACGCGCCCCTGGCGGAGCGCGAACGCCGCGAGCCGGACCATGTCCCTCTTCGAGCGGCCGGACGCGTCCGCGTAGGCGTCCGACAGCGCGTCGGCGGCTTCGTCGACCTCGCCGGCCTCGAGCGCGGCCGCGCCGTCCTTCACGAGGTCGAGGATGCGCTGCTCGTCCGACGGGCCGGAGCAGGCGGACCCCAGGGCGAGTGCGGCAATGGCGAGCAGGGCAGGGAGCCTCATGCCCGTCCTACGCACCCGGCGGACGGGGCGTCCATCGCAAACGCGACTCCGATCCGCGTTGACACCGGTCGCGGGCCGGGTGTGCACTGGGGGCCGGACCGGGCCCGTGCCCCGGGCCCGGGAGGGAGGCCTCATGGCGACCTTCATCCTGATGACGAAGCTGTCCGCCGAATCGCTGCACAGCGCCGGAACCCGCCGCCACATGGGCAAGGAGTGGCTGCACAAGGTGAAGGAGCGCTGCCCCGAGGTGAAGTGGATCGCGCACTACGCGATCCTCGGGCCGTTCGACTTCATGGACATCTACGACGCCCCCGACGTCGAGACCGCGCACCGCGTATCCCTGATCTCGCGCGCCGAGGGCGCGGTGACCGCGGAGAGCTGGCAGGCGCTCCCGTACGAGCGCTTCCTCGACGTTCTCGAGCAGGTGTCCTGACCCGGCGGCCGGCCTAGAGGTCCAACCGGTCGAAGGTCCAGTCGACGCCGTCCACGTCCGGCATCTCGCGCCCGTCGTCCACGCCGATCTCGGCCTTGATGACCGCCTCGAGCTTGCCGCTCATCGTCGCGACGAGCGCGGCGTTCGCGCCGCCGCCCGGCTCCGCGGCGAGGTTCGTCATCTCGCCGGGGTCGGACTGCAGGTCGAACAGCTCGACGTCGTTCAGCCGGTACAGCTCGTCGAGGTCGCGCGGGACGTGGCGGTCGAGCGGGGCGAAGTAGCGCGTGAACTTGTAGCGGCCGTCGAACACGCTGCGCAGGCTGCCGCGCTTCCGGAGGTTCGGCCGGTAGCCCTGCTCCTTCAGCATGTCCTTGGGATGGCGCCCGGCCGCCCTGGCCTCGGAGACGATGCGGATCAGCTCGCTGTCGTTCGTCCCGAGGCCGCTGTACGTGTAGAGCACGGCGTCGCGGACCGCGTGGATCCCGGCGCCCGCCGGGTTGCCGAGCGCCGGCGTGAAGTCCTTGCCCGGCAGCTCGCGGCCCGCGAGGTCGCCCGACTTGCCCGGCCCGACCCCCGCCATCGCGAGCAGGCTGGGGACCACGTCGATGTGGCCGGTGAGCGCGGCGCACGACGTGCCGCCCTTCACGTCGGGGTGCACGACCATGAGCGGGAGGTGGACCGTCTCCTGGTACGCGAACGGCCCCTTGCCGCGCAGCCCGTGCGCGCCGCCCATCTCGCCGTGGTCCGACGTGAAGACCACGATCGTGTCCCCGGCGAGCGAGAGCGCGTCCAGCTCGCCCAGCAGGTTCGCGAGCTGCTGGTCCACCGCGCGGATGCAGTTGAAGTAGTAGTCCCCGAAGCGGTGCCAGCGCTCCGCCTCGTTCGGCACGTTGCCCAGCGTGTAGCCCCACGCGCGCATGAACTCGCCGTGCGCGGGCGGGCGGCCCGGCGCGTTCAGCGGCTGGCCGAGGCTCTTCGGCAGCGGCTCCTTCCACGTGGCCTTGAAGTGCGCGTGCTCCGGCGCGCGCGCGGCGTGCATCATCAACCGGCCGGTGTCCTGCACCTGCTGTCCCGGCAGGTCGGTGTTGAAGTACATGATGTCGTGCGGGTTCACGAGGCTGACGAACAGCGCCCAGGGCTTGCCCTCGTCCGCGAGCGGCCGGCCGACGCGGCGCAGCCAGGACTGCGCGCTGCCGGCGATCATGTGGTCGAACGTGTAGCCGCCCAGCGTGTGCGTCAGGACGTCGCCCGGCCAGACGTAGTCCGCGAAGCCGTAGGCCTCCATCTCGTCCGTCAGCATGTGGTCCGGCGCCTCGCGGTCGAAGGCGGCGTCGAGGTGCCACTTGCCCTTGTACGCGGTGTAGTAGCCGGCCTTGCGCAGCATGTGGCCGATCGTCGGGATCTTCGTCGAGAGCGGCTTCATGTACGGCAGGTCGCAGTTCTCGAACATCCGGTTGTCGGGCGTCGTGAGGCCCGTCATCAGGACGGCGCGCGAGCTCGTGCACATCACCGCCGGGCAGTAGTGGCTGCGGAACGTGACGCCCGTGCGCTGCAGCCGCTCGTGGCCGGGGAGGGTGAGGCCCTTCGGCCAGCGGTCGATGAACCGCTCCTGGTCGGTGAACACGAACAGGATGTTGGGACCCTTGCGCGGGCCGGCGGCGGGCCGCGCGGCGGGCGTGCCCTCCGCCGCGGGGGAGGGCGCGCCGGCGCCGGACGCGGCGAGCGGCGCGGCCGCGGCCGCGGTCACGGTCGAGAGGAACTGCCGCCTGGTCGTGTTGCCGGTCCCGGTCCGTCCCGAATTGACGCTCATCCGACGCTCCCTCGCGCGGCGCACGCGCGGAGTTTCATCCTGGCGGCCGGCCTGGTCGGCCGCTCGTTCGTGGCCTGTGGACGATGCCCGGGAGTCTAACATCGGCGCAGGTGTCGTTTTGTACCGGGGGCCGCGCCGGTCATCGCGGGCGGACCATCGCGCTTCGCGCGAGGCCCGCCCCTACGGGGGACGAGGCCCGCCCCTGCGCCGTGGTGCGGGCGGACCATCGCGCTTCGCGCGAGGCCCGCCCCTACGGGGGGACGAGGCCCGCCCCTACTCGTATCTCAGGGCTTCGATGGGGTCGAGGCGGGAGGCCTTCCGGGCGGGGTAGAAGCCGAAGAAGATGCCGATCAGGGCGGAGACGCCGAAGGCCATCAGGATGGGGCCGGGGCCGATGCTCACGGCCCAGCCGAGGGACTGGGCGAGGATGCGGCTGGCGGCCATGCCGACGCCGACGCCGATCGCCCCGCCGACGACCGAGAGCACGACGGCCTCGATCAGGAACTGCGCGAGGACGTGGCGCGCCTTCGCGCCGACCGCGAGCCGGATGCCGATCTCGCGCGTCCGCTCGGTCACCGACACGAGCATGATGTTCATGATCCCGATCCCGCCGACGAGCAGCGAGATCGCCGCGACCGAGCCGAGCAGCACCGAGAACGTCTTCGTACTCTGCGCGGCCATGCTCGCGATCTCGTTCTGCGTGCGGATCATGAAGTCGGCGTCGCCGCCGGGCGGGATGCGGTGCCGCTGGCGCAGCAGGGCCTCGATCTGCGCCTGCGCCTCGCCGACCATGTCCGGCGAGACCGCGCCGACGAGGATGTTGCCGAGCCGGTTGCGCCCCTCGAGCCGCTTCATCACCGTCGTGTAGGGCGCGATCACGGTGTCGTCCTGGTCGCCCATCTGCGTGCTGCCCTTCTTCTCGAGCACGCCGATGACGCGGAACGGGACGTTCTTGATCCGGATCGTCTGGCCGATCGCGCCGCCGTCCGGGAAGAGCTTCTCGGCGACGGTCGCGCCGAGCACCGCGACCTTCATCGAGCCCTTGACGTCCGGCTCGGTGAAGAACGAGCCCTCGGCGACGTTCCAGGCGCGGACGAGCGGCCACTCGACCCCCGCGCCGTAGATGCTCGTCCCCCAGTTCAGCTCGCCGGCGACGATCTGCGCCGACGTGCGGTTGCCGGGCGAGACGTAGGCGCAGGCCGTGCACTCGTTCTTGATCGCGAGGGCGTCGTCCTCGGTCAGCGCCGAGTTGCCCGTGAACAGCCGCGCGCCGGACTGCGTCGTCGCGCCGGGGAAGATCATCAGGAAGTTCGAGCCGAGCGAGTTGATCGAGGACTGCACCGCGTTCGACGCGCCGGTCGCGACGGAGACCATCGCGATCACGCACGCGACGCCGATGATGATGCCGAGGACCGTCAGCGCCGAGCGCATCTTGTTGCGCCCGATCGCGGACAGCCCGACCCGGACGATGCTGCCGACGCGCAGCAGGGCGACCTTCACGAGGCCTCCTCGCGGACCGGCGTGCCGGTCTGGCGGCGCTTCACGACGGCCGCGTCCAGCACGATCCGGCCGTCGCGGAAGACGATCGTCCGCTTCGCGTGCTCCGCGATGTCCTGCTCGTGCGTGATCACGATCACCGTCTTGCCCGCGTCGTTGAGCCGCTGGAACACGCCCATCACCTCCTCGGACGTGCGGCTGTCGAGGTTGCCGGTGGGCTCGTCGGCGAGGATCACGGGGGCGTCGGTGATCAGCGCGCGCGCGATCGCCACGCGCTGCTGCTGGCCGCCCGACAGCTGCGCCTGCGTGTGGTGCTCGCGGCCGGCGAGGCCGACGCGGCCGAGCATCTCCTTGGCGCGCGCCTCGCGCTCGCGCGGGCCGAGCGTGCCGTTGCCGTAGATCAGCGGCAGCTCGACGTTCTCGAGCGCCGACGTGCGGGGCAGCAGGTTGAAGCTCTGGAACACGAAGCCGAGCCGCGCGTTCCGGACCTCCGCCCGCTCGTTGGGGTCCATCCCGGCCACGTCCACGCCGTCGAGGAAGTACTGCCCCGCGGTCGGCCGGTCGAGGCAGCCGAGGATGTTCATCAGCGTCGACTTGCCCGAGCCGGACGGCCCCATGACGGCGACGAACTCGCCGCGCTCGATCACGAGGTCGATGCCGTCCAGCGCGCGCACCTCGACGTCGCCGGTCCGGTAGACCTTCGTGATCCCGCGCAGCTCGACGAGCGGCCGGCTCAAAACGGCCTCATGCCCGGGCCGCGCCCCGCCGGCGCCTCGGAGCGCGTGGTGGGGGTGCCGACGACGACCTGGTCGCCGTCCTTCAGCTCGCCCTCGAGGACCTCGGTCTGGCGCCCGTCGGTGATCCCGGTGCGGATCTCGACGCCCTTCAGCGCGCCGTCGGGGCCGAGCGTGTACACGGTCTGGCGGTCGCGCGGGCCGCGCTTGCCGCGGCCGCGCTCACCGCCCGGGGGCCCGGCCGCGGCGGCGGGGGGACGGCGCGAAGAACCAGGTCTCGATCGCGTGGCGCT
>JADHED010002679.1_pt1 | contig 11841 bp, 7 predicted proteins | sample 8952041 | NCBI WGS metagenome assembly JADHED01 (sample SAMN16124423, study PRJNA663239) | bioreactor sludge metagenome | isolation source: sludge (control) | place: India:Bengaluru | collected 2018-09-08
GGCCCGCCCCGCGTATTGCCTGACCAACTGCCAGATCCGCTGGGGAGTCAGCTTCCGTCCGCGGATGGAGAGAAAAATTTCCGCACCGGTGCGCCGGCCGACAAGCGTGGGCCGTCCGGAATTCAAATAGTTGCGAATTGCCTCCCGCGCGGGCTGCCCCACCGGAACGAGACGGGTCTTGTTTCCTTTTCCCGTGACCCGGATAAATCCGGATTCCAAGTCGATGTTCTCCAGCCTGGCATCACAAAGCTCCGACACCCGGAGACCACTGGAATAAAGCAACTCCAGCATCGCCCGATCTCTCAACCCCTGTGGATCTCCCAAGCCCACGCTCTCGATCAATCGTCGCACCTCATCGGCATTCAACGTCTCCGGCAGATGTTTCTCCGGCCGTGGCAGGGAAAGGGTCTCGGCGGGATTGCTCTTCCACCCCTGCCTGGCAACCAGAAAACGGAAAAAAATCCGCAGGGCCACCGCATCCAGACGAACAGAAGACGCCTGGAGACCGGATCGTTTCCGGAAGGCCAGAAATTCCGTGATATCTCCCGGCTCCACCCCGGACCACCCGGATTTTTTCCTTTGGGAAAACCACCCGGAAAACACCTCCAGACTCCGCTGAACGATCAGTTGGTAGTTTTCCGAAAGCCCCCGCTCGATGGCCAGATACTTCAGAAACGCTTCAATCTCTGTGGACACAAGGAATTTTGCCCGTGGCCGACCGCCGGGAAATCAAACTACCAGTTCTTGATCCAGGCGTTGGTGTTGGTGGAACCGGCGCGCGACCAAAGATCGAAAAAGTTCGACCCACTCCGGTTGGCATCACCGGGATATGCATAACCATAGGCTTCCCCAAAGGGATCCAGAACAGACAGGTTCGTATCCGACAAATTGGTGGAGTTTCCCATGCCTTTCGGAAACTCAAAGAAGACCTTGTTGAGCGGGTTTAGGGAATTGGAACCATTGGGAGCCAGAGCCGCCCGCAGAAATGAATTATTGGTTTTGGGAGCAGCTGTCACACTACTGTTCGTATTATTCGTCTGCGGATAATCCCCGTATTCCACCTTGTAACTCTCCAGCGCGGAAGAAAGGGCCTCGATTTCCGCCTGGGCCCGGGCCGTTGCCCCCTTTTTCTGGATAAAACCCGCCGTGCTGAGAACCAAGCCGGCCAGGACCGCAATCACGGCAATGACCACCAGGAGTTCAAGCAGGGTAAAACCGGACAGCCCGCGCCATCCCGCGATCCCGCTCCGCACCTCGCACTCCCAGTTCCAGATTTTCTTTTTCATGACTGCGCCTGCATTCCGGTGATGATGCTGATGAGCGGCAGGAAGAGGGCGATAACGATCGTTCCGACCACCACGGCCAGGAAAACGATCATGATCGGTTCCAGCAGGGATGTGAGGCCGGACACGGCATTGTCCACCTCGTCGTCATAAACTTCCGCCACCTTGAGAAGCATCTCCGGCAATTGCCCGGTCTCCTCGCCGACGTCGATCATGCTGATCACCATCGGGGGAAAGACCCCGCTGGCCTCAAGCGGCTGAACGATGGATTCACCTTCCTTCACGCTGTCATGCACTTTGGAAATCGCATCGGCGATGACCATGTTTCCGGCGGTCTCGCGGGTGATGTTGAGAGCCTGGAGGATTGGCACACCACTGGTCACAAGAGTGCCCAGCGTGCGGGTGAACCGGGAAATGGAACTCTTGCGCGTCAGGTCTCCGAAAAGCGGAGCCTTGAGTTTCACATTGTCGATGATCTGGACGCCCTTCTTCGTGCGGGCGATCACCTTGTAAAGAATGATCAACCCGACAATGCAACCCACGATCGCAAGGGCGTTGTTTTTTACCAGGTTGCTGGACCCGATGACAAATTGGGTCAGCGCGGGCAGCGGCTTGCCTCCCAGCATGTCGGCAAAGATGGCTTCAAACTTCGGCACAATGAAAACCAGGAGGAATGCCAGGATCACAATCGCGATCACCAGAACGATGATCGGATAAAACATCGCCGCCACCACCTTGTTCTTGATCTTTTGCGCCTTTTCCTGGAACTCCGCCAGGCGCAGGAGAACCAGTTCCAGCACACCGCCAAGCTCACCGGCCTTGACCATGTTCACATAGAGCTTGTTGAAAATCTTCGGGTGTCCGCCCAAGCTCTCGGAAAAAGTGCCGCCTCCCTGCACGGATTCCGCCAGATTGATGATCACTCCCTTGAGCACCGGGTCCGGCTCCTGCTTGGAAAGCACCGTCAACCCGCGGAGCAGCGGAAGTCCCGCATCGATCAGCGTTGCAAGCTGGCGGGTGAAAATCATCAACGTCTTCGGTTTGATGGTTTTCTTCTGAAGGAAAGGAATGTTGATTTTTATGTCCTTCCTCGCCGCCGACTGGGCTTTGGCCGGGCTCTTGGTCTTGGCCTTCGGTCCCTTGCCTTCCTCGGCAATGCTCTTGGGAAAGTAGCCCGACTGCCTCAACTGTCCAACAGCGTCATTCTGCGATTCGGCTTCGATAACACCGGAGGATTCCTGTCCTCTGGCGTCAAGTGCAACATAGGAGTAACGCGGCATAGGGTTTGGGGCGGGCGTAAAGCAACATCTGTAACTTTCCTCCCTTCCAGTGTCGAGAAAAGAAAAACTACTGTTCCGGGCTCATCAGCGCCGCCGCGCGGCACTTGAGACGAAACGCCAGACTTCCCTTCTCAAAAGCATCCAATTTTTCCACCCGGCTCCTGTCAAAATCGGCAAGGAACATGGTCTCCACGTCGGAGGCAAACGCCCGGTCCTGCACGGCCGCCGAAAGCTCGAAATTCAGCATAAAGGAACGATAATCCAGGTTGATCGACCCCACGATGGCAAAATCATCGTCCGCGAGAAGGACCTTCTGGTGCATGAACCCCGGCTGGTACCTCCAGACCTTGACCCCCGCCGCACGCAGCTTCGGGTAATAAGTGAACGAGGAAAGCCACGGCAGGGTGTGATCGGCCATCTGTGGGAGAATGATCCGGACATCCACCCCCCGGAGTGCCGCATGGCAGATCGCGTAAAGCAGCGGGCTCGACGGCACAAAATACGGACTCGCCAGCCACAGCCGCCGCTGGGCATCCTGGATCACCGAAAGAAAAACGGCGGCGCACACCCCCCAATCTTCCGCCGGACCGGAGGCCACCGGAAACACCACGGCATCCCCCGCGGCAGTGGAGCGCAGGCGGAAATCCGGAAGCTCCTTCGTGGCATAGTTCCAATCTTCCAAAAAGGAGATTTGGAATCCCGCAACCGAAGGCCCCTCGATGCGCAAATGGGTGTCCCTCCACGGCCCGAACTTTCTGGCCCTTCCCATGTATTCGTCCCCCACGTTGAGTCCCCCGACAAAAGCCACCGCGCCATCCACGATCACGAGCTTGCGGTGATTCCGGAAATTGATCTGGAAATGCCGTCCATGCTGACGGTTCGTGACAAAGGGCTGGATCCTGACCCCCGCCCGCAGGAGCTTCTCGCACCAGGAGGACGTCATCTTTTTCGATCCCACCTGATCATACATCACCAGACATTCGACCCCCCGCGAGGCCGCCGCCAGAAGCCGCTCCGCCAACTCGCCGCCAAGCAGATCGTCATGAATGATGAAAAACTGCACCCAGACCGACTCGCGCGCCGAATCAATCTGCTGAAAAATGGCATCGAAAGTATTGCGGCCATCCACCAGAAGCCGGACACGGTTTCCATTTGTGGGAGGAAGTCCGCTCAGATTCTCCGCCACTTTCGAACCATCCCCGCACAACCCGCAGACCTCCGCACGATACCCGTCCAGATGTCGGACGGTCGCCTTCAGGGCCTCATCCAAAGCCCCCGACTCCCCGGTCCCGGCGCGCGTATAACCCGAGAAACGCGACTCCCCGAAAACCAAAAACAAAGGAATCCCGATCACGGGCAGGACCACCAGTGTCAGCGCCCAACCAATGGCGGATTGCGGGGTCCGCGCAATCAGAATCGCGCGAAGGGCCAGCAGAATGCCGACAACCTCCACAACGGCAGTGAGCACGCCATAGACAAAAGACAGGTCAGACACGGGAAACAATTCCCAAACATGCCCGGCCGGACGGGCTTATCAAAGAAGAAAATCGGCGCTCCACGACTGGAAAACACACTCTCCGTCATGCAGGAACCTTCCAGGGTTGACCGGTCCTGAAAAACCGCTCAGATCCCCCAGCCTTTTTTTGCCGGAAGCTGCTTGATCACATTTCCTCCGGGAAAGGTGCGAATCCGGATGCTTTGGATTTCGATGTGCCGGGCGGCTCCAAAGTGGATCCGAAGATGGCGCCCCAAATCCCCTGCGGGAATGGGAAGAGATATCTCCAGTTTCTGAAAACCCTGACCGCCGGATGTCGAAAAGACTTCCCTTTGACGTCCGTCCGGAAAGTCGCTCTGCGATTCCGTGCGCCACCAAACAAATCCCTCCGCAGGTTCCGGCGTGGCCAGGGTCATCTCGAGGACAAGGGGACCCGTGTCGGCTTTCGCGGGGCTGAACAGGAGGACCAAAAACTCCCCTTTTTCTCCTTTGCCTTCGAGGATCAAGGTTCTGTCTCCTGTCGTTGCCGAGTAACCACGAAAATTGATGCCGAGAGAATTGGGAGAAGTCTTCTCTTCATCCACCTCGGGAACGGGCGCGGGTGTCGCTTTCCCGCTGTTCGCCGACGGGGTGTCTTCTTCTTTTTCAAGAGCGGATTCCGCCGGTTTTTTTTCGTTTTTTCCAACGGGAGCCGCAGGGTTGTAAGCCGGATTGGCCTTGGGTACAACAGCACCGGTCCTCTGGAGATAGTCGGTGATGAGCGCATCCAATTCCCGGACCTTGTCGGGCAGGGCGGATGCCAGATTGTTTTTTTCGCCGATATCCTTTGAGAGATCGTAGAGTTCGTAACGATCCTTCCCGTCCTCCCCGCCGAAATAAAACCGGATCAGCTTGTCATCACCCAGGCGCACGGAGGTGGCGGCCTCCGCGTGCGCCTTGGGCGGATCGTGTGGGAAGTGGACAAAGATCGGCCTGTCCGGTGTTTCCTCACCCTTCAGCTCCGGCACAATGCTGCGTCCATCAAAGGCCACCTTCCCGGTGTTTGAAACACCGAGTATTTCCAGCAGTGTGGGATACCAGTCGGTGCTTTGCACCACCGAGGAAGATTTGCTCCCGGGAGCAGTGACTCCCGGCCAGCGGACGATGCAGGGCACCCGGACGCCCCCCTCGTAAATGGTGGCCTTGTTGCCGCGCAAAGGCAGATTGCTGGTGATCGGAGCGCCGTCCACTTCCTCGTAAGTCACGCCACCATTGTCGGAGGAAAACACCACGATGGTGTTGTCAGCCACCCCCAGCCGATCCAACGCATCCAGCATCTTCCCCACGTTGGCATCGAGAATCTCCACCATCGCGGCATAGGTCGGGCAATGCTGGGGGTCCGAGGGATCGGCAGTTTTCTCATATCTGCCCCGGACATCCGCCTTCGTGTCGTACGGCGCATGAACAGAAAACTGCCAGTAGTTTATAAAAAAGGGCTTCCCCGCTTTCACTTCTTTTTCCATGAAAGCCACGGCCTCATCGCCCATGCGATCCTCGATATGTTCGCCGGGGATCCGGGGTTGGAATCCCAATTTGGGGGGAAATTTCCACGGGGCAACATAGCTTCCCGCAGGCCCCGCCCCCGACCAATGGGGAATGTCCACGTCGAATCCCTGATGCAGGGGATCGTAAGGCTCCGGACCAAGATGCCACTTTCCAAAATGCCCGGTGGCATATCCCGCATCGTGCAAGGCCTCGGCCAAAGTATAATAGGAGGTGTTCAGACGGGTGACGCTGTTGACGGGCAGAATCCTGCTTGAAGGAGCGGCCTTGGCACCGATCTCCGCCTTGAGCCGAACCTCCGGAACATGCCCGGTCGGCGCCGTCATTCCGATCCGGGCGGGATCCAGGCCGGTCATGATGCTGGCCCGCGTCGGCGAACACAACGGATTGGCCGAATAGGCATTGGTAAAGAGCCTTCCCGAGGAGGCCAGTCGCTCAAGATGGGGGGTCTTGTAATATTTGCTGCCGTAAACCGAGGTGTCCATCCACCCCAGATCGTCGGCGAGAATGAACAACACATTGGGAGGTCTTTTTGCCGCGGAATCCGAAGGATCCGCCGCAACGGAAAGATGGATGGCGAAAAGAAGGAACAGAAAAATGGGCGTCTTCATAAAAAGGATCTCCGAATACCGGTCATCAGATTTTTCAAGGAGCGGTCTTTCTGGCAGCCACCACTTTGGCGACTCCACCTCCGGGAATTTCCAGGAGTCCGTGGGAACCTCCCGTGACATCCCGATGCGAAACCCTCGAACCGTCGGCTGCAAGAAATTCCACACTCCACGGTCCGGTGGGCAACTCAACCCGAAGGACATCCGAGGTTTCCCTTTCGGGATGAATCTCCAATGTGACGTCCGCGTTTGTGGCCGTGATATCAAGCATCCATTGACGGTATTGAATGTTGGTCACCTTGAGCGAAGGCCAGGCGGAAGGAAGGCGGGGATTGAGCACAAGCCGCCCGCCTTCGGCCCGAAGCCCGAGAAACCCTTCTGTCATGATCTGCGGAAGCAGAATGCTTTCCCAGAATTCCGCATCGATCCCCAGCCCTCCGGCCGTTCCGCCACCCTGCAACGTGCCGCGGGAGTCTTTCATCTCGGGACGATAGTAGTTGCGATAGCCTCCTTCCTTCTGCACTTCGGAAAACCACGCGAGGATCTCCTGCAGCCGCTGCCAGGCATCCTCCGGACCATTGACACGAAGCCGTCCCATGAGGTCGTGAAAACTGAAGCCCAGAACCGCCCCGCCATCCTGCACCTGATATCCGAAGGGCAGTGCTTCGGGCTTGCTCCAACTGTAAACGTAGTAGTCGAGATTGCGCCGCGTCGTGCTGCGCGGGCCGAACCGCCAATGGTAGATGTCCTGTCCTGTTGATGTGTCCCCCGGCACCTCCCGCTTCCCGGAAATCCAGTCCACGATCTGGCGCGCCTGTTCCGGCGAGGCGAGATCGTAATACATCGCCTCGTTGTTCACGAAAGTGAACCCGTAATCATGCGCCGTTCCGCCAAGATCGACAGCCCCGACAAAGCGGCCTTTTTCGGCGTCCCAGAACGTTTTCTGATAGCTCTCCCTCAAAAACGTGACGTCCTTGTCGAGAGCCTCTGCCGAGAAGGCCGGATCGGGAGCCGGAATTCCCAACTCCGGGTGGACGGCAATCTGCCGTTCCAGATCGGCCATCGCTTTGACCGCCGCAAATTGGTAGATGCCCGAATATCCATCCTTCCCACCAAATGGAAGGAGATCCCAATAGTTCGCCCCGACTCCGTAACCCCGGCGGAGAACTTTCTTCCCGTTTGCCGTCCGCACCAGCCCCGAACTCCCATCGTGTCCCGGCCACAATGTGGTCAGCACCCCGTTTTTGCGAACCTGAAACTCCTCCATGGACCAGGCAAAAACCTTGCGCAACCGCCCGATCTCCTCTCGCAGAAAATCCACATCCCCCGTCCAGTTGAAGTAGGTGGCAGCCACGATGACCAGATTGGCATTGTTATAATTGTGACGCGTGTCCACAGCGGTGAAGAACCTCAGCACACGGAGCGTTCCCTCCCCGGCGTTTCCGAAATCCACCCGCAGTCCCGTGACAACTCCCTTGAGGCCCGTGGCCTTGTGGAGCGGAATATCCACATCCACAACACCACTGTCTCCCTTGGGCTCCGGCACATCGAACTCCATTCTCCTCTCCTTGGAAAACTCCGGGTGCTCCTTCGTCGTCCATTCCAAAGCCGGCCGCAATTTCAGGTTTCCCGGAACAAACTTCAGACGAATGAACGCGGCAACCGGAGCCGCCACCGAAATCGGGGGCGTGCTCATCGAGGCTTCCGGGCCCGTGAACTCCAAAGTCAGCCCCTCCTTGTCATCCAAAGCCACGGGCCGGGCATTTTCAAATGTCCACCCCTCGGTGCTCTTCTCGGCAACAATGCGCAGATTTTCCCCGAACGGCATTCCCGCCATGCTGAACATCCAACCCACCCCGCCGGATTGCGTGTAGAGCGGAAACGGCCATCCCTCCGAGTGCCCCAACCCCTCGTGCTGATGGCAGGAAACATACCCGTCCGGCATCACAACGGCCGTGCGCAGACGTTCGAGAATGTTTCTCCGGACCGGATTTTTCGAGGGCAGACCGCCCCTCCCCGCCCAGATCGCGGAGGGAGCCGTCCAGGCCATGTTGTAGCCAAACTTGAAAAATTCCCGGGAATCTCTGGGATGAAACCCAAAGGCCATCTGACGCAGTCGGCCCATCTCGGTTTCAAACCCCGGAACCTGAAAGTCGGGAAAAGAGGATGGCACGATCGGATTGGTCGTGTCCGCCGGAGCCGCACTCCCCGCCCGAAGCAAAAGGCATTGGCTGAAAAAAACGATGGAAAGGCAGAAAATGTTCCTCAGGAAAACCGAACCACAAAAATCGCCGCGTCTTTCCACCTTCATTTCACTTTGTCTCAAAATAACGATAGTTAAAGCGCCCACCGGGAGCGGCATCGCCACAGGTGTAAAAATCCATGATGTCGTCCGGTCGGTTCAGATTGTCCACCCACTTGAATTCCAGATCGAGCACCTTCCCTTCCGGGAGCTTCAGCGACGCTCTGGGAACAGCGATTTCCATTTCACAACCCTTGATCCTGCAAGCGACCTCGGCAATTTCTTCCCAGCCACCTTCCTTGGAACTTTTTTCCAGCACGGTTTTCCCCTGCCGACGGTCGAGACGAAAATCATATCCTCCCCAGCCGGTATCGCGCTCCCGGTCGGCATCAAGAAACAATGACATCCAAGAGGGTCCGGAAGGATCGCTCAGGGGCTTCCCGGTCTTAACATAAAAATAAAGATGCGTGTCGTCCCGGGACACTTTGCCTGAAACAATGTCGTTGCGTCCCTGGGTGTTGACATAGTGCAAGCGTTCCCCCCAGCCGGCAGCGTCCCGGTGCTGCGTATCTCCCCGGTAATCGGTGAACTCGGGCCGAACATCCTCCCAGTCCGAAAAATCGCCATCGATCCCAATCGTTTTCCGGGGTCCGGCTGCTTCCAAAGAATCCATCCCCTTGAAGCGACGGATGTTGGAGATCATCTGATAATAATAATTGTCACCATAGCCTCCCTTCACCGGCTCGATATCCCGGCTGTGCTCCATATCGAACGTGTCAACAAAGACAACCGGAGCTTCGTAGTCCGCAAACTTGTTCAGCCGCATGGCCACCCACTCGTTCCAGCCGGTGATGAAAATCAAGTCCGGATCGGCCTTCAAAGCATGATCCCATTGTTCCTGGAAGTTCAGTCCATGGAGACAGGCATCCGGTCGAAGATCCGTCTTCCCGTCATGATAGCTGCGTCCCATCGAACGCGGGTCACTCAGAGCCGTGATTTTGTCGGGCAGGGCATTCATCGCGACACCAACAGGCATTTCTTCCGGCCGCCCCTCCGATCCGCCAAAGGAATGCTGGGGGGTGATTTGCAACCATCCCCACTGATCCTTGCGGGACGGAGGGGAAAAATAGGAAGGCAGCCCCGGGCGAAACGTGAAAAAGGATTTCACTTCATCCGAGGTTCCTTCCGGATAGCCCATAAGCAACGGTTTGCCCTTCCACTGAAACCACAGATCCTTGTAGAGACCGGGTTTGTAAAAATCGTTGTAAAGCCCTTCGATTTCCTTGGGAGCTACCGGACCGAACATGCAAAGAAAGGCGATTTTCGGCACTTTTACCCCATCTTTTTGCGCCTGGGAAAAAGCCCGACAGAGCGACAGACAGCTTTCCCTGTAAGTATAGCCATTGCTGGCATCGAAGATAATCACATCCACTCCGGCGTCCGCCAACATTTCCGCGTGCTTGCGATAAACCCATTCATCGGTTGATCGATAATAGCCGAACAACGGCTCGGCAAAATAGTGATAGGCATTGGCCGGCCCCCAAATGGAACGGGAAGGATCGCTCATGGCCTCCGGATCTTTCGCAAGAATTTCCGCGATATTGTGCGGTCCGCTTTTTGAGTGTTGATAGAACCAAAGAAAATAAAACAACGCCACCGTCCGGTCCCGGCGAACCGGCCCAACCGCCCCCGGCTCCGGCAGTTTCCGTCCCAGAGCATCCGTTGCCGGCCACGGACATCCCGCAGAAACAGAGACTTCAGAAGCCTGTGACATGGCATCACAAACAACAAGCACACTCGACAGCACGGTGATGAGCACCGATTGGGCGAATTTTCCCATTGTCAGCACGGCCCCCCGCCTGCCCCTTCTTGAAGCGGACTGATGGAGATTTTCTGAAAATTCGCCCGAAGAGTTTTGTTCATTTCAGGGCGCGACATCGGTCTCAAGTTTGAGATTGTCGTAGATGATGTTCGTTTCGACATCGTTCATATTGATGAAATTGATTTTTCGCTTTGTTTCATCTCCAAACTCCACCGAAGAGGACTTCAATGGAAGCTCCACCCCATCAATATAAAAAGCGACACGGTCCGCATTCCCTCCCTCCGTCACCACAAACTTGTAGTTGTGAGTCTCGGACACACGAAAGGTTTTTCCCAGCACCTTTCCGATTTGGGCGGGTGTAATAATTGTTTCAACAGGAGGAGGCGTGTCTCCGGCCCGGCCCGAGGAAACAACGACGAACCCCTTCCCATGCAGCCGGATGCTCAACGGGCAGAGGCCACGCCTCAACGCAGTATCACTGAGCAGACTCATGGCACCCCAACCGTCCGCAGAAACACACCGGATGTCGGCGGACAAAGAGAAGTTTTTGCCACAAATCTGTTCGGCGAAATTTGCCTTTCCATTCAATGCACCCGGCCCGTTGCACTTGAGCTCATTGGAAACGATGGCGCTTTGATTGGGACGCGCGCCGACTTTCTCATATTCACAGGCAACCGCCCCACCAGCCTGCCGCGCGTCCAGATTCTCATTCACATTCACGCCATCCGGGGCGTCAAAGCTGTCCTGGAAAACGATGTCACCGGCATCGGCACATGAAGCGGCGACCATGGCGATGCCAACGAAAATCAAAGAGAAACGCATGGTGGGGGACATAAAAGGGATCGGTTTTTCAGTTTTTTGAAAACGGCGGAATCAGAAAAACTTTGGGATCCCCGGAATCGCCCGTTTTGGAACGCCAGTCGTCCATTTCCGCCCGAAGCTCCCGGAGTTTCCCCGCATATGCCGGATCATTGGCGAGATTGTGCATCCCCCAGGGATCTTTTTCCAAATCGTAGAGTTCCTCGGACGGCAGGTTGCCATTGACGTAATCGGCCAGAAGCCGGTATGGCCCGGGAAAACGATCCTTTGCATCGATGGTTTCCTGAAAGCTGACATTCCCCCACCTGGCTTTCGCAAAAAGATCTTCGTTCAGGGGAGGCTTCTCCCAGGTTCCCCGGGGCTGCGTCACATTGCGCACATAATAATAGCGGTCATCCACGACACACCGCCCGATGAATTGCTGGGAGATGCTTCCCATGACCGTCTTGCGATCGGGAAAAGCCGACTCTTTCCCGGATAAAATCGGCCACAGCGAACGCCCCTGGACATTCGGCGGCACGGGCAGATTCAAATACTGGAGGATGGTGGGCATCACATCAATCTGGCTCACCGGCGCGGTGATGGTTCGTCCACCTTCCACTCCGGGACCGGCAATGACAAATGGCATCCGCAGACCTGCCGGATAGGCGGAAACCTTGGCCCGATGGTATCCCATGCCATTGTCCGAGGAATAGACAACAAGCGTGTTCTCTGAAAGCCCGTTGCGACGCAGCCCCTCCAACACGGCTC
>JADHED010002682.1_pt1 | contig 11837 bp, 10 predicted proteins | sample 8952041 | NCBI WGS metagenome assembly JADHED01 (sample SAMN16124423, study PRJNA663239) | bioreactor sludge metagenome | isolation source: sludge (control) | place: India:Bengaluru | collected 2018-09-08
TAACAACAGGAAACCAGTACCAGGAGCGAAAGTTTAAAAAACTGTGACTAACTTCAACACCTTCGGAAGCTCTAACATCGAATACTTTTTATTTCTTATGTTCTGTCGAAATCTTTGCCAGCAGCCTAAGGCGCTACAAATACCCGATTAACGGAAATTTTTGCCGGTGCGAACGATGTATCCACATTCAAAATCGCCACTAAATTGGTTTCTAAAAAACAGAAAAGGGAGCCAGAACACCTAAGCTTCGAGATACGATCTGCGAGCGCATAGGACACAAGACCGCTGCGTAATTTATTAGCCTCGGCGAAATCCAGACTCAGCGTTTGATAGCTTTGCAACGCTTGCCAAGGTGTTAAAAAATAGACCTTGCCTTGAACATCGACCGGCAACTTTTTTCGTAAATCATTCAGCGTAACCGAGTTGTTTAACGAGTAACTTCCAATATCTAACCGACGAAGCCGAGTCATCGTCGCTCCCGTACCCAACTGCTTACCCAAACAGTGAATCCACGATCGAACGAACGAACCTTTAGAGCACCAAAACTCAACTGTGATATCGGGTAAATTTATATTTAGAATTTTTATATCCCAAAACTTCATCTCTTTAGGCGGACCTTCAAAGTTATCCATTGAATTATCGCTTCGAGCAATATCGTATAGTTTTTGGCCATTTACTTTTTTGGCCGAATACATCGGAATAGGAAAAATTTGATCACCTGAAAGCTCAAAAATTGTCTTTCGCAGCAACTCTAGATCGACAGTTTTATCTGAGGTCCTTAAGACTTTACCGGTAACATCCCAAGTATCCGTATCCATCCCAAGTTTCAGAGTTAACTGATACCGCTTATCCGCCCCCATCAAATAGTCCGATAACTTAACGGACTCCCCAACCAAACATACAAGTAGTCCATCCGCTAAAGGATCGAGCGTTCCAATATGCCCGACTTGCTTATCTTTAACGATTTTACGCAAACCAAAGACAACATCATGAGACGTCACCCCTGTTTCTTTGTGGATCAGAAAAATACCATTGAGTTTATTCGTGCGTAGGGGCGAACTATTCATCGTCAGATTTGTTCTGACGAGATAATTCATTTAGAAGTTTATCAACCTTCATAACTTTTTCAACCGAGCGGTCGTGAAAAAAACTGACCTTCGGAGTAAAACGCAGTTTTAATTCTTTAGCAATTTGATGCTGGAACTCATGAGCATGCTCGTTCAAAATATTTTCGGTTTCTTCAGCCGTTTCTTCGTCTACATGATCAGCACCCGTTCCACCCTTTGGCAGAACGGTAAAATAAATTTTTGCAAATTTCAAATCAGCTGAAACAACGGTACGACTTAAAGTAATAAAAACATCCACTGGCTCAGAAAATCCATTGATGAGGTACATACCTAGCACCGCCTGGATTTCCTTTTCTACCATTTGAACTCGTCGCGAATCGCCCGTCTTTTTCATGAATTACGGATTCGTTTCTAAAGTAAGTTCTTTACGAACTTCTTCTTTAATAAAGGCTTCAATTTGATCGCCCACTTTTACGTCGTTGTAGTTTTCGATACCGATACCGCATTCGAAACCTTCAGCCACTTCTTTAGCATCATCTTTGAAACGTTTTAACGAACCGATCTTTCCTTCGTAAATAATCTTACCAGCGCGCAGCAAACGTACCTGATTTGATCTTTGGATTTTTCCGTCAAGAACAAATGTACCAGCAATTGTTCCAATTTTTGGAACGCTGAATGTGTTACGCACTTCTGCGCGACCCATAACTTTTTCTACGATATCTGGAGTCAATAGGCCCGACATTGCTTTTTTGATATCATCCATTAGTTCGTAAACGATGGTGTACGAACGAATTTCAATGCCCAGTTGCTTAGCTTTCGCTTGCGCACCCAAATCAGGACGTACGTTGAAACCGATAATAATACCTTTAGAGGTTTGCGCTAACAATACGTCAGATTCAGTAATTCCACCGACGGCTGCATGCAGAACGCGAGTTTTCACCTCTTTAGATACTAATTTAGCTAGCATTCCCTGAATCGCTTCAAGGGATCCATGAACGTCCGTTTTTAAAATAATCGCAAGTTCCTTAACATCACCTTTGTTCACTTTGGCAAAGATATCATCCAACGTTAATTTCGCTTTTGAAGCATTCGCTAAGGCGTAGGCTTGTTCACGACGGATAGCTGATACTTTTTCAACTTGATCTTCTGATTCAAGAACGTCAAAACGGTCACCCGCGTTTGATGTATCATCCAAACCTAAGACTTCAACTGGCAAACCTGGACCCATAGATTGCTTACGCTCACCACGGTCATTCGTTAAGCTCTTCACGCGGCCCTTAACTACACCGGCAACGATATGATCACCGACTTTGATTGTTCCGTCTTTAATTAATAAAGTCGCAACAGAGCCTTTGCCTTTTTCCACTTTAGATTCGATTACGATACCTGTCGCTGAACGTTTTGGATTTGCTTTCAAATCTTGGATTTCAGCTACTAACGAGATCTGCTCTAAAAGTTCTTTAATACCTTCTTTTTTCAAAGCAGATACTGGACAGAAAATCGTTGTACCACCCCATTCTTCTGGGACTAATTCAAATTCAGTTAATTGTTGTTTGATGCGATCAGGATTCGCACCTGGCTTATCCATTTTATTGATCGCGACGATGATTGGAACACCCGCCGATTTGGCATGATTGATCGCTTCAGCTGTTTGTGGCATTAAGCCATCATCCGCCGCCACCACGATAACCGCGATATCCGTTGCATTCGCACCGCGCGCGCGCATTGCCGTAAACGCTTCATGGCCCGGAGTATCTAGGAATGTGATACTTTTTCCGTCTTCCAATGTTACGTTATACGCTCCGATGTGCTGAGTGATACCACCCGCTTCACCTTGCGCCACGTTGGCTTTTCTAATTACGTCTAATAATGACGTTTTACCGTGATCGACGTGCCCCATGATGGTCACAACTGGTGGTCTAATGATTTTTTCAGCATTTAAATCACCGAACGCATATTCACCCAAAACATCTTCGGCAGAACGTTTTACGTTTTCAGCTTCCCAACCAAATTCAGGAACGATTAATGCTAATGTATCGAAGTCGAGTTCCGTATTCATGTTCGCCTGAACACCATTTTGCATTAACGCTTTGATCATTTGAGGCGCTTTGATACCCATTTGAACTGCGGCATCAGCGACCTTCATTGAACCGTACACTTCAAGAATACGCTTAGAGGCCTTTGGCGTCGTAAGCTGAGTTTTCATCGCTTCGCGATCTAGAGTACCTTTTTTCTTTTTCGGCTGGAAAACCATTTCTCGTTTTCTGAATTCAACCGCATTGAAATTATTTTGTTCTTCTTCTTGCTCTTTTTCTTTAGCATTTTGAGATGTTACGGAACCCGTACCGCCTTCAATACGCTTAGTTTTTTTATCAAAATTCTTTTTACCCTTGTTAGAGTCATCATATGCTTCCGTAGGAGGAATTACGGCAGGAGCCGCCGAAAAACCAGGACGCAATGTACGATTCTGAATACCGCCTGGCCGAGGAGGTCTTGGACCTGAGTTCGCACCAGCTCCACCACCGCCTGAATTGTTATACCCACCCGTACGCTGGCCGCCTTCACGAGGAGGCGCCTGCACGCGAGATAAATCCATTCGACCGATGATATTACGACGAGGCTGAGGCGTTGACGAAACACCACTCGAACCCACAGAAACTTCTTTCTTTCTAGCCACACCTGCTGTCGCTTGTGTAGATGCTGCCTGAGCTGTTGGCGCTGTCGCCGTTTTCGCTTCAGGAGCTTGTGCTGCTTTAGTTTCAACCACAGGTGTTGCTGTTTTTTGAGGAACAACAACTTCTGGCTCTACCGCTTCAACGGCTTCTTCCGTTTCCACTGGACGAGATTTTGTCACAACTTCAGGGAATACCGGTTTGATTTTGACTTCTTCAACCTTAGCTTCAACCACAGGTGCTTCTACAGGAGCCACTTTTTTAATGATTCGCGCGGCACCTGGTTTAGCTGGCGGAAGAATTTCTTCGTCAGTATCTTTTGATTTCCGACGAACTACCTGGGATTTCGCTTCTTTTGAAGGAGCTGCGTCTTCGTCTTTCGTTGGGGCTGCTTTTTTCGCAACTTTACGAGTGGCTGTTTTCTTTGGCTTTTCAGCCTCGGGTTCAGTGCCACCTTTAAGTTTGATCTTTATTTGCTCAAGAACTTCTGGCTCAAGCTCTGCCATGTGACTCTTAACAGGAATCTGCCACTCACGGATTTTGTCCATAAGGGCTAACGGAGTCATTCCAATTTCTTTTGCGAATTCAAAAACCTTAGGGTTCGTCACAAATAATTATCCTTTACCTTGTTACTCTTCGCTCTGAAGTTTTGATAGCTCTTCTTTTAAGCGTTGGTCAGCTTGTTCCTTAGCTGATGAGTTGTTAACAGCTGCTTTCGCAACTTGAGGTGAAGTTGGAACGGGAGTTCCTTCAGCCTTGTATTTTTCAATTAGATCCTTAGCGCTTTGGATTAGCTTAGCCGCTTTGTCTGGATCATCGTACCCAGGGATACTCATCACTTCTTCCACCGGGGCTTGTGATAAGATTTGGAATGAACCGAATCCAGATTGGAAGATGTTTTGCGCCATGGTTTGAGTCATATTTGGCAATAACATCAAATTGAAGATCGCTTCGGCTGTTCTAGATGCCGCGATTGTTTCAGAAACGATGTCGATTTTCCAGCCCGTCAATTTAGCCGCTAAACGTACGTTCACACCGCGCTTACCGATAGCTAATGACAATTGGCTATCCGGCACTACGATTTCGATTTCTTTGTTTGATTCATCAAGGAACACACGTGAAATTTCCGCCGGCGCTAAAGCGTTACACACGAAGCGCGTGATGTCTTCAGACCAAGGAACGATATCGATTTTCTCGCCACGTAATTCCTGAACGATATTCTGTACACGAGAACCTTTCATACCCACGCACGCGCCAACAGGGTCAACAGCTGGGTCGTTTGATTTAACCGCGATCTTAGCGCGAACACCCGGTTCACGAGCCGCAGATAGAACCTCAACAATACCGTCGTAGATTTCAGGAACTTCCATTTCAAATAACTTAATTAAGTATTCTTCAGATGCACGTGACATGATGATTTGCGGACCACGTGTTGTTTGACGAACTTCCATTAGGAAACCTTGCAAACGATCGCCTGGCTTATACTGTTCGCCTGGGATTTGTTCACGCAATGGAATGTGCGCTTCTGTACGACCTAAATCGATAACGATCGCGCCTTTTTCTACACGGCGAGCAATACCTGATGCGATTTCACCCTTACGTTGTTCAAATTCGTTAAAAATAATGTCGCGTTCGGCATCACGTACTTTTTGTAGGATAATTTGTTTCGCAGCTTGCGCGGCGATACGACCAAGATCTGACGAATCCATCTTGATACCGATCGAATCATTTAATTGAGCTTGCGGGTCTAATTTACGAGCTTCGTCTAGTGGAATTTCAACTTCGTCATCAACAAATTTAGCGCGCTCTACAACTTCTTTGAATTCAAATAACTCTACTTCACCAGTGTCTTCATTGTATGAAGCTTCGATTTCGCGATAAGTTCCGTATTTTTTACGAGCCGCAGTAAGGATAGCATCTTTTACAGCGTCGACAATAATTTGTTTATCGATACCTTTATCTTTTCCTACTGCTTCGATTACTTTTGATAGATCAAAACTTTCTGCCATAGCGACCTTCTCTCTTCTTTAAAGTCTCACGTTCTGTGAAACCCTTATTGCTTTTTAGTATTCTTTTTGTCGTTCTTTTCGTTTTTATCAAATTCAAATAACACTCTAGCTTTTTCCACAGCATTAACTGGAATTTTCACCTCGTTACCGTTGAAATCAAAATACAAATCAGAGCCTTCGACCTTAACCAGATCAGCTTCTAGAGATTTTGCATTTTTAAGCTGATTCACAGTAACACCTAGGGCCTCAAATGATTTTTGAGTTCTAAGTTTTACTTTTTTCCCGATGGCTGTTTTAAAATGCCAGTCCTTTTTAAGGACTCGTTCCAGCCCGGGTGTCGACACTTCCAATTGGTAGTGCTCGCCAGGAATAATATCATCGGCATCAAGGACTTCACTTAGACCGCGTGATACATTTTCGCAGTCTTTGATGCCTGCATTCGGCTCTTTGTCGATGTAGACTCTTAACACTCGGGAGGAGAACTCGATATCGTATAAACGGCATCCGACTTGTTCTGCAATTTGGCTGGCGATAGTTTCTACGCGCTCAAGCCAACTTGGTCTGTTAGTATCAGACCCTTCACTTGTGTTATTATCAATCATTAACGATGTCCCCAAAAACAAAAAAAGTGGGCTCTCACCCACTCAGGCTTAGAACTAACAAAAAAATATTATAGAATCAAGCATTTATCTTTATACGAAGAGAATCGCAAGACCATTCTATAGCTCGAAAAGCGAGTCGTTTTCTCTACGAAAATCTGTTTTAATCAGTCATGCATTAAACCGCAGTGATATTAAACAGTTATCCTCTAGCGTTTAAGTGTGAGGTTATAATTAAGAGCAGCCTTTCCATCGGGGTAATAATTACTTCGTCGTAACACTTTCACGAACCCCTGCCGCTCATAGAATCGGATCGCCGCCTGATTTCCCTCATGAACCTCAAGCCATACTTCTTCAATCTGAGGGTTCGCCTCCTTCAGAGCTTCCAGCAAGCGCTGACCGGCTCCAAATGCGTTCTTATCTGAATAAATCAAAAGGATCTCAATCACCGCACCGAGATCCTTAAACAAAACAAATGCCTCTAATGACCCGCCCTCGACGCGCTGGGTTCCAAAAAGATAGCTGCTGCCTTTGAGCTCTTCCATGATGGAGTCCAGTGTCCAGCTGACGCCGACAATTAAGGACTGATCTCGTGAGCTTAGAATGGCGGCGATGGCGTCCTTATCCTGAAAAGTGAGGGAGCGAAATACCATGAAGGCCTTAGCTTTCGTTCGTGTAGTTTTTAACTTTGTATTTCTTTTTAATGATCTCAAACCAGGCTTTAAGTCTCTCTTCTAACTGCTGCTGACTTAAGAAGGTTTTGATGTTTTCTTTAAATTGAACAAATGGCACTTGGCCAAATTTCAAACGGTTCTTATCAAAGTAATCTTTGGCTTCAGAGTCTGTAATAAAACCCTTCATCGAATCTGATTTCACGCGAATAAAACGTTTTGCGACTAATTTGCGCTTTAGAAAACGTTCAAGCTCTGAGTTCGTAACCTGTAGATTCTTCCACTCTTTGGATTGAGCCATGTTTTTTTGGATAGTATCAACAGCATCTTTGAACTCTTGATCACTGACCTGATCGAATTCAAATAAATTAGAGTCCGTTTGCACGACGATTTCTAAAAGGACTTGCCCGACCTCTACGTTAAATCTTGGATCATCGAGAGCGATCAAAACTAAATTTTTGTCTGAAGCCAGGCCTTTTTCCAACAGGTTCACTATTTGAACCTCCCGAGAGGTCACGACTTGATCAGCAGCCGTTCCAACGATTTTTGTGATCATGATTGACTCGCCAGTGACCGGCTTTTTCACTTGCCCCCGCTTAACGCTATAAATTTTGTCAGGAGCTTTTTCAGACGTAGTAGAAACAGCCAAGGAAAGAGAACTCATCATTAAAAAAACAAATACCAACTTCATTACCTAATGATAAAAAAAAAACACCTGCATGAACAGGTGTTTTTCATATGAATCGTTTGATTTGGCTTAAAGTGTCTATTTATTAAAACTGAACTTTAGCAGTTACGCTGACTAAAGTAGAGTTTAACTGCTCAAGAGCTGTACCGTAGTAAGGCTGATAAGCAAACGCCGATTGGTTACGACGAGATGACAAGTTAAAGAAGTAACGGTAATCAAATCCAACTGTAAATTTTGAGTTGAACGTCACATCCGCACCAACATTAACACCTAAATCAATCGCATGAGAGTTTGTAGACGTCTCGTTGCTAGAATTTGTGTAATACTGAGCATAACCCGTGTTAGCCCATTGGAATGTTCTGTAGGTATACTGACCTAAACCACCTACGAATGGTTTAACCATGCCAGAGAACATAAAGTACTTGATACCGATAGAACCTGAATATTGATTTACATCCATATCAGGAGCCACGTAACCATTGTAGTAGATCGGATTCATTGTGTAGTTAGAGAATACGAACGCACCCTCAACAGCATAAGTATCGTCATACTTAGTTCCAAAGATAGCACCCAGTGAGTAGTTCCCACGGATGTTCGATGAATCTGGATGATCCGGCATACCTAATAAAGCACTGAAGTATTTTGTTTCAACAGCTGTTTCTGGAACGTCTTGCTCAACTTTTAATGCCGACTGAAGCTCTTCACGAATCGCTTCGCGAGTTAAAACATCTTTTTGTTCAACTGGTGGAGGCGCAATCGTTTGAACTGGAACTTGAATTACAGTGGGTTGTACCGGCTGTACAGGCTGAACTGGCTGCTGTTGCTGTTCTTCTTGTTTGTTATTTAATTGATCAAATTTGTTACCGAATAAAACATCCGCACGACGTTTTTCATCGTCTAAACGAGATTGCTCAAGTTTTTCAACGATCTTCGTTTCTGTTTGGCCTTCAGCATCCATACGAGATTTTCTCATTTGGTCTGCACGAGACTCAACCATTGGAGACGCTTCTACAAACGTAGTCGGTTGCTTTTGGATCTGCTGAGTTTGAACCGTGTTCGTGTTCTGTGCATTAGCCTGAGCGCTTGGCGTTGCTTGATTTAAAATATAAATCGGCTGCGCTTGCGATCCGCCGGTAGGTTGTGCTTGCACGACAACTTTCTTAGCTGGCGCTTGCGTTGTGTATAGTTGTTCTAGTTCAGAATCTACTTCTGATTCTAATGCCGCCCCTTGAGTAAATCCAACCCCTGGAATTAAAGAAAGGACCGCAAGGATTAAAAACGATTTCATAAATCTCCTCGTGGTATAACAATCCGTTTTGCATATCAGCAATCCTAAGGCCAAAAATTGTTACACATTTGTTTTTGATCTAAGTAGTTGAAGCGATTGACGATTGCGTTTGCTTGAAATTTGTTCACGAATTGCAGAACAGATAAAAAAGTGACTGTTTCCGAGACTGTTTATGAAAATATTTCTGAAACTTGGGGTTTAAGAGATGCTCAAAATGCGTGTCCAAGGGTGGCTGCAAGCATTTTAATACGGCTACGACGAGACTAAAAACGACTTAAAGATGGTTAAAAACTCGACATTGTCGCTGAAATCTCAGCGTCGGGACGAAATATTTCTTGAAAACTCAAAGATTCATAAGTACATTTCAGAGCTTCTGCTGGCCTTGTGGTGGAATTGGTAGACGCGCTGGACTCAAAATCCAGTGCCCGCAAGGGCGTGGGAGTTCGATTCTCCCCGGGGCCACCATTTGTCAAGCGTCTCGAACGGGCGTCCGCTTGAAAATGTAAAAAATTTTTAGCCCCGATTAGATTCGACTTAATAGCCTCTGAGATTAAAACCTCAGGGGCTTTTTTGTTTTTGGGGCCTTGGGTTCGGCCCTTTCCGATATTGTTTTGATTTCCACCCATACCGCTAGAAAAAGACACAAAAAAAGAGGCGCTAGAGGAATGATCCCCTAACGCCGATTTGTAGTGAGCTTCGCCCACATGGAAATGAATTTCAAAACCATCTTTCATGATTTCAATTTTATGTACGATCAATTTTATAATCTTAGACCTCATTTCAAGGTCAAATTCTCCTTTGCTGATGAGTTCGCTTAATCCTTTCCGAAATAATTTTAAATCCTCAAGTTCAATTAATTTTTTATTTTCTTCAGATGTTGATTCATTGGTCTTTTGCTCTATTTGAATTTGCTTCTGAGTTTTTTGCAAATCACCGAGCTGGTCAATCAATGGCTGCGGATCAATAGCTTCTGGTAATTTTGCGATTCGTTCAGCCAATAAAGATATTTGTCGATCCAAGGCTTTCGATTTTTGATCCAATTCCTTTAGTCTTAAATCCTTCTCATCAATACCTTGAAGTGATTTCGCCCTCATAAGTAACCCATTAACAAATTCATCACTCATCACAAACCTTTTCACTTCACCCCATACAGCAGGTTCAATTTTAGCCGCAGGAATTCGTCTTGGCTTATGAGCAAGTAATTTTTGGTTTAGCGACGCTTCATTTTTCCTGGTCGCTAAATGCTCGTAATATCCAACTCGCTTTCCCGTTCCACCAGTAGCAGAGGCGCCAGCCATACTTTCACCGCACTCTTTACAAATTAACAAGCCTGTCACAGTAAATGGATATTTATTTGGGTGAGTTTTTCGTCGTGAACAATTGTGATCTAGCATTTTCTGAACTCTATCAAATGTCACTTTATCAATAATTGGTTCCCACTGGGCCTTAGTTTCTTCCCAGCCACTTTTTGTTTGATAGCGTTTGATACCGATATAGGCCTTATTTCGTAAAACCCTGTAGACCGCATCGTAGCGAATATGTTTTCCTCGGACCGAACCACCACCACGCACAAGTTTTGGTGTCATGACTCCCATTTCATTTAAAGCTTTCGATGTTGAAGCTAGGGTCCCTTCTTTGATAAAGGTTTTGAAAAATAATTTCACAATTTCAACTTCTTCAGGAACTGGTTTTAAAACCCCAGGCCGATCTGGATCAGTTGTGTAACCTAGCGGAAGACTTCCTCCATTATAAAGACCGCGTTTTGCACGAGCCAAAAATGAATGTGAAATCCTTTCGGCCGTTTGTCTTCGCTCAAATTCAGCGATTGAAGCCATCAAATTTAAAACCATAGATCCAGCAGCACCCGAGGTGTCAAAATTTTCCCGAATCGACATGAACTTACAATCATTGTCTTCTAAAAACTCCTGCAAGATTGCAAAGTCCTTTGTTGAACGTGAAAACCTTGAAAGCTCTGTCACCAGTACTAAATCAATCTCTCTTCGTTCAATAGCTTTAAGCATTTTCTGAAAACTTGGCCTGTTCATGTCTTTGGCTGAAATCCCGGGATCTGAATACACCGCTACGATTTCACCAAAGGGTTCCACCATGTTTTTAAGCTTCACGTATTCACGAAGTCGTTGTTCTTGATTTTTAATGGAACCTTCGGGGTTTTCAGCCTGCTCTTCGGTGCTAACACGCACGTAAGCAGCAATTCTAAAGTTATTAGACTTACTGTTTTTAGTTTGAAGAGATTTATATTTTGTATTTCGTTTAATACTCATCGCTTGCTCCTTTTATTATTTAAAAGGGGCTGTGCGTTTTGAATCGGTACAAGCTCTTGGGAACGAGGGAACTGGCTATTTCTTTGTAGCAATATTTCCCAAAGTTCGGCAAGTCTTTGTTCAAGTTCCAGATCAGATATTTTATTTAATTTTCGTATAATTTTATTGCAAGCCCATTTTTGGCTCTTACCCATCCACACCTCTGCTTTGAAATTGATTGATATTTCGAGTCATAGTGCCTTTGAGTTGAATTATACATATTGGTCCTTTCAGTTGTTTCTTTGCTTCAGTTTTTGTTTTTATTCTTATTCTTATTCTTATTCTTATCTTCTTACTTACTTTATCTATTCTAATAATATTTATTTTATTTCTTATCCTTACTTTCTTCTCTCTCCGTAGTGGTCCGTGTCGCTGCCCCCTTTCAATCGGAGAGTGGGAGGGGTCAGCGACCGAAGAGGACCACGGAGGAGAGAGTTCCTTGTCGTAAGTTTTTGAATTTTTTATTAAATTTTCGTTGTAGAACACAGGATTCACCCCCTGTCGGGTCAAACCTAGAGTTTG
>JADHED010002685.1_pt1 | contig 11833 bp, 9 predicted proteins | sample 8952041 | NCBI WGS metagenome assembly JADHED01 (sample SAMN16124423, study PRJNA663239) | bioreactor sludge metagenome | isolation source: sludge (control) | place: India:Bengaluru | collected 2018-09-08
GCTCAATGGCGAGGCGATCACTGCCGCTTCGCTGCGCTACCATCCCGACGGTGTACTGGCGGGCCGCATCGAGCAACGGCCCGATGGGCGCTGGCAGGCACGCTGGTGGTTTGACGACAACGGTGAGCGCTGGCAGCTCGATCTCGATGCCGATGCGCTCGATGCCCTGGCGGCAGGGGCCATTGATCAGGTGGCCAACAACTGGGCCAGCCGTCATGCGGTCCGGCTGGGGGCGAGTGCGGAGCAGCTCGAGCTGGAGATCACCGAGGTCAACACTCTCGCCCGCTACGCTGCGGTGATGTCGCACCTGCAAAAACTGCCGTGGGCGCGCCGGGTGACACTGGTCGGCGTCAGCGGGCCGATGTTGCGCTTCAGTCTGGTGAGCGATGTCGACCGCAGTCAGTCGCAGCAGTTGCTGCAACTGGATGGCAAACTGGAACAACAGAGCCAGCCGGTGGCCGATGCGCCGCCCGGCGTGGTGCCGACCACAGCGCTGCGCTACCGCTGGCGTGGTGGCTGATTGCTCACTGCCATATGGGCAGCGCATCGCTGCTCGCTGATCACTGAAAGCTGCGGAGATGGCTGAGTGTTGAGACAGCTTCCCAACCTGATCACCCTGATGCGCATCGTGCTGGTGCTGCCGGTGGGTGTCAGCGTGATCCGTGAACAGTACCAGCAGGCATTCTGGCTCTTCGCGTTGGCCGGTTTTTCGGATGGAGTCGATGGTCTGCTGGCGCGGCTGTTCGACTGGCGGAGCCGTTTCGGTGCCATCGCCGATCCGGTTGCCGACAAACTGCTGCTGGTCACCACCTTTGTTGCCGGTGCCGTCAGCGGCGTCTGGCCGTGGTGGTTGATGGCCGTGGTGCTGATACGCGATCTGGTGATCTTCAGCGGTTCCGTTGCCTACCACCTTCTGGTGGGCCCCTATCAGATGGCGCCCACCTGGCTGGGCAAACTTTGTACCTTCTCCCAGATCGGCGTGGTATTGCTGCTGTTGCAGGGCCGCTTCTGGTTGCCACTGCCGCCATGGAGTCAGAGTCTGATGGTCGCCTTCGTCGCCTTGGTGAGCATCGTCAGTGGTCTCCACTATGTGCTGGTGTGGAGTCGAAAGTACCGTGAGCAACGTTTTGGAAAGTGAACCACGACAGCTGGCGTTGGGCATTGCACCGCGTTTCGAGGCCACCTTCGACCACTATCTTCCGGGCGAAAATGGATTGATTCTGGCGCTGCTGCACGAGGCGGTGGTGGCTGAAGCGCGCTCGCCGAGGCTGGTCTACCTGTGGGGGGAGCCGGGTTGCGGACGCAGCCATCTGCTGCAGGCCAGTTGCCATCTTGCCGCCGAGTTGGGCCGCGATTTCTTCTATCTGCCCTTGACCGCCGATCTTGGCGCACCGCCGCGCAGTTTCGTCGAGCTGGCGGCCGCCGAGCTGCTCTGCCTCGATGACATCGATCAGGTCGCTGGCGATCCGCAGTGGGAGGAGGCGCTCTTTCACCTGCTGAACCGCCTGCGGCAGAACGGTCACACCCTGCTGGCCACTGCGTGCAATGTACCGACCGGCATCGGACTGAAGTTGCCTGATCTCTCATCGAGGCTGGCCGCCGGCGTCACCGTACAGCTTCAGCCGCTGAACGAAGCCGACAGACGTCGGTTGATGAAGCAGCAGGCGGAGCGCAAGGGGTTGGCGCTGAGTGATGAGGCGGTCGAATTCATTCTGCGGCGCAGCCCGCGCGGGCTGAGTGATCTGACGGCGCTGCTGGAGCGGCTCGATCAGCAGGCGTGGGTCGAACAGCGTCGACTGACGATTCCCTTCATCAAACAGACGATGAACTGGTGAGCAGTCACCGCGCGCCGAGACGCGCGGTGACTGCATCAGGGCGAATCAACCTTTTCCGCTCGGGATCTGGTTGAAGGGGAGCTCCTTGTCGGTGCGCACATCCTGCGGCAATCCAAGCACCCGTTCGGCGATGATGTTGCGCAGCACCTCGTCGGAACCGCCGGCAATCCGTCCGGAGGGTGATTGCATGAAGGTCTGCTGGAACTGCGCATCGAACGGGGCGATGGTCGATTCGGTGATGATGCCGGCCATGTCCATCAGCTCCATGCCGAAGGCGGCCAGATCCTGCGACTTGAAGGCACCGACCAGCTTGCCGATCGAATTTTCCGGCCCTGGCACCTCGCCACGCGACATCGCCGAGATGGAGCGGAAGCGGGTGAACTTCAGTCCGCTCGACTTGCAGTACCAGTCGGCCAGCTTGGCACGGACCGCGCCATCCTCGATGGCAGGACGGCCATTGATCTGCACGCCCTTGGCCAGATCGAGCAGCTCAGCCACATCGACCCCCTGCCGTTCGCCGACTGCGACCCGTTCGTTCATCAAGGTGGTGAGGGCCACCTGCCAGCCCTGACCGATCTTGCCGAGGCGCTGGCTGTCGGGGATGCGCACGTTGGTGAAGAAGACTTCATTGAAGCCGGAGTTGCCGGTGATCTGCTTGACTGGGCGAATCTCGACACCGGGCGACTTCATGTCGACGATGAAGTAGGTGAGACCCTTGTGCTTGGCGACCGAGGGGTCGTGCCGGGTGACCAGAATGCCCCAGTCGCTGTAGTGGGCGCCGGAGGTCCAGATTTTCTGGCCGTTGATGATCCAGTCATCGCCATCGCGTTCGGCACGGGTGCGGATGCCGGCGAGGTCGGAGCCGGCGACCGGTTCGCTGAAGAGCTGGCACCAGATCTTCTCGGCCTTGACCATCTTCGGCAGGTGCTCACGCTTGATCTCTTCGCTGGCCCAGGTCATCAGCGTCGGTCCCGCCATGCCGAGGCCAATGGTGAAGAATCCCTTGGGCACCAGATATTGCGACTCCTCCTGATCCCAGATCACCCGCTCGATGGCGCTGGCATCCTGACCACCGTACTCCTTCGGCCAGTGCAGGCAGGCCCAGCCATTGTCATGCAAGGTGCGCTGCCACTTCTTGGCCAGTTCGACCGCTTCGGCTTCACTTTTCACCAGTCGCTGCCAATTGTCTCGCGGACCCTTCTTGCGTTCGGCGTGGGCGTCGAGAAAGGCGCGGGCCTTGGCACGGAATTGGGCTTCTTCTGGGCTGTCTTTGAAATCCATCTGTCTATCCTCTTGATTATTCTGTTCTTTATGCGGCTTGTCCGGCGGTCAGCGCCTGGATCAGTTTCTCTTCCCAGCGGTTCTGGCTACCAATCACCAGGCTCAGCAGCTTGGCGCGGCGGTAGAACATGTGGCAGTCGAACTCCCAGGTGAAGCCCATTCCACCATGGATCTGAATGTTTTCGCGGGCGCACTCATACATGGCCTTGGTGGCGCTGACGCGGGCGGTGGCGGCGGCCAGTGGCAGCTCCGGCGCATTGGTCGAGAGGGCCCAGGCGCCGTAGTAGCCGTTGGAACGGGCCAGTTCGAGCGCCACGTACATGTCGGCCATCTTGTGCTTGAGCGCCTGGAAGCTCGCAATCGGTCGGCCGAAGGCATAGCGGCCCATCGCATATTCGCGGGCCTGGTGCAGTGCCTGCTCGGCACCGCCGATCTGTTCGAAGGCATAGAGCACGGCGGCACGGTTGAAAACCTGATCGAGCAGTCGGGCACCAGCACCCTCCTGACCCAGCAGGGTGGCCGGAGTGTCGTTGAAGACCAGGTGGGCCTGCGAGCGGGTGGGGTCGAGGGTCTTCAGCGTGGTGCGTTTTACCGAAGGATCGGTCAGATCGACCAGGCAGAGGCTGGCACCTTGGCCACTCTTGGCGATGACGACGGCGAAGTCGGCGATGTCACCGTCGATCACCGGGATCTTTGCACCGCTGAGCTTGCCATTGCTGTAGCTGACGCTGTAGCTGGCAGGATCGGGGTTGCCCGGACCCTCCGCCACCGCAAAGGTGCCGATCAGTTCGCCAGCCGCCAGCTTGGGCAGGTAGTGCTCCTTCTGCTGCTGGGAGCCGGCCAGCAGCAGCGCCTCGGTGGCGACATAGACCGAAGAGGAGAAGGGGATCGGTGCCAGCGCCCGGCCGACCTCCTCGGCGACGACGCAGAGTTCGAGATGGCCGAGCCCCAGACCACCGAACTCCTCGGGAATGGCGGTCGAGGTCCAGCCCATCGAAGCGACCTGGTTCCACAGATCGCGGTGGAAAGGCTGATCCGATTCGAGAATCTTGCGCACATCACGCAGTGTGCAGCGGTCGGTCAGAAACTTGTTGGCCTGCTGCTTGAGCAGCTTCTGGTCGTCGGAAAATTCGAAATTCATGCTGAGAACTCCTGTGCGGACGGGAAAGGGAAGTGCCGCCAGCATCATGTGTCGAGCAGCGCCATGCACACCATTGCAGGAGTGGTGACGAAGTTCGCACGGTGATTGATCTGGATGCAGCCCCTCCCGTGGCGGTTTATTGTTATCCCGGTAGGGCAGCCCATGGTACACAGTCGACGAAAAGTCTGGCAAGCATCGGCTGGATAAGCCTTGCGGGTACGGTGAACGTTCGGCACCACACCGTTTTCACCAGCCATCAAAAGAGAAAGCCCCGATCATGGATCGGGGCTTTCTCATCGCCGGCACACCCCTGGTTGGATCTCAGGGGTGGTTGTCGAGCGTGCGATCAATCCTTGATGCGCAGCTCGACGCGGCGGTTCTTGGTACGGCCTTCGTCGCTGCCATTGTCGGCCACCGGCTGCTCTTCGCCATAGCCAGCCGAGGTCAGACGCGCCGCGTCGACACCCTGAGCGATCAGATAGTCACGCACGCTCTTGGCGCGGGCCTGCGAGAGCTTCATGTTGTAGGCATTGCTGCCGACCGCATCGGTGTGCCCAGCCACCTCGACCTTCTTGCCCGGAGTCTTGTTCAGAGCAGCCGCGGCCTGGTCGAGAATGATCCTCGATTCGCTGGTCAGCTTGGCGCTGTTGAATTCGAAGTTCACATCCTTCAGCAGCAGCACCTGGGCGACCAGGCAGCCAGTGGAGTCGACCTTGGCGCCCGCCGGGGTGCCGGGGCATTGGTCAAGGCGATCGACGACGCCGTCACCGTCGGAGTCGGTGTCAACGACAGGAGGGGGTGGTGGCGGCGTCGGTTCGGCAACCGGCTCGGCGGCCGGTGCCGGCTTGCTGCCCAGGGGAATGGTCAGACCGATGCCGGCGAAGGTGTCCCAGCGGGTTTTGCTGCCGCGATCTCCTCCGGTAAAACTTTCGCCTTCAAGGCCGTCATCCACAGCACGGGTGCGCAACTCGGTGCGGATGGCGGTGCCGTTGTCCATCACCTGCCACAGAATGCCGGCACCGAAGTTGAAGGCAAAATCGGTGGAGGATTGGCCGACGGTCGGTGCAGCGGGATAGGCGCCGCTGCTCTTGACCGCGCCGGCACCGACCAGCAGGTAGGGGGCGATTGAAGAGCGGTTGAAGAAGTAGAGCGCATCAAGGCCGAGGCCGGTCTGCTTCAGATCCTTGCCGGTGCCGCTCTCGCGGTCGAACTTGCCGTAGTCGAGATAGCCTTCGACGTTGAAGGATTCATCCAGCGCGGTGCCGATCTGGATCTGACCGACATAGTCGTTGTCATAGCTGCGCCCGCTGTCGAGCATGGCGCGGTAGATGGTGGGCGAGATATAGATGCGGTCATCGGCGGCATGGCTGGGCAGGCTGGCGAGGGCCGTGGCGGCGCACACTGCTCCGGCGCTGACCCATGCGAGTTTGCTCGTTCTGTTCTTCGTTTTGGACATTGTGGGTATCCCTGGTGGTTGGTTTGCCCTGGGGGAGTCAGGCAGGCGGCATTATAGTGTCTCAATGCGCGATCGCAAAAAACTGACTGCTGGCAAGCGGTTGAGCGGGTTGTTGAGCGGCCATCCAGCGGCCGTTCAGCGCTGCTCGACAGCGTCGGTGGGGATCTCAGCAGCGCTGGATTCGCTGGCCGAAACGGGTGGTGCGAGGCTGTTCAGGTTGCCCTCCTCGCCCTGCGTGGTTTCGATCGATTCCACATTCGTCTCGCTGCTCGTCTCAACCGGATCATAAGCCACCTTGATCCAGCTGCGCTGGCGCCAGCCCACCGAGTCGATCAGATCGAGCACGCTGAGCGTGGTGCCGGCGGGAATGACCCGAATCGCCCCGGCCAGCCGATAGAAGGGCGGTTGCGGAGGGTCGCGTCTGAGATAGGCCTCGGCTGCAAGGGTCACGGCTGCGCTGCCGGTCTGGCGGAACTGCTCGATCAGCCTCTGTTGATCCCGCCTGGGGCCCAGTGAGATCCAGCCCAGGCTGCCGCACAGCGGTGAGCGGTTCTGGGCCAATGTCAGTTGTGCGCGCTGTTCTCCGGCGGCGGCGACATGCAGCAGGCAGCGGCTCAACAGCGTGATGTCATGCTGATTGACATGGGTGCAGTTGTAGGCGGGATGGTCCACATCGACCTCTGGCTGAAACCAGAACCGGCGCTGCAGGGCAAGTATGTCGCCGCTGGCGCCCACGACCACCCGCCGGTTCATTTTGGGTATGGGTGGCGACAGCACCTTGTAGGAAGGATTGAAGGCGTAGGCGCTGACGCCGTCGAACACCATCGAGACATGCAGAGCCAGTCCACCGCCGAGCGAATGGCCGGTGGCGATCAGTTCGACGGTCGGATACTGCTGGCGGATGGCGGCAACCAGCGTATCGGCCAGCGCATACTGGCTGTTGAGCAGGTTGCCGAACAGCCAGTCATACAGCGAGGTGGTGCCGCGAAAGGCAATGACCAGTTTGTGTGGCTGACCCTGCTCTGCCCCGATGGCGTAGAGCTTGGCCTGCAGACCGCGCCCGGGGTCAAAAAAAGCACGTTCACTGACCGTTTCAGGCAGTTTGAAACGTCCCGCACCAGCCGGGTCATAGGCATTGGCAGCCAGCATCGCCTGGAGCCAGGATTCGCTGGCGGTTCGATAGTAGCCCTCGTCGTAGTCGCGACCGATGGTGAGGTAGGGTTGGGTGCCGAGCACCCCCTTGCAGCTGTTCGGGTGGCCGGCTGAGCAGCCGAACAGCATCAGCAGCAGTGTCAGCAGCGGCAGTCGGAGCAGGTTCTGGATGCGGTTCAAGGGCGTGATGGTGCGGACAACAGAACGGTTGTGACCCGCAGTGGTCGGCCAAAGTTCCCCAGCCGGTTGGGTAGACGCTTCGAGTGACCTAAAAGTATCTATGGGTCAAAGCGATAGTGCAGGCGTTCGATGTCGAGCCGGAAGTGTGCGCCCACCTGTTCCGCCAGTGCGTCGCTGTAGTAGCTGCGGTAGTCGCGGCGATCGGTGGCCTTGCGCTTGTGCGGCAGCCGCGGCGGCGTGATGCCGATGCGCTGGCAGGCCTGTTCGAAATCGGCGTCGAACCGCTCGTAGCGGCCAATGAAGTCGACGATCAGCCGACCATGCAGGTCGACCAGGTAGTCGCTTTGCAGCTCGATCGAGGTGTCGAGGTGGTACTGGTAGGGCCGCTGCGGATCGAGCTTGAAGCGGATGAACTCCTCGAAGCTGGTGACATGGGTCAGCAACTGGGGGCGTTCGCGCTGCAGATGGTGGTAGGAGCTGACCTGCAGATCCCAGGGGTTGCGGACGAAGGCGAACTTGAACAGTCGCTGGTAGAGCTCGCGCGGCAGCATCTCCTGTGCCGCGATCGCCTTGGCGTGTCGTGGCAGCTTGCAGGCGAGTTCATGGTTGAACAGTGCACTGAGCCGGCTGCAGAGCCACATCGGGTAGTACTTCGGATCCTGCCAGCGCAGCCGGTCGAGGGCGTCGCGCACACTGGTGCCGCCGGTCTTGGCGATGTGCACGAACAGAAAGTTGTAACGGTGGCTGAGCAGCATGTCGGGTGAGTGCGTGTGGGGTCAAACCGTGGCGTCGGGCGATTCTACACCGAGCGCCTGCAGGTAACGCAGCGTGCTGAGCGCCAGGCTGTATTCGGCGACCGCCTGTTGCAGTTGTGCGGCCGGAGGTGGCTGGTCGAGCACCGTGGCCATTGCCTCGGCGAGCCGTTCGGCATCACCGACCGGCACCAGCGGGCCATGCCGGCCGCCGGCCAGAATCTCGCGGGGACCACTCTCGCAGTCGGTGGCCACCACCGGCGTGCCGAGCCCCATCGCCTCGACCAGCACATTGGGCGAGCCCTCCCAGGCCGACGAGAGCACGAAGAGTCGGGCGCGCGCCAGCGCGGCATAGGGGTTGGCGGTGAAGCCAGGCAGATCGACCCACTCGGTCAGTCCCAGCTCGCTGATCAGCGCCTGCAGTTGTGGACGATCCTTGCCCTCGCCAAAGATCAGCAGACGGCTGGGGTGGGTGGCCCGCAGCCGGGCGAAGGCGCGAATCAGCGTGGAAAAATCCTTCTGTCGGGTGAGACGGCCGATGCCGACGATCACCGGCAGGGCGGGGTCATCGAGCCAAGGGTGGCTGGCCGGTTCGGCGGCACGCTCGCTGATCTCCGGGAACAGCGTGGGGTTGCGGATCACCCGCACGCGGTCGGCGGTGAGGCCGGTGAGATGACGGGTGTCCGCGGCCACCCCCTCGGAGACCGCCACCACCCGGTCGGCATGGCGGTAGCTGCGGGCCATCTGGCGTTGCCGCCACCACAGCCGCAGAGGATGCTTGCCCTTCATCGACTGTTCGAGGTGGGTGCCGAGCCGGATCACCAGCGGAATGTCGCCACGACCGGCCAGTCGGCGGGCCAGAATCGCCACGCGGTTGGCGCGGTCCTTGGCCGCCAGCAGCGCGCGCGGCGGCGTCCGCCGCAGATAGCACAGCAGAAAGGGGATCGCCTGCCAGGTGTGACGTGCGCCGCTGTGGATGACCCGCACGCCTGCGGGTACGGCAAAGTGCTCGCCATGGCCCTTGATCACCAGCAGATCGACCGGATGGCCGCGTTCGGCGATGCCACGGGCCAGCAGCGTCATCATCCGCTCGACGCCACCGTTGCCGGAGTAGGAGAGAAAGAGCGCCACCGGACGGTCGTGATCGGTCTGACTCATTCGAGCCACTCCAGGGTGTTTTCGGCCGGGGCGGGCAGGGTGCCGGGGGCGTCGATGAAGAGCCGGTGCCAGAGGGCGAATTGCAGCAGCGAGAAGAGTTCCCGACTCACCGGCGCGCCCTGCTGGCGCGCCTTGATCAGCGCGCTCACCCCCTGCGGGTCGAACCACTCCCGCACGGCAGCGTTGCGCGGCAACCGCTCGGCCATCCGCTCCAGCAGTGCACCCTGCAGCCACTCGCCGACCGGTACATGAAAGCCGCGCTTTTTGCGTTGCAACAGCTCGGTCGGCAGGCAGCTCTCGGCCCAGCGTTTGAGAAAGCGCTTGCCGCCGCTGGCGTCGATCTTGAGTGAATCGGGCAGCATCAGGCCGAACTCCACGATGCGGTGGTCGAGAAAAGGCACCCGACCCTCGACGCCGAAGGCCATCAGCATGCGGTCGGCCTTGACCAGCAAGTTGTCGGGCAGGGCAGTGGTCAGATCGACATACTGACGGCGCATCAGGTCGCTCCAGTGGGCCGGGGTCCGTTGCCAGGCGGCGATGAAGGGGGCGCTCATGGCCGCGTGGGCCTGTTTCAGTTCGGCGCCGAACAGCCGTCGGCTCCAGCGTGCATGCCACTGGCCGGTGGTGCGAAAGCCGCCGGAGCCGGGACGCGCAAGCTGCTTGAGCCAGCGTTCGGCAGCCTTGGGGCGGTAGCGACCGTAGCCGGCAAAGACCTCGTCGCCCCCCTCGCCGCTGAAGATCACCTTGAGCTCGGCGCCGGCCGCCTGCGCCAGATGGGCGGTCGGCAGCGAGGCGTAGTCGCGCATCAGGTCGTCCGCGGCCCAGACGGTGTGGGGCAGGCGGGCAAAGAGTTCGGCGCCGCTCAGCCGCAAGGCGCTGTGGCGGGTGTTGAACTGCCGCGCCAATTCGCTGGCCTGATCGAGCTCATCGACACCGTTGCCTTCGCTGAAACCGACCGAGTAGGTGCGGGGCGGCTCGTCGCGCAACCGCGTGAGCATCGCCAGCAGAACCGACGAGTCGACACCGCCGGAGAGAAACAGCCCGAACGGCACATCCGAACGCATGTGCTCGACCATCACCTGACGAAAGAGCTGATCGAACTCCTCGCGGGCCTCATCGAAGCCGATCTGCCGCGGCGTCAGCGTGGTGGGTGACCAGTAGCGGTGGTGGTGCAGTTGCAGCCTGGCATCGATTTCGATCAGCTCGCCGGGCAGCACGCGCTTGATGCCTTCGACGATGGTGTCGCGGCCGCTGTTGAACTGGTTCTGCAGGAATTGCAGCAGCGCCGGGGCGTGGATGGCCGGCGCATGTGGCAGCAGCGGCAGCAGCGCCTTCAGCTCCGAGGCGAAGATGACCCGATCGGGCAGTTCGGCGTAGTAGAGCGGCTTGATGCCGAGACGGTCACGCCCCAGATAGAGGCTGCGCCGGCGGCCATCGTGGAGGGCGAAGGCGAACATGCCGTTGATCGGCGCCAGAAAGTCGCGGCCATGGCAGGCATAGCTGTGCAGCAGGGTTTCGCAGTCCGAGGCGGTGCTGAAGTGGCAGCCAGCCGCCCGCAGCGGGGCGCGCAGCTCCAGATAGTTGTAGATCTCGCCATTGGCGATCAGCGCGGTGTCGTTGCGCGGGTCGAACAGCGGTTGATGGCCGCCCCCCAGGTCGATGATCGACAGTCGCGTGTGCAGGAGGCCAAGGTTTTCCTTGATATACTGGCCTTCGTCATCCGGCCCCCGGTGTCGAAGCAACGGGGCGACCGCCGCCAGTTCGCGCTGCTCGACCCGCGCTTCCCGTTTGATGATTCCAGCGATTCCGCACATGGTCCGACTCAAGGAAAAAAAGCCCCTGATGGTAGAGAGTGCCCTTTGGCCGGTCAAGGCAACCCGTGTCGTGGGGCCCGTTGCGCTACGATGAGCCGCCGCATCCTGATCATTCGCTTGAGCGCGATCGGCGACATCGTGATGGCCTCGCCGCTGATTCCGGCACTGCGGGCAGCCCATCCCGATGGCTGGCTGGCCTGGATGGTCGAGGAGGGAATGGAGTCGCTGATCGAGGCCCATCCCCAGCTCGATGAAGTGATCATCTGGCCCCGACGGCGCTGGCAGCGGCTGTGGCGCGAGGATCGGCGGAACTGGTGGCGCGAGGTCCGCGCCTTCGTGCGCCGGTTGCGTGGCAGCCGCTTCGATCTGGTGCTCGATGCCCAGGGGTTGCTGAAGAGCGCCGCCTGGGCTTGGCTGAGCGGTGCACCGCGACGAATCGGTCTCAACTCCCGCGAGGGCAGCCGCTGGCTGATGCAGCAGGTGGTGCATGAGCTGGATGACCATCCGGGCATGTCGTCGGAGTATCGACGGCTGGCGCAGTTTCTCGGTCTGTCGACCGACGACTTTCACCCCTCGATCGCACTGACCGAAGCCGACCGGGCGCGGGTGCTCGAAATGGTGGGAAGCGAACGGGCCGCGCGCGGTTACGCGGTGGCCGCTCCCTTCACCACCCGGCCGCAAAAGCATTGGCCGCAGGCGCATTGGCGGCAGTGGATCGATCTGCTGGCCGAGCAGACTGGTTTGCCGACGCTGCTGCTGGGTGGACCGGGCGACCGGGCGGCGGCGCAGCAGATCAGTGCCGGCTGTCGCCATGCGCCGATCGATCTGGTCGGCCAGTTGACGCTGCGTCAATCGGCAGCGGCCATTGCTTCGGCACGGTTGCTGGTCGGCGTCGACACCGGGCTCACCCACATGGGCGCTGGCTTCCGGGTGCCGACGGTGGCGCTCTTTGGTTCGACGCGCCCCTATCTCGATGCCGGTCTGCCCGGTTTTCGGGTGATCTACCATGCGCTGGCCTGCTCGCCCTGTCGTCGCCACCCCACCTGCGCCGGCCGCTTCGACTG
>JADHED010002686.1_pt1 | contig 11831 bp, 12 predicted proteins | sample 8952041 | NCBI WGS metagenome assembly JADHED01 (sample SAMN16124423, study PRJNA663239) | bioreactor sludge metagenome | isolation source: sludge (control) | place: India:Bengaluru | collected 2018-09-08
CCAAGACCCCGGGCTGGTGGCCGCCACCCTCGATCAGGTCAAGCAGGTGCAGCGGGCCCGGCAGCCGGAGCTGGTCGCCGAGCGGAGACACATCGAGCGGGAGTTGGCCCGGCTCAGGGACGGTGGGCGGGCTGAGGACCTGGGGCAGGTGGAGCGGCTGGTGGCCCGGCTCGCTGAGCTGGATGACGAGGTTGCGTTCCTGCGGGCCGCCACCGTGGACCGGCGGGACCTGGCCCGGGCGCTGGCGGTGTTTGATGAGGTTTGGGCCTGTCTGCTGCCTCGGGAGCAGGAGCGGGTTCTCGGACTGCTGATCGACAGGGTGGAGTTCGACGGGGCTCGGCAGACTGTCGTCATTACCTTTAAGCCGATGGGGATCAAGTCGCTGGCTGCTGAGGTGGCGGCGGCGCAGGAGGGTGTGCGATGAGCCAGGAGGGGTTGAGGGTGGAGTTTCGGGTGGGATTGACAGGCCGGCGGCCAGAACCCAAGCCCGAGCCTGGGGCCAAGGCCGAACGCCAGCGGGCGGGCCGAGCCGCTCGTCAGGCCCGGAATTTGGCTCTGGCATACTGGATCGATCGGCTGATCAAGGACGGTGAGGCAAACGATCTGGCGGCGGTGGCGAAAATGTGCCACGTTTCAAGGGCGAGAGTCTCGCAACTTGTTGCCGTGCTGGCAACAACGACCCTGGATCAGGAGTTGGCGGTACTTGGAATTGTGCCGGAAGCAGTGGCATGTTGCCAGCGCTACCAACAGTCCCCACCCCCGCGCCAGTTGAAGGACCATTGCCTCTCTGCTAGCCTCACAGCACTGCGCGATGCCAGTGTGCGGAGCGATGTCGAGGCTGGCGAATCACGCTGAAGGCGCATCTGAGGGTCACCGGCGGCAGACAAAGGAGTTGGCCGCATTCCTGCTGTTCAACTACAACGGACTTACCTTGCAGCCAGTACGGCCGCAGCATTCAAACCAAGGCCGGCGGGGAGTGTCTAGATGCCAGAGCTCGACAGGATCACGATAAAGGGCTTCAAGAGCATCTCGTCCATTGAAGACCTCGCCTTGGGATCTATCAACATAGTCGTGGGCCCCAATGGATCTGGTAAGTCGAATTTCATCGGCGTCTTTTCCTTTCTGCACGCGATGAGGGAAGGTCGCCTGCAAAGCTACGTGACCAAAGCCGGCGGCGCCGACAAGGTGATGCACTTCGGTTCGAAGGCTACACCGAGCATTCAGATTCACATCTCATTCCAAGATGGAGTCAATCAGTACTCGATTCAACTTGCCGCGACGGACGCCGACCAACTCTTTCCCATTTCGGAATCAGTCTACTACTGGGACAAGCAACGATACCCCAACAAGCCATACCAGGAATCATTGGTACCGCGATCGCTAGAGGCCGGAGTGAGCGATCCGAAAAGCAAGGGGATTGCAGACTATGTGCGGAACCACCTTGGACGCTGGCGTCTCTATCATTTTCATGATACGAGCGCAAGCTCGCCCATGAAGACCTCCGCGGATCTAAACGACAACCGATTCCTTCGCCCAGACGCCTCCAATTTGGTTTCGCTTCTGTTCTACTTGCGTGCGAAGCACCCGAGCTCGTACGGCCTCATAAGAGGGGCGGTGCAGCGCGTGGCTCCCTTCTTCGACGACTTCCAGCTTGAACCTCAGGAATTGAATCCGGACAAGATTCGCCTTGAGTGGCGTCACAAAGGTTCTGACGCATACTTCGACGCGTCTTCGCTTTCGGACGGCACATTACGCTTCATCGCTTTGGCGACGCTGTTTCTCCAGCCTGAATCGCTTCGCCCATCAGTCATAGTGGTTGACGAGCCGGAACTCGGTCTGCACCCCTACGCGATAACAATGCTTGCCTCCTTGGTAAAACAAGCTGCAATTACGACGCAAGTGATAATCTCAACGCAGTCGCCACTTCTGCTGGACCATTTTCAACCCGAAGATGTGCTCGTGGCAGATCGGGTAGATTCAGGCACGCAACTCACCCGCCTCGATTCATCCAAGCTGGACGCCTGGCTGCGCGACTACAGTCTGGGACAACTGTGGGAAAAGAACGAACTGGGCGGACGCCCCTGAGGAAGATTGCCATATGGCGCGCCTATTTGTGCATGTTGAGGGCGAGACTGAGGAGACCTTCGTCAATGACGTTCTCCGGCCGCATCTCGTCGGCTTTGGGTATTCTCTGGTCAGTGCGAAACTCTTGGGCAATGCCCGCCAGCGTGACCGCAGGGGCGGCATTCGTGGGTGGACTGCGGCGCGCTCTGATATCGTCCGCCACCTTCGGGAAGATCCGGGACGCTTCTCAACAACGATGGTCGATTACTATGCTCTTCCCACGGTTGGCCTTAACGCGTGGCCCGGGCGCGAGGCAGCAAACGCCTTGACCCATCCACAAAAAGCGCCGACGGTTCAGAATGCGCTGCTCGCCGACATCGGCCACGCCATGGGCAGCACCTTTGACGTACGGCGCTTTGTGCCCTTTGTGATGATGCACGAATTTGAGGGCCTGCTTTTCAGCGACTGTGACAGCTTCAGTCGTGCAATAGGACGCCCCGCACTTGCCCCTCAATTTCGGAACATTCGTGCCGCATTCGAAAGTCCGGAAGAAATCAATGATTCTCCCCTTACCGCACCATCCAAGCGAATATTGGGGCTGGCCCCAGAATATCAGAAGCCGCTTATGGGCACACTAGCTGTACTGGAAATCGGCCTAGACGCCATCCGGCGTGAGTGCCCACATTTCCGCGCGTGGCTAGAATGTCTGGAGCGCCTGCCCGAGATTCACTGACAAGTATGGCTTGCCGTGAACTGACCCGCGCAAGCCCATTCTGGCTCCGGCGCAATCAAGATTCAGACGCCACCTATTCGTCGTCGTCTTCACCTCGAATCGAATGATGGGCCGGAACGAACAGGGCGCCCAAGAATGAACACTGCCCTTCCTGTCGGTCCGCGGACAGAGCAAGCCCCTCGATGAGGTACACCAGACTCGCCCTCGCTAATCTCAGGGTTTCGAGAACCACTCGGTAGAACTCCGGCTCGTTCTCGTGCGTGACGTACGTACTCTCGCGGGATGCAGTCTTGGCCATATCGTGCAGCACGAGCGCGCGGTGGGTCCCCGCATCTCGCAAATCCTTCTTCTTCGCAAGAAATCCCTCGCGGGAGAGATCCAAGGCAACATCGGCAAGTGCAATAAAGCCTCGGTTTCCGTGCGAGATCTCTTCGGCGACACCCTCGTGCCAGCCTATGACCGCCTTTGTCTTTCCGTCGCGGCGGTGCCAGCGCGAACGAAAGTTCACGCTTCTTGGATCTTCCGGGAGTCCCAAGAATTCGGTTACAAGCAAGGCGATCTTATCAAGAACATCGAGAGCGGCGCGCTGTGCAAACACCGCGAGCGACCGGCGAACGCCATACACCGCATAGTCGAGCGTGTCATGATAAGACCCTGTTTCTGGAACGCAGACAGCGTCCTTAATGCTGAGATAATATAGCCAACGAGCGGCAAGATACTCCGCTTTCGCTGTATTGAAAATCGCGAAAACCGGGGGGACGCCGGCGCCTGCGCCAATCGGCTCAACTACCCGATTGATATGCAAAGAGTCCCATCGCTTCAGAGACGCGCTAAGGCCCTCGATCGTCGGTGCGAGCATGAGTCGATGGTCGGCAACAAAATGCTCATACTCCCCAGCTCCCGACAGGTCGGGCGGCTCGCCACCTGTAAGCCCGAGGCCCTGCAGACGATCAAGATCCGCCGCCGCGTCCTGGCCGGCGAGTTCGCGGATTCGCTCACGTCCGCCAGTGACGTTTCGGAGATGCCGTGCGGCCGCCGCCTCTGCCCTCGCTGGGTCGCCAATGCCAAGGTCACGCGCACGCAGGAGCACTTTCACGGCACCTGTGGACGCAACGGCGTTAGTGGGGTCAGCGACCAGAGCATCGAGATAGGCGTCGTACGCCTCCACCCAACGGTGGGCACGCCAGAGTTCATTCCCGAGATTCGTTTGCGCCCGGGCGCGATAGTCTTCCCCTACGCTAGCATCGATAACCCCCTGATAGGCGGCGCGCGCAGCCAGTCGGAGTCGCAGCGTGTCGATGTACCATGACGGGTCTCGGTACGGTACTAGCTGGCATTCGTTGCCGAAGGCATTCGCTAGGTTGTATTGGATGTCGATCCGTCCAGGCGCACTCTCCAGAATTGTCTCCAGAATACCCCTCGCCTCCCGAATGAGGCTGATATCCCCAAGCTTGATTGCCGCGTCAACAAAAATGGCGGCTCGAACTGAATCCGCGGTGACGCCATCCTCACGACGGATATCAGACAAGGCTCGCGCCTCTTGGACCGCAGCCGCCGGATCAGCGTCCAAGAGGCGATACAAGTCGCCCGTCAGCTTCTGCAGCTCGCGGTCCCGCATGAGATCGCCCTTCTTGACCGAGCAAAGTGCAACTTCAAGATTCCAAGAAACCACATTTCGTGCCGGATGCAATGCCCTCCGCACACGGTGAGACCGGCCACAAGATCACAGGTCATGCCTTCTATTGCCAAGCTACGCTGCGGCGCGATGCCCAGCGGCGGACAGGAATCCCCCGCCCCACCTACTTGATCTTTGCGCGGATTGGATTTGCCATGCTCTACGCCCGCGCCTTCATGCGACTTGAACGGTGGATTCGACTGCTGCGAGTTCTGACTACGCGGGTCCCTCAACTTGACTCCAGTACCAGCTCCGAGTAGCGGCGCCCCGTGTGATCCATTACGAACGCGCGGTCGAACGAGCTTCGAAACCGATCTTCGTGCAGTTGATCGTGGAGCGCCAATAGACTCGACTCGACTGTCCCGTCACAGTACAGGAGGAGCCAGCGCTCACTTAGCTCCGGAGGTAGTCTGTCGACCACATGCTCCTTCTCGTCTAGCCCGTATTGGAGCAGCTGTCGTGTTGTCCTGCCCTCCCAGCCGCCGCCCAATTGACTCCAGTGTACTTCCTCACCGCCTTCGAATCGCGCAACCATTAGGTGGTCGACTTCGGGCGGCCACGCGCGCCCCCAGTGAAACTCGGCGCGAAATTCTCTGATCTGCCCTGCAACCAGTTCCTCACTTGTAGCGAAGGCTACGAGGCTCTCGGCGATCTGCGAAATTCGGTCATTTGACAAGATGACGTGCCCCGAGAATGCAACACTTGCGGCATACCATCCCTGCACTCTCTGTCGATGCAGCCGGGCTGCGCGAGCAACCACGGCATCCCGCATGGTATGCTGGCGCCGCTGCCGACTGCCGTCTGCGCCTTCGTCTGCGTATAGGCGCCGCACCTCGATTCCGATCATTCGAGTTGCCGCGCTTGCAATCACATCAGGCGGGTTCGAGCCTTCGCGGAGTATCATGTCAACCGGAAGGCCCCCAGCCATCTGGAAGATCCTCACCGCTTGCAATTCCAGCTCGAGCTTGCTGCTGCCCACGGCACCTCCGCATGACACCGTGCTTCAGCAGTGGGCGCGGCTCGCACAATGCCCCGGAATTCGGTCGTTCTCGAACAACGGGGCTACGCCCGATAATCCCTGCGCCCCGTCCTCTTGATCTTCGCACTCATGATCGGGTGGCCGATCCTACTCGGACTCAATCTCCTTCAGCGTCCGCCCCCGTTCGTCTTTCCAAGAAATCAATCCGTTTGCATGTCCGCCATGGATCACCGCTGCGGCCGCGCTGGCGCTCGTGAATTCAATGTCGCGCGTGAAGGCCAGACAGTCGGGCCGCACTTCCAACGCTCCCTCGTCCTTGAGCCGCTCCCGCACTCTGTGCGGCCACGGATACTTCTGCGTTGACGCCCTCTCCTCCAGGACTGCTTGAGACCCGCTGAGGACCACGAGGCCCGTCGGTGACAAGTGACCCACGGCCCGCAGGCCCTTGATGTCGCAATACAGACAACGCCGTTCGTGATCACCGGCAGCAACCGCGGCGGCCGAGGCCAGCAGGTCCACCCCGAGTACCGGGAGCAACTGGTTCACCTTCTCGTGGAAGATGTCCATGTCCTCGCGATCGGATTCCGGCAGGCGGGAGCCGCTGGATACGCCATTCACGACCGCCGCCCGGCCGGAGCGCTGCGCGTTTTCGATCAGCTTGCCCTCCAGATATCGGATGTGGGCTTTGGTCAGGTTGTCATCCTTGCTTGTGAAGAACACGATCTGGTTCCAGAAGTCCTTGGCAAGATGGGCCTTGACGCGGTCGCGAATGACTTCGGCTTCGCCAACGTAGATCGCGGGTTTGCCGGTTTCGGTGGCAGTGCCAGTGAGGAAGTAGATGCCGGACTTGGCGGCCTCTTCGCGGGCAAGTACGCCGTCAAACTCGCTCCGCGGACCCGCCACTGCTTTCCCCGTCCAGTTGGAAAGTTCCGCGGTGCGCAGTCGTTTGGGGTCGCCGTGGACGAGGAACATCTTGATAGTTGCGCTAGGCATCATTCACTCCGGCGGTTCATGAACTCGTCCCCGGACTCGCGTCCAGCATGGGCTTCAATTTTGCAAGGAGAGTTTGGAGGTCGCCATTACCTGGGCTGTAGGTGGCCCGAAAATCGCTGGGGCGAGTGTACTTGACAGTGAATTGCGCGTGCCACACCGAATCGCGGGCTACGATGACCGCGGCCGGTGCGTCGGGGAACTGGTCGGCCGTGATGTCCACGATTAGGGAGCCGCATACCAGCCATCCATGTGACGTCCATGTGCCATCACCAGCCTGGCCACGCTCCGCCGATACGTACTCGAATCCGTGAACTCCGTGATCAGCCAGCACGGCGCCCAGCAAGAGCGACGCAACCCCACATGCCCCCCGAGGGATCTCTCGCATTGAGGTCGGAAGCTCAGATCTCGACACCGATTCAATCGCTCCGCGCAGCTGAATCGCCAAGTCACGAACCCGGTGCTCATCGGACGACGCCGTCACGCCCGATACACCCCCCGCCCCACCCTCTTGATCCTGGAACTCTTCGACAGCATCTGCCGCACGACGCCGGGGAAATCGGCGGCCTTGGTCTTGACCAGCTTCTGCTTCTTGATAGTAGCGACAATCTCGGGCGTCGTCATTGGGGCGCCATGCGCCTTGAGCAAATCGAGGACGATGTTCTCGATAGTGGGGGCGCCTGCGGCCGGGGCGCTATTGGCCGCCGTCATCTTCCGGGCCTTCTTCGCTCCGGGCTTGGCCGCGGCTCGCTTTACCCGTTTCGTGGCGGTCGGATTCGCAACAGCTGCACCCTTCACCAATCGAGCCAGTTCTGTCTCGACGCGCCTGAGATCGGCCTCCAATTCGCCCTGCCGCACCTTGAGTTCCCCTATCTCCCTCTCGGCGAGAAGGGCCTTGAGGTCGGCTACGGTCAGGCTGGACAGGGGATCGGACTTGGGGCGGGGCATGTGGTCCTCTTTCTTCGTGGGGTTCGGTCTATTGAGAATCCAGGCCAACAGTAGCGGCGGCGGGCTCGGGCGTCAACGGGGCGGCCAGGGCAACGGGCCTCCTCCGATGCGGCAGATGTCTGCAACCCTGGGCATTCGAACCCACGGCGGCTGGCTTTGGGCTGGACACAGAATCCCGCGTCACATAACCTGTCCTCCTATGACTCCCCGAGCCAAAGTCCTTGAAACCTACTTAGTGGATATCGCTCAGACACGGGCCACTGGAGCCGGTGTCGAGGAGACGTCCTACTACGCCGCCCTGGCAAACGCCCTTAACGAAGTCGGCCGCAGCCTGAAGCCCAAGGTGCAATGCGTACTTCAGCTGGCCAACAATGGCGCCGGCCTGCCGGACGGCGGCTTGTTCACCGCGGACCAGTGCAAAGCGCGGGACTTGGCGGCGCCTCTGCTCGGCCAGATCCCTGCTCGTGGCGTGATCGAGGTGAAGGGTCCAGCGTACGATCTCAACAAGCTCGTCCGCAGCGAGCAGGTTGGCCGCTACTGGGAAAGCTACCGGCTGGTCCTGGCAACGAACTACCGGGCCATGGCCCTGATTGGTGACGGGCCCGATGGTAAACCGGTACTGCTGGAACAGTTCGTCCTTGCCGAAGACGAAATCAGCTTCTGGCGCCTGGCGCAGCACCCGCATCTGGCAGAGGAGAAGCTGGGCGCGCTGTTTGTGGAATACCTGCGCCGAGTTCTGTTACACAAAGCGCCTTTGGCGTCCCCCCGCGATGTGGCCGGCATTCTGGCGTCCTACGCACGCGACGCCCTTGCCCGTGTCGAACGCGCAGATACCCCGGCGCTGGCTGGTCTTCGGACAGCGCTATCCGAAGCACTTGGCCTGCAGTTCGATGGCGAGCGCGGCGAACATTTCTTCCGTTCCACGCTGGTGCAGACCCTTTTCTACGGGCTCTTTTCGGCTTGGGTCATCTGGTCACGGTCCGGGCACCAGGACAAGGGGAAGTCGTTTCCGCAGCTGGTGCGGGATTCGGAATCTTCTTTGGGCACCCGCCCTGAACGATTCGACTGGAAGACGGCTGAATGGTCGCTTCGCCTCCCTGTCATACGAGTGTTGTTCGAGCAGATCGCCACGCCGTCCAAGCTGGGCCCCCTGGGATTGGTCGAGGTCCTGAATTGGGCCGCAGCGGCCTTGGAGCGGGTGGATCAGGATTCGTTCTTCAAGTCCTTCGACGAAGGCAGCGCCGTTCAGTACTTCTACGAGCCATTCCTCGAGGCTTTCGATCCCGTCCTTCGAAAGGACCTCGGAGTCTGGTACACGCCCGAGGAGATCGTTCAGTACCAGGTTGCCCGTGTCGATTCCGCCCTTCGTGAGGAACTGGACATTGCGGACGGCCTCGCCGATCCGCAGGTCTACGTCCTGGACCCCTGCTGTGGCACCGGCGCCTACCTGCGGCTTGTCTTGGCAAAGATCGAGGAGACCCTTCGCGCCAAGGGCGGCGATGCTCTGGTCGCCAATGATCTCAAACTCGCCGCGATGAATCGGGTCTTTGGATTCGAAATCCTGCCGGCCCCGTTCGTAATTGCCCACCTGCAACTCGGGCTCCTGCTCCAGAAGGCCGGAGCCCCGCTTTCGGATCTGCGGTCCGAGCGCGTTGGCGTCTATTTGACAAACGCACTGGTCGGCTGGGAACCCCCCGCACACGACAAGGCTCCGTTGATTTTCCAGGAGATGGAAGAGGAGCGGGACGCCGCGGGACGCGTGAAGCGAGACACACCGATCCTTGTTATCCTTGGAAATCCGCCATACAACGCATTTGCCGGCACGAGTCCGGATGAAGAAATGGGCCTCGTCGAGCCCTACAAGAAGGGACTTGTTAAGAATTGGGGCATCAGGAAGTTCAACCTCGACGACCTCTATGTCCGCTTCTTTCGTATCGCCGAAAAGCGAATCGCCGAAGGTACCGGTCGCGGCGTGGTATCGTTCATCTCGAACTTTTCGTACATCTCTGATCCGTCGTTCGTGGCCATGCGGCAGCGTCTGTTGGCCGGCTTCGACGACATATGGATCGATTGCCTAAACGGTGACAGTCGCGAGACCGGTAAACTGACACCCGACGGCAGGCCCGATCCATCAATCTTCTCTACGGAGCGAAATCGCGAAGGCATTCGGGTGGGCACTGCTATCGGCTTAATGACTAGGCGAGGGCCCGCCGGTCCGGATGCCGCGTCGGTTCGATTCCGCCAGTTTTGGGGCACAGAGAAGCGCGAAGCACTTCTCGCGAGCTTGGCGGAAGCTGCGGTCGCCCCACATTATGAATTAGCATCTCCGTGCGAAGACAACCGTCTTTCGTTTCGCCCAGGCGTCGTCGGGTCAGAATATTCCAGCTGGCCGCGTGTTACCGACTTGTGCGCAATTCCACCCATCAATGGGCTAATGGAAAAGCGCGGTGGTGCGCTCTTTGATATCGACCGAGACGCCCTTGTCAGCAGGATGCGACGATATTTTGACCAGAGTGTTACATGGAAGACACTGGTAGACGAGGAGCACCCGCTGACTTCACCGGCTGCCGGATACGCTCCCGAGATAGTTAGGCGGAAGGGCCTGGCCGCTGGTGGATATCTTGCGGCGCACACGATCCGCTACGCGCTGAGACCATTTGACACACGGTGGTGCCACTACTCTGGTGTCCCGTCACTCTGGAACCGAGCAAGACCCACCCTGTTCGCCCAAGCTACCGCTGGCGCGGCCTTCTTTGTAACTCGACCCGCCGGAGTGGCAAGTCCCGAAGGTGTACCTGTTCATTTCACCCGGCTGCTCGGCGACAACGATTTCCAGCGTGGCCATTCGTACTACTTCCCCGTGATGGTTCGCTCTGCATATGCAGGCCAATACCAAGAGCTTGCGAATCTATCGGGATCAACCAGAGCGTATTTGAGCACACTCGGCATCAAGGAATGCGACTCCCAGGACATCGCGTCTCTGGTTTGGCTCCATGCTATGGCGGTCGGATGCTCACCGGCCTATCTGGCCGCGAACGCTGATGGACTTCGACAAGACTGGCCTCGGATGCCCCTTCCGGCGAAGCGTGACTTACTGCTAGGTTCGGCCGAACTCGGACGCAGGATTGCCGCCCTACTGGATGTGGACGCCCTCGTTCCCGGAGTCACGGCTGGCACCATCGAGCCGGCGTACCGTGATCTTGGGGGCATCCACCGAGTCGACGACGAGGCACTCGACCTCGATTCCGGCGACCTCGACATCACCGCTGGCTGGGGCCATGGTGGCAAAGCGGGAGTCGTAATGCCAGGTCGCGGCCGAATCACCGATCACGGCGACGTCCTAGACATCTGGCTCAACGACCGCGTCTTCTGGCGCAATGTGCCCCGCCCCGTGTGGGAATACACGATCGGCGGCTACCAGGTCATCAAGAAGTGGCTGTCCTATAGGGAGAAGGCGCTGCTCGGTCGCGCGCTCACGCCTGATGAAGCTCGATATGTAACAGAGATGGTCCGACGCTTGGCGGCGCTCATCGCTTTGCAGCCTGCGCTCGACGCCAACTACCAAGCGGTTTGCAGCGACACGGCCGTGCTTTCTGCCTTGTAGCCACCAATCGCAAGTGCGAGCAGCTGCCCCATGACCTCCAAGTATGACCCCGCAGAGGCCCTCCGAGTTGCCATCCAAGCTCGCAATCTTGAGATCGCACTTCTGTGGCAACGATCGCTGTTCTTCTGGGGCTTTATTGCGTCTGCCTTTGCGGGCTATCTCGCGATCCGCAATACGCACCAATTCGTTGCCATGCTGGTGGCATGCTTCGGATTGGTCTGTTCTCTTTCTTGGACGCTCATCAATCGTGGCTCTAAGTTCTGGTACGAAAACTGGGAAGCAAAGGTCAAGCGGCTGGAGGGGCCTGTGGTACGGCCGCTCTTTGCATTGGTGGAGCCAGCCAAGCCCGGCAGTGATCCTTGGTTGCGTGGCTATAGATTCTCTCCGAGCAAGCTGATCATTGCACTAAGCGACTATGTTTTCGCGATGTGGCTCGCGATCTTTGCCCGAGAGATCTTCCGCGACGTGATGCCGCGAAGCACGTGGCCTGATTTCGAAATCGGCGGTTCGAGGATCTTCGCGATCTTCTCTTTCGTCTATCTGATCCTCTTGCCAATAATCTGCGGGCGCCACAAGGACGACGATCAACAGCCTCCGGACAGCGGCGGGATCATGGCCGGGGAGGAGTGACTCCGCTCGGCACTTGTCGTCGATGATTGGGTAGAGTGTACCCGAAAGCAGGTTAATCGCCGGATGAATACGCGCCGCACCACCATCTTCATCGACGGCAGCGCCTTCCGCGACACTCTGCGCAAGGCCTACTTCGACAAGTTCCGCCGCCTCGAGGAGACCATCGATTACCACGCCTTCGGCCAGTTCCTCTGCGCCGCCGACGAGC
>JADHED010002687.1_pt1 | contig 11828 bp, 14 predicted proteins | sample 8952041 | NCBI WGS metagenome assembly JADHED01 (sample SAMN16124423, study PRJNA663239) | bioreactor sludge metagenome | isolation source: sludge (control) | place: India:Bengaluru | collected 2018-09-08
CCCGCTATGCCCGCGATTGCCACAAACCATGGGCCCGGGCGTGTCCTGGCCGCATACCTGCGCTACAGTTCTTGCCAAGCCCCGCGTCGTGCGGGGCTGGTATGGCATGAAAGGAACACGCACCATGGCTAAAGCTGGCAACTCAATGAAGAAGACCGCCACCCCCGCAGGCGCACCGGCGATCAACATCGGCATCAGTGAAAAGGACCGCGCCGCCATCGCCAAGGGCCTGTCGCGCCTGCTGGCGGACACCTATACGCTGTACTTGACGACGCACAACTTCCACTGGAACGTGACGGGCCCCATGTTCAACACGCTGCACACCATGTTCATGGAGCAGTACACCGAGCTGTGGAACGCCGTCGATCCGATCGCCGAGCGCATCCGCGCGCTGGGCCACGTGGCGCCGGGCTCCTATGGCGCGTTCGGCAAGCTGTCGTCGCTGCAGGACGCCCCGGCCGAGCCGCCCAAGGCCTTCGACATGGTGCGCACCCTGGTGCAGGGCCACGAGGCCGTGGCACGCACCGCGCGCGAGCTGTTCCCCATGGCCGACAAGGTCTGTGACGAGCCCACGGCCGACCTGCTGACCCAGCGCCTGACGGTGCACGAGCAGACGGCCTGGATGCTGCGCGCCCTGCTCGAAGAGTAAGGCAGGCCCCCGCCATGCCCGCGCCCGCCCGGCCGGCGCGCGCATGGCGTATAAACGCGGGCGTCTTCCTTGTCACCACGCTCCCGCATGACCGCCGTTGCCGCGCGCTCGCGCCTGTCCCTGTACCTCGACCTGATCCGCTTCAACCGCCCCGCGGGCTGGCTTGTGCTGGTGTGGCCCACGCTGGTGGCGCTGTGGGTGGCGGCCGACGGCTTTCCCGGCTGGCATCTGCTGCTGGTCTTCGCGGCCGGCACGCCGCTCATGAGGAGCGCCGGCTGCTGCATCAACGACATTGCCGACCGCGACTTCGACCGCCATGTGAAGCGCACCACGCAGCGGCCCATCACCAGCGGCCGGATCAGCGTGGCGGAGGCGGCCCTGGTGGGCGCGGCGCTGGCGCTGGTGTCCCTTGCGCTGGTGCTCAGCACGCGCTGGGAGGCCGTGGCCTGGTCGGTGCCGGCCGTGGCGTTCACCATCCTCTACCCGTTCACCAAGCGTTTCTTCGCCATGCCGCAGGCCTTCTTGGGGCTAGCGTTCAACTTCGGCATCGTCATCGCCTTCGCCGCCGTGCAGGGCCGCGTGCCGGCCACGGGCTGGGTGCTGTGGCTGGCGAACATGTTCCTGGTGCTGGCCTACGACACCGAGTACGCCATGGTGGACCGCGACGACGACCTGAAGATCGGCATGAAGACCTCGGCCATCACGCTGGGGCGCTTCGACGTGGCGGCCATCATGGCGTTCTTCGCCGCGTGCCTGGCCTTGACGGCCTGGGTGCTCGCGCCCTACGGCCTGGGCTGGCCGCTGTGGCTGGGGCTGGCCGTGGCGGCGGCGCAGGTGCTGTGGCACTACCGGCTGATCCGCGGGCGTACGCGCGAGGGGTGCTTCGCCGCGTTCAGCAGCAGCCACTGGATCGGCGCGTCGATCTTCGCCGGCGTGGCGCTCGGGTTCGCGCTGCGCTGATGCTCTGAAAAGAAGAGCTGCCAGCGCTTGATGGACAAGCGCTTGGGGCTGTTTTTATATAAAACCGTGCCGCGCGCTCATGGGCCGCAGGGCGTGGCGCCGGGCATTTGCAGGCAGATGGCGCCGTCGATCCTCTGGCCGTCGAACGTGGTTTCGTCGAAGGCCGTGGTGCTGTGGCCCTCGGGGTCGCTGGCCGTGACGCGCACCAGGTACTGGCCTGCCGGCAGGGCCCCCACGCTCAGGGTGGTGCGGCCCGAAACGGATGCCGGGGCCTGCACCAGCGTGCCGCTGGCGAAGGCCGGCTGGCCCGCCTCGGCGCGCGCCACCTCCACGCGGTAGCCGATGGCCCTGCCCTGCGGGTGGAAGGGCGCGGGCCAGCTCCAGTCGAGCTCCAGGCTGCCGCCCTTGTCGCTGCCCGCCAGCCAGTAGGGCATGGGGCGCTGCAGGCTCTCCAGGAAGAAGCCGTGGTTGGCGCCTATCACCGTCTGCAGGCGCTGGTATTCGGCGGCCCATTGCTCCATGGGCGTGCCCTGGCCCCTGGCGTCCAGGTGGTCGACGTCGGGCGCGCGCGCCAGGATGGGCTCGACGATGGGGCGGTAGCTGTCGAGCAGCTGCCTGACGGCGGCGTCGGTGAGGTATTTGCCGCGGATCTCCTCGACTGCCGCCTGGAGCAGGGCCAGGTTGCCGGGCGCCGAGAGGAAGCGCCTGTGCAGGGCGCTGTCCCACCAGGAGCTGATCCCCCGGTTCCACGACGGATAGGCCGCGGCGCCGGGCTGCTGGGCGTAGCCCAGCGCGCCGTCGTAGTCCCAGGGCAGGAAGTAGAACTTCTCGCGGCCCAGCGGCTGGTACAGGCCGAAGTTCTGGTTGGCCGTGTCCCAGTTGCCCAGCAGGATGGCGGTGGCCAGCCAGGCCAGGTAGTTGTTGCGGTCGAAGTACCGCGCGAACGTGGCCTGGAACGGCGTCTCGTCGCTGTCCAGGGCCTTTACGGCATCGACGATGGCCTGGTGGTTGCCCGCGTCGGACTCGATCTCCAGCAGCTGTTCGAAATCGGGCCCGGCCTTGCCGCCGGCAAGGGTCTGCAGCCGCGCGTCGGCGTTGAAGTTGAACGAGGCCACCTTGTAGACGTTGGAGCCGGCCGCCCAGCCGCGGAACGCCAGGTAGCTTTTGCCGCCGAGCTTCTCGACGTGGGTGTACAGGCCCATGGGCCGAGGCCCGGCGCCGTCGGCCGCGTCGTAGCGGATGCCGACGAACTGGGTGCGCAGGCTTTCGTGGTAGGGCACGGTGCGCATCAGGTCGAAGGCCAGCTTGTTGCGCACGCGCGTCAGGTCGTAGGGGTGCTTGTTGAGGTTCAGGGTGTCCTCGCCCCACCAGGCGGCGCCCTTGTCGAACTTCACGCGGTAGGACTTGAGCGTGGCCTCGCGCGTGCTGCTGCCGCGCATGCGCATCTTGGCCGCGGCATTCACGACCTGCCCGTCGCCGCTGGTGGCCAGCACCTTGATCTCGGGCTCGCAGTCGTCGGCCTTGTTCTCGTCCAGGTCCACCGTGTCCAGCGTCACCATGCCGCCGGGGTAGCTCGGCGGCGGGCTTGCCAGCTGCTGGCAGCTGTCCTTGTCCGCCAGGTACCAGCCGGGGCCGGATACCGGCGTGGGCTGGTAGCCCAGGTCCAGCGTGAGCAGGACGGGCGCCGCGTAGGGGTAGAGGTCCTGCGCGCGCGGCAGGTCGTCGGGCCCGGGGGCGAACGGGGCCTGGCTTTGCGGCGGCGGCTCGGGCAGGCTCTCGTAGTCCCCGCCGCCACAGGATGCCAGGGCCAGGCAGGCGCCGAGCACGGCGGGATGGATCCGGAGGGAGGGTCGGCAATGCACGGGTAGCGCCTGGGTCGGGTTGGAGGGGTGGCCGCGGCAGTCATGGCGGCCTTGCCGGACGGGGAGCGGTCCCCCCGGGGCGGATGTTCGCTGCGGCCTTCAGCCGGCGCTGCCGAACTCGTCGCCGAGTTCGCGCGCGCGGTTTTCCGCGGCGTCGAGCGCGCGCATGAAGCGCTGCGCCACCTCGTCGGTCTCCATGGACTGGATGGCCGCATGCGTGGTGCCGCCCTTGGAGGTGACGCGCTCGCGCAGCACGGACAGGGGCTCCTCGGAGCGGCGCGCGAGCTCGGCCGCGCCGGCGAAGGTGCCCACGGCCAGCTGGTGCGCCTGCGCCTGCGTCAGGCCCATGTCCACGCCGGCGTTGGTCATGGCTTCGAGGAAATAGAACACGTAGGCCGGGCCCGAGCCCGACAGGGCCGTGACGGCGTCCAGCAGCGACTCCTGCTCCACCCACAGGTAGGCGCCCGTGGTGGCCACGACCTGCTCCACCAGCGCGCGCTCGGGCGCGCCGACGCGGCCGGCGCGCGCGTACAGGCCCGTCATGCCCTGGCCGATGAGCGCGGGCGTGTTGGGCATGGCGCGCACGATGCGCTCGCTGCCGAGCCAGCGGGCGATGCTGTCCGTGCGTATGCCCGCCGCCACGCTCAGGTGTAGCGCGCGCGTCGTGTGCGGCGCCACCTGCAGCGCCGCCTCCTTGAAGGTCTGGGGCTTGACGGCCCACACCACCAGGCCGGCGCGCGCCAGCGCCGCCGTGGCCGCCGGCTGCGCCGTGATGCCGAACTGCTGCTGCAGGGCGGTGCGCGTCGCCTCGAAGGGCTCGACCACCTCGATCTGGCTGGCCGGCAGGCCTTGCCGGATCAGGCCGCCGATGATGGCGCTTGCCATGTTGCCGCCGCCGATGAAGGCGATGGGGGGGAGGAAGAGGGTGCTGGCTGTCATGGTGGGCGATGGGAAGAAAAAGCGTCAGGCGAGATTGTGCGCCTGCGCATGCCGTCAAAAAGCATAGCTGCCGGCGCTTGCCATCCGGCGGTTTTACATGATTTTCATCGAAAATCGAATGTTGGCAAGCGCTGGCAGCTATGCTTTTTGAGTGCCTCAGGCCTCCGGCGCGGGCAGCACGGCCTGCGCCACGGCATGCTCCCAGCGCGCCATGAGCGCCTCGGCCTGGTCGCGCGGCAGGGTGGGCACGAAGCGGCGTTCGGCGCGCCACAGCCGCGCCAGCTCCTCCTGGCTGGCGTAGACGCCGCTGGACAGGCCCGCCAGGTAGGCGGCGCCGAGCGCCGTGGTCTCCACGCAGGCCGGGCGCACCACGGGAATGCCCAGCAGGTCGGCCTGGAACTGCATGAGCAGGTCGTTCACGCAGGCGCCGCCGTCCACGCGCAGCTCGGAGACGGGCGCGCTGCCGGCGGCCACGGCGTCGCGGCTCATGGCGCCGAGCAGCGCCGCGCTCTGGTAGGCGATGGATTCGAGCGCCGCGCGCGCGATGTGCGCGAGCGTGGTGCCGCGCGTCAGGCCCGTGATGGTGCCGCGCGCGTCGGGCTTCCAGTACGGCGCGCCCAGGCCGGTGAAGGCGGGCACCATCATCACGCCGCCCGAGTCGGGCACGCTCTCGGCGAGCGCCTGCACCTCGCTGCTGGCCGGGATGGCGCGCAGCCCGTCGCGCAGCCACTGCACCACGGCGCCGCCCACGAAGACGCTGCCTTCGAGCGCGAACCGGGCCTGCCGGTCCGGCTGCGCCGCGCTGGTGGTCAGCAGGCCGTTCTCGCTCTTGCGGAAGCTGCCGCCCGTGTGCATGAGCATGAAGCAGCCCGTGCCGTAGGTGTTCTTGGCCATGCCGGCGGAAAAGCACGCCTGGCCGAACAGCGCGGCCTGCTGGTCGCCGGCCACGCCGCCGATGGCGATCGCGCCGCCCAGCAGGCCGGGGTCGGTCGCGCCGAAGTCGCTGGCGGAGGGCAGCACCTCGGGCATGAGCGCGCGCGGGATGCGCAGCAGCGCCAGTAGTTCTTCGTCCCACTGGTTGGTGTGCACGTTCAGCAGCATGGTGCGGCTGGCGTTGCTCACGTCGGTGACGTGGCGGCGCCCGCCGGTCAGCTGCCAGATCAGCCAGCTGTCCACCGTGCCGAAGGCCAGCTCGCCGCGCTCGGCCTGCGCGCGGGCGCCGGGCACGTTGTCCAGCAGCCATTGCAGCTTGGTGGCCGAGAAGTACGCGTCGATCAGCAGGCCGGTGCGCGACTGGATCAGGCCGGCATGGCCCTGCGCGCGCAGCCGCGCGCACGCGGGCTCGGCGCGCCGGTCCTGCCAGACGATGGCGTGGTGTACGGGCTGGCCCGTCGCGCGGTTCCACAGCACCGTGGTCTCGCGCTGGTTGGTGATGCCCAGCGCGCGGATGTCGCCCGCCGACAGGCCCGCCCGCGCCAGGGCCTCGCGCGCGGTGGAGAGCTGGGTGCGCCAGATCTCGCGCGGGTCGTGCTCCACCCAGCCGGGCCGCGGGTAGATCTGCGGCAGCTCCTGCTGCGCCTGCGCCACCACGCGGCCCTGGGCGTCGAAGACGATGCTGCGCGAACTGGAGGTGCCTTGGTCGAGGGCGAGCAGGTAGGTCATGGCGCGGGTCGGAAGAAAGGATCAGGCGATGGTGCACCGCACCTGCGCCTCTTGGAGCAGGGCGGGGAAGGGCTCGGGCGGCGGCGCGTCGGTGAACAGCCGGTCGATCTGGTCGAGCGTGGCCAGCTGCACCATGGCCGGGCGGTTGAACTTGCTCTGGTCGGCGGCCAGCCAGACCTCGCGCGCCTGCGCGACGATGGTCTGCGCCACCTTTACCTCGCGCAGGTCGAAGTCGCGCAGCGTGCCGTCGCTCTCGATGCCCGAGATGCCGATGAGCGCGATGTCCACGCGGAACTGGCGGATGAAATCCACCGCCGCCTCGCCCACGATGCCGCGGTCGCGCGCGCGCACCACGCCGCCGGCCACGATCACCTCGCAATCGGGGTTCTCGCACAGGATGGCGGCGACGTTGAGGTTGTTGGTGATGACGCGCAGGCCCCGGTGCTGCAGAAGTGCGCGCGCGACGGCCTCGGTGGTGGTGCCGATGTTGAGGATCAGCGAGCAGCCCTGCGGCACCTGGGCCGCCACCGTGCGCGCGATGCGGGCCTTGCCCTCGGCGTTGAGGCTCTCGCGCTGGGTGTGGGCCAGGTTCTCCACGGTGGAGCCGGGCAGGCGCACGCCGCCGTGAAAGCGCGCCACCAGGCCCTGCTCGGCCAGGCGCTGCACGTCGCGGCGCACGGTCTGCAGCGTCACGCCCAGGGCCTCGGCGAGATGCTCCACGCTGGCGCTGCGGTGCTCGCGGACATGGGCCAGCAGCTGGAGTTGGCGGGGATTGTGGTTCACGGTCGGCGGCGGCGGGGTGAGGGGTTCACAGTGTCACATAAGAAGAAATATAATCAAAAAGGAAAATAAACGAAAATATTCGAACATCTGCGGCCCGCGAATGGCGCCGCGCGAAGGCCGGTATGAACACTCCAAGCCAAGACCCGCCCCTGACCACCGACCGTGCCGAGCTGCTGGCGCGCCTGGCCCAGCCCCGCACCTACGACCTGGCGGTGGTCGGCGGCGGCGCCACCGGCCTGGGCGTGGCGCTGGACGCCGCAGCCCGGGGCTTTTCCGTGGTGCTGGTGGAGTCGCACGACTTCGCCAAGGGCACCTCCTCGCGCGCCACCAAGCTCGTGCACGGCGGCGTGCGCTACCTGGCCCAGGGCAACATCGCCCTGGTGCGCGAGGCGCTGCACGAGCGCACCACGCTGCTGCACAACGCGCCGCACCTGGCGCAGCCGCTGGCCTTCGTCATGCCCTCGTACAAGCTGTGGGAGACGCCGTTCTACGGCGTGGGCCTGAAGATGTACGACGCCCTGGCCGGCCAGGCCGGCCTGGGCGCGACCGAATTCCTCGGGCGCATGGATACGCTGCGCTGCCTGCCCACGGTGCGCGCCGAGGGGCTCAAGGGCGGCGTCAAGTACTGGGACGGCCAGTTCGACGATGCCCGCCTGGCCCTGGCCCTGGCGCGCACGGCCGCGCAGCGGGGCGCGCTGCTGGTCAACTACTGCCCCGCGCGCGGCCTGCTGCACGAGGGCGGCAAGCTCGTCGGCCTGGTCTGCGAGGACGCGGAGACCGGCCGGCGCTTCGATCTGCGCGCGCGCGCCGTGGTCAACGCCACCGGCGTGTGGGTGGACGAACTGCGCCAGCAGGACGGCCAGGCCCTGGGCCGGCCCGTGCGGCCCATGGTCGCGCCCAGCCAGGGCGTGCACATCGTCGTGGACCGCGAATTCCTGCCCTCCGACCACGCCCTGCTCGTGCCCAAGACGGCCGACGCTCGCGTGCTCTTTGCCGTGCCCTGGCTGGGCAAGCTCATCCTGGGCACCACCGACAGCCCGCGCCAGGACCTGGCGCGCGAGCCGCTCGCGTTCAAGGAAGAGGTCGATTTCATCCTGAGCGAATCGGCCAAGTACCTGCGCCGCGCGCCGCTTCCCGAGGATGTGCGCAGCATCTGGGTGGGCCTTCGCCCGCTGGTCAAACCGCAGGACGACGAGGGCGGCAACACCAAGGCCATCAGCCGCGAGCACACGGTGCTAGCCAGCGCAAGCGGCCTGGTCACCGTCACCGGTGGCAAATGGACCACCTACCGCGCCATGGCCGAGGACGTGCTGAAAAAATGCTTCGACGAGGGCCTGCTGCCCGCGCGGGCGGCCGGCGTCACCCAGCGGCTGCCCCTGGCAGGGGCGCCCCTGGAGCCGCCGCGCCGGCGCATGTGCGATGCGCAGGGGCTGCACTCCTATGGCCTCGACGCGGCTGCCGTGCTGCAGCTGCCTGGCGCGGACCAGTGGCTGGCCGAAGGCCTGAGCGAGGCCATGGTGCGCTTCGCGGCGCGCCATGAATACGCGCGCACGGTGGAAGACATGCTGGCGCGGCGCAGCCGCCTGCTGTTCCTCGACGCGCGCCTGGCCGCCCGGCTGGCCCCGCGCGTGGCGGCCATCCTGCAGGAAGAACTGGGGCAGGACCCGCAGCTGGCGGCCTTCCAGGCCCTGGCGCAGCAGTACCAGCACCTGCCCGCCTGACCGTTTTCCCGGCAGGTGCTTGACTTCGTTTTCAGGCACGGACATAATGCACGGCTTCGCGTGAAATGCGCGAGGTTTCTGCCCAGTGGAAGCGCTGCGAAATGGTTCGCGGCGTGGACGACGGGCCCAAGACTGACTGGCTGCCTGGCGGCCCTTGAGAAGTACTCTGGGGCTGTCGGGGTGTGCTGGAGCAAGTTGGGAATATTGAAATGATCCAAACAGAATCTCGGTTAGACGTTGCCGACAATACCGGCGCGAAGTCCGTCCTGTGCATCAAGGTGCTGGGCGGTTCCAAGCGTCGCTATGCAAGCGTTGGCGACATCATCAAGGTGAGCGTGAAGGAGGCTGCACCGCGTGGTCGCGTCAAGAAGGGCGAGATCTACAGCGCTGTGGTCGTTCGTACGGCGAAGGGTATTCGCCGCGGCGACGGCTCGCTCGTCAAGTTCGATGGCAACGCCGCCGTGTTGCTCAATTCCAAGCTGGAGCCCATCGGCACCCGCATCTTCGGCCCCGTGACGCGTGAACTGCGTACCGAGCGCTTCATGAAGATCGTGTCCCTGGCTCCCGAAGTTCTCTGAAGGACGGGCCATGAACAAGATCCGCAAGGGCGACGAAGTCATCGTGATCACCGGGCGCGACAAGGGCAAGCGCGGCACGGTCACGCTGCGCAAGGATGACTCCCATCTGGTCATCGAAGGCATCAACCTGGTCAAGAAGCACGTCAAGCCGAACCCCATGAAGGGCACCACCGGCGGCATCGTGGAAAAGGCCATGCCCATCCACCAATCCAACGTGGCCATCTTCAATGCCGCTACCGGCAAGGCCGACCGCGTGGGCATCAAGGTGCAGGCCGACGGAACGCGCGTGCGCGTGTTCAAGTCCAACGGCGCCGAAATCAAGGCGGCCTAAGGAGTCCATATGGCACGACTGCAACAACTCTATCGCGAAAAGATCGCTCCCGAACTGATCAAGCAGTTCGGCTACACCTCGCCCATGCAGGTCCCGCGTCTGACCAAGATCACGCTCAACATGGGCGTGAGCGAGGCCGTGGCCGACAAGAAGATCATGGACAACGCCGTGGCCGACCTGACCAAGATCGCCGGCCAGAAGCCCGTGGTGACCAAGGCCAAGAAGGCCATCGCCGGTTTCAAGATCCGCGAAGGCCAGGCCATCGGCTGCATGGTGACGCTGCGCGGCGCGCAGATGTATGAATTCCTGGACCGCTTCGTGACGGTCGCGCTGCCCCGCGTGCGCGACTTCCGTGGTATCTCCGGCCGCGCTTTCGACGGCCGTGGCAACTACAACGTCGGCGTCAAGGAACAGATCATCTTCCCCGAGATCGAGTACGACAAGGTGGACGCCTTGCGCGGCCTCAACATCAGCATCACCACGACGGCCAAGACCGATGAAGAGGCCAAGGCACTTCTCTCGGCTTTCCGTTTCCCGTTCAAGAACTAAAGGCAGCGTATGGCTAAAGTAGCTTTGATCCAGCGCGAACTCAAGCGCGAAAAACTGGCCGCCAAGTACGCCGCCAAGTACGCGGAACTGAAGGCGATTGCCGGCGACGCCAAGCGCACCGACGAAGAGCGCGATGCTGCCCGTCTGGGGCTGCAGAAGTTGCCTCGCAACGCCAACCCTACGCGTCAACGCAACCGCTGCGAAATCACCGGTCGTCCCCGTGGCACCTTCCGTCAATTCGGTCTGGGCCGCGCCAAGATCCGTGAACTGGCATTCGCCGGTGACATCCCCGGTGTCACCAAGGCCAGCTGGTAAGCGAAGCAGGAGAGATACAACATGAGCATGAGTGATCCCATCGCTGACTTGCTGACCCGCATTCGCAATGCGCAAATGGTGTCCAAGGCCACCGTGTCGGTGCCTTCCTCCAAGGTGAAGGTCGCCATCGCGCAGGTGCTGAAGGACGAGGGTTACATCGACGGCTTCGAAGTGAAGGCCGACGGTGGCAAGTCTGAACTCCAAATCACCCTGAAGTACTACGCCGGTCGCCCCGTGATCGAGCGCATCGAGCGCGTGAGCCGTCCCGGCCTGCGCGTGTACAAGGGCCGCGACTCCATTCCGCAAGTCATGAACGGCCTGGGTGTGGCAATCGTCACGACGCCCAAGGGTGTGATGACCGATCGCAAGGCGCGCGCTACCGGTGTCGGTGGCGAGGTGCTTTGCTATGTCGCTTGACGTGGCATTGAGGAGAAGACTGAAATGTCCCGTGTAGGTAAATCCCCGGTAAGCATCCCCGCAGGCGTGGATGTGTCCATCAAGGACGACCAGATCAGCGTCAAGGGTTCGGGCGGCACGCTGTCGCTCGCGCAGAATGCGCTGGTGAAGGTGTCCAGCAACGACGGCAAGCTGAGCTTCGAGCCGGTCAATGATTCGCGTGAAGCCAACGCCATGAGCGGCACCGTGCGCCAGCTGGTGAACAACATGGTGCAGGGCGTCAGCAAGGGCTTCGAGAAGAAGCTCACGCTGATCGGCGTGGGTTTCAAGGCCGCTGCTTCCGGCAGCAAGCTGAACCTGAACGTCGGTTTCTCGCACCCCGTGAACTTCGAGATGCCCGCCGGCATCACCGTGGCCACCCCCACTCCGACCGAAGTCGTGATCAAGGGTGCCGACCGCCAGGTGGTGGGCCAGCTGGCTGCCGAGATCCGCGCCGTTCGTCCTCCCGAGCCCTACAAGGGCAAGGGCATCCGCTATGCGGATGAGAAGGTCGTGATCAAAGAGACCAAGAAGAAGTAAGGAGCTGCAGCATGTTGACCAAGAAAGAGCAGCGTCTTCGTCGTGCCCGCCAGACCCGCATCCGCATTGCCCAGCAAGGCATCGCGCGTCTGACGGTCAACCGTACGAACCTCCATATCTACGCCAGCGTGATCTCTGGCTGCGGCACCAAGGTGCTGGCCAGCGCCTCCACGGCCGAGGCCGATGTGCGCAAGTCGCTCGGCGGCTCCGGCAAGGGTGGCAACACCGCCGCGGCCCAGATCATCGGCAAGCGCATCGCCGAAAAGGCGAAGGCCGCCGGTATCGAGAAGGTCGCGTTTGATCGCGCAGGTTTTGCGTATCACGGCCGCGTGAAGGCCCTGGCTGAGGCGGCCCGCGAAGCCGGCCTGCAGTTCTAAGCGGAGCGGATAAAAATGGCGAAATTTCAACCCAAGGTGCAAGACGAAGGTCGTGACGACGGTCTGCGCGAGAAAATGATCGCGGTCAACCGCGTGACCAAGGTCGTGAAGGGCGGTCGTATCCTCG
>JADHED010002688.1_pt1 | contig 11825 bp, 4 predicted proteins | sample 8952041 | NCBI WGS metagenome assembly JADHED01 (sample SAMN16124423, study PRJNA663239) | bioreactor sludge metagenome | isolation source: sludge (control) | place: India:Bengaluru | collected 2018-09-08
GATCGAGGGCACGGTGAAGAAGGTCAAGGACGGCTCGGACCTGGTGGGCCGCACCAACGAGGCCTTCCAGCAGGTGGCCGGCAGCTCGGCCAAGGCGGCCGACCTGGTGGCGGAGATCTCTGCGGCCTCCAACGAGCAGGCGCAGGGAATCGGCCAGGTCAACACGGCGGTCACCGAGCTCGACAAGGTGACCCAGCAGAACGCGGCCAACGCCGAAGAGTCGGCCTCCGCGGCCGAGGAGATGAGCGCCCAGGCCGAGACCATGAAGGGCATGGTGGCCGACCTGGTCGCCATCGTCGGAAGCGCGGGCAAGGGTCACGACGAGGCGCGGGCGAAGAAGAAATCCGGGTCCAAGGTCGTCTCGAGGAGGAAGGCGGCAAAACCTGCGGCTGAAGCGATAATCCCTCTGGACCAGAGCGAAGAGCTCTCTAATTTCTGATCCGGTCCGAATCCAAGCCCCCGGGCACTGGAGGCACTCCTGCCCGGGGGCATTTCACCCCGCTTCGAGCCCAACCGCGGGGGGGGCCGCCCCCGCCGGGGAACAACGAGCGAACTCGGGACGCTACCCCGACCGCGGCCCTCTCCCGGCCCCTTCCCCGGAGGTTTTCCGCCGGCCGGGCCGTCGAGCAGCTCCCGGACGGCGGTCGCCAGCTCCTGCATGACCAGGGGCTTGAACAGGAACTTCCGGATACCCACCGAGCGCGCCTTCTCCTCATTGGCCGGGTCGCTGAAGCCGGTGCACAGGATGATGGGGATTTTGGGCCGGATCGCCAGGATCTCGCGCGCCAGACTCAAGCCGGTCAACCGGGGCATCGTCATGTCCGTGATGACCGCGTCGAATGTGTCCGGGTCGGCACGGAACACCTCCAGCGCCGCAGACGGGTTCGTCCGGGCTTCGACCTGGTAGCCCAGGAGGCCCAGCATCCGTTTGCCCAGCTCCGCCAACCCCGCCTCGTCCTCGACCAGCAGGATCTTTTCAGCCCCCCGCGGCAGCGGGCGCGCCGTTTTCGGCGCCGCGGTCTCCACGCCTTCCGCCCGGGGCATGAAAACCTTGAACGTCGTCCCCTTTCCGACTTCGCTGAAAACCTGAACGGCACCCCCGTGCGACCTGACGATCCCGTGCACCACGGCCAGGCCCAGGCCGGTCCCCTTGCCCGGCTCCTTGGTCGTGAAATAGGGGTCGAAAATCCGCGCCTGAACCCGGGGCTCCATCCCATGCCCTGTATCCGAAACGGTCAGCGCGAGATAGTTTCCAGGCGCCAGCCCGGGATCCCGGCGGCCATCCACCAGGTCGACGGCGACGTTGCCGAGATCGATTTTGAGGACCCCTCCCTGCGCCTCCATCGCATGGGCCGCATTCGTGCAAAGATTCATCAGAATCTGCTGCATTTGGGTAGGGTCGGCGATGATCACCCCTGCGTCCGGTGCAATGTAATGGTGCAGTTGTATGGTGGCGGGCAGCGAGGCGCGCAGAAACCCCAGGGTTTCCTTGACCACAGGCTTCAGGTTGATGAGAAGTTTCTGCTGCTCGCCTTGCCGGCTGAAGGTGAGGATCTGGCCGACGAGCTGCTTGGCGCGCTGGGCGGCGGAAAGGATCTGCGCCACGCCTTCGCTTAAAGAAGGGGGAGCCTCCTCGCGCATCGCCAACAGTTCGGAATTGCCGATGATGACGCTCAGGATGTTGTTGAAGTCGTGCGCGATACCCCCCGCGAGGGTGCCGATCGCCTCCAACTTCTGGGCCTGCCTCAGCTGGGTCTCGAAATTTGCTTTGTCCTGCAATGCTTTCTTGCGTTCCGTGATGTCGCGGAAAATCCCGAAAATTTGGATTTCGCCTTGGTGCTGAACCGGCACCCCGGTGGACTCGACGTCTACCACCTGCCCGTCAAGTGCCAAAATCCGGTGTTCGCGGAGGGTGGCGGTCCATCCCTCTTCCCTGCACTTTCTGACCCGTTCGATCGTCCCGGCGCGGTCGTCCGGATGCACCAGCTCCAAATAGGGTCTGCCGGCCAGCTCTTCCACGCGGTTCGCCCCGAAAAGCCTGAGCGCCGCAGGGTTCGCATATTCAATTATTTCATTGGAGCGAACGATGATGGCATCCGTAGAGGATTCTATCAGCCGGCGGTTTCTTTCCTCGCTCTCCCGGATTTCGTTATCGGCGCGCTTGCGCTCGGTGATGTCCAAATACGCTCCGAGTACGCCGCTGATCTCGCCGTCCGTGTCGCGCAAGGGGGTCTTGCTCGTCAGCAGCGTGATGATGTTGCCGTCCGGGGTCCTCTGAGGTTCTTCGATGAGCAGCTTGGGGCGGCCGCTTTCAATGACCTGGCGGTCGTCGCGGCGGTAGAGTTCCGCCTGCTCACGCCACCCCAGTTGGTAATCGTCTTTGCCGATGATGTCCCGGGGGTCGGCAAAGCCCGCGTCGCGGGCGAACGACTGATTGCACCCCAGGTAGACGAGGTCCCGGTCTTTCCAGAACACCCGCGCGGGGATCGTGTCGATGATTCCTGCGATGAGCTGCTGGGATGCCCGCAGCTCTATCTCCGAGCGCTTGCGTTCAGTGATGTCGGTGATGAACCCCTCGAGCACTTCGATCGCGCCGGAGGGCCCGAGCACGGCGCGACCCCGCTCCCAAACCCACTTTTCCTCCCCGCTGGCGGTCGTGATGCGGTACTCCAGGACGAAGTGACGCGATTCGGCAAACGCCAGCTGTATGGACTCCCACACGAATTCCCGGTCCGCCGGGTGGATCAAATCGGCAAAGGAGAGTCGTCGGTTTGCCAGAAGATCCGCAGGGGGGTAGCCGGTCAGCTCGAAAACCCCCTCGGAAATGAACAACATGGTCCAATCGCGGTCCAGCCGGCAGCGGTAGGCCACCCCGGGGAGGGTGCCTATGAGAGTGGACAGCCGACGCTCGCTCTCGGCCAGCTCCGACTCGATCAGCTTGCGTGCCGTGATGTTCTCGTGGGCCACGACGGCGCGGGTTGCGGTTCCCCCGCCGAACCGCGTCACGTGGCCGATGAACCAGCGCTGCTCGCCGTTGGAGTGGCAGGGGTATTCGAGGTCGAAGGCCTCGTGACGGCCGGCGAGGACGGAGCGGGTACCGGCCGCGAAGGCCTGCGCCGTGCTCGCTTCCGGCCCCTGCGCAGCATCGCACACCGCCAGGTAGTTGGCCCCTTCGGCGACGTTGCCCCGAATGGGCGGGTTGGCTAAGGCAAAGTTGCGCCAGGCCCGGTTGGCGTCCAGGATGACGCCGTCGGTATCGATCACGCACACGTGGGCGCTGAGCGAGTCCATCGTCGTCCGCACGAACCTTCGCGACGCCCTCAACTCCGCTTCGGCCTGCTTGCGATCGGTGATGTCCCGCACAAAGGCGATGACCTGCCTCCCTTTTCTATAGTGGGAGGTACTCACCTCGACATCGTACGTCCTGCCGTCGCGGGTTCGGTGGCGGGTCTCGAAACGGTCCGCCCCCTCGGCGATGAGCTTGCGCATGTGCTGCTCGGTCTGGTCCCCCGTCTCGGCGGCCTCGAGGTCGGCGATCTTGAGCGCCAGCAGCTCTTCGCGGCTGTATCCGCTCATGCGGCAATAATGTTCGTTGACGTCCAGCAGGCGTCCCGATTCGTCCAGGAGCCAGAAGCCGTCCGTGGTCGTACCGAGGATGGAGGCGTATTGGGCGGCCTGAAGGCGGATAGCCTCCTCGGCCTGCCTGCGCCCCGTGATGTCCAGGTGCGTGCCGCAGACGCGCAAGGCCCGGCCCTGCGCGTCGCGTTCGATCACCCGGCCCTTGTCCAGCACCCAGACCCACCGGCCCGATTTGTGTCGCATCCGGTGTTCCGTCTCGTAGGAATCCGTCCGGCCTTCCAGGTGCGCCTCGAGCGTTTGCACGACCCCGGGCAGGTCATCCGGGTGCACCAGGGCCTGCCACGCGCGGATGTGCGGCTCGAGCTCGCTCAGCTCGTGGCCGAGCATCGCCGCCCAGCGCAGGTTGAACGTGACCGCCCCTGTCACCGCATTCCAGTCCCACGTGCCCAGGTCCGCACCCTGCAGGGCCAGCCGCAGGCGTTCTTCCGTTTCTTGCAGCTCCTCCTGCCCCTTCTGCTGCTCGACCGTTTTCCAGACTCCGTCCATGAGCAGCGTCAGCTGCAGGACGTCGGTGGTGTCGTAGTCCGTCTCTTTGTTCGCCACGCCCACCACCGCGACAATGCGCGGACCGCTGAACACCGGCACGGTCAAGAACTTGTGGAGTCTGACGTGGCCTGCGGGACAGCCCCGTTTCAGCGGGTGATCCGGTTGGAAGTCATTGAGAATAATCGGCCGGCGCTGCCGCACCGCCTCGCCCCAAATCCCCGTTTTGTCCAACTCGTAGCGGGTCTGCGGGTCGTCGACGCTGCATTCCTTCATCACGCTCTTGGACCATGTGTTGAGAACGAATTCCCGCCGCTCCTCGTCATACCAGTAGATGTAGCCGATCCGGCTCCCCGTCAGCTCGATCGCCTGGTCCAGGGCAAAATCGAGGAATGCCTGGGCGGTCGGGGCCTTGTGCTGCAGAACCCGCACCAGCACCTCCAGCCGGGAGTTGTTCGCAGCCACGGACTCGCGGCAGCGGCGCTCCAGCTCTGCATAGGTCGGCTGACTCGACATTTCAGAGGCTCCTTGCGGGTCGCGCCGCGGGGGGCATGGATCCTGCGCGGCGAATCAAAATCGCAGGCCGGGGAAAAGGCCTGCTCGCCCATGATGATTGTCTCAGAAATGCAGGGGGATAGGAATCGGATGGAATCTGAATTTGCTGTAGGAGAAAAACCTACAAGCCCCGGACGGGCAGGGGATTGGGAAACTCCGTCGCAGGCCTCGCGGTGGCTGATAAACGGCGACAATACCTGCGATCAGCAAAGGTTGTTCTTCACGGCGTAGGCGATCAATTCGGCATTGGTGGTCATCCCCGTCTTTTCGATGATCCGGGCGCGGTAGGTGCTGACGGTTTTGACGCTGAGGTTGAGCTCCGCGGCAATGCCGGATGCCGTCTTGCCGGCAGCCATCCTGCAGAGCACCTGCATCTCCCGGTCCGAAAGCCGTTCGTGCGGGAGCCGGCCGGCGCCCTGGTGCAGCTCCGAAGCCAGTTTTTCGGAAAAACCCGGGCTGAGGTATTTGCGTCCGCCGACCACCCGATGAAGGGCCTTGACGAGCTCCGCGGGCGCGCTCTCCTTGGTCAGGTAGCCAGCCGCCCCGGCCTTAATGCTGCGAAGCGCGAACTGGTCCTCGGAGTGCACGCTCATCATGAGCACGGGCAGCTCCGGTTTCAGCGCCTTGAGGCGCTTGAGGGTCTCGAGACCTCCGATTCCGGGCATGGTGATGTCCAAAAGCACCACGTCGTAATCGTTTTCCTGGACCTCTTTGATAAGGGCCTCGCCGCTCCCCGCCTCTGCAACCACAGAAACATCGCCGGCCTCCAGGAGGATTTGTTTGATGCCGGCGCGCACGACGGGGTGGTCGTCGGCGATGATGACGTTGATCATTTCAACCCTCCTTGCCTCGGATCGGGATTACTGCCGAAAAACGGGTCCCCCGGCCGGGCAGCCGCCGCAAGGTGATATCCCCTCCGTGCGCCATCAGCCGCTCGCGGATTCCCAGAAGCCCCAGCGAGCCGGGCCGGGAGATTTTCTCCTCTGAAATGCCGATGCCGTCGTCGGCCACTTCCAGCTCGAGCATGCCTTCGTTCTGTCTCAGGGTCACCTGAAGCGACGAGGCCCGGGCGTGCCGCGCGACGTTGGTGAGCGCTTCCTGCAGCACCCTGAACATGTCGGTCGCCAGGTTCTGCTCGACCTCGATTTCCTCGGGTTCGACAAGGAGGCTGCATGGGATTTCATTGCGATGTTCAAAATCCCTGATCAGCCAGTCGACGGCGGCGGCCAGCCCGAGGGCGTCCAGGATCCCCGGGCGCAGCTCCGCGGAGACTCGCCGGACGGTTTCAAGGGTGGAATCAGCGAGAGCGGTCATCAACTCCAGCTTATCATGAAGGTGGCTCTGGGCGGGATCGATCTTCCGCTTCAGCCATCCGATGTCGATCTGCAGCGCCGTTATGTTCTGCCCCAGCTCATCGTGGATCTTCCTGGAGATATGCTGGCGCTCATCCTCGCGGCTGTTCTGCAGCTGGTGGTACAAATCCCGCAATCTGCCTTGAAAAAGGCGCAATTCGGATTCAGTTTTCTTGAGTTCGGTGATGTCGGTGCCGATCCCGCACATGGCAATGGCTTTGCCGGAAGGGCTGCGCACCAGGAACGTGCGCAGGTCGACCATCGTTTGGGCACCGTTCGAAGCGAAATTGGCAACCTCGCCCCGCCATCGACTATTTGCCAATGTGCTGTCGATCACTTCCTGCTGGGTGGCGCCGAGCTTGGCATCCTCGCCAAAAACCGAAACGTGGCTGCCGATCAGCTCGCTCCTGGACCGATTCAGGGCAAGGCACTCGGCTTCGTTGACATAGCGGATGACACCCACAAGATCGGTGATGCATACGCGGTCGCTGGTCTGATCGAGCACCATCCCCTGCAACTCGAGCTGCTCCTCCGCTTTTTTCCGCAAAACGATGTCCCAGGCCAGGTTGGCGAGGGACTCGACCGTTTCGACATCATACTCGTCGTAGCCCTGCGGCTTGTTGCCGACGCCGAGCACGGCCACGATCCGATCGTTGCGCAGGATGGGCACCGCCAGCTGGCGCACGACCGGGGCATGGCCGGCCGGCAGCCCCTTGCGGTGCGGGAGCGCCGCATAGTCGTTGTGGACCACCGGACGGCGCTCGTGGATGCAGTCCACCCAGACCCCGGCCTCGCCCAAATCGTAGTGGCGCCCCTTTCCCTCCGCCGTGCACATCTTCTCCAGGGTGTTCGTGGACCACATCTGCAGGGACAGGGTGCGCTGATCTTCCTCCACGAAATGAATGAACCCGATGCAGCTGCCGGTCAGGCGCTCGGCCTCGTCCAGCGCCCGCTGCAGCAGATCCTCCAGCGAAAGGGTCGCGACCGCCTCGCTCAACCGCAGGCGCACCTGCAGGATTTCCTCCAGCCGTTTGCGCTCGGTGATGTCCACGATGTTGCCGATGACCGCCGCGACCCTCCCGTGGTCCACGACCGCCTCGGCAGTCGTGCGGACCCACATCCGGCGGCCTTTTGCAGAGGTGAACGGGACCTCGATATCGTAGGCGACCCCCTCCTCGGCGCAGCGGCGGAAGGCCTCCGTGATCCGCGGCCGGTCCGGCGTGTCATAGCACGCCAGGCTGCGCGCAACATGCTCGGCCGAACCGAGGGTCAACTCGCCCGGTGCCAAATCGTGGATGCGGTAGGTCTCCTGCGTCCAAAACATGGTCTGCTGGTTGACGTCCCACTCCCAGCCGCCGACCCCGGCCAACTGCTGGGTCCGGTTCAGCACGAACTCGCTTCTCGCTGTCGCTTCCTCCGACCGCTTGCGCTCGGTGGCGTCGCGGTTGCTGGCCCGCGCGCCTAAATGCTTGCCCGCAGGATCGAACACCGGCTGGCAGACGTGCTCGATCCACCGGGTGTCGCCGTCGGCCCGGGTGATGCGAAACTCGATGGCGATTGCACCGTGGCCGCCCGCGGCCCAGCAGCGATGCGAATCCCAGATCACGCGGTCGTCGGGGTGGACGATCTCGCGCATCAGGTGGGGACTCTGCAGGAAATCCCCGGTCGAGAATCCCGTGATGCGCTCGCATGAGGAGGACGAATACAGGAATGCCCCATCTGGACCGAGCCAGCATTCCCAGTCATAGGTGTTGTCGGCCACGATGCGGTAGCGGAGCTCGGAGTCGAGCAGCGCTTGCTCCGCCTGCCGGCGCTCGGTAACGTCGGTGAACATGGCAAACGAGCCCGCAAAATTCCCCTCGGCGTCTTTCAACGCGGTTGCGGCAACCATGGTCCACAGCTCCCGGCCGTCCTTGCGCCGGAAGCGCCGCTCGTAAACGCCGCCCTCGCCCCTTTCACGAATTGCCATTTTGGTCGCGTGGTCCCCCAGGTCCTCTGCAAACATGAACGCGTCCACCCGGCGGCCGATCATTTCCTCCGGTGCGTAGCCCAGCATGTCGGCCATGTGCCGGTTGACGTACGTCGTCCGGTAATCGCCGTCCATGGACCAGATGCCCTCGCTGGCGGTCTCGACGATGCGGCGGTATTTTTCCTCGCTTTCCCGGAGCGTCTGCTCTATTCGTTTCCGCTCCGTGATGTCGCGCACGATCACAAATGAACAGGGGGTACCGCACTGGCCGGCGGTGATGAAGGCGCTGGTTTCTCCGACGAACGTGGACCCGTCCTTGCGGATATAATTCAATTCGCCCCTGGCGCTGCCCGTCCGCTCGCGCTCCCGGAGGCCGGCCGCCAGGGTTGCGTTTTGTTCAACGATGCCGTCGCGACCTGCCCGGCAGACCTCATCCTTCGACATGCCGAACATCGCGCAGGCAGCCGGGTTGGCGTCCACGATCGTGCCGTCGGGGACGGTCAGGAATATCCCGTCGAGGCTGTTCTCGAAAAGCTGGCGATATTTTTCCTCGCTCCTGCGCAGCGCCTGCTCGGAGCGCCGTCGGTCGGTCACGTCCTCTGCGTAAACGGCCAGCTGTGCGACGTTTCCCTGAGCGTCGAAAACCGGGCAAACGGTTTGAGATATGATGTGATCTTGCCGTGTATCCTCGAATGTCAGCGCTTGGCGGGTGCGGACGGCTTCTTCGACCATCTTCTTTCTGTTTTCTGACAGCTCATCCGGCAGAAAGCCGTAGATCGATTTCCCAATCAGTTCCGCCGCCCGGCTGTGCAGGCGGCGGGCAAGCTCCTCGTTGGCGGCGATGACGATGCCGTCGGTGTCGATCAGGAGGACCGCCTGGTGGCTGGCGTTGAATATGGCTTCGAGGCGTTGGTTCGCTTCCAGGATAGCGTTATGAGCTTTGTTGGCGTCGGTGATATCGGTGTCCGTGCCCACCATGCGGACGGGTTTTCCCGATTCATCCCATTCGACCACCATGCCGCGGTCGATGTTGGCCCGGTACTCACCGGATTTCATCCTCAGGCGGTTTTCGCACACATAAACAGGGGTGCGCCCGGCGAAATGGTCGTCCAGCGCTTGCCGCACCCGCGGCAGGTCTTCGGGGTGGACGATGCTCTCCCAGAACTCGATCCGGTCGGGGACTTCGTCGGGGGAGTACCCCAGCGAGGTTTTCCAGTTACGGCTGAAGACGACGTCACCGGTTCGGATGTTCCAATCCCAGATCCCTTCGGCCGTGGCGTCGAGGGCCCACTGCAATCGTTGCTCGCTGGCCCGTAACTGCTCCGACACGCGCTTCCGCTCGGTGATGTCCTGCACGCACGCCACGAAATACTCCACCGATCTGTCCGGCCGTCGCAGGCACTTGGCGGAGATCTCGGCGTGGATGATGCGTCCATCCTTGCGAATGAAGCGTTTCTCCATGGAATAGGCGTCGATGGCGCCGGCCAGCACCCGCTCGAACTGGGCCACGTCCGCAGGCAGGTCCTCCGGGTGCGTTACCTCCGCCCAGGACTTTCGGGTCAGCTCCTCCCGGGGATAGCCGAGGATCTCACATAGCCGGTCATTGACCTCCAGCCAGCCCTTGTCCACGGAGGTTATCGCCATGCCGATAAGGCCGAGATCGAACACCCGGCGGAAGCGCTCTTCGCTGCGGCCCAGACGATGCTGGGTGTCCTTCTGGTCGGTGACGTCGCGGCAGATCCCTCCCAGCGCGACGATGCGCCCGCTTTCGACGATCGGGTAGAGGGTATCCAGATGGTAGTGCAGGCCGTCCGGCTCCGGCGCCGCATGCGCGAACTCCACGCCAAGGCGTGTTTCGAGGACGAACTGGATTTTGGCTTCGTACTGGTCGGCAACCTCCGGTGGATGAAAATCGCGTTGATTTCGGCCGACGAGCGGCAGGAGCTCGCCGCCGACCGACAGGCCCTGCTCGCGGTTGCTGAACAGGTAGCGCCCCTTAGGGTCCATCACGAAGAGGTGGTGGTCGCCGAAGGCGGCCAGCGACTGAAACCGGGCCTCGCTGCGGCGGAGCTCGGACTCCGCGCCCTCGCGCCGTTTGACCTCCCGCCGCAGGCGGCGCTCGGACTTTTTCAGCTCGGATTCGAGGGCGCCGACCTTGGCCTCCAGGGCCGAGAGCCTCGCGCCACGGTTTGACCGGGCATCCTGCTCGGCGGGCTGGACGGGGCTGGCGGGTGCTGGTCGCGACCGCTTGGTCTTGGGCGCGGGTTTCCGGGAACCTGGCGTTGACGTCATCCGGTGCTCCCCGTAACGTGGGTTAGCGACGGGCGTTCAGATGCTGAGCAGGCGGGCGGCGTTCCCGCCGCAGATCATGTTGCAGTCGCGGGGGGAGAGGCCGGCGGCCTCCATCTCCTTGAAATACCGCTCCGGGGGCAGCAGCGGGTAGTCGCTGCCGAAGAGGATCTTCTCGGCACCGACGGCCTGCACGGCGACGGCGTAGACGGACGGGTCGTAGAGGTAGGGGGATGCCGCGGTGTCGAAGTAGACGTTGCGCAGCCGGTCCTTCACCTCGCGCTTGAGCAGGTGGTAGAAGAAGAGCCCTCCGCCCCAGTGCGCCAGGACCAGGGTGTTGTCCTGGAAGCGCTCGATCAGGCGGTAGATCTGGGCGAGCGTGTTCGGGGTCTTGCCGGGGTAGGCGTGCCCGACGGGCTCGTTGGTGTGCAGCAGAACGGGTCGGTGACGGCTGCGGCAGACCTCCATGACCGGCTCGAGGGCATCCAGGGCCGCGTCGTCGATCCCGGAACGGTAGAAGGCCAGCTCCCCGATCCCGGCCAGCCCGCCGTCCAGGCAGCGCTCGGCCTCCTCGGCCGCACCCGGCGCCAGCGGGTCGAAGCAGCCGAAGCCGATCAGACGCCCGGGGGACTCCCGCACCGCTTCCATGACGAAGTCGTTGTGCCGGCGATACAGCTCCGGGCTCTGCCAGGGGAAACCGAACACCACAGCGCGGTCCACCCCGCCGGCATCCATGGCCGCCAAGAGCTCGGAGGGCCCGGCCAGGCGTGCGCTCGGCGGGCCGTAGAGCAGTTCGAAGGCCGGCTCGGTTTCGCAGCAGGACTTCCGCTCGGCGCAGATGGATTCGGGGAAGATGTGGGCGTGGAAGTCGACGACCATGCCGGCGTCTATATCACAAAGCACGAACGCGTGGGCAACGGAATTTCAGGCGTGGAAAACAAATAGAAACAACATGTCGGCTGGTACTGCGAGGCCCGGCGCCATACCCCGCCGACCACAAAAAACCAAACAGCAAACACCCAAAAACCGAAACACCAAAATTGTAACGGCCGACCGGGTAACCGGTCAGCCGTTAAGGAGGAGAACAGATGAAGAAATTATTAGGCTTGATTCAGGAATATGCAAATGGCTTGCCAGGTTTTTGAATACTTGGGCGGTTTATCCGAATTAAGAATTTTTATAGTGTTAATTCAATCTTTTGTAAATTTGAAACTGCCGGGTCCGACCCGTTGTGTACTGATTTTTAAGGGGCTGAGAACTCCCGTCGCCGTTCAGGTTTGTAAACCGCGGATCGCCATCTTTCCAAAAAACCGTTTGTTTTAATTATGAAATTTTGCTAAACGGGGGCGTTCAAAATTTTGAACCGGCCAGGGCCGATCCCAGAGATCAATAAACAACCACCTGTTATTTATAGTAAAAGGTACGATTCATGTCCATGAACGCCCCGGCTGCCTCCGGGACTTCGCTCGCCCTCGAGCCGGAAACCATCCGGCGCAACCCGATGTTCATCTACCTGGTGGTGCTGACCATCTGCTCGA
>JADHED010002689.1_pt1 | contig 11823 bp, 6 predicted proteins | sample 8952041 | NCBI WGS metagenome assembly JADHED01 (sample SAMN16124423, study PRJNA663239) | bioreactor sludge metagenome | isolation source: sludge (control) | place: India:Bengaluru | collected 2018-09-08
CCTGCAGGCGGGCCACCAGCTCGGCCAGTTCGACCCGCGACTCCCAGCGCGCGAGTTCCACCACCGCGGCCTCGAGCATCAACCGCGGCTGCGTGCTGCGATGGATGCGCTCGAAATGGATGGTCGCGCGCTCGAGCATCGCCAGCAAGTCGGCCGCCGAGAAATTCGCCGCCTGCCGCGCGAGGACTTCGATCTGATCCGGCGGCAGATCGATCGAGCGCGTCAGCTCGGGCGCGACGCGCACCACGAGCAGGTTGCGGAGGTTCGCCACCAGGCCCTGGCCGAAGACGTCCAGGTCCTGGCCCGCCGCGGTCAGCCCGTCGACGAGCCGCAGCGCGCGCGCCGGATCGCGGGCGACCATCGCCTCGTTCAGCTCGAGGTAGAGGTCCGAACGCACCAGGCCGAAGAGCGCGACCAGCGCCGCCTCGTCGATCTCTCCCTCGCAGCTGGCGATGGCCTGGTCGAGCAGGCTGAGCGCGTCGCGCATGCTGCCCTCGGCCAGGGAGACCAGCACGCGCACGCCGCTGTCGGCCAGCTGCACGCCTTCGGTCGCGGCGATCTCGCGCAAGCGGGCGTCGAGCTCGTCGCGACTGAGCAGACGGAAGTCGAAGCGCTGGCAGCGCGACAGGATGGTGCGCGGGATCTTGCTCGGCTCGGTGGTGGCGAAGAAGAAGAAAACCTTCGGCGGCGGCTCCTCGAGGATCTTCAGCAGCGCGTTGAAGGCGCCCTTCGAGAGCATGTGGACTTCGTCGATGATGAAGACCCGGCAACCGCCCTGGCCCGGCGTGTACTGCGCCATGTCGCGCAGCTCGCGCACGTTGTCCACGCCGGTGTTCGAGGCCGCGTCGATCTCGAGCACGTCCAGGAAGCCGCCGCGCGAGATGCCGGCGCAGGTCTCGCAGGTGCCGCAGGGATCGCCGTCGCGGGCCGCGGGGCAGTTGAGCGCCTTGGCCAGCAGCCGCGCGACCGTCGTCTTGCCGCAGCCGCGGGGGCCGCTGAAGAGGTAGGCGTGGCTGAGCTTGTCCTTGCGCAGGGCGGCGCGCAGCGTGCCGGTGACGTGCTCCTGCCCCACGACCTGGGCGAAGGTCTCCGGGCGGTACTTGCGGGCGAGAGCTCGGTACGACATCGGCGGGCTCCGGGTCCTTCCAGAATGAGGGTGGGCCAGGCTGACGACGCACACGCCGGAGGAAGCGTACCGTTGCTGCCTTCCGGCCCTGGCGGGGTTAGCGCTCCGTCGTCACGCCGGGCCTGGCCCATCGGCGACCCGGGATAAGGTGGTGGAGATGATGGGGCTCGAACCCACGACCTCCTCGTTGCGAACGAGGCGCTCTCCCAAGCTGAGCTACATCCCCACCTTATACTGTTTTTTCTCGACTGGCCGCACGACCCCGATTTCGAAATGGCGGAGAGGCAGGGATTCGAACCCTGGGAACTCTTACGAGTTCAACGGTTTTCGAGACCGTCCCGTTCAACCACTCCGGCACCTCTCCGCGGAGTTCTCAGGTGGCGGAGAGGGTGGGATTCGAACCCACGGTACCGTGAGGCACACACGATTTCCAGTCGTGCCGAATCGACCGCTCTCGCACCTCTCCGCCGAGCCGGACGCGGCAATATAGCATCGGGTTTTCCGAAAATCAACACGACCCGCGGTTTCGGCGCCCCCGAAAAAACTCGCTCAGAAGCGCGTTGCTCGCCTCCGCGGCGACGCCGCCGATCACCTCGACGGCGTGCCGGTAGGGATGGCCCTGCAGGAGCCGCGCCGTCGAGACCACGGCGCCGGCGCGCGGGTCGTGCGCGCCGAAGACCACGGTCGGGATCCGGCTCAGCAGGATCGCCCCGCAGCACATGGTGCACGGTTCGAGGGTCACGTAAAGCGTCGTTTCCTCCAGGCGCCAGTCCTCGAGGGCGCCCGCGGCGGCGCCGATGGCGAGGATCTCGGCGTGCGCGGTCGCGTCGTGCAAGGCCTCGACCCGGTTGTGACCGCGCCCGAGCACGCGCCCGTCGCGCACCACGAGAGCCCCGACCGGCACGTCGCCGGCCGCCTCGGCCGCCGCCGCCTCGCGAAGCGCTTCGGCCATCCAGCGCTCGTGCGTCCGGAAGCTCGCCAGCAACGCCTCGTCGGTCACGGCAGCGCCGCCTCGGCCGCGCGCACGTTGCCGGCGAGGTCCCAGACCAGCACGCGCACCAGCCAGGGGCGGGCGCCGAAGCCGTCGGCAGGCTCGGCCAGCACGACCTCGAAATCCTCGTCCTGGCTGTCGCAGATGCCGTCGCGAGGGTCGAGGCGGTCCCGCCGCCCGTCGGGACGGATGACCTCGGCGCCAGCCAGCAGGCTGGCGGCGTCGCGCGCCTCGCAGCGAAGACGCAGGCCCCCGGGCACCTCCTCCAGGCGGAGCTTGCCGAGGTCGGGTTCCGTGTTGTCGACACGGATACCCGGCAGGATCCGCTCGTCCTGCAGCGCGAGGGCGTCGGTATTGGCCGCCCGGTCGCTCGCCTGCAGGCGCACGTCGTAGCTGCCGTCAACGAGGGTCGACGTATCCCAGGTCAGGACCGGGTCCGGAGTCGGCCCGGCGATGGGGCGCCAGGCCTCCTCGCCGGCGCGGCGGTAGTGGAGCCGGAACTGCAGGCGGTCCTCGTTGGGATCCATCGCGTGCCAGGAGAACGTGCGCAACGGACGCAGCGTCGCCGCGCGGTCGCGGTCGAGCCGTCGTTCGCGCTGGCTGCCGAGGTTGTACTCGACCTTGAGGCCGTTCTCGAAGCTCTGGGTCGCGTTGTCCCCGCCACCCATGAGGCCGCCCAGGAGGATCTCCCCGCGCGGCTGCTGCTCGAAGATGGTGATGACCGGCGGCAGGTTGCGTGCGAAGCCGCTCACCGAGACATCGTCGACGCGGGCCGCCCGGCCGCCGAGCGTCGCGCGCCACTGGAGGTAGCGGCTCTCGTCGGCGCCGATGGCGACGTTCTCGCCTCCCGGCAGATCCTGCCAGGCGGACCAGGTCTCGTCAGGGGTCGGGCTCGCGCCGGTGCGCACGGCGAAGGCCACGTCGCCGGCGCCGGTCCAGCGCAGGCGGCCCCAGCGGACGCTGGTCTTTCCGTCCAGGGGCGGGCCGACGGCCGCGCTGCCGCCGTCCGCCGGCTCGAGGAGCGACACGCAGCCGGGATGCGCCTGCGCGGCGACCACGTCGTCACCGCGCACGAAGAGATCGAGCACGTCGCCGCCGGCGAAGGCGGCGAGCGGTTGGGCCGAACTGGGCGGGGACAGGCCCAGGATGCGGGTCTGGTCGTCCTCGAGGCGCTTGCCGCCGCCGAGCCAGCCCCAGCGCGCGCTGTAGGCCGCGATCATCAGCTCCTGGTCGCTCGCCCAGATCCTCGCCGCCGTGTCGAGGCGATAGAGGGCCGACCGGACCGGACCGGCGCCGCCGTCGCCGGTGACCACCATCTCCATGTCCATCGGGAAGGGCATGGTCTCGAGGGCCGCCTCCTCCGGGGCGCCGGCCGGCGGCTCGTCGCTCGCCAGACCCAGCACGTACCAGCCGTCGGGGCCGCGCAGGAGCTGGCGGGCCTCGTCCTGGTCGACCTGCAGGAGCAGCCGCGGCGCGTCCTTGCCGCGCGGATCGAGCGCGAAGACGCGGCCGGGACCCTGCGTCGAGGCGAGCAGTCGTCCCTGGTCGTCGAAGGCGAGGTCGAGCACGTTGCTGGCGGGCAGCGAGGCGATCTCCACGAGGTCCTCGCCGAGACGGTAGACCACGGCCGGCGACCCGGTGCCCACGTACACGACGCCGTCGGGACCGCGCTCGAGGGCCCACGCATAGCCTCCGGGCACCACGGCGAGTTCCGTCACCTGCCCGTCCCGGGTCACCGACAGGAGGTGGCCGCCCGGCCCGCAACCCGCGATCACGCGGTCCTCCAGCGGCAGCAGGCTGAAGACTTCCGTGCCGTCCGTCGCGACCACCAGCTTCGCCTCGCCCCGCGGCGAGAGACGCCAGATCTGGCCGCCGTGTCCGCTACCCAGGAACACCTCGCCGCCCTCGCCGGGCACGGCCCGCCAGAAGACCAGGCTACTGTCCTGGAGCACGGTGCGGGCGCTCAGGCCCGGCACCAGGCGACCGAGGGGATCGAGGCCGGCGCCGGCGAGTTCCACCTCGGAAAATTCCTGCGTGTCCCAGAACGACGGGCCGGCCGCCTTCGCGTCGCCAACACCCACGACCGCCGTCATCAGCACCACCGCGAACGACCAGCATCTCATGGGCGCTTCTCCTCGGCCACCGGCTGTGGCGGCGACTGGATCTCGAGATCGATGACGGCATTGCCTTGCAACAGGAGGTCGAGCTCGCGCTCGGCGCGCGCGGCGTAGCTGGCCAGGGTCGGCGTCGCCGCGTGCGCGGGTCCGTCCGCGAGCGCGCGCCGCACGCTTCCCGGCAGGTGGGTGAGCTCGCGTCCGCCGGCGACGAAACCGGGGTCAGGCGAGACGAGGGCGACCACCAGGGTGGACGGCGACCGCGGCACGGCGAGCAGTTCCAGGGTGGCGTCGAGGTTGTCGTCGCGGAAGAGGCCGGGGGCCCTCTGCGCGTCGAGCGCGAAGAACTCGGTCGCGCTGGCCACGCCGAGCTTGTAACGGCCGGGCGCGAGGTCTTCCGGCACGGTCAGGGTGATGGTCTCGCGCCGCGCCGCGCCGCGCCAGGCCTCGAGGTCGACGGCCACGGTGAAGGACGCTCCCGGCGCCACGCGCGCCGGCGCTTGCACGCCCACGATGAACGCGGCCTCGACGGGCCGCTGCGCGCGTAGCACCGCCTCGATCTCGGTCGGCACGAGCGACGCATGACGGTTGCTCATGAGCAACCGCAGGAGCGGCACCCAGTCGCCGCCGATCGCGGCGACGCTGCCCGGTCCGGCCGTGACGCCGTTCAGGCGCACCGGCGGCAACTCCACGCCCGCGGCGGTGCGCCAGCGCGTGACCAGATCGTAGCTCACGGTCTGCAGGCTGCCGTCGTCCCCGCTCGCGAGCAAGGAGTTGTGGACGCACCAGAACGCGAGGGCAGGGGTGAGCTGCGGTTCGAGCGCCACCTCATAGGCGAAATGCCGGACGACCCCGCCGTCCTCGATGCGCACCTTGACCGGCACCGTGGTCGCGAATTCGCCGAGGCGCCCGGCGAGGCCCGCGCGCTGGTCGTGGGTGACCCTGCCGACCACCTTCCCTGCGCTGGCCATCTTGAAGCTCATGACGCGGCTCGGGAACATGGTGACCACCTCGGCGGTGGCCAGCGGCAGGTCCACCGGACCGACCTGGAGGAACGGATGCCCCATCAGCACCACGCGGTCGCCGTCCACCAGGCTGGTGGTGCCGATGGCGCCGAGTTGCGCGTCTCCGGAGACCAGCACCACCGCGCAGGCGCTGCCGGGCGCGAGCGTCGCGGCGGTGGTGACGGGGCCCGTGGCGTCGCCCGCCGCCAACGAATAGAGACCGAACGGCAGCCGGCCGTCGTTGCCCACCGTCGCGGTGAGACCCGGTACCAGCGCGAGCGCGAGGTCCTCGGCATCGACGCCGGCGGTGAGGGTCGGTTGGGCAGGAGCCGGGACGAGTCGGCCGGTGGGGCCGTCGCCGAGCAGGGCCGCCGAGAATCCGGTGGGGTCCCCGGCGCCGAACAAGGTCGAGAGGTCCTGGCTGGCGGCGCCGCGCATCGCCGTCGGGACGACCGGCTGGGCGGAGACGTCGAGCAACTCGCCGGCAGGCGTCACGCCGGCGATGGGTCGCAGCGCGCCCTGCCAGCCGAACGACACGGCGCCGAGCAGCTTGCCATCCACGTAGACGGGGCTGCCGCTCATGCCCTGCGCGACCGCCGAGGTCTCGAGGCCATGTCCGCTCAACTCCACCAGGATGACGTCGCCGCCGGGCGAAGCGTGGCGACGGATCCCGAGCACCTCGACGCCGAAGGTGTCCACGGTGGTGCCGGTGAACACGGTCAGGCCGTACCCGGTCAGGCCGGGCCGGACGTCGTCGAGGGGAAACACCGGCGGCGGCGCCGCGAAGGCGACCGCGACCGGCAGCATCAGCACCGCGGTGACCACGGCGAGGGAGGTCTTCAAGATCTGGTGACCGCCTTGGCAAGAAGGTGTGGACGGACCTTAACACCGCGCAGGAGGTTAGGTTCGCGGATTTCTTTTGGCAAGCAATGCCCGTGCCCAACATGACGAAGGGCCGCGCGTTCAGCGCGGCCCTTGTCGATGGTGGTACGCCCAAAGGGACTCGAACCCCTAACCTTCTGGTCCGTAGCCAGATGCTCTATCCAATTGAGCTATGGGCGCACCGATCACATGTCTCTGGCGGAGAGGGAGGGATTCGAACCCTCGGTGGAGTTTTTGCCCCACATACGCTTAGCAGGCGTACGCCTTAGGCCACTCGGCCACCTCTCCGGAGCTTGCCGGATGGCGGAGGGCGGGGGATTCGAACCCCCATGGGGTTGCCCCCGGCGGTTTTCAAGACCGCTGCCTTACCAGTTAGGTCTAGCCCTCCGCTGCGCGCGAGCCCGGAGGCCGGCGCGAGCGAACCGGCACGTTACTACTTGCGTTTCAGCTTGTCAAGCAGGCCACCTAACCCCTCGCGCACCTTCTCCTTCAGTTCTTCCGAGGCCTTCCCGCGAAGCCGGGAGGTGTCGAGGTCGAGGGCGACGGTCGGGCTGGTCTGCCGGCCGGTGAGCCGGAAACCGAGATCGACACGACCCTGCTCGTCCTTGAGGGCCTCGGCCATCCAGGCCAGGTCGCCGAGTTCCGGCACGTAGTTCGGCGGCAACTTCACCCGCACCGCGAGATCGAGCGTGCCGTCGAGGCCCAGCCAGCCGCCGCCCGTCCAGTCGGTCTGCGGACCGTCGATGACCAGATCCGAGACGTGGACCTTTCCGGTCTCGACGCGGACCTTCTGCGCGTACTTGCTGTAGGTCACGCGCATCAGATCCTTGCGGTCGCCGAGATAGGGCTCGATGCTCCCGAGCAGGGTTGTCAGGTCGATGCGGCCGTCGGTGGCCGCGAGGGTTCCGTCGAGGCTCAACGACCGCAACACCACGTCCTGATCGCCGAGCCGGCAACTCCCGCGGCCCACGGCGTCGAGCCGTCCCTCCCACAGCGCGGCCAGCTGCGGCGTGTAGGGCTGGAGCATCGTGCTCGCCGGCACGCGCGAAGCCTGGAAGTCGAAGGTCGCCGCGCCTTCCGGATTGCCGGCGTAGTCCACGCGCGCGGTGCCCGTGACGACGCCGCCGCCGAGATCCGCCCGCAACGACGTCACGTCGATCACCCGGTGCGCGAGTTCGCCCGCCATCGTCACCGAACGGTAGGGCAAGCGGGTCACCAGGACCTCGTCCGCGGCGGCGGTGAAGACCACCTTCAAGTCAGCGGGGATGGTCTCTCCCACCGGACGCCGTCCCGCGGCGGCGTGAGCCTCGTCCACCAGCGACCAGTTCGCCCGCGCCTGGGTGCTCGTGGCGTCCTGCTGCTGCAGGATCGCCGTGAGGGCATCGAGATCGAGTCGCCCGAGCTTCAGCTCGGCCCGATGCGGGACCTCGGCGGTGCCGAGTCCCAGGTCCAGCGTGACGTCGCCCTGGACGACGGGGTGCGCGAGCCCGCGCGCCACCAGGTGGTGCGGCAGGCCCGGCGCGGCGAGATCGCCGCGGTACTCCAGCCGCGGCAGCCGCAGCGGCTCGCCCAGCTGCGGCGACGCGATCACCAGATCCGTGCTCTCGGCGGTCAACCGGAAGGTGTCCAGCCCACCCGACGCGAAGGCCGCTTGCCACAGGTCGGCGCGGTCGAGCGGCGGCGCGTCGCCATCGCCGACCACCAGGGTGAGCGACAGGGTGCCCGTCACCTCCGGCGGTGGGTCCGCGCCGGGCGCCGGCGGCGGCAGGAAGGTTTGCGCCGCCTTCAGGGCGCCGGCCACGTCGATGCGGCCCGCGAGGGCGCCCTGCAGACGTCCGGACGACGGCGGCGTGGCCAGGCCCAGGTTGCCGGCCAGGTCGACGGCACCCTCGCCGCCGGTGAGGTTCAACTCGGTGACCGTCACGCGGCGCCGGTCGGCCTGTCCCGTGAGCGTCACCTTCCAGCCCGGCAACGACAGCTCGGTGACGGCGAATGTCGCGTGGTCGGCCGCGGCGGGAATCCCGAGTTCCGCCGCGAGCACCAGGTCGGCCAGCGGCGGCAGCTGCCGAGCGCCGAAGCCGGCAAGGGCGAGGCGGTCGACGGTCGCGCGCAGGCCCAGGGTCGCGTCGCCGCTCGCGCGGTCGTCCCCCTGGCCGGGCGCAGGCGGCAGGCCGGCGAGGCGCTGCGCGCGGGCCGCCACCAGGCCGAGGTTCGACCCCGTGATGTCCTGCTTCCAGCCGCTGAGTTCGACGCGACGCGGCGTGCCGGTTTCGCGCCAGAGCACGTGCCCGTCGCGCACCTCCACGCCGGCCAGCGCCAGACCCCACGGCGCGGGCGTGCCGGCGCCCTGCGCGCGGTCGTCCGCCGTCGCCGTCGAATCCGCCGCGGGCACCGGATGCGTGACCGCCAGCACGTCGGGGCCCACCAGCCGGATCCGGCCGAACTCCAGCTGGCGCCGCAGCAGGGGCAGCAGCGCGAGATCCAGTTCGAGACGCTCGAGGTTGACGCGGGCGCTGTCGAGCGTGCCCGGCTGCAGACCCGCGCCGCGCAGGCCCGGCCCGGTGAGCGCGAGGCTGCTGCGTCCGAGCACCAGGCGCAGGCGCGGCAACACCCGCAACGAGACGTCGCCGAGGGCCACCTCGCCGCCGGTGGCCGCCCGGACACGCTCCACCGCGATGGCCCGCAGGCGATCCTGCGGCACCAGCACCGGCAGCAGCACCACCGCCAGCACCAGCAACAGCACGATGGCGCCGCCCACCCCCAGGATCACTCGCCGCAGCCTGCGCGCCATTCCTCGCCTCCTGCTCACGCCGGCGAAGCGGCCACCAGCCGCCCTCCACCGACCACCATGTCACCCGCAAAGAGCACCAGCCCCTGCCCCGGCGCGGCGCCGTGTACCGGCTCCGCCAGTTCGAGGTCCAGGACGCCGTCGGCGCCCCAGCGCCAGCGTCGCACGGCAGCGCCGGCGTGGCGATGGCGGATCTGCGCGACCCAGGGTCCGCCCTCGGCCGGCGGTCCCTCGGCCGCGAAGCCGGCCGCCGCGGGCCGGAAGCCCTCCGCGCGCAGGCTGGTGACCGCCAGATCCTCGTGATATCCCACGATCAGGCGATTGGTCCCGAGGTCCATCCCAAGCACGTAAAGCGGGCGCGGCGCCGCCACCTGCAGACCCCGCCGCTGCCCGACGGTGTAGTGCAGCAAGCCGCGGTGCGTCCCGAGCACGCTCCCGTCGCGGTCGACGATCTCGCCGGGCGCCGCGGCCGCGGCCGCGCCGGCGAAGAGGAACGTCCGGTCGCCGGTCGGCACGAAGCAGATCTCCTGGCTCTCGGGCTTGCGCGCGACAGCCAGGTCGAGCGCCGCGGCGGCGCGCCGCACCTCTTCCTTGCGCGCCCAGCCGAGCGGGAACAGCACCCGCGGCCACGACGACGACTCCACGTGCGCCAGGAAGTAGGCCTGGTCCTTCGCGCGGTCCACGCCGCGCCACAGCCGGCTGCCCGGTTCCCCCGTCGGCAAGGTCCGCGCGTAGTGTCCCGTGGCGACCAGGGCGCAATCGGCCTGGTCGGCGAGCCGCAGGAGGTGGGGAAAGCGCACCTGGCTGTTGCAGGCCAGGCAAGGGTTGGGCGTGCGCGCCGCCGCATACTCGCGCACGAAGGGCGCGATGACCTGCGCCTGGAACACCTCGCTCACGTCCGTGACCCAGTGCCGCGCGCCGAACCGCACGGCGAGCGCGCGCGCATCCTCGATGGCGTCGAGAGAACAACAACTCTTGCCGCCGGGATCGGCGTCCGGACCGTAGCAGAAGTTCTTGAAGGTCACGGCCAGGATCTCGGCGCCGAGATCCGCGAGCATGGCGAGGGCCAGCGCGCTGTCGACGCCGCCGCTGAGCGCGAGCAGAACGCGGGCGCCGGGCTTCACGGCCCGGCGCAACTCCTCAGGTATCGGCAACGGGAACGCCATGCGCACCTCGCGCGGCGTGACGACCGCTACGGCTTGGCGGCGGCGGGCGTCGGCGCCTTCCGCAGATCCTCGAGGATCTTCAGGTTGGCCTTCGACCGCTCGCCGATGTCGCCGTCGGGGTCGTACTTCACCGCCAGCTTCCACTCGGCCTCGGCCTCGCGATAGATCCGCGCCTCGGCGAACAGCACCGCCAGGTGGTAGTGCGCCAGCGCGCTCTGAGGATCCTGCTCCAGGACGGTGGTGAACTCCTGCTTCGCCTGCTCGGTCTTGCGCTCGCGCATGTACAGGGCGCCGAGGTTGCAGCGCGCCTTGGCGTCGCGCGGATCGATGGCCAGCGCCTTCTGGTACATCGACGCCGCCTTCGCGGTCCGCGCCTGGCGTTCGGTCATCGGGGCCATCATGTCGGCCCGGTTGTCCCAGATGCCGCCGAGATTGACCCAGGCTTCGACGAAGGTGGAGTCGGCGGCCACCGCGGCCTCGAACCAGGTCTGCGAGGAATCGAGCCAGGCCTTGGCGCCGTCGTCGTTCCAGCCCTTTTCCTCGGCGACGGTCTCGGCCTTGCTGAAGTAGATGTTGCCGAGCTCGTACTTCGCGTAGGTCGACTGCGGCGCCGGCCGGGAGGTCATGCCGTGCAGCGAGGTGAGGGCCTCCGCCGGCGGCAGCTGGCGCACCTCGGCGACGAACTTGTCCAGATCGCTCTGGGGTTTGGAGCCCGACTTGCACCCGCCGACCACGGCGAGGAGCAGGAATAGGGGCAGGATCCGCTTCATGGTGCTTCGACTCCTTGGTAGACGACCGGAACCGCGAGCCGCGGCGCGCGCGCCTAGAATATTAGCCGTTCGAGACCGGTCACGGAAAGGGCAAGTCGCCAGCCCCGGGTTTCCCAGCCATTTTCGGCCTCATCGCCCAGGAGGAAATAGCTGACGCCGAGGTCGATGGTACCCATGCGATTGCTGAGCGGGAAGCCCGTGCCGACCGACCAGGTCTGCTCGTCGATGGGCGCGCCGCCCACCTCGTAGGCCCAGCGGCGCCAGGAGTAGCCGGCGCGGAGGGGCGTGATGTGGCCGCGGCCGAGCGGCTGGAAGCCCAGCTTGCGTTCGATGCCGACGGCGAACGTCCACTCGTCGCGGACGATGGCCTCCCAATCCGCGATGCCCGAGAACTTGCTCCACCGGGCGAGCTTGGCATCACCGCCCAGGCGCCACGAGGGTCCGAGGTCCAGTTGCAGCCCGGCCCGCGCCTCGTCCGGCATGTGCGCCGTGCCGTCGGTCACCAGGCGGCCCGCCACGCCGCCCAGGCTCACCTTGTGCACCAGATCAGCGTCGTGCGCCAGCGTGTAGGAGAATCCGAGCGAGAGGGGGCCCCTGGGTTCCAGCAGCACCGAGAACGTCGCCGTGACGCCGTCGAAGACGTCTTCCTCGATGAGCGAGTTGGGCAGGACCGACCCGAAGGTGTCGACCACCACCTGGGCCAGTTCCTCGCGCATGGGTCCCCATACCCAGTCGACGCCCGCCCCCAGCGCGAGCCACGGCCTCGCGCGCCAGCCCAGCCCCAGCGGCACGTGGAACAGGGTTCCCTCGCGGATGACGCGCTCGAACCCCCGGATCTCCGTGCCTTCCCAGTCCCAGGTGGTGGCCACCTCGGTCCGGTACTGGGCCGAGCGCCGGACGCTGAAGCCGCTGGTCAACGCCAGCCGGCCCTTCCGCAGCGGCAACGCCAGCCGGACCTCCGGCACGAACGTTCGGTACGACC
>JADHED010002690.1_pt1 | contig 11822 bp, 7 predicted proteins | sample 8952041 | NCBI WGS metagenome assembly JADHED01 (sample SAMN16124423, study PRJNA663239) | bioreactor sludge metagenome | isolation source: sludge (control) | place: India:Bengaluru | collected 2018-09-08
CTTCTGCAGAAGCCTTAAATTCCAAAGCAAATACGCCTTCCATAATCATATCCGCAGCACGCGCACCGATAATGTGCATTCCTAACACTTCATCTGTGTCTTTATGCGCAAGGATTTTAACAAAACCCTCCATATCCATGCTTGCACGCGCCCGTCCTAATGCTCTAAACGGGAAATTTCCTACTTTATAAGGTGTTCCACTTGCTTTGAGCTGCTCCTCTGTTTGTCCCACCCCAGCCACTTCGGGCCAAGTATAAACAACGCCCGGAATCGCATTATAGTTGATATGTGGTTTTTGTCCTGCTATTGTTTCAGCTACAAATATGCCCTCTTCTGATGCTTTATGCGCCAACATTGCCCCTTCTATCACATCTCCAATCGCATAAATTCCTGCTACACTTGTCTCTAAATGCGCATTGACAGGGATTCTGCCACGACTTTCAGCCGGAATTGTGATGCCTACATTTTCTAAACCTAATTTGTCGGTATAAGGTCTGCGACCAACTGCCACTATACACAAATCCGCCTCAAAGGTTTTCATCGCACCTGTTTTATCTTCGGCTGTAACCACTACTTTATCGCCCTCTACTGTTGCTGTTTTTACACGCACCTGAAACTCAGAAGTATAATTTTCTTTATATTCTTTTTTCAAAACTTTGTGTAATTCCTTGCCCAAAGCCCCGTCCATAGAAGAAATTAATTTATCAGAATACTCCAAAATGGTAACTTTTGTACCTATACGGGCAAAAACAGAACCCAATTCTACGCCTATCACTCCCCCACCAATTACTATCATACTTTGCGGTAATTCTGTGATTTCTAAGGCTTCTGTTGAAGTGATAATTCTTTTCTTATCTATCGTAATACCCGGAATTGCCGAAGGTTTAGAACCTGTAGCAATAATGGTTTTATCTGTTTCTATCAATTCCTCCGAGCCATCAGCTTTTGTAACTTTAATTGTATTTTTATTTACAAAAGAACCATGCCCATAGTAAGTATCTATTTTATTTTTACGCATCAAAAAAGCCACACCCTCTGTTGTCTTTGACACTACATCACGCTTTCTTGCAATCATCTGCGCCAAATTTACCTTCAAATTCTCCACCTCGATACCATGCGCCGCAAAGTTATGCGTAGCAGCATAATAATGCTCCGAAGAATCCAAAAGAGCCTTAGATGGAATACAACCTACATTGAGGCAAGTGCCGCCCAATGTATTGTAACGCTCAATAATTGCGGTTTTCATGCCCAATTGTGCGCAACGAATCGCTGCCACATAGCCGCCGGGACCAGAACCAATAATGGTTACATCATATTTTGCCATAATCGTAATTTGCCAAATGTTTTTATTCGTTTTTTTTTGACGGGACAAAATTAGCTAATTTTGCTGTATTTCACACACATTTTAAGGCTTTTTTACAATCCTTTTAAGCGGTAATAAACACCAAAAAAGCATACTCCATTGCTACTTCTCTCAATCTCTGAAAACGCCCAGACGAACCACCATGCCCTGCGTCCATATTTGTATGCAAAAGCAAAAGATTATCATCTGTTTTCATATCTCTCAATTTTGCTACCCATTTTGCAGGCTCAAAATACTGTACTTGAGAATCGTGCAAACCTGTCAAAACCAATATATTAGGATAGTCTTTTTTTTCTATATTATCATAAGGAGAATAAGAAAGCATATAGTCATAGTAAGCCTTTTCGTTTGGATTGCCCCACTCATCATACTCTCCTGTTGTAAGGGGAATCGTGTCATCTAACATAGTTGTTACTACATCTACAAAAGGTACACTCGCCACTACAGCCTTCCACATTTCTGGTTTTAGGTTTGTAACAGCCCCCATCAATAAACCGCCTGCACTGCCGCCTGCTGCACAAAGTTTGTCTTTTGCCGCATATTTTTCTTGTATCAAAAACTCTCCGCAGGCAATAAAATCAGTAAAGGTATTCATTTTTTTGAATAATTTCCCCTCTTCATACCAGTTTCTCCCCAAGTCCTGACCGCCTCGTATATGTGCAATCGCATAGACAAAGCCTCTATCTAATAAACTCATCCTTGCTGTACTAAAGTGAACGTCCATACTGATGCCATAAGAGCCATAACCATATAAAAGGCAGGGTGCAGAGCCATCTATTTTTGTTTTTTTATTATAAACCAAAGAAATAGGCACTTTTACCCCGTCTGACGCAGTAGCCCAAATACGTGCCGATTGATAATCATCAGGATTATAACCGCCGGGAATTTCTCGCTGTTTTTTGAGTTCTTGTGTCTTGTTTTTCATATCAAAATCAAAAACAGAAGAAGGCGTAGTAAGCGATTCGTAGCCAAATCTGAAAATATGAGAACTGTATTCAGGATTGTTGCCAACCCCTACAGCATAACAATCTTCGTGCATCTGAATATAGAAATCCTCTGCATTTTCGCGCCCTATAATCCGAATATTTGTTAAACCATTTTGTCTTTCTTCTAAAACCATAAACTCTTTAAAAACAGAAAGACTTTCTAATAATACATCTGCTCTATGCGAAATTTTCTCCTGCCATTTTTCCTGCTCATACTCATTTTCTTTTGTGGTCATCAAGCGAAAATTTTGAGCTTCCCAATTCGTTAACATAAAAAAGGTATCATCTGCATGGTCAAGGGAATACTCATGTTCTCTTTTGCGAGGCAAAAATAAAGAAAAGTCCCCCCTAGGATTGTCAGCCGCTAAAAGACGATATTCATTTGCCAGAGTTGCGCTGCTGCTAATAACAATATATTTTTCCGAAGTTGTTGTAAAAACGCTTACATCAAAAGTATCATCTTTTTCCTCATACACTAAAACATCAGTTTTAGCATCTGTGCCTATAACATGCCGCCACACTTGATAACTACGCAGAGTCTTTTTGTCCATTCGCGTATAAAACAGGGTTTTGCTATCGCTTGCCCATACAAAGTTGCCCGTAATATTGGGGATTTTATCCGCTAAGTTTTTATTTGTTTGCAAATCTCTGATATACAAATTACAAACTCTGCGCCCCTTTGAATCTACTGCGTAAGCCCAAAACTGCTGATTAGGACTTATATCTGCTCCCATAATAGCAAAATATTTTTTTCTTCTTGCCGCTACATTTCCATTTAAAATAATGTCCTCTTTTGCTTCTAATGTCTCTTTTTTTCTGCAAAAGATAGGATATTCTCTGCCCTTTTCGTAACGAACATAATACCAATAATCTTTCCAACGATAGGGTACGCTGTTATCATCTTCTTTAATCCTACCCCGCATTTCCCCAAAAATCGTTTCTTGTAGTGCTTGTGTAGGCTGACTGAAAAGCTCATTACTATATTGATTTTCAGCCTCTAAGTATTCAATCACTTCTGGATTTTCTCGTTCATTTAACCAGTAATAATTATCTATTCTGTTGTGTGGTAGAATATGCGGTTTTTTAGCAACAATAGGTGCTTTGTTTATCATAATTTGTTGAAAAGTTAAAAATTATCATACAAATATAGTATTCTTTTAGCTATTTTTGTGAAAATATATAGAAAACAAAAGAAATTTGTACGTGCTTTCTTGTTATAAGGAAAAAAGAACTACAAGTTAAGCCATTGTAATTTTTTGAACGGTTTGAGTTAAATACGATAAAGCTCAAAATTTCAAAATTTTATTAAAGCTGTTTTTATGTATAAATTACAACTACAATTTGTATTAACTTTCTTATAATCAAGCTTGTTTTATTTTTGTTTAAAAAACACTGCCAAAATATTATGAAAATATATCAATATTTCCAATCTTTTTATCCAATAGATACGCAATATATAGATATTTTTTTGGCTAAATGCACAAAAAAATCCTATAAAAAAGGCGATATTATGACCGCAGAGGGACAAATTCAAAGGGATTTATTATTGATTGAGGAGGGCATACAAATGTCTTATTTTAACAATGATGGAAAAATACATATCCTTGCTTTTACTTATCCTATCTCTATAAGTGGCATACCTGATTCTTTTCTTTTGCAAAAATCTTCTCAATTTACCTTAGAGGCTCTTACTAATTCTACTTGCTTATCTATTGATTTTGAAACACTTAATCAATTATTTGAAAGCTATCCCCCATTAGAAAGGCTTTTTCGTAAAATAACAGAAATGATGTTAATTGGAATGATTAACCGTCATGTAGAACTTCATGCCCTTTCTATTAGCCAACGTTTTAGCAATTTTGTAAAAAGAAGCCCTCATTTATTGCAATTTATTCCGCATAAATATATTGCAAACTATTTGCATATAGACCCTACTAATTTTAGTAAATTGTTTAATAGTATCAAAATAGAATAGATATACTTTCTACTAAATAAAAATTTATTTTTTTGTATTTTTTGATGTAATATGAAATAAAAAACTATATTTGTCCCAAATTTTTCTTATATACATTTCTTATTATTACAAATTATGTTACGTTTACCTTCTTTATCAGATATTAGCGAGTCATTGCAATCAGCATTGAAACGCTATTTTCTTTGTGTAATAGTAGCAATTATTGCTACTACGATAGCATTTATTATAGTAGATGCTGAACCGCAAGGCGATTTTCCTGCTACACTTAAAGTATTGTTATGCTGTGCTTTAGCTATGCCTTTGTTTTTTTCTGTGCATACTTTATTTGAGCAAGAAAAGAAAATACATAGTGCTGTGTTATTAGCAATAGGGCTAAGTATTATTAGTTTTTTTTATATAAGTTTGCCTGAAGAAAATAATAATGGTATCAGTCAAACTGTACCTTATAGATTTGTGATATGGAATATTGTATTTCATCTTGTAGCAGCATTTTCGGCTTTTTCTAATTATACAGAAATAAATGGTTTTTGGCAATGGAATAAAACTTTATTTCTTCGTTTTTTATTGGCAAGTCTATATTCTGTTGTTTTATATTTTGGATTAGCTGGAGCTATTCTAGCGATTGATAATCTCTTTTCTATTGATATTATAGATAAAGTTTATATGCGTTTATGGATAGTGATAGCTTTATTGTTTCAACCGCTATTGTTTTTGAGTGGTATTCCTAATCCTATTCAAAGCCTTCAAAATGATGATAGTTACCCCAAAAGTTTACGTATTTTTACACAATATGTTTTATTGAGCTTAGTAGCAGTATATATGATTATTTTATATGCTTATATTGGTAAAATATTAATTGAGTGGAAAATACCTAATGGTTGGGTTTGTTATCTTGTTATTGGTTTTAGTATAGCAGGTATTTTAGCATTGTTATTATTATATCCTTTGTCAGAAAAAGAAGAATATGCTTGGATAAAAAAAGTTTACAAAGCCTATTATATACTTATTTTGCCGCTTGTAGTATTAATGACAATTTCTATTAATATCCGTTTGCAGGCTTACGGTATTACGCCTAACCGTTATATTATGCTAACATTGGCTTTTTGGCTTGCGGGAATAGCTATATATTTTACTTTTTTCAAACAAAAAAACATTACTTATATTCCTATGAGTTTGGCTCTATTAGGTTTTTTATCGGTAATAGGTCCCTGGAGTATGTTTAATGTTAGTCTTTATAGTCAGTATAATAGATTAATTCCTGTATTAAAAAAAAATAATATGTTAGTAAATGGAAAATTACAAAAAATATCTGACAAAGATTTTAAAAAAGCTTCTATGTATGATTTAAGAACTATCTCTTCTGCGTTTACTTATATGGAGCATTGGAAATCTCAAAAATTATTAACGCCTATTATACCCGAAGCATGGACAAAAGATACTTTATTTAAGCAAAATGGAGAATTAATTACCTATAAGTTAGAAGAAAAATTGGGTATTTCGCTCAATGAATATATATATAGAACAAACGATACGACAGATATTAAAAATCAATCTCAAATAATAGAAATAAATGTAAGTTCTACTAATTTTCAAAAAGAAACGCTTAGCATAAAAGGTTTTAACAATTTTGCAGAAATTGTTTTTTGTCCCCAAAAAAATGATAGCACTAATTATTGTTACAATGATGGCTATTTATTAACAGGAAAAATAACAGATTACAAAGGAAATATTATCATAAATCAGCAAGTATATGATTCTATATCTTTTGAGACTATTATAGAAAAATTAAAATCATGGAAAGAAATAAGTAGCACTTACTCTACTTATACAGAAGGAAAAAATTTGGTATTGCAAAGCCCAAAAAATAAATGGAAATTATATCCTAATTTTATTAAGTTATACAAAGAAAATCAAAGCAGTAAACTTGAATTGATTGAAGTAAGAGCTTATCTTTTGTATAATGAATAATGGTAAAAATGGCATAACGAAGAAATGGGTATGGACAGGACAATACCTTGTTCTTACCCATTTTTTCGTTAAAATATATATAATGTAAACTTTTTACTCAAATTTCTATGTAATACCATCAAAATTATTTATGATTTGTTTACATCTATTTGTAATACTATCAAAAACGTTTAGGATAGCCTTACAAAAAAATGTAAGCCTATTTTAAAAGGTAAAAACATCCTTTCAAAAAAAATTTATATAATTTTTATCAAAAAATTTGTATATTCAAAAAAATGTTACTATGTTTGTAACGTTATTTATACTATTACATCTTTTTTAATATATAGTGTAGGGTTTAAACTCTATGCTATATATTAAAAAAGGCACATAATATACATTTTTCATAATTCTTAAATTAACTTTAAATACTATGATAAACATTCGCTCTATCTTCAAAAATCATTTTAGTACAGCCCGTATTAGTGATGATAACTTTCGTAAGTTTGCAAATGACCATGTAGCGCGCATTAAAGCTAATAATACTAATGGTCAATATGCGCAAATGTTGCAAACTACTTTACAACTTACTACTGATTATGATACATTAATCAAGCAGGAAGATTCTACTTATGCTACACAGCAAGGAAGTACACTTAAAACAGACCAAATTACAGAAAAATTCAAAAAAACCATCTCACAAAGAGAAGGTACTATTAGAGGTGAGTTTGGAATATATGCACCTGAGTATCAAGAATTTTTCCCTAATGGTTTAACAGAATATTCGACTGCTACAAGAGCAAATATAGAGACTTTATTGCAAAGATTGGTGGACAAATGTCAGAAATATAGTAATATACTTGGAAATAACCTATTAACTATATTTACTAACCTACAAAATGAATATCAAATGGCTCGTAATGAGCAGTTGGTAGTGATAGGAAATGTAGATATGATAAAATCGCAAGTTACAGTAGCAAGAGAAGCCTTAGAAACACAAATTATGAAAAATTTGCTTGCACTTGCATTTGAGTTTTTAGGCAATCCAGATAGAGCAGATGACTTTTTTGACCAATCTATTATACGTTCAAAACAGTCTAAAGATGATGGTTCTATTCAAGAAACTATACAGGCAGATGTTATACAAAACATTGAATCTAAGGGAATTAATGATAATACACAAATAACCTTTGAAAACAAAGGAATAAGCCAACTACATCTTGGTAGATATGAAGATGCTACAAGTTATGATGCTAATATAGGCGTTATTATCAATCCAAATCAAAAAGTTAGTATTAAAGCAATAGGATTAGGAGATACAGGCAATAATTATCTAAATGTGAAAAATTTATCCACTACTACAAGCGGAGAATATGAGTATCTGATAGAGTAAAATTTATTATTTACAGATTTGTCAAGTTTTAAAAACTTTGTAATATTCATTATTACAGACTTGTCAAGTTTTAAAAACCTGACAGGTCTAATATAAACATTTATTTACTTTTTTATGAAAAAATTAACAATATTTATTTTTTTATGTGTATATATTCTTCAATATAATGCACAGAATTTAAGTTTCTCATTTGACAATGCAGAATGGGAAACTTATTCTTGTGGAAATGGACAGCCTGATTATCAAGAACCTAAGCCTACTACATTTTTTACTACGCTTAATAAATTATGTACAATAGGTTTACAGCCCATTATTACAGTATCACAAACTACTGATGCTTATATGGGTCAAGCGGCTTTGCTACGTACACAAGTGTTAGGCTCTGCAAATCCTGATAGTACGCCTACACTTTTTTCTACTTTAATTCCCGGATTGATAAATTCTGGCACATTTAATACCGCTAATATTGCAAATCCCTTAGAACAAGGACAGCCTTATACAGACAGACCTACTTGTTTTACAGGTTGGTATAAATATTTACCTATCAATCAAGATTCAGCAGCAATATCTGTTAGACTTACAAAAGGAGGGCAGATAATAGGCAGTGCAGAGCAAGTAATTTTATCTGCGGTTACAAATTGGACACAATTTAACCTTACTTTTAATTATGTAAGTACCAATAATCCCGATACGATTATTATGTCATTTGCTTCGAGTGCAGGCGGACAAGCAGGAGATGGCTACAAAGGAAGTAAATTATATATAGATGAGGTATTTGTAGGTACTTGTACAAATACAATAGCAGATGAAAATATTATATTTGCTACGCTTTTTCCTAACCCTACTACTCAACATATAGAGGTAAATTGGAATAATAATGTAGGAGCTATTCAATTTGAATTATATACATTAGAAGGAAAAAAAGTAAAAGAAATGAATCTATTTTCTCCTACACAAATTTCCTTAGAAGGGCTTACAAAAGGGATTTATTTTTATCAAATCAAAGATAATCAAGGAAAAATACAAAGAGGAAAAGTGATATATCAGTAAGATATATATTTTTAACATAATTTGGACTTACTAAGTTTCTAAAACTTAGTAAGTCCAAATTATTTAATAAGGCTTATATTTACCTTAATCTTCGATTCCCATTTCTCTATTCACAATCAAAGTACGAAGCTCCGATAAAGCGTGCATATCTTTCTGCTGTTCAGCGATTTGAACGCCTAATAAAAAAATTTCCATTCCCTTATCTACTTGAGATATATCCTCATAACATTTGCCAAGATGATAATATAAGCCTGTATAAGTAGGCTGTTTTGTCCGTAATTCCTCAAAATAGGAAATAGCTTTTTCTATTTCAGCTATCTGTTTATATTCGTGAGCAAGTGAATATAAAGTGAAAGCATCATTTGGGTCTAATTCGAGAAAAGAAAGTAATTGATTTATTCTATTTGTCATATTTTGGGGGATAATTATTTTTATTGTAGTCTAAAATGGAAAGGAATATTTGCCCAGAACTTAATAGGTTTTTCATCTCTCATTGCAGGTGTAAACCTTATTTTACATAAATGGTTTTCAATGTTAGAAATTAACAATATATGTCCTTCTTTCGGATGTAAGTGCCTAATATAATTACCTTCTTCATCAATCAATGTTTTAAAGATAATTCTTTCTTCTATACCATATTCACGCGCAAAACTAGGATAACCTATATTTTTTTGTATCTCAAAAAGATTTATTTCTTTAGGTTTTTTAGTTTTCATTAAAGCCAAAGAGTCTAATGTCTTTTGACTTGTATCTACTACTGTATTAGATAAAGGAATATTTAGCTGTCCTTTTATTGCTAATAAAACCACTTTATCATTTCCTATTTTACCAATAGAATTATAATAAACTTCTACCACTCTTTGAAAATTACTATAAGGAAAGTCAGTAAACTTTACCGTTATTTTTGCCTTTCTTCCATATTTGAATGGCTTTTTATCCCAAGCTACTGTAACACAGCCACAAGCTCCACAAGGCGCAACCACTTCTTTTATTTGAGCAATTTTGGAAGATGGATTAGTCAGCTCAAAAATATAGGTTAAAGTATCTCCTTTATTGATATTACCAAAATCATGTACTTGATTAGGAAAAAACAATGCTTGACTAATAACAAAAGTATTAGGGAAAATAAAGAGAGCTAATAAAAAGAAAAAATTTTGTTTCATACAAATAAATGTTTATAAGTGAATGATTTAAAAGTATATTTTTACGAATAAGGTTCGGAGCTTTTAAAAAGTTCCGAACCTTATTTATAAAAAAGCTAAGGCTTAGTCTTGATTTTTCATTTTAACCATTGTTAAAATGGTAGCTATCGCAACGGTTTCTCCTGTTTCGTCATAAACGTCCACTAACCATTTTACAATACCGCGCGCAACATCAGTAACCTCTCTACGCTCTTGTGCAATCTTTTCTTTGCAGGTAAGTTTTACCCCAATCGTTGCACCAGCATACATAGGCTTGAGAAAACGACACTCTTCTAAGCCATAGTTAAGCAAAACAGGTCCTTTTTTTGCATCAACAAAAAGTCCTGCGGCAGCAGACAAGACAAAATAGCCATGCGCAACAGGTTTTTCAAATAGCGTACCCTCCAAAGAAGTATGGTCGGTATGTGCATAAAAATGGTCCCAACTTACATTGGCAAAGTTCACAATATCAGCCTCTGTAATGGTTCTTTTATGTGTAACTAAGGTCTCCCCTATTTGCAATTCCTCAAAATGTTTACGAAATGGGTGAATAACATCTTCGGTCTGCTTGCCACCATATTGATATACATTCGTTAATTTTGATAAGACCGTAGGCGAGCCTTGTATTGCAGTACGTTGTAAGTAGTGCAGTACGCCTCTTTTGCCCCCCATCTCCTCGCCGCCACCGGCACGACCTGGACCTCCATGTACCAGCAAAGGCATAGGTGAACCATGTCCTGTATTTTCTTTCGCACAATCCCTATCTAATACTAAAATCCTCCCGTGCATAGAAGCAGCCCCCAATACAAAATCTCTCGCTATATCAGTATCGTAAGTTGCAACCGAACAAACTAATGAGCCTTTGCCCATTTTTGCCAATTCAATCGCTTCATCAGTATCCTTATAAGGAACAAGAGTTGCCACAGGACCAAAACATTCTATATTATGTACATCTTGATTGGCAAAAGGATTGTCATTTCTTAGTAGAATCGGCGCAAAGAAAGCCCCTTTCTCTTTGTCTGCGCCCACAATATCAAAATTATCCAAATCCCCATATACAAGTTCGCAGCTTTTGCGCAATTCCATCACCCTTTCACGCACTTCTTTTACCTGTACTTTCCCTGCCAATGAACCCATACGCACGCCTTTTTCCGCAGGGTTTCCTATTACCGTTTGCCCCAACATTTTTCCAAGCTGAATCTGCACATCTTCCATTAGGTTCTCGGGAACAATGATACGGCGCACAGCAGTACAACGCTGTCCCGCTTTTAGTGTCATCTCCTTTCTTACTTCTTTGAGGAAAAGGTCAAACTCTGGCGTACCAGGCACAGCATCTTTCCCCAGCACCGTACAGTTTAATGAATCCGCCTCCATATTAAAAGGTACAGCCTCATTAATTACTCGCTTAGAAGCTTTTAACATACGCCCCGTATCGGCACTACCTGTAAAAGTAACAACATCACTTGACTCCACAAAGTCCAAAATTCCACGCGCCGAGCCACAGATTAACTGCAAAGCTCCTTCGGGCAGAATACCAGAAGCAATTATTTCCTTCACAACCGCTTCTGTGAGATAAGCCGTCAAAGAAGCAGGCTTCACAATCGCAGGCATACCCGCCAAGAGATTAACGGCTATCTTTTCCAACATACCCCATACCGGAAAGTTAAAAGCGTTGATATGAATCGCAACGCCCTCCTTCGGCATCATAATATGGTGTCCATGAAAAGTTCCTTCCTTTGACAGCTTCGCCATTTCGCCATCTACATAGTAAGGCAAATCAGGAAACTGACGGCGAAGGCTCGAATAAGCAAACAAATTGCCTATTCCGCCCTCAATATCCACCCACGAATCCGCTCTTGTAGCCCCCGACCAAGCAGAAATAGCATAAAAATCCTCTTTTTTCTCCAAGAGATGAAAAGCCAAAGCC
>JADHED010002692.1_pt1 | contig 11821 bp, 10 predicted proteins | sample 8952041 | NCBI WGS metagenome assembly JADHED01 (sample SAMN16124423, study PRJNA663239) | bioreactor sludge metagenome | isolation source: sludge (control) | place: India:Bengaluru | collected 2018-09-08
AGGTCGTGCCGCGCGCCGATCTGGACGTGTGGATGGTGGCGCCCAAGGCCCCCGGCCACACCGTGCGCAACACCTACACCCAGGGCGGCGGTGTGCCCCACCTGGTGGCCGTGCACCAGGACAAGTCGGGCAAGGCGCGTGACCTGGCCCTGTCCTACGCCATGGCCAATGGCGGCGGCAAGGCCGGCATCATCGAGACCAACTTCCGCGAAGAGACCGAGACCGACCTGTTCGGCGAGCAGGCCGTGCTGTGCGGCGGCGCCGTCGAGCTGATCAAGATGGGCTACGAGACCCTGACCGAAGCCGGCTACGCCCCCGAGATGGCCTACTTCGAGTGCCTGCACGAGCTGAAACTCATCGTGGATCTGATCTACGAAGGCGGCATTGCCAACATGAACTACTCGATCTCGAACAACGCCGAGTACGGCGAGTACGTGACCGGCCCCGAGGTCATCAACGAGCAGTCGCGCGTGGCCATGCGCAATGCCTTGAAGCGCATCCAGGACGGCGAGTACGCCAAGATGTTCATCCAGGAAGGCCGCCTGAACTATCCTTCCATGACGGCCCGCCGCCGCAACCTGGCCGCGCATTCCATTGAGCAGGTGGGTGCCCAGCTGCGCGCCATGATGCCCTGGATTGCCAAGAACAAGCTGGTGGACCAGAGCCGCAACTGATTGCCAAAGGCGCGGCCCCGGGCCGCGCCACGGTGATGCACAAGGCCACCTCGGTGGCCTTTTTTGCGTGCGCCGGCAAGGGCTACACTGCTGCCTTTTGCGCTCCCTGTCCAAGTTTATACTATTAAATATATAGCTGTTTGCGCTTTATTGACGGGCGCTGGAGGTCGATTCAATGCATGATGGCGACGAAGCCAACGAACACACCGGAGTTCTGCTACACAAGCGCCGCAAGGGCATTTACGTGCTGCCCAACCTGTTCACCCTGGCGGCGCTGTTTGGTGGGTTCTATGCCATCGTCATGGCCATGAACGGCCGCTTCGAACTGGCGTCTATCGGCGTGTTCTGCGCCATGGTGCTCGACAGCCTGGATGGCCGCGTGGCGCGCATGACGAATACGCAAAGCGCCTTTGGCGAGCAAATGGATTCGCTGTCGGACATGGTGTCCTTCGGCGCCGCGCCGGCGCTCATCGCCTACATGTGGGCGCTGCAGGGGCTGGGACGCTGGGGCTGGATTGCGGCCTTCGTCTATTGCGCCTGCGCCGCGCTGCGCCTGGCGCGCTTCAACGTCAACACGGGGGTGGTGGACAAGCGCTTCTTTCAGGGCCTGCCGTCGCCGGCGGCCGCCGCCTTGGTGATGGGTTTCATCTGGCTGCTGACCGATGCCGGCGTGCACCCGGGCCAGGGCCTGCTGGGCCTGTCCTGGGCGCATATCACCTGGGTGATGTTTGGATTCACCCTCTACGCCGGCCTGACCATGGTGACGAATGTGCCGTTCTACAGCTTCAAGGATCTGCACATGAAGAAAAGCGTGCCCTTTGCCGCCATCGTGCTCATCGCGTTGGGCATCGCCGTGGTCAACATCCACCCGCCCACGGTGCTGTTCGGCATTTTTGTGCTGTATGGCCTGTCGGGCTATGCGCTGTACGCCTGGCGCAAGGCCAAGGGCCAGCAGACTAGCGTGATCAGCACCTCGACCGACGAGCCCGACGAGCAGGGCTTGCATCATTGACATGGAACACCCCCCTGAGTCGCTTCGCGCCTCCGCGCAGTCGCCAGAGGCAACAACCCTTCGGGACCGTCCAAGCCTGCGCAGGCAGGCTTGGAGCCGCGGCCCTCAGCCCCCGCTCTCGCATTGCTGCGCAATGCGGGCAGGGGGACGCAGCCCTCGCTGCGGGGCGGCCCTTGCTCGGCTGCCCTGGCTTGGGTTGCGCCGGTTTCACGCCACGCGGGTGACGCACTGCGGCGTGGATAGCTGACGGGGCTGGTTGGGGCTACTCGGCGTCCGGCTGCGCGTCTGGCGCGGCTTGTTGGAAGGTCGGAAGTTGCTCGCAGGCGGCGACGATGCGCAGGATGGTGGGATAGGCATCCAGGGCGCAGTTGAAACGCCGCGCGTTGAACACCTGCGGCACCAGGCAGCAGTCGGCCAGGCCCGGACTGTCGCCGTGGCAGAAGCGGCCCGTGTCCGGGCTGCGCGCCAGGCTGTCCTCCACGGCCTGCAGGCCCAGCGCCACCCAATGGGCGTACCAGGCATCCTTTTGCGCGCCGGACAGGCCCAGTTCCTGCGTCAGGTACTGCAGCACGCGCAGGTTGTTCAGCGGGTGGATCTCGCAGGCCACCATTTGCGCCAGCGCCCGCACGCGTGCGCGCCCCAGGGCATCGGCGGGCAGCAGGGCGGGCTGGGGGTGTACCTCGTCAAGGTATTCCATGATGGCCAGCGACTGCGCCAGCACCGGGCCGGCCTCGGCGGGTTGCCATGCCGGCACCAGCCCCTGCGGGTTGGCGCTGCGATAGCTGCTGGAGTTTTGCTGGCCGCCATCCTTGACCAGATGCACCGGGACGGTTTCGTAGGCCAGGCCTTTGAGGGCCAGAGCAATGCGCACGCGGTAGGCCGCGGAGCTGCGGAAGTACGAATACAGCCGGGGCAGGGCGCGCACGCCCGACTGGTGCGCGCTGGCGCCGGCCGGCGTGGCCGGCCGCTCGGGCAGGGTTGCGAGCTCAGGCGGTGCCATGCGTGTCCACCTCGTTCTCAATCTGGCCAAAGATGCTCTGGCCCTGGCCGTCGAACATTTCTATGCGCACCCTGTCGCCATGCTTCATGAAGGGGGTCGCCGGCTTGCCCTGTTCTATCGTCTCGTAGGTGCGCACCTCGGCCAGGCAGCAGTAGCCCACGCCGCCGTTGGCGATCGACGAACCCCACAGGTCGCCCTGCTTGTTGCTCACCGTGCCCGAGCCCACGATGGAGCCGGCGCAGAGCGTGCGCGTCTTGGCCACATGGGCCACCAGCTGGCCAAAGTCAAACGTCATGTCCACGCCGGCGTTGGGCTTGCCGAACAGCTGCTCGTTCAGGTGCACGACCAGGGGCAGGTGCACCTTGGCGTCCTTCCACGCCTCGCCCAGTTCGTCGGGCGTGACGGCCACGGGGCTGAAGGCGCTGGCGGGTTTGCTCTGGAAGAAGCCGAAGCCCTTGGACAGCTCGGCCGGGATCAGGTTGCGCAGGCTCACGTCGTTGACCAGCATTACCAGGCGGATGGCGCGGGCGGCCTGCTCGGGCGTGGCGCCCTGGGGCAGGTCGCCGGTGACCACGGTGACCTCGGCCTCGAAGTCTATGCCCCAGGCCTCCTGGGCTACGACCTTGCCGCGCGGCGGGATGAAGCCGTCGCTGCCGCCCTGGTACATCAGCGGGTCGGTGTAGAAGCTCTCGGGCACTTCGGCGTTGCGGGCCTTGCGCACCAGCTCGACGTGGTTGATGTAGGCCGAGCCATCGGCCCATTGCCAGGTGCGCGGCAGGGGCGAGTGGCAGGCGTTCTGGTCGAAGGCCTCGCCCTCGATGGCGCCGCTGTTCAGCGCTTCGTAGACCTGGCGCAGCTGCGCCTCGACGGTGGCCCAGTCGTCCATGGCGGCCAGCATGGTGCGGGCGATGGCGGGCACGGCGCGGCAGCGCTTCAAGTCACGGCTGACGACGACCAGGGTGCCGTCACGGCCGCCTTGCTTGAGGGTTGCGAGTTTCATGGTGTGAGTCCTTTCCTTGTGATGTCGGGTGCGGCGCTCAGGCCGCCTTGGCGTTGGTGCTGGGCGTGTCGGCGGCGCGTCGGCCGCGGATATGGTGCTTGACCAGGAACAGCGCCACGAGTGCCGCAAGCATGGCATAGCCCAGCAGCGACAGATAGCCTTGCGCGCCATTGCTGGTGATGATGGCGGCGCCGGCGAACGAGCTCAGGATGGCGCCCAGGCGGCCAAAGGCCAGGCCAGCCGCGGTACCTGTGGCGCGGATATGGGTAGCGTAGACATGGGCGCACAGTGCATACATGGGGGCCTGCACGCCGTTGACGAACATGCCGTGCACGCCCAGGCCCAGCATCAGCAGGCTGGCGTCCCGGTGGAAGTCCACGCCCTTGAGTGCCAGGGCGCTGGCCGCGGCCCCGGCGCAGGCCAGCGCCAGTGGCCAGCGCGAGCCAAAGCGCGACATGGCCCAGGCGCAGCCCAGGGCGCCCAGCACGCCGCCCAGGTTGTAGGCCGTCAGGCCCGAACTGGCCATGGAGACCGGCAGCCCCTCGGCGGTGAGCATCGATGGCAGCCAGCTGAAGGCGCTGTACGAGGCCAGCATGACCATGAAGAAGCCCATCCAGATGGCCAAGGTGTCGCGCGCCAGGCCGTCCTTGAACAGGGCGCTAAAACCGGCGTTCTGCTTCTGGCCGGCCGCCTGCTCCACGGCATCGACAAAGGGCGCGCCTGCCGCCGTGGGGCGCTGCATGCGCGCCAGCAGGGTGCGCAGCTGGGGCCACTGGGCGCTGTGGCGCGCCATTAGTCGGGGTGATTCGGGCAGGCGTGCCAGCAGGAAGAAGCTGTAGGCCAGCGGCAGCGCGCCGCCGATCCAGAACATGGCGCGCCAGCCCAAAGTGGGCAGCACAAAGCTGGCGAACAGCCCGGCCAGCATGCCGCCCAGCGGGTAGCTGACGATGGTGCCGGTCACGGCCACGGTGCGGTACTTCAAAGGCGTGAATTCCGCCGTCAGCGTGGAGGCGCTGGGCAGGGCGCCGCCAATGCCCAGGCCGGCGATGAAGCGCAGCACGGTGATGGCGTCGATGTTCGGGGCAAAGCCGATGGCGATGGTGGTGGCGCCAAACAGCGCCACGCTGGCGGCGATCACCAGCCGGCGCCCGATGCGGTCGGCCATGTAGCCGGCGAAGGCGCTGCCTATCGCCATGCCGACCAGGCCGGTGGCCACGGCCGGGGCAAAGGCGCTGCGCGCTATGCCCCATTCCTTCATCATGACGGGAATGGCAAAGCCTATGAGCTGGCCGTCGAAGCCGTCCAGGATGATGGACAGTGCGGCCATCAGCACCACCATTTTCTGCAGGCTGGAAAACGGGCCGTGGTCTAGCGTGCGGCCTATGTCAACGGCTGGCGCGCTGTGTGCGTGGGACATGGAGAAATCTCCTTTTTATGGCGCCGAACGCTGATGCGGCGGCTTGTCTCTATGGAATGGGGGGTGAAGCGGGGCGCAGCAGCGCCCGCCACGCGGCGCCTGGGCGCGCGCGTGGGTGGTTGGGTTTTATGGGGGGGGCGGCGTCAGCCGCAGGCCGTCAGTGCGGGCCTACGCGGCCGGAGCCGTCGTGCATCCAGCGGGCGTGGGTGGGTGCCTGCTTGGTGCGATCCCACTCGTTGAGCATGTCCCACTTCACATCGTCCAGCGCCTTGTCCATCTGCGGCGTGGAGGTGTTGGCCGCCAGCTCCAGGCGGTGGCCCGAGGGGTCGCGAAAGTAGATCGACTGGAAGATGGTGTGGTTTGTGGGGCCAATCACCTCGATGCCGTCGGCCTCCATCTTGGCCTTGACCTTCATCATGGTCTCGACCGAATCCACCTTCAGCGCCAGGTGCTGCGTCCACGACGGCGTGTTGGCGTCCGAGGGGGCGATCATCTCGGCCTTGGTGGGCAGCTCGAAGAAGGCCAGGATGTTGCCGCCGCCGATGTCGATGAAGATGTGCATGTACGGATCGGGCTCCTTGGTGGAGGGCACTTCGTTCTCGGCGATGGCGAGGATGAAGTTGGCATCGAGGTACTTCTGGTACCACTCCACGGTCTGCTTTGCGTTCTTGCAGCGGTATGCGACATGGTGTACGCCGTTGAGAAAGGCCATGGTTGTCTCCTTGGGGGCTGGCGGTGTCAATTGTTGAAGGGTTTGCGGGCGATGGCCAGGGCCTCGCGCAGCACGCTGATGTCGCCAATATGGTTGGACAGCAGCAGGATCAGGCGCGCATTCAGGGCGGCGCTTTGCTCGTCCGACAGGCCCTGGTGGGTGTCGATCAGGGCTTCGTAGAAGTCGTCGCCGGGCGAATAGGCCTGGAAGTAGCGCTTGCCGGGCTCGCGCAGGTTGGGCTGGGTGTTCAGGCTCATGTCTGTCTCCTTGTATCTGTTTAAACGTTGCCGGTGGCGCGGGCCACGGCGGCGTGCACTTTGGCGGCGTCGAACTGGCGCCAGCGTGCGGCCACATGCTGGTCCGGGCGCAGCAGGTAGCTGGTGCCGGGCTGCAGGTCGTAGCGCTCGCGCAGCGCGCCCTGGGCGTCGAGCAGCGTGGCCAGGCCGGCGGGGGCCGTGCCGCGCTGGGCCACGACGATGGCGCGCACGGCTATGGGGTGGTCGGCCAGGCCCACCAGGGCCTGGGCCTGTGCGGCGCTCAGGCTGCTGGCGTCCTCCACGTAGTGCAGCAGATGGAACTGGCTGTCCATGTCACCGAGCAGCCAGCCGGTCTTGCCGCCGGTGGTGGGGGCATCGTCCATGGGCGCGCCGGGCACCATGTTGCCGGCAAACTCGTCGCTGTCGGGGGTGTTCAGCGGCGAATCGACGAGCCAGCTGGGCACTGACAGGCGGCCCGAGTTGACCAGGGCGCGGGCAAACGGGAAGTCCTGCGCCAGCTCCAGCACGGCGTTGCGAAAGGCCTTGCTCACATTGCTCTTGGGCGTGATGAAGTCCGTGGAGCGCGTGGAGTTCATGATGTTCTCGTCGGCGGCGTAGCAGCGCTCGCTGCTATAGCTGTCCAGCAGCGACGCGGGCGCCTTGCCGTCGATGATGAGCTTGAGCTTCCAGGCCAGGTTGTCCGAATCCTGTATGCCGCTGTTGGCACCGCGTGCGCCAAAGGGCGAGACCTGGTGCGCCGCATCGCCCACGAACAGCACGCGGTTGTGGTTGAACTGGCCCATGCGCCGGCACTGGAAGGTATAGACGCTGACCCATTCGAGCTCGAATTCGCGCTCGTCGCCCAGCATGGCCTTGATGCGCGGGATGACGTTCTCGGGCTTCTTCTCGGCCTCGGGGTCGGCGTCCCAGCCGAGCTGGAAGTCGATGCGCCAGACGTTGTCGGCCTGCTTGTGCAAGAGCACCGACTGGTTGGGGTGGAAGGGCGGGTCGAACCAGAACCAGCGCTCCGCGGGGTAGTCGGCCTTCATGATGACGTCGGCGATCAGGAAGCGATCCATGAAGATCTTGCCGTCGATCTCCAGGCCCAGCATGTTGCGGATCGGCGAGCGCGCGCCGTCGGCCGCCACCAGCCAGTCGCAGCTCAGGGTGTAGGCGCCGTCGGGCGTCTCCACGCGCACGGTGGCCTGGGCATCGTCCTGCTCCACGCTGATGACGTTGTTCTTGAAGCGCATCTCCAGGTTGGGCAGTTGGCGCGCGCGCTGCACCAGGTAGTCCTCCAGGTAGTACTGCTGCAGGTTGACCATGCCGGGGCGGTTGTGGCCGTCCTGCGGGCGCAGGTTGAAGTTGAAGACCTCGCCCTCGCCAAAGAAGGTGCGGCCCACGTTCCAGGACACGCCCTTGTCCACGCAGGGGCTGCCGCAGCCCATGCGATCCAGCACCTCCAGCGCGCGCTTGGCATAGCACACGCCGCGCGAGCCGATGGAGACGGTGTCATCGTTGTCCAGCAGCAGCACTTTTTGCCCCTGGGCCGCCAGGTCAATGGCCATGGACAGGCCCACCGGGCCGGCGCCGACGATGACCACGGGGTAGTGGCCGTTTTGCTGCTGCACCAGCTCGGGTGGGCGCACATAGTCGAACTTGGGATAGGTGTAGGTCTTCAGCATTTGTCTCTCGAATCCTCAAAGATGGTGAAATATGGCTCTAGCGCTTATCTGGTAAGCGCTGATAGCTATTGTTTTTATTTAGGCTTGCTGCAACGCATGCCACATCTGCTGGTCGCGCTCGGCCGTCCAGATGCGCGGGTCGCGGATGCCGCTGGCCTCGTCATGGGCGCGCGTCACGTCAAACGGCAGGCAGTGCTCGTAGATGAAGACGGCGCCGAACTTCGGATCCATGGCCTTGCGCGTGTGTTTCATGGTGGCGTTCAAGTCCATGCCTTGGGCGACTGCCTCCTGCGCGCTCTTGTAGAGCGTGGAGACAAAGTCGTGGGTGTAGGCCAGGCCCTTTTGCACGTCCGCTGGCGTCATCAGCGCCGGGCCGCGGCCGGGGATGAGCTTGTCGAACTTCATCGCCGCCAGGTTGTCCAGCGTTTGCGGCCAGTCGGCCAGGTAGGCGTCGCCGGTGTAGCAGGCGGCGTCGGCCTCGACCAGGTCGCCCGAGAAGCAGATGTTCTGGCTGGGGATATAGACGATGGCGTCGCCCTTGGTGTGGCCGCGGCCCACCTGCTTGATGCGCACCTCCAGCTTGCCCAGCCACAGAGCCATCTCGCCCTCGAAGGTCATGGTTGGCCAGGTCAGGCCGGGTACGCTCTCGACGGCCTGGAACAGGCGCGGGAAGCGGCCGATCTCGGAGTCCATATCCTGCTGGCCGCGCTCGACGATGAGGTCGTAGGTGTCGCGGCTGGCGATGATCTGCTCCAGGCCTTCCGTTTTGTAACCCGAGGCGCCGAGCACGCGCACGGCGTGGTAATGCGTCAGCACCACGTACTTGATGGGCTTGTCGGTGATCTCGCGGATCTTGGCGATCACGCCCTGGGCTGCCACCGGGGTGGCGGTGGCGTCGATGATCATGCAGCCGTCGTCACCGATGATGACGCCGGTGTTCGGGTCGCCCTCGGCCGTGTAGGCATAGGCGTTGTCGCTGAGTTTTTCCCAGCTGATCTTCTTTTCTTCCAGATCGGCCTGGGAGGCAAATTTTTTGTCGGTCATGGCGTTGGCTCCTGAGTTTTGTGGTAAGGGTGCGATGGGATGTATTAGAGGCCGGATTGATTTATTATTCAAACGGTATTTATTGATCTATTTATCGGATTGACTTATGAATGTGACGCTGCGCCAGTTGCGCGCCTTCGTGGCCGTGGCCGATACCGGCAGCTTCACGCTGGCGGCAGAGCGCTTGTTCATCACCCAGTCGGCGCTCAGCGGCCTGATCAAGGAGCTGGAATCGACCCTGGGCCTGCGCCTGTTCGACCGCAGCACGCGCCGCTTGCGCCTGTCCGACACTGGGCGCGAGCTGTATCCGCAGATCGAGAAAATCCTGCACGACCTGGACGGCGTGGTCAGCGAGGTTGGCAACCTCAAGGACTTGCAGCGCGGCACGGTGCGCGTGGCCGTTCCGCAACTGCTCGCCTGCACCTTGCTGCCCGAGTTGATGGCGGGGTTTCGCGTGCAGCACCCGGGCGTGACGCTGCGTCTGGTCGATTGCGCGGTCGAAAGCGTGATGGCGCGCGTGTTCTCCGGCGAGGTGGACATTGGCATAGGCCCGGAGCGCGAGGCCAATTCAGACATTGCCGCCGAGCAATTGTTCAGCCTGCCCTTCATGGCCGTGATGCCGCCTACCCATGCCCTGGCGCGGCGCAAGAAGCTGCTGTGGCCAGACCTGTCCGGCCAGTCGCTGATCACGCTGCAGGGCCAGTTCACCGAGCTGCTGGTGAGCGACGTGGGCGAGGCCGCGCGCGACATGCACAAGGAGGCCTTCATGCAGGTGACCTATATGACCACGGCGCTGGCGCTGGCGCGCGCGGGCCTGGGTATCACGCTGTGCATGCCCTATGCGCGTACGCTGGTCGAGCAGTTCGGTCTGGTCATGCGCCCGGTGGGCGACCCGGTGGTGGAGCGCAGCTTCTGGGTCTTCACGCGCCGGGGTAGGGCGCTGTCGCCGGCGGCGCAGGAATTCCGCACATTTCTGGAGGATCAATTGCAGTCCTCGCGTTTGTGCTAGAGTCTCTCGCTATGCATTTCCTGTCGCTAGCACTACTACAGAACTTGTCCCACGGGCAGGCATAGAGTAGCGCGCGCGTACACACCCTACTTCCACGGCCCGTGAGCACCAGCGACGGGCCGTTTTTGTTTGTGCAAGTCGCTGGAACCGGGTTTCATTTTTTCCTGTTCCATGAAAGCGAGTCCGTCCATGTTGCACAACCCCGCCAGCAAATACCGCCCCTTCGCGCCCGTGCGTTTGACCGATCGCCGCTGGCCCGACGCGGTGATCACCCAGGCCCCCATCTGGTGCAGCGTGGATCTGCGCGACGGCAACCAGGCGCTGATCGAGCCCATGGACATTGCACGCAAGATGCGTATGTTCGAGCAGCTGGTGAAGATCGGCTTCAAGGAGATCGAGGTCGGCTTTCCGTCCGCCTCGCAGGTCGAGTTTGACTTCGTGCGCAAGCTCATCGAGGAAGACCGCATTCCCGACGACGTGACCATTCAGGTGCTGACCCAGGCGCGCGAGCCGCTGATCCGCCGCACGTTTGAGGCGCTTGCCGGCGCGCCGCGCGCCATCGTGCACCTGTACAACGCCACCGCGCCGGTGATGCGCCGCGTGGTGCTGGGCATGAGCGAGGACGAGATCGTCGAACTGGCCGTGAGCCACGCGCAGCTGTTCAAGGATCTGGCCGCGCAGCAGCCGGCGACCGACTGGACTTTCGAGTACTCGCCCGAGATGTATTCGGACACCGAGCTGGCGTTCTCCAAGCGCGTGATCGACGCCGTCACCGCGGTCTGGCAGCCCACCCCAGCCAAGAAATGCATCATCAACCTGCCGACTACGGTGGAGCATTCCACGCCCAACATCTTTGCCGACATGGTGGAGTGGACGCACCGCCACATTGAGCGCCGGGGCAGCGTGGTGCTTTCGGTGCACCCGCACAACGACCGCGGCACCGGCACGGCCAGTGCCGAGCTGGCGCTGATGGCCGGCGCCGATCGCCTGGAGGGCTGCTTGTTCGGCAACGGCGAGCGCACCGGCAACCTCGACGTGGTGAACGTGGCGCTGAATCTGTACACCCAGGGCGTGTCGCCGGGCCTGGACTTCTCGGACATCGACGCCATTCGCAGCACGGTGGAATACTGCAACCAGCTGCCCGTGCACCCGCGCCACCCCTATGTGGGCGACCTGGTTTACACCTCGTTCTCGGGTTCGCACCAGGACGCGATCAAGAAGGCCTTTGCCGAGCGCCAGGACGGCGACATCTGGGACATGCCCTATCTGCCCATCGACCCCAAGGATCTGGGCCGCAGCTACGAGGCCGTGATCCGCGTCAACAGCCAGTCGGGCAAGGGCGGCATCGCCTACCTGCTGGAGAGCGAATACGGCCTGCAACTGCCGCGCCGCCTGCAGATCGAGTTCAGCGCCGCCGTGCAGCGCGAGATGGACGCCAGCGGCAAGGAGCTGACTGCAGCCGACCTGTGGGCGCTGTTCCAGAGCGAATACCAGCTCCAGGCCGTGGCCGCGCCCGCCTATCGCATGCAGGACGATGGCGGGCGCATGCAGCTGGCGGCTACGGTGCAGTGGCAGGGCGACATATGGGATCTGGAAGGCGAGGGCACTGGGCCCATTGATGCCTTCGTGCAGGCCGTCTCGACGGCGCTTGATCGCCCGCTGCGCGTGCTCGATTACACCGAGCACGCCATAGGCGAGGGCGCCAGCGCCCGTGCCGTGGCCTATGTGGAGCTGCGCATCGACGAGTGCCATACGGTGTATGGCGTGGGGATCGATGCCAACATCGTCTCCGCCTCCATGCGCGCCATCCTCGGCGGCCTGCGGCGCGCGCCGCAGACGCAGGCAGTAGCCGCTTAATATCGAATATTCACAACGACAGAGGCCCCCCATGAGCAGCGACAAACTCATCATCTTCGACACCACCTTGCGCGACGGCGAGCAGTCGCCCGGCGCCAGCATGACGCGCGACGAGAAGCTGCGCATCGCGCGCCAGCTCGAACGCCTGAAGGTG